>Ga0187875_10001669_pt1 | contig 17017 bp, 15 predicted proteins | sample June2016WEW_17_1_2_FD_132978 | JGI IMG/M metagenome (GOLD analysis project Ga0187875, IMG submission 132978) | Peatland microbial communities from SPRUCE experiment site at the Marcell Experimental Forest, Minnesota, USA - June2016WEW_17_10 | ecosystem: Environmental > Terrestrial > Soil >... | reverse complement strand
TCGACGAAGTACTTGTTGTAGACCAGCCGGTACAAGCCGCCCAGCGCGCCGGCGACCGATTCCGCGAGTCCCGGCCGGGCCACATAGAACAGCCAGGCGACGAAGATGCCGGCCAGGCCGGCGCCGACCGAGATGTAGACCAGCGATTCGTCTGGCGCCGCGAGGGGTTCACCGAAAACGGGAGCGAGGAACCGCGGCACATCGATGTAGCCGCCGCCCAACGACAGCAGGGCCAGCACGGCCAGCGGAGCAGTGATGATCCACGGCGACTCGTGGGGATGGGCATCGCCGCGGTAGCTGCCGAAGAAGCACAGGAAGAAGGCGCGGAAGACGTAGAAGGCGGTCAGGCCGGCCGTGACCACGCCGACCCAGTACATCCACGGCGCGTGGGCATAGGCGGCGAGGAGGATCGCGTCCTTGCTGTGGAATCCGGAAAACGGCGGCACGCCGGCGATGGCGACCGAGGCGCAAAAGAGCACGACGAACGTGACCGGGATCTTCTTCCACAGCCCGCCCATGAGCCGCAGGTCCTGCTCGCCCGAGAGCGCGTGAATCACGCTGCCCGCGCCGAGGAACAGCAGCGCCTTGAAGAACGCGTGAGTCATGATGTGAAACACGCCCGCCGAGTAAGCGCCGCAGCCCAGGGCCAGGAACATGTAGCCCAGTTGGGAAATCGTCGAATAGGCGAAAACCTTCTTGATGTCGTACTGCGTGAGGCCGATGGTGGCCGCCAGCACGGCCGTAATCAGGCCGACGTAGGCCACAACCTCCAGCGCCGCGGGCGCGTGGTTAAAGAGCACCGCCGAACGGGCCACCATGTAGACGCCGGCAGTGACCATGGTCGCGGCGTGGATCAGCGCGGAGACCGGCGTCGGGCCCTCCATCGCGTCGGGGAGCCAGACATAGAGCGGTATCTGCGCGCTCTTCCCGCAGGCGCCGAACAGCAGCAGGATACAGATCAAGGCCAGCATGCCGGGGCCCTTTTCGACGGGCAGGCCGGCGACTTTGGCGAAAACCGTCTGGAAGTCCAGCGAACCGAATTGGGCGACGATCAGGAACATGCCCAGCGAGAAACCGAAATCGCCGATGCGGTTTACGACGAAGGCTTTCTTGCCGGCCTCGGTCGCGCTGCGCTTCAGAAAATAGAAGCCGATCAGCAGATAACTGCACAGCCCGACGCCTTCCCAGCCAACGAACAGCAGCAGGTAGTTGGCCGCGAGAACCAGCGTGAGCATGAAGAACATGAACAGGTTCAGGTAGGCGAAGAAGCGATAGTAGCCGCCTTCGTGCGACATGTAGCCGATGGCGTAAATGTGAATCAGCGCGCCGACGCCGGTGACGATGAGCAGCATCACGGCGGATAGACGGTCGACGGCGAAATCAAATCCGACGTTGAGCGTGCCGCTGGCGATCCACGTGAAATAGCGCTCGACGTAGGGCTGGTCGAGCGCGCCGAGACCGTACAGCGTCTTCACGACCCACAGAAACGCGAGCACGACGCTGCCGATGGCGGCGGCGTTGATGACAGGTTTCGAGAGACGCCGGCCGAAGATGCCGAGCAGCAGGAATCCGGCCAGGGGCAGTGCGGGGATGAGCCAGAGTTGGTGCATCGCCGGGTCAGAGCCTCATCGAACTGACTTCGTCAATCTCGAGCGTCGAGCGGTTTTTGAAGACCGTGAGGATGATGGCCAGCCCGACGGCCGCTTCGGCGGCGGCGACGACCATCACGAAGAAGCTGAAGATGTGGCCATCCACCTGTTTCAGCCGGTAGGAGAAGGTCACGAAAGTGAGATTCACAGCGTTGAGCATCAGCTCAATCGACATGAACACCGTGATGATGTTGCGCCGAAACAGGAATCCGGCGACGCCGAGCGTGAACAGGATGGCGCTCAGAATGAGGTACCACGCCAGGGGCACCGCGGGAGCCGGCAGCGGGATCGGGAAATCATTGGGCATCGGTTCAAATCTCCTTCCGCGCGAGCACGACCGCGCCGAGAATGGCGATCAGGATGAGGATCGAAGTGATTTCAAAAGGCAGCAGATAGCTTGTAAAGAGCGCGCGGCCGACTGCGAGCGCCGAGCCGCCGCTGAACCCGCCGAAGCGCACAACTTCCGTTTTGGGCGCCTGCGACTCGATCAAGAGAGCGGCCAGCGCAATCAACGTAAACAGCAGCGGCAGCGAGACCCACAGCGCGACCACCCGGCGCGTGGGCCGCTTTTCCGCGCCTGCATTGAGCAGCATGATGACGAAGATGAAGAGCACCATGATGGCGCCGGCGTAAACGATCAGCTGCACCGCGGCGATGAACTCGCCGCCCAGCAGCAGATACAGAACGGCCAGCGAGCCCATCACGCCCACCAGCGAGAGGGCGCTGGAGATGGGATGCGTTTGCAGCACCAGGTTAATGGCGCAGCCAACGGCGATCGCGGCGAAAGTGAGAAAGAGCAAACCGTCCATTAGAACGAACCCCGCGCTACTTCGACGTGAGGGCCACCAGCAGGCCCGTCACCAGGAGATTCACGACGGCCACCGGGAACAGGAAAGTCCAGGCGAACCGCATCAGTTGGTCATAGCGGAAGCGCGGCAGCGTGCCGCGGATCCAGATGAATAAGAAAATGAGCAGCCCCGCCTTGGCCAGGAACCAGAACAGCGGAATCAGAACCGGCTGCAGCACTGGGACCAGGAAGAGCCCACCTAGCAAGAGAAACACGACTCCGAAAACGGGGAACGAAAAGCGGTCCCACATGCGCGTCTTCAGCGCCTGCGCGCCGTGGTAAAACAACGCCGCGGCCGCGGCGAAGAAGAGCAGCGCCGGGGCGTAATCGCTGCCATAGGCCGCGGGCCATAGCGGCTGCCAGCCACCCAGAAATAGCACTGTTGCGACGCAGCAGACGGTGACCATGTTGGCGTATTCCGACATGAAGAAGGCCGCGAAAGTCAGCGAGCTGTACTCGGTATGAAAACCCGCCACCAGTTCGCTCTCGGCCTCCGGCAGGTCGAACGGCACGCGGTTGGTTTCGGCAAACGACGCGATGAGGAAAATGACGAAAGAGAAGAGCTGCGGGAACGGGCCCGCGAAGACGTTCCACTTGGGAAAGAAGCCGAGCCAGAATCCGCCCTGCGCCTCCACGATCTGGCGGAAGTCGAGCGTGTTGACGAGCAGCAGCGGAGCGGCCAGCGCGAGCGCCAGCGGCAGTTGGTAGCTGATCATCTGCGCCGAACTGCGCAGGCAGCCCAGCAGCGAGTACTTGCTATTGGAGGCCCAACCGCCGAGCGCCACGCCATAAACGCCCAGCGAAGAGATGGCCAGAATGAACAGGACGCCGATGTTGAGGTCGGTCAGCCCGAGGTTGGTCTGCACGCCAAAAATCTCGACCTGCGGGCCGAATGGAATGACGACGATCGAGACCAGCGAGACCGCCACGGCGAGAAACGGCGCCAGTAGATAAAAAAAAGAGTTGGCGCCGGGGGGCATGACACCCTCCTTCGTCAGCAGCTTGAGGACATCGGCGACGGGCTGCAGCAAGCCGTGCGGGCCGACGCGATAGGGGCCCGGGCGAAGCTGGATATGGGCCAGCACCTTGCGCTCGATCCACTGCAGGTAGGCCAGCGTCGTCAGTAGCGCGAACAGCACGACCGCGGTTTTGATCAGGCTGATGAGGAAGAAGTTCATGGCGCGGCTTCCAGCCACAAACGGGATTGCCGGTTCATGGTTTATACAGCTCCCCCGGCGCTTCCATCAAGGAGTTGAGCGTCTTGGAATATCGTCCCAGCGTGCCAGATGTGAACAGCGTCGCTCCATCGGTGTGGATCAGATCGGGTCGCGAATCCGCTACAACAGGGCCGTTCAAGGGCATGGTCGGGGCCGCGCCGCCAGTGGCGATGACAGGCAAAGCGACATTATAACCGCGCACCGTCCGGCGGATCTCTTCGAAGACCTTGTCCGGCGTCCAGATGCCGAGGTCCAGGCCCATCTCTTTGCCGATCAGGCTCATGATTTCGAGATCGCTCTTGGCGCCCATCACCTTCGGCCCTTGCCTCAGCCGCTGCACTTCGCCACAAACATTGGTGACGGTTCCGTTTTTTTCATAAGCGCTCGCGGAGGGCAGAACGACGTCGGCGCGGCGCGCGGTTGCCGTGAGAAACAGATCCTGGACTACGACGAAGCAGTCTCGCGCGGAAAGCGTGGCCTGCTCCAGCGGATCGGCGCCGACCACCCACAGCACATCCAGATCCGGAGCGCCGAGCATCTCCGGCAATGCCAGGCCGGGCTCGAGCCCCGACTCGCGCACCGGGCAATAGCCGGGACCCAACTCAGGCAGCAAGCCCATGTCCATCGCGCCGCGCGAATTCGAGTCATCCACCAGGCAGATGTATTTGACCGGGACACCGAGCGACTGGCCGAACGCGACCAGGCGGCGGACGGCATCGCCCATGATCGAAGGGCCGAAGACGATCACGAGGTTTTCGTGTTTGGCGAGGTCCTCGCGCAGGCCCTCCACTGCCTCGATTTCCTGGGCCGCCGCGGCGACGATGCTCTGCACGGCATAGTCGCGCTCGCGCACCGGGCCGGGCGTGACGGTGTAGATCGAAGCGCGGTGATGGCGGAAATTGGCGCGCAGTTGAAAGGCCAGCAGCGGGTGCTGCTGCGCGAGGTCCGCCGAAACAATGAGCGCCGCTTGTGTCGTGTAGAGATCACCGACCGTGGCCAGCGCGTTCTCATGGCCGCTCAGCGCGTCCAGGAGAGTCGCGATGTCGCCCGTGCGCCGGTGATCGATGTTCGACGTGCCCAGCCCGGCTCGCGCGAACTTCTGCAGATAGTAGTTCTCTTCATTGCTCGAATGGGTCGAGCCCACGATGCCGAATTTGCCGTGCCGCGCCTTCACTTCGGCGAACCGCCCGGCAACCGCGGCCAGCGCCTCGCTCCAGCTCGCCGGCTCGAGCGTGCCGTTGCGGCGGACGAGCGGCGACTGCAGCCGCTCCGGGCTGTGGACGAAGTCGAAGGCGAAGCGCCCCTTCACGCACAGGAATTCGCCGTTGATGCCGGAGCGGTCGCGGTTATTGGCGCGGATGATCTCGCCGTTGCGCACCGAAAGCGTGGTCTTGCATCCATCCGCGCAGTGTGTGCAGATGGTGCCGGCGTAGCTCATCTCCCACGGGCGCGATTTGTAGCGGTACGTTCCGGACGTCAGCGCGCCGACCGGGCAGATGTCGATGCAATTGCCGCATTCGTCGCACTCGAGATGGTCGCCCGCATTGGGCACGATTTCGGTGGCGACGCCGCGCAGGCCCACGCCGAGCGCGCGCACGCCCATCCCTTCGTCGCACACCCGCACGCAGCGGTAGCAGAGGATGCAGCGCGGCGCATCGAAGTACACCAGCGGCGACCATTGCTTCTCGTCGACGTGCTGCTTGATTTCGGTGAAGCGGCTCTCGCCCAGGCCGTAGCGGAACGTCATATCCTGCAGTTCGCACTCGCCGCCCTTGTCGCAGACGGGGCAATCGAGCGGGTGGTTGGCCAGCAGGAACTCGAGCATCGATTTGCGCGCCTCCACGACTTTCGGGGAATCGGTGCGAACCACCATGCCTTCAGCGACGGGCAACGTGCAGCCGGGCAGCAGCTTCGGCGCCTTCTCCACTTCCACCAGGCACATGCGGCAGGCGGCCTGCAGCGAGTAGCCTTCGTAGTAGCAGAACGCGGGGATCTCGATGCCGGCTCGCTTGGCGGCCTCAATCACGAGCGTGCCCTTGGGCGCGCTCACCGCCTGGCCGTCGATCGTCAGTTGGACTTGATCGGACATGGGCTCCTTGTCGGTCTGGCCGCCTTCCTACTTCAACACCGGCAGCGGGCGCGGGCCCGGCGCGGGGACGAACACTTCGGTGGATCGAATCTTAGCTTCGAATTCATGGCGGAATTTGCGCACGATCGCCATGGTGGGCATGGCCGCGGCATCGCCCAGCGGACAGAACGTGCGCCCGAACATGTTGACCGCCAGTTGATCGACGGTGTCTATGTCGGCGCTGGTACCGACCCCCTCGTCGAGACGCGCGAGGAGCTTCTTCAGCCACGACGTGCCCTCGCGGCAGGGGATGCACCAGCCGCACGACTCGTGCGCGTAGAACTTCATGATGCGCGCCAGGAACTTCACCATGTCGGTCGTCTCGTCGAGCACCACCATGCCGCCGGAACCGAGCATGGAGCCCGCCTTGGCCAGCGAATCGTAGTCCATGGGGATGTCGCACTCATCGGCCTTGAGCACTGGGCAGGAGGAACCGCCGGGCACAATGGCCTTCAGCGCGCGCCCCTTCGCGACCCCGCCGGCGAGTTCGTTTACCGCTTGCAGCATGTTCATCCCGAGGCGCACTTCATAGACGCCGGGGCGGTTGACGTGCCCGGAAATGCACAGCAGGCGCGTGCCGCCGTTTTTCGGCGTACCGAGATCGGCGTAGGATCGGCCACCTTGCAGGAGGATGTCCGGGACGGCCGCGTAGGTCTCGACGTTGTTCAATACGGTGGGGCACTGGAACGCGCCGACCTGCGCCGGGAACGGCGGCTTCAGGCGCGGATTGCCGCGCTTGCCTTCGAGCGATTCCAGCAGCGCCGACTCCTCGCCGCACTCGTATGCGCCCGCGCCCGATTGCGTCGCCAGATCGAAATTCATGCCGCTGCCCTGAATGTTCGCGCCCAGCCAACCGTGTTGGTAGGCCGCATCCAGAACTTGATTCAGATGCTCGACGAGGTAACGGTATTCGCCGCGAATGTAGATCCAGCCGCGCTCGGCGCCGATGGCGCGGGCGGCAATCAGGCAGCCCTCGATCAGCCGGAACGGATCGTACTGCAGAATGACGCGGTCCTTGCAGGTGCCGGGCTCGGACTCGTCGGCGTTGACCACGACATACTTCGGCTTGGGCGACTTGCGGTCGACGAAACTCCACTTCATCCCGGCCGGGAAGCCCGCGCCGCCGCGGCCGCGCAGGTTTGAAGTCTTCACCTCGTTGATGATCTCGTCGGGCGTCATCGCCAGGGCCTTGCGGAAGCCGGCGAAGCCCTCGTTCGCGAGAAACGTCTCGAGGGACGCGGAGTTATCCAGGCGGAAGCGGCGGCTCAGCAGGATCGTTTCCAGCGGGTGCGGCGCGTGCAGCAGATTCTCCATGCGGTCTCCCTTATCGCTTCCTCATGGCTGCTTACTGCGGCCGGGCCGCCCGGCGCAAATCGTCGATCAACTGGTCGAACCGCTCGGGCGTCATGTGGTGGTGAAACTCATATCCATCCTGAATCGCGGGAGCCCATGAACAGGCGCCGATGCATTCGACTTCTTCCAGTGAAAACAGGCCATCCGCGGTGATCTGCTTGTGGCCGATGCCGAGCTTGCCGCAAGCGTGACGCCAAAGTTCGTCTCCTCCCGTGAGCTGGCACGAGATGTTTGTGCAGATCTGTATGTGGTGCTTACCCAGCGGCACGCGGTGCAGCATGGAGTAGAACTCCACCACCTCATCCACCTCGATCGGCTTGAGCCGCAGACGCGCGGCGAGTTCCTGAACCAACTCCGGGCTCACCGCACCCACTTCGTCCTGAGCGTAAATCAACATCGGAATGAGCGCGCCTTTTTGCCGCCCGGGCGGATAGTTGCCGATCATCCTGGCGAATCGCGCTTCCAGTTCAGTTGAAAAAGTCATGGCTGCTCATCAGTCCAATTCGGGTGCGGCGCTCGCTGCCACATCAGCGATCCACGTCACCCAAAACGAAATCCATGCTACCCAGGGCGGCTACCGAGTCGGCCACCAGGTGGCCCTCGAACAGCGCCGGCAGCGCCTGCAGATTCCCGAAGCTCGGCGTGCGCATGAACACTCGCAGCGGCTTCGCCGTGCCGTCACTGACCACGTAGAAACCGATCTCTCCGCGCGGCGACTCGGTCGGCACATAGGCCTCGCCGGCGGGCACGCTGAACCCCTCGGTGACGATTTTGAAGTGATAAATGAGCGCCTCCATCTGGGTCTTCATCTTCTCGCGGTCGGGCAGCACGACCTTCGGAGCGTCGGCCTTCCACGGCCCGCCGGGCATGCCTTCCAGGGCCTGGCTCACGATGCGCTGGCTTTGCCGCATCTCCTCGATGCGCACGCGGTACCGCGCCCAGACGTCGCTTTCCTGGTACACCGGCACGTCGAAATCGAACTTCTCGTAACTCGAATACGGCTCCGCTTTGCGGATGTCCCAGGCCAGACCGGCGGCGCGAATCATCGGCCCGCTGACACCCAGCGCCAGCAGCCGGTCAAGCCCCAGTTGCCCGACACCTTGAACCCGGCGCAGGAAGATGGGATTGGTGTTGAGCAAATCTTCGTATTCGTCGATCTTCGACGGCAGAGCGTCGTTGAACGTCCGCACGGCCTGCTGCCAGCCGCGCGGCGGTTCCAGCGCCAGACCGCCGATGCGGATGTAGGAGGTCATCAGGCGCTGGCCCGAGAACATCTCGAAGATCCGCAGGATATCTTCGCGCTCGCGGAAGCAGTAGAAGAAGACCGTCATCGCCCCGAGATCCAGGGCATGCGTGCCCAGCCACACCAGATGGCTGCTGATGCGCGACAGTTCGGTCAGCATCACCCGCATCCATTGCGCGTGGGGCGGGATTTCGATCTGCAGCAGCTTTTCCACCGGCAGGGCGTAGGCCAGATTGTTTCCAAGATTCGACAGGTAGTCCATGCGGTCGGTCAGCGTGACTACCTGCTGCCAGTTGAGCGCCTCGGCCTGCTTCTCGATGCCGGTATGCAGGAAGCCAATGTCCGGTTCGGCCCGGCGGATGATCTCGCCATCCAGTTCGAGAATGATCCGCAGCACGCCGTGCGTGGACGGGTGCTGCGGCCCCATGTTCAGGACCATGCGGCGCGTCGTCCCCGGGGCGGCTTCGTGCTCCGGTTCGACGGCCCCCGCCGTGTTGGTTTCCAGATCGCTCATACTTGCCCCGGGGTGCGCCTCACGACTTGCGGCTCCTACTCGTCCTGATAACTGTACTTGTGGCCGTGGACCGGAAAATCCCGGCGCAGCGGGTGCCCTTCCCAATTCTCCGGCAGCAGAATCCGCTGCAGATTGGGGTGCCCCTCAAACCGCACTCCGAACAGGTCGAACGCTTCCCGTTCGTACCAGTTGGCGCCTTCCCAAACCGGGGTGACACTCGGGACCACCGGGTCGGCGCCGGGCAGGGCGACCTTTATCTTCAATCGGATATTGCGCGCAATCGAGTGCAGCAGGTACAACACTTCAAAGCGCGGCTCCAGCGGATAGCGGTCAATCGCGCTCAGCCCCGAGAGGCGCTCAAAACCCTGCTCATCCCGCAGATACCGGCAGACAAAGACAATCCTGGCGGGCGTAACCCAGATCAGCGTCTCGCCCAGTGCGGCGCTCCAACTGGTGAATGATTGGGAGTCCCAGGCCGCCAGCGCGGCCAGAACGGGGTGGGACTGGGGCACTTCTGACTGCATAATTGCTTACCGTTGCGGGAGTTTGTCCGGCGCCGTGTCGTCCACCGCCCAGTCCAGAACGCCCTTTTTCCAGATGTAGAAAAAGCCAGCCATGACCAGCGCGATGAACACCACCATCTCGAAGAACGCGAACAGCTTCAGCTCGCGATAGACGATCGCCCAAGGGTATAGGAAGATCGCTTCTATATCGAACAGAATGAATAGCATGGCAACCAGGTAGTACTTGACGCTGAAGCGCCCGCGGGCACCCCCGACCGGCGTGAAGCCGCATTCGTAGGGTTCATCCTTCACCCTGTTCTTGACCCGCTTGCCGATCAGGACCCCGGCCCCGACCAGGGCGGCAGCGACGGCAATCGCCACAGTGACCTGCACGAGAACCGGAAACCAGGTTTCGATAGCGGATATGGGCATGTGTGTAGTGTAAGGCCCCAGGTGATTCAACTGCACCATCCCAGATGATTCCACTCCACTATAGTGAGGGCCGCGGAAGGGTGTCAAACCGGCCACTTCAATCCGGACAGGAACCTCCGATTCTTCCTCCCCGTCATGGGCGGCCCGCGGGCAATCGGGGCCGGAGCAAGCGTCTCGGCTCGCAGCGCCCGGCAGAGGATCGGCGCGTCGCGGGCTACGGCCGGCCTCAAATGCAGAACGCCTGGGCCGTGGCGAGGAGAGAAGAAACTGGCTTTTGCGGTAGAGTTCACTGGCGCCCGAACCGGCCGATTTACTTTCCACTCCACCACAAAATGCGTGAGTTTTGTTCCGGCCGGCACCATATTTTGCGGATTGACTCCATCAGCCCCATCCGCAAGAATCACCTTGACAGCCTGTCCGAACACAATGGGGAGAAGATGTTCAAAACAAAACGAGTAGAAGCTGACGGTTCGGGAGAAGAAAGCGTCTTCTCTTCGACCGATGTCAGCCGCCTGTCCGGCGTGAGCCTCCGCCAGTTGCAGTGGTGGGATGAACAAAAGGTGGTTTCTCCGCACCATGCGGGCCACCGCCGGCTATATTCGCTGGAGGAGGTGGTCGAGGTCAGCGTGATCGCCGAACTCCGCAAGAAAGGCTTTTCTCTGCAGAAGATACGGCGCGTTCTGCGCTTCCTGCAGCGCGAGATGGGCCGTCGTCTCGCCGACGTGTTGAACCCCGAAAGCGACCTGCACCTGCTGACGGATGGAAAAACGATCAGCATGGAGCAGGACCGCGAACGCATGGTGGATGTGTTGAAGAACGCCAAGCAGGCCATGTTCGTGGTCGGAGTGTCCGACCAGGTCCGCCGGCTGACCATGACTTCGAAGAAACCTCCCAAGAGCGAGACCACGGCTGCCCCGGCGGCGCTGAAGAAAGCACGCGCTTTCTGAATCTGTTTAGAAACTTCGGGTGAACGTCCGCGTCCAACTAGACAGGTGTAGTGAAGCTACGGCCCGGGGCAATCCCGGGCCTTACGCTATACTGAAGGCAATTCCCTGGAGGATTTCGGATGGGGCGTCAGTTCAAACCTTTTCTTCTCTCAGCGGTTTTTATAGCGGTCTGCGCGCTCCTTTCGGGCTCGCTCGGGCCCGGTTCAGCGGCTCACGCCTCTTCGCCCGTGTCGACGGCCGGAGTTTCGGGTGAACCGGAACTGGACACTGGTCTGAAACTGCTCACTTCGATCTATCGTCTGGCCGAAGAGAACGCGGCTGACAAAGTGAGCCCCGACAAGTCGATTTACGACGGCGCCATCCCCGGCATGCTGCGTACGTTGGACCCCCATTCTAACTTCTTCGACCCTAAAGAATTCAATAAGTTGCGCGAAGATCAGCGCGGCCGATACTACGGCGTCGGCATGACTATTTCCCAGCACGGCGCCGGTGGCCCGACCGTGGTGGTTTATCCATTCCCCGGTTCGCCCGCCTTCAAGGCCGGCTTGCGGCCCGGCGACATCATTTTTGAAATCAATGACAAAAACGCCCTGAGTCTCACTTCCGCCGAGGTCGCTGATCTCCTCAAGGGACCCCGCGGCACCGCCGTACAGGTGAAGATCAACCGCGAAGGCAAAGCGGAGCCGCTGGTTTTCAACCTCGTCCGCGACGCCATCAACCGCCCCAGCGTCCCAACGCATTTCTTCATTCGCCCCGGCATCGGCTACATCCACATCGAGCAATTCAATGAGACCACCTCCCGGGAACTCGATGACGCCCTGAGCGCGATGAACGAATCCAGCCTCAAAGGACTGATTCTCGATCTGAGAGACAACCCCGGCGGCCTGCTGAATGAAGGCGTAGCGGTGGCCGGACGCTTCCTCAAGCGCGGGCAAACCGTGGTCAGTCACCGCGGCCGCACTTCTCCCGTGAAAGATTACGTTGCCTCCAATGGCAGTTCGGCTCGCGAATACCCGATCGTCGTGCTGGTGAGCCGCCTCAGCGCCTCTGCCGCCGAGATCGTCGCCGGCGCGCTGCAGGATCACGACCGCGCCTGGGTCCTGGGAGATAACACTTTCGGCAAAGGTCTGGTGCAGACGGTTTTCCCGTTGATGGAAAACACCGGCCTGGCGCTGACCACCGCCAAGTACTACACGCCCAGCGGCCGCCTGATTCAGCGCGACTATTCGAAAGGGTCGTTCTACGACTATTATTTCCATCGCGATACCGAAAAGAAGAACACGCAGGACGTGAAGATGACCGATAGCGGCCGCACGGTGTACGGCGGCAGCGGCATCACCCCGGATGAGAAGTTCACGATCGAGTACAAGCCTTTCCAGCTCGAACTGCTGCGGCACGCGGCCTTCCGCGAGTACGTGCCCAAGTACTTCGGCAGCCACGATGCGAAGCTGCCCAAGGATTGGTCTCCGGACGCAGCGATGATGGCCGATTTCAAGGCCTACCTGGTGAAGAACGCGTACCAGTTCACGGAAGCCGATTGGACCCAATGGCTGGACTGGACTCGCGTGCAGCTCGAGAAGGAAGCGCTGCTGACCGCTTCCGGGCTGGACGAGTCCAACCGTTACTCGACCGAGACCGACCCAATCGTGCTCAAAGCCCTGGAATCCATGCCCAAGGCCAAAGCGCTACTCGACAACGCCCGCAAACAGATGGTGCAATTGGATAAGAGGTCATTGCGCCATTGAGTTCGCCGCGCGGCACGGTTCCGCAAATCGTCGTCCTCGATACGGGCGGCCAATACTGTCACCTGATCACTCGGAAAATCCGCGAGTTGGGCGTTTACTGCGAGATCCGGCCTAGTGAGATCGAGCCCGCCCGGTTGGAGGGATGCCGCGGCATCGTCATATCCGGCGGCCCGGCCAGCGTGTACGAGGACGGGAGCCCGCAGGTCGACCCCGCCATCTTCAAGCTCGGCGCGGCCGTGCTGGGCATCTGCTACGGCCAGCAGTTGATGGCCTGGCACCTCGGCGGCGAGGTGCGCAAAGGCGAGCGCGGAGAATACGGGCTGGCATGGCTCGAATTGAGCGCCGCGGCCCCGCTTTTCGAGGGCGTCTCCGGACGATTTTCTATCTGGATGAGCCACCGCGACACTGTCACCGCCGTCCCGCCGGGATTCGCCGTGCTGGGCCAGACCGAGACCTGCGCCATCGCTGCCATGGCCGATCCCGCGTGCCGGCTCTACGGAGTCCAGTTCCACCCCGAAGTCGTTCATACCGAGCATGGCATGGAGATCCTCTCCAATTTCCTGTTCTCCGTAGCCGGCTGTGAAAAAGACTGGAATCCGCGCGCCCAGGCGCTGCGCATCGAGCAGGAGATCCGCGAGGCCGCCGCCGGCCGCAACGTCTTCTTTTTCGTCTCCGGCGGCGTTGATTCGACGGTCGCTTTCACGCTGTGCCTGAAGGCACTGGGGCCGGAACGAGTCCGCGCGCTGTACGTCGACACCGGTCTGATGCGCGAAGGCGAGACCGAATTCGTCACCGGCGTCTTCGAATCGCTGGGCCAGGGAATCTTTGCCGTCGAGCATGCCGAGGAGAGGTTCCTGGGAGCCCTGCAGGGAGTCACCGATCCGGAGAAGAAGCGTCACATCATAGGCGAAGCATTCGTCGGAGTGCAGCAGACGATCCTGGAGTCGGGCCACTATCTCGACCGCAACTGGGTCCTGGGCCAGGGCACCATTTACCCCGACACGATCGAGTCCGGCGGAACGGCGAAAGCCGATCTGATCAAGACCCATCACAACCGCGTGGCCGGCATTCAGAAGTTGATTGCCGAGAACCGCCTCATCGAACCGCTGCGCCTGCTTTACAAGGACGAGGTGCGCGAATTGGGCCGCGAGCTCGGCCTGAGCGCCGATCTGCTCGGACGGCATCCCTTCCCCGGGCCGGGACTGGCCATTCGCTGCCTGTGCAGCGAGCAACGAGCCCCGGTCGAGCGGCTCGAACAGGGCTGGCTGGCTCCCGTCAGAAGCGTCGGGGTGCAGGGCGACTCGCGCAGCTATCGCCCCGTTCTGGTGCTGGAAGAAGGGCTCGCCGACGCCGGAATTCATGAGCGCGCCGGCAGCCTCGTCAACCGCCTCGCGGGCATCAATCGCGTCGTCGCACTGGCCGCTTCGCACACTCCCGTGTGCGATTGGGAAACCAGGCCGGCCTGGATCGACGCGCTGCGGCTCGGCCGCCTGCGCCGCGCCGACGCGATCGTGCGGCGCTTATGCCACGAGAGCGGCTTCGACCAGCACGTCTGGCAATTCCCGGTGGTGCTGATCCCGCTCGGCACCGCCGCGCATCCCGATTCCGTAGTCTTGCGCCCGATCCACTCGGTGGATGGCATGACCGCGCGCGCGGTCTCGATTCCACCCGCCCTGCTGTCGCGCCTGTGCAGTGAATTGCTGGCTATCGACGGCCTGAACGCGGTACTCATCGACCTGACGAATAAACCGCCGGGCACTATCGAGTGGGAATAGGCGCGCCGCTTGAGCCGATCACGGATTTCAAGTAAGCCCGAAACTCATCGCCCAGATCGGGCCGATCCAGAGCGAATTCAACCGTCGCCTTCAGGAACCCCAGCTTGTCGCCCGCGTCGTAGCGCACGCCCTCGAAACGGTACCCGTAGATCGGACGGCTGCGCAGCAGTCTCTTCAGACCGTCGGTCAACTGAATCTCCCCGCCCTGGCCGGGTTCGGTTTCCTCGAGCGCGCCGAAGATCTCCGGCGACAGGACGTAGCGGCCGACGATGGCCAGGTTCGAAGGGGCTTCCTCCGGCCGCGGCTTCTCCACCAGATTCCGTATGCGGAACAGACGGGTGTCGGAGCCCTCGATGCTGGCCGGTTCGGCCTCCACCACGCCGTAAGCCCCGATCTGGTCCTCGGGCACCTCCATCAGCGCCAGCACCGATTCGCCGAAGTACTCATAAATCCGCAGCAGTTGCGCCAGGCACGGCACTTTCGACTTGATCACATCGTCCGACAGCACCACCGCGAACGGCTCCGGGCCGACCAGTTCTTTCGTCCGCAGCACCGCGTGGCCCAGACCGAGCGCCTCCTTCTGGCGCACGTACGCCACGTCGATCAGGTCGGAAATCGCCCGGACTTCTCTCAGCAGATCCAGCTTGTTGCGCCTCTCCAAGAGTTGTTCGAGCTCGAAGCTGACGTCGAAGTGGTCCTCGATCGCCGTCTTTCCGCGCCCCGTCACGATGACAATCTGGTTCAGCCCCGAGTGACTTGCTTCCTCAATGCCATACTGAATCAGCGGCTTATCCACCAGCGGCAGCATCTCCTTCGGCATCGCCTTGGTCGCCGGGAGGAATCGTGTGCCCAAGCCTGCCGCCGGAAAAACAGCTTTGCGCACCTTCGGAATCATATTCTCGATTGTAGCCATCCATAAGCGGGAGAGGCGTGGAAAACCGTTCAACGTCTCCCCAGGCGCATTCGGGCGCGGAATCACTCCGTTCTCGGTAGGGCGATTGTCCGCCCCTGGCGCGCGTGCTATTCTTGCGGATGCTCATTCTGGTAAGGCTCTGATTCGGCAGGGAGGATCTCCATGGCTTACGTGATTGCGGAACCGTGCATAGGAACCAAGGACACGGCGTGTGTCGACGCCTGCCCCGTGGATTGCATCCATCCCAAGAAGGATGAGCCCAACTACGCCACCGCCGAACTGCTCTACATCGACCCGGTAGAATGCATCGATTGCGGCGCCTGCGTGCCGGTTTGTCCGGTCTCGGCCATCTTCGCGCTCGAAGACCTGCCCGAAAAGTGGTCGAACTTCACCCAGATCAACACCGATTACTACAAGAAATAGGCTGCTATTCCATCGCCTTTGGAATCCGCTCCTTGATTTGATTAAGATTCCTCTTGTATTTGTTCGCCATTTGTTCTACTATGGAGGCGAATACAAATCGAAGAGGCTACTATGATCAATGCAGAGCGCATCCATATCGGCCCATCCGGTTGGCACCAGGCGGATTGGGTTGAGGCCGTCTCCGCCGGCGCCTCGCCCCGCGAGCACCGCATCGACCGCCTGCTGCCGTTCGTCGATCTGTTGGAAATCGGGCACACCGCCGAAACTCCACTCAAGCCTGAGATTGCCCGGCTATGGCTGCGCAAGGCGTCGGCCAATCCGAGGCTGCGCTGGACCGCCGTGCTGGGCCACCGCTTCACCCGCGACCGCGATCTCTCTCCCGGCGCGGTAGCGGCCTGGAAGGCCGGATTCATGCCCCTGCAGCGCGATGGGCGGCTGGCCGCGCTGATCCTCGAATTCCCCTGGGCATTCCGCTTCACTCACGAGAACCGCGAGTTCCTGGTCGAGTTGCGGCGCACTTTCCACGAGTTCCGGCTGGCGGCGGAGTTTCTGCATGAAAGCTGGCTGACCGAAGAAGCGCTCGCTGTCCTGGCCAAGTACCGCATCTCCTTCGTAAACGTCGATCAACCCGTTTACTTCCGCGGCATGCCGCCGGCGGCGGTGCTGACGACAAGCCTGGGCGTGGTCCGTCTGCACGGCCGTCGAACCCCCGAAGCGTTCCGCGAATTCGACCAACGTGCGACAGCCGCGCCCTACCTTTACCCGCTCGAAGAACTGGAGGAGTGGCAGCCGCGACTGGCGCGGTTGGCCGCGGCCGCGCAGCAGTGCCTGGTGGTCTTCACCAACTCGCACTCCGGCCGAAGCCTGGTCAACTCCCTGCAAATGGGCGAAATCCTCGGCCGCACGCCGCTGCTGGCCCCGGCCACGCTGATCCGCCGCTACCCGGCGGAACTGGCGGCGTTTCGCGCTCCGCGCCCGGTGCAGATGGACCTCCTGCCCGCGGCCGCCGAAAGCCAGTGGGCGGCATAGCTCGAGCACCCCGCCGCCCGTCGCGCCGTCATAGACTGGAATGCGGGGACTTCAGCGCATGTTCAAACGACTATCCATCTTCGTATTGCTCGTGGCCGCGGCGCTTTCCGCGCAGACGTATCAACCCACCTGGGATTCCATCGACAAACGGCCCACGCCGGCCTGGTTCACCGATGCCAAATTCGGCATCTTCATCCACTGGGGCGTCTACTCGGTGCCGTCTTATGCTCCGGTTCTGCCCGGCAAGCTGGCCTACGCCGAGTGGTACTGGCACGCCATCACCGAAGGACAAAAGCCCG
>Ga0187875_10001661_pt1 | contig 17053 bp, 21 predicted proteins | sample June2016WEW_17_1_2_FD_132978 | JGI IMG/M metagenome (GOLD analysis project Ga0187875, IMG submission 132978) | Peatland microbial communities from SPRUCE experiment site at the Marcell Experimental Forest, Minnesota, USA - June2016WEW_17_10 | ecosystem: Environmental > Terrestrial > Soil >... | reverse complement strand
TCGGTCTTCCGTCATTATTTGAGGAGTGTTAGCGTAACCGACTCGAACCGCCGTGTACGGACCCGTACGCACGGTGGTGTGGCAGGGGTCGGCGGGTGACCGCCGCCCCTATGCCGATCATCGTCGATGCGCTTGGCGAACTTCGTTCTCCGAGCGGGTCCTGGGCGACCCGGGCGGTCGCGCCTGGATTTGAACTCGGGCCCAAGCTGGTTTGTTCGGTTGCTTGATTTCTCGAAGCGGACTCCCTGGCCAGCGCCGGCTCGATATCTTCGGCATGCGCGTGGTGCAGCCAACTGGAGCCGTCGCTTCCCACAACCCCGTATCTGGGGGATGCCAGCCGGATGCTTTGGCACTTCGGCGGTATGGCAAGTTTCCGCTGCTCTGGATTGCTTCCCGATGAGCGATTGTCCGGTCGGAGTGTTCAAGATCGGCGATCGCGATTGTCTTCGGTAGCGCTGTCATCAGGACTTATCCGCGTTCCGGCGGCATATACACCTGGACGCAGTGTTTGAACCTCGTCATCGGCCTGTTCCTGTCACTGACCATTGCACGCGGTCGACAGAACGCTATTTTGCGTCGATGCTGAGCTCGTGGGCTTTTCGAAGGCAGGCCTGGGCTTTTCGAAGGCAGGCGTCAGCTTCCTGTTGCCTCCCAAGAAACTGCAAAGCACGACCCTTAGCACTCCAGAGGGAGCCTGCTGTCGGGCAGTACTGGAGTCCACGGTCGAGATAATGAATTGCCTCGTCTAAGCGCCCCGAATGCGCCAGCGCGATCGCAAGATTGTTCCAGATGCGCTCATCCTCGTTGTGGTAACGCAGCGCTCTCTCATACACAGCTACGGCATCTTGGTAACGGCCTTCACGGTCAAGTATGTTGCCCTGAGCGATGAAAAACATCGGGTCTTCCGGATTCAATTCCTCGCACCTCCGGTAGCAAGCGAGTGCGTCTTTGAGCCCGCCGATCTGTTCTAGCGTTTGGGCCTTGTTGAATAGCAATAGTGTGCTCGTTGGGTGGAGAATGAGAGCATCGTCGAAACAGTGAAGAGCTTCTTCAGTACGACCTAAGATGGAAAGTGTTGAAGCCTTGTCGCTAAGGAGTGTTGCATTGGTAGGTGCGAGGCCAACGCCACTCTCGAAAGCCAACAGCGCCCTTTGATAGTCTCGCAGGGCGTTCCATCTGATTCCCATACCAAGCCAAGCCTCCACGAAATTCGGATCAATGCCTAGAGAGCGCTCAAAACAGAACAGCGCTTCCTCGTAATGGCCGAGCTGGTGGAGCACATTCCCCTTATTTGTCCAGACGAGGGCATCCTCTGGGGCAATAGCTAAAGCCTCGTCGTAGCATCCCAGTGCCTCCTCAAAGTGGCTGCATCGTTCCAGAAGAACTCCCTTATTGACGTAAAGATCGGGATCGCCAGAATCCAACAGCAATGCCTCGTCATAACAAGTAATGGCCTCTGACCAGCATGCCGATTTCTCCAACCCTCTTGCCAAGGACCTCAAGAGATCCTTGTCGCGCGGCAAGGTCTTCCTATAGGATCCGATTTCCCGCATTGACAGGCCTCTGGCTTCGTCGATAAAGGGATCTAGCTGCGTCAAAGCGCCTCGTGCCTCCTTCCGCATACGCGCGGCCACATCGCCATGCCAACGGAACGACATTCGCAGGTCTTCGAAAGTGGACTCCATATCTGGAGGGCAAATCACGCGGCCTTCGGTCCGAGGATCAGCTTGCTTCAGCGCGTCAGCCGCGATTCTCTGGCAGTGGCGAAGACCAGTAGCCACGTCGATCAGGCTGACAGCCTTTGTGGCCACCAGAGCCCTGATCTGTCGATACACATCGACGAACTCCCTCCCAGGGAGTGAGGCGATCACTTCGCGAACCTCGGAAGGCGTACTTTCGTGTAGCCGCTGGGCAACTCGCAACGGAACATCCATGAGCGTCCCAGTGAGGTCCTCAAGCTCGTCCAAAATGCCATCTCTCACTGCAAGGCAGAACACTTGCGCGAGTGCAACAGCATGGGAATGACTCTCAAAACGATCTAGCATCGTGAAGAAAATGGTGCAGAGAACCGCTACCGTTCCAGCATCAAGTGATTCGATTGCCTGATCGCTCTTCATAAGTTTAGGTCAAAGAGTTTGTGTGCCACTCACATTCTATCCTTTAGCGTCCATCAAATAGATAGGTGAATCGCAGACGCTTAACCCTGACCTCAGACCAATCTGTATGAAAGCGGAGTTGCCCGGGCACAAGTGTACAAAATCAACAAGCCGCAAGTGTATGCGCGCAGCACCCCGCGCCGCCACGTACACCGGAGGGTCGAGGCGCAATGTCGTCATGGGCTTCGCAAAATCTGCCCTCAAATTGTACGTGTGTGCGGAATCCAATACACCATACATCGGCATTGCTTTAACTTCGCTCCAGGAACCGTACTGACGAAGCATGGCCTCCTGGATAATTCGGGCTTCATCATCATAGTTCACTATCTGGACGTCGAGAATCGGATCGGAGCAGCGCGTCTCATCAGGGCCTGTGGGTACCTGCGTTGAGGTGATCGGACCCGCCTGCTGCCAAATGGACATCGTCGAGTCCCACCGTGCGTCCGCAATGTCAATTCCAGGTAAGTGGACAGAATTGTCGAGTTGGCGCAAGGTCAGCAGATGTTTCTGCCTGATGGCGGACGCGGTGACTGTGAGGAGCGATGTAAACCCAATACTATCGAAAGAGGTGTACAGTAGTTCTCGGATGAACAAAACCTCAGCCCAGTATCCCAGATGCCGAAGCAGCGCGGTTTGGCCGGCCAGGATTTGACGATTAAGGTTACCGATACGCGATTCGATGCGTGCGTCAGAGTAGACCCTCGCGCTGCTTTGGCTAGGCGTTTCGGTGAATGAATTCAACCCGCAATCCGTACCTGCTAGGATGGGAACTTGAGGATCAACGTGATCTCCGTGGTCATTAGTCTTACCCATGACCCACTGGAAAGTGTTGCTATCCTTCATCCCGCTAAAGAATACGCCCAGGTCTGCCAAGCCAAGGAGAGGAGCAAACGCGCTCTGTGAGGCAGGATAAATTAAGCGTCGCCTCTCCTCTCCAATTCTGAAGCGAGTTGTCCAGTAGAGCGCAACGGGCAGTAGCTCAGAAGTGTATTCACTTACCAATGTGTCGGTCGTACGCCAGAGGTCATTAATGAGCGACTCTGCGATCTTGTTGTATTGGCGGAACCGGCCCAGGTCCTTCGCCTCACGCGCAAGATCGAGTTCAATTTGTTGAATACATCCCAACCATTCTGCGATTCCACCGGCCGGCTTCGCGGCTGTCGGCCCCCCCTCAACGAAGCTGTCGCGAGATCGCCTAAGCATTGTGTCAATATCAAGCGTTCCCTGCCAAGTGCAGCGCGCCTCCATCGGTTGCTCGGCACCTAGCAACTCGATGCCAGGTCCGGTGCTTTGCAAAGGACCCAGAGTTGCGAGGTGGCAGTTGAATGCTGTACGACACCGATCGCGGAGATGTTCCAATGACGGCGCTGCATCCATGGAAGGGACGCGGTCCGGAAGAAGACGTCTCAGCAAGACCTCGACTGCCAATCTGTAACTCGAAGGCTCGGTAAAATCTGCCCATACCTTTCCCTCTAAGAATGTGGGAATGCGGCACTTTCGGTACAGAATCGGTAATACCTTGACGTTGTCGGTTGCGATTTCTTGGTTAAGTGCAATCTCAAGCTCCCGGTTAACCCATTTCGACGAAACTGAGCTAGGGGATAGCACGACTGCGAGATAATCTACCTCGTTGATGCCGTCGCCGATTTTCCGAATCAGAGAGTCACCAACTTGAATCTCTGCTTCGTCGATCCACACGTGAACGCCGCTTTCTCTGAGGTCTGCCCCTAGTCGGCGGACGAAGTCCCTATCCGCAGAACTGTGGGACAGGAATACGCTGCTCATAGTTCCGCAATCTCCTAACGTGACGGGCTAGCGTCGAAATGCGGAGACTTGCAGGTACACGGCCGGCATCGCCGCATCGCCTCTTCACGTTATGCAGTATACATTATTCGATTCGGCGATGCTCGACGAATTCCGATATACAGCCGATGCCGGTCGATTTGACCCCCGATGAGGATCAACAGCTCTCCTCCTGACGCCACCACCTGCGAGGCGGAAAGCAACAATGGAACGGTCACGGGGCGTTCCGGAGTCGTCCGGAGCGCCCGGGCTTCCGTCGCCTCCTTTGTTGCAACATTTCCGTGCACCCGGCGTGTGTCCAAAAGGACGACCGCGCCAATTCCCCCAATCAGGCCGACAAGTGACCACCGCGAATCCTGGCGCATCGCAGCGGATCCCAGCTGACTCCGCTGTCCACAAGTACCTGGGCACGCGCCTAAAAGGTTCACGTTCTGTTGGGGTTAGATGCGCGCGGGCATCACGATTGGCCGGTGAAGTCGGGTTCTGGGAAGTTTCACGTGGCTGGCTTGTCGTCCAGCCGGACGAGTGGCTGACGGCGTCAAAACTCGCGGAATCGGTGCTCTCTCAAGGGGCGTCAACATTTGGCTCCGTGACGCCTTCTCAGCTTGCCAATTCCTCAAACTGCGTGATCCGCACTTCTCGGTCTTTGAACACCGCGCGGATTTCGAGCCGGCCGCCCATAGCTTCAATGTATTCGGCCAGGGTGCTGACAAAGATGTCGGACCGGTGCTCAATCTTCGAGACCTCTCCCTGATTGACGCCGAGGATTTCGGCAAGTTGCAGTTGCGTCATCTCCTGCGCCTTGCGCAATTGATCGAGCGGCATTGCGGCCAGACTCTTCCGGAACCGGTTCTCAATCCTCCGCTGCCGATCAAGCGGCATCGCTTCCAGCAGTTCACGAAAATTGCGAGTGGGCATTAAATGCTTCCCTCCTTTTTGATCTCAAGCAGGTGTCGTTCAAAAAGCCGGTCCGCGATCGGCACAAACGTCTCATACCAGCGGTCGTCGCCGGTCTTCTCGCCCCCGATCAAGAGGATGGCCGAGCGGAGCGGGTTGAATGCGTAGAGCGTCCCCAGCGGCCTCCCAGCGCTCTCAAGTCCGCAACTCGCGCATCTGCGGATAACGGGAACTGCCAACTTTTGAGCTGTGCGGGAAACCGAGGGCGGGACCGAATTCGATGAGGTGCCGAACAGAGTGCGCCACATCATCCTGTTGTTCCTCGGAGAGGGCGTCCCACCAATCCCGGAATTCATCGGTGAACTCGACTTCCCACGCCACACATAATAGTATGCCATATACAGAATACTCCCAGTTGCCGAGCGCGCTATGCTGCGGGTTGAGAATCTGATCCACTCGGCGACGCTATTTCTAACGCCTATGAACTATATCTAGCGGCGCCTCTCGAGGGCAAGACCGAGTCCGGCGCCGATCAGCACAGTTCCGGTGCCGCAATCAAGTCCTCGCGTAACCGCGGGGCGGCGGAGCCAGGATCTGAGAGGCCCTACCGCTATGGTCAGAAGAGTGAGCCACAGCAAGCCTTCCGCAACGTGAATGAAGGTGAATAGAAAGCTGTAGGTCATGATGCTGCCCCCGCGCGGGATGAATTGCGGTAGCAGCGTGACGTAGAAGACCCCGACCTTCGGATTCAGCAAATTCGTCAGCAGGCCGCGCACCAGCCAGCGATGCCCGCCGTTTCCGTTGCGGGACGGGGCCGCGGCATCGGACAGCGGGTCCGCTTCGGTATCGAACTCGCGCCTTCGCGCCCACATGCGGATTCCAAGATAGACCAGATAGCAGGCGCCCGCGATGCGCACCGCGTTATAGGCAAGTTTCGAGACCGCCAGCAGCTCGGTTAGGCCAAGCGAAGTTGCGGTTCCCCAGATCAGGCAGCCGGCACAGATGCCGCATGCAGCAAAGCGAGCTTCACCACCGCCTTCGACTGCCGCGGTTCTCAGCACCAGGGCCGTGTCGAGGCCCGGGGTGACGGTGAGCAAGCCGGCAGCGGCGGCGAATGCGAATACCGCGGTGAGGTCGAGCATGTCTCCAACTGTATCAGACAGGGTAAACGGGCTAGCCGCCTGAAAGGCGTCCCCAGAGGGGACCCCAGGGCATGATTGCCCGCCCTCCAAGCAAAGTCAGTTTGCGGCGGGGCGGATTTCCGCAATCAGCGCGTCGACCTGCCGCATCACCTGGCCGCTAGGCGTGATGTGTATGCCGCATTCCTTCTCGGCATCCTGCTCCCACCACCAGCGGCCCGCGCGCTCGTCTTCGCAATCGAACGTGGCCCGGGTGCAAGGACCGCAGCCGATGCTCGGGAAACCTTTGGCGTAAAGCGGATGTACAGGAACGTCGTGCCGGAGGATGTAGTCTTCCACCTCCTGTCTGCTCCAATCCGCCAGCGGGCTGATCTTCACCGTGCCATCGCGGCTCTCGACCTTGGCGATGTTGGCCCGCGATTCCATCTGCGAGCGGCGCAGTCCCACCACCCAGGCACTCAGCGTCGCCAGTTTGCGCTCCAGGGGCCGCACTTTGCGGATGTGGCAGCAGAGCTTGCGCAGCGCCACCTCGCGGTAGAACAGGTTCGGACCGTGGCCCGCGATCATGGATTCCACCTCGGCCGCCTCTGGAAACACAATCTCGACGGGGATGCCGTAGCGTTGGCGCACGGTCTCGATCATCTGGTGGGTCTCCTCCGGCAGGCGCCCGGTGTCGATGGTGAAAACGCGCACGCGAGGATTGATACGGGTGGCCATGTCGATCACCACCATCCCTTCCTTTTGGAAGCTGGTGGAGACGGCCAGCGAGCCACCGTAGACGGACAGAGCCCAGGTGAGCACCTCTTCGGCTGTAGCGGATTCGAGATCAGGCAAAGATACCAATCTCTATCAAGATATAGGAGATCGCGCCGGAAGTCAAGTAGCCGCCTTCTCCGGCCGGCGTTGTGCCCAGCCCACCAGCCTATACTAACGATAAGGACGGACCACCATGAATCGGCTTTTCAAATTTGGCAGGATCCTTTTATTAGCAGTGCTGGCTGCGGCTGCGGTGCCTGCGCAGACCGCGGACTCGAACACCGCCACCATGCAGGCGCTACTTTCCGAAGTGCGGCAATTGCGCCGCACAGTCGAAAAGACGCTGTCGTTAAGCCCACGGATACAACTCATCCTGCAGCGCGCGCAGGTTCAGGAACAGAAAGTGTCCCGGATCTCGCAGCAACTCGATGAGGTCCGCCAGCAAATCGCCGCCCAAACGGCGCGCCAAACGAACGCCAACGAACGGCTGGCTAAAATCGAACAGGACATCTCAGCCGAAACCGATGTCAAACGGCGCGCACAACTCGAAGACATGCGCGCGGGGTTGAAAATGATTGCCGCCAACGGTCCGGATCCGCAATTGAGGGCGCGCGAAAGCGAGCTCGCCAATTCGCTCGAAGCCGAGCAGGCGGTGCTTAACGAATTCAACGAAAAGCTGGATGCGTTGGAGCGCCAAATTGAACCTCCGCCCGCCTCAGATGGCCAGCCACCTAAGTGACTGTCGTGAGATAACCGTGCGACGTTTGTGGGGCAGCCAATCTTGGCTGCAGCCGGCTTTTCAGCCGGCTTGGACGCGCTAGTGCGGCAGAATGCCGAATTAGCGCAGCGGGTCCTGCTTTCCGATGACGCAGCAGATCGTTTGCGGGACGCGCAGCTCGGCCGCCTGATCGGCTCCATGGAGAAAGATGCGTCGGTCGTTTCGACGGCTATCCACCTGCTCTTCGTGGTCCGCTACCTGGAGCGGATCGCCGGCCACGCTACCAACATCGGTGAGGATGTGCTCTTCTACCTGCGGGGTGTCGACGTGCGGCATCGCTTCCTGGGCCGTGAATGCTAGTCCGATGTGCCGATGAGCGTGGCGCCTTTTGCGGATGCCAAAATCGAACTCAAGCGCCACGCACCAGCATCCGGATGGCCTCGAAACACAGCCAGGCCACGAAAGCGGACGCAGGGATTGTAAACACCCAGGCCCACACGATATTAGCGGCCAGCCCCCAACGTACCGCCTTCAGGCGCTGCACCGAGCCAACTCCCGCGATGGCGCCGGCAATCACATGCGTGGTGGAGACCGGTTGATTCACGGCCGTGGCCACCAGAATCGAAATCGCCGCGCCAGTCTCCGCGCAGAATCCGCCGCGAGGTTTGAGCTTGGTGAGCCGCGTGCCCATGGTGCGCACGATGCGCCACCCGCCGCTCATGGTGCCCAACCCAATGGCCGCGTACGCGGAGAGAATCACCCACATGGGAACCTTGAATGTCGCCAGGTAGCCGGAAGTCACCAGGGCACTGGTGATGATTCCCATGGTTTTCTGCGCATCGTTGCGGCCGTGCTCAAAGCTTAAGAATGCGGCGGATACTAATTGCAGCTTGCGGAAATACACGTCCATCGCCCGTGGACTGGACCGGCGGAAGATCCAATTGACGGCGATCATCAACCCGTAAGCCAAGACCATGCCCAACAGGGGCGCTACGAAAATGGACACGATGGTCTTCGTCCACCCGGCCCAGAGGACGGCGTCGAACATGTGCCGGACGCCTCTCAGGTGGGCAACGTGAGCGATCGCGGCGCCCGAATACCCGCCCATCAATGCGTGCGATGAGCTGGTGGGCAGCCCCCAATACCAAGTGAGCAGGTCCCAGACGATGGCGCCCAGTAGTCCGCCCAGGATCACATAAGGCGTCACAATGCGCAGGTCCACCAGACCCTCTCCCATGGTCTGGGCAACGCCGGTCCCAAAGACGAACGCCGCAATGAAGTTGAAAAAGGCGGCCCATAATACCGCCTGGCCTGGCGAAAGCACCCGGGTCGACACAACTGTCGCCACCGAATTGGCCGCATCGTGGAATCCATTGATGAAGTCGAATACCAGAGCGATCGCGATGATCCCGGTGGTTAACAGCAGGACGGGACTCATCTCAACTGTTCTTGATCACGACGCCTTGCAGCACATCGGCCACATCCTCGCAGCGGTCGGTGGTGGCTTCCAGAAATTCGTAAACTTCTTTCAGTTTCATCAACGTGATCGGGTCTTTTTCATTATCGAAAAGTTCGGCGATAGCTCTGCGCACGACACCGTCGGCTACGTCCTCCAGCCGGTTGATTTCGATGCAGTATTCGGTCACCTGCCGCTTGTCGTTGAGAGCTTGGAAACATTTCTGCAGGGTCTCGGCGCAGTCGTATATGAGAGCGCACAGTTGCACCATGGCCGGCGGAAGCGGATCCAAACGGTAAGCGAAGATACGATGCGCCGCGTCTTCGATGCCGTCCAATACGTCGTCCAGGCTGGAGGCGAGCTCGTGGATGTCCTCCGGATCGAGCGGCGTGATGAAAGTCTGGTTCAGCCGGGTGAACGTGTCGTGAATGATCTCGTCTCCTTTAGCTTCCAAGGTTCGGATTTCCTCGCTGGCCCGCGCCATGTACGAGTTGCCGTTCCGCACTGCGTCCAGTAGCAGCCGGGAGGATTCGACGATCAGCTTCACCTGGCTTACGAACAGCGCGAAAAACTTTTCTTCGCGCGGCAGGAGTCTCAATAGACCTCGTCTTTTGTTGACCATGCGTATTGGAGATGTCCCCGGGCGGACGGTGGGGACCATTGTGCTTTACCGGACCGCCAAGTCTGATTATACCCGCACACACGGAACTCGCACGACCTGGGGAACTTCTCGGGCCGCCCGGAGAGTCGGGCAGGAGTCTAACCATAGCACATGCCACTTCGCTCTTAGAATCGATCCGATTGCGCCTCTACGTACAAACCGCGATAATCTACTCATGCCCGAATCCGACACCATTCCACGGAATCGCAGGTCTGAACTTGAGCCGGCCGTGGTTGCCGCCGGAAGGCATTTGGAAAAACGGTTCGAGGACGGGATCGTCGCTACGCCATACTGAATGTGCTCAGTGCCGAATGCAGGCCGGCGTCCCGCCGCGACGAGGACGGCCTTGACGGAGTCTGGCAGTGCGGCGCCGCTGAATTCCATCAAGTGCAGGGTCACAGGGATCCCGGGTGCTTAACCGTTCTGGGGGAAGAGTACGATTGTGGATTTGTGGGGCAGGTTGCTAACCTGCAGGCCGGTTGTCAACCGGCCTCGCGGCGGAAAGCGACCGCCGCGCAGCTTAACAAGCTGTCTTCATGGCCCCCTGCGGGCCACCAATGATGATGAAAACCCAGTCGTGGGGCGGCCAATCTTGGCCTGGGGCCCCTCTGGGGACGGCTTTTTAGCCGGCACTGGCCGCCTGAAAGGCGGCTGCGGGAAGGATTGCCCGCCCCACAAGGGGCGATAACGTACTTTCAATATCTACGGGTGGTTTTCGATGGTGCCCCACAGGCCCTTTCGAACTCACCAATTCCCCAACTCGGTTAAGCACCCAGGGATCCCGTAGCTGTGGCCCATCTCGGCAGCCAAGTGGTACGCTTTCACGTGGGGCGCAACGTGAGACCCACAACTCGAGTGCCGTGTTCGCACGATCAGCTAGTGGTCGCGTGCGGGTTGTATTTCACCTTGCCGTTCGGTCAAATGCATGCGCGGAACCCCCAGATCGTCGAGGCGGCCAGGCTGTTGGGCAGGACCCCTTCAAGCCTCGCTATGAAGCTAGTCAACTTTGCTTCACTGGATCCGGAACAGCGGGCCCGCGGCATAAGGGGGCTGGCGGGCCACAGCCGCGCTGACGAGCAGGTCTGGAGTGAGTTCGATGCCAGTTGGGACGAGATGGCGCTGGTCAGCGAGGCTAAGCTGCGAGGCTTGCAGGCCGCGCACCCCTCGCAGTCTGCTGCGTTAGATGCAACGGATTTAGGCGACCGCCCAACGGAGACTGAAAACGTCATTAAGGTCAGAACGATGCAGGGCTTCTTCAGAAAGCTAGTCCTCGGCGCGTACAACTCGAAGTGTTGCGTCACCGGGAACCCAGTCGGAGGCTTGCTGGTGGCCAGTCACATACTGCCTTGGGGCGGCTTTCCAAAGGAGAGGCTGAATCCCAGAAATGGGCTCTGCTTGGCGGCTCATTTCGACAAAGCCTTTGATTGCGGTCTAATCGCTTTCGATGAACGACTGAGGCTTATGTTGAGTCCTGTTTTGAGGCGGCACTTGACAAGCGATGCTATTAGGTCAGAGTTTGGAGAACGGGACGGTCAACCGCTTCTCCTTCGGCACTCGCGAGAAATTACCCTACTTTGCTCGCCAAAAGTGACCCACCACCACGACCAGTTGGGTGGTGTTTTGCCGCCGGGCAAGAACGTGATTTTGCCGCCGGGCAAGAGCGTGATTTTGCCGCCGGGCAAATGCTCTGTGCGGGCTTGTCCTGTCCACCCCCGCAGTCGAATCGCCTGCGCCGGCGGACAGTTTCTCCTGCGACCTCAGCACGTTACGCGCCCTTGGCGCGGATGATGTGAAACCACCCCGCACGCCTGCGGCGTGGATGATAATGCTCGTTCTCTCTCTCACACCAACACACACGCCTGCGGCGTGGACGATCCTCCGCGTCCCGTCCCTAATCCCGTTCCTGGCCCTGGTCACTTCAAACGAGCGCTGCTGGGTCATTCCTGCCAAGCGCCGAAGGCTTCTCCGTCCTGATCGGTTCTTGCCCGACTCTGATTTCATCGCCTACCATCGCACCAACATCTTCAAGCATGACTGACGAACCGTGGTTCACGAAGGAAGGAGTGGGTAGATCCTATGGCACAAGAAACTCGGAATCTCATAGGGTGCGTTGTCACGTCGCTGAAACCAGACCTTGACAATGACGAGAAGGGCGAAGAGCGGCGGATCCCCCGTAGGCAGCGCAGGGGTCATTATGCGTCTCAATCACGTCGATTCCGACGGGGCGCGGCACTACGATGTCGCGTGGGACAACGGGGCTTGGACGGTCTACTCTGAATCCGAGGTGCTGACAGATCTGAACGTGATTGAAGGCTGACACCGCCTGAAAAACTTGCGTGTGAGAGACCTCGCGGCGGATGGCTGGCAACCTCCCGGAGCTTTGCCCGCACAACCCGGGCGAAAGCTTGGCACGGCGGCCCGCCAACGATAACGTCCACCTGTTCATGCTTTGGACCCCTGTGACCCCACTCATGCAACAATCGATCCGTTCGTACTCGATCATGCTCCTTGGAGCCGAGAGGCGAGTGGCAGTTTCCGCATCCTGGTCACGGTGAAAGTTGAGAACGTAGGAGCGTGCGGCATTGGGGTCAATCTCGACCGCGGCTACGGTTTCGAATCCAGCGGCCCGCAGCCCGACGCTAATCCCCCCCACCCCGCGAAGAGGTCCAGCGCGCGCGGCCTGCCGCCGCTTCGAAGTCGTACCGCCTTAGTGCGAAAGCTGTTCCGAGACAAATTTCCAAACCCACCATGACAACGGCGGAAGCAAACCGTTCGCCGTTTCTTCTCTTCACGATTATATCGGCATTCTTGCTGCCGGTGCTGAACCCAGGGGAGGTTGCCTACTAATTCTAGCCTGGTGTGAGGGGGTAGGGCTAAGGTGGGTAGTGTCTTAAAGTTGCGTTGAAGCCGAAACAGCGACCGCTTGCAATTTTCCAGGAGAGGCTTCAGAATGGAAGTATGGCCAGACCATCGAACCGCGAATTGCATGCTCTCCGCAACCTCATCTCCGAAGCCGATCTAATCTTAGAAACCAGCCCTTTGCTGCCAGAGAATCGCACCAGCGCAGCCCGTGAATGCCTTCGCGCGGCGATTGCCCTTACGGAGGACTTCATCGAACAATCCAGGCTCTCGCCCGCCGTAGCCCTAGGCAGCAAAGGCGGGACGGAAACCGCGCGCCGGTTCGGTTCGGAGCATTTTCGCCAGCTTGCGGCGCGTCGGAAGACGCACGCCGGGGGCAGGCCGCGCAAGGCATCCCAATAGTTAACGCCAATTAATAAAATTCCAACTTATACAACATAAACCACTTAACAAGCATGGGTGGCAAAACACTGCGACGCGCCATACCATCGCCGCAAAATTTAATGAAACGTCCGTTGACTCCGAGGCACCTATTATGTTGACATATAGGGCAACACAATCCGCGAGGTGTCCAGAGATGGAACCAGCGCAAATAGGGAATGGAGGTACGGCTGCCAGTAAGGGCATACCTGCACGGAAAGTTAGCGCGCGTGTTCGAGTACGTGCGACCTGTAAACCGAAGGTGCCCTTCTGCCGATTTCTTGCTAAAGGAAGCCGAGAAAAAAATGCGCGACCGCTTCAAGGGCCAATTGGATGCCATGACTAAGGACGGAGGCGGTACGGAGTACGAGAATCAGCAACGGTTCACCCCACTTCACGGCAAGGGGAAGCCCTTATGGGAGCTAAAGGAACACGACCATCGGCTGTACTGCGCTAGGTTGCCGCGCGATGCAGAGAACATGGACATCGTTTTGTTTAATGGATGGAAAAAGGACAAGGAAGGGAGATCCGATAAGGAAGACCGCCAGATCGAAAAGGCGATATCATTTCACAATGAATTCTTGGCAGAGTATCCAGGAGGTAACATACCATGAATCAATGGGCTAAGCCGCATGCGTGGGTCGATGGCACTGTGGATCTTGATGTTGTTGAAGAGTCCGCCCTCGCGACTGCGCAATCAACAATTCAAAACGCTATCAGCAAGAGTGGCATCTCTCGGGCTGAAATGGCAAGGCGGATGGGACGCGACCGGTCCTTTATCTCGCGTATGCTGAACGGCAATCACAACCTGACGATTAAGACTATGGCCCGGAGCTTGGCTGTCTGTGGCTTTGAGGTCCGGCTTCAACCCACCGCGCTTCAGTGGAACTGGGTAGCGCCGCCTTGTTCCCAAAGTGAAGGAGAACCCGCTAACGCGGGCTCTAGTCTGTTCAAATCTAGGTTGAGCATGGTAGAGCCCGCGTTAGCAGCGTAGGAGATCAGGAATCCTTGTGGAAAAAACTGTCGATTTTGCCGCCGTCGCTCGGGTCGCCAAGCACGCTGAGCTAAAGAGCATTCGCCTCATTGGCATAACTGGCACGTGCGAGCCGAAGGTCCTAGGTGAACTCGTGCCTGATGTGCAACTTGAATGCAAGCCCGGCTCTATTGAAGAAGACGCCATGGAGGTCATTTGTGAATACACCTTCACGGCTCATTCCGAGGGCGTCCAGGTCGTGTATTCAACTATCACCTATCTGCTCGTTTACGAAATTAGTGGAGGCGAGTCCCCTACACAGGAGGATTTCGCTGAGTTTGCACGTGCTAACGGAACACTCAATTCCTGGCCATTTGTTCGTGAGGTCCTGTTCGGGCTTACATCCCGAATGGGCTACCCTCCATATACCTTGCCACTGATGCACTTCGGCACAAAGGCAAAAACAGTGAAGAGGAAAACCGGCGAAACTGCGCCCGTAGCAGAGTAGCCGCAACTCGTTGAAAAGTAACGATAAAAACAGCGAAAACATCGTAGCGTGCCTATCGTAAAAACACCGACCGCTCGTTGTATTCTTGGAGTATAGTTAGCGAAACAAAGACCAACCTTACAATGACTTGCGGGGATTGTGGAATATCCTGCCAACGCTTTGGCATGCATCGCAACGGCTTGCGCCGGTTTCGCTGCCCACAGTGCAAACGGACATATACCTAGCCGCACAAGCAGTTCCTAGCTAGGCGGGATGCAGATCGATGAAGAGAAGGCCATCCTTGCGCTCAAATTGCTCCTAGAGGGCAATTCCCTCCGGTCCACGGAGAAAATCACCGGAACCAACGTCAACACGCTCATGAAGCTCCTGGTGCTGGCAGGCGAGACCTGCGAGAAAGTTATGGGACGGTTGATCGTCAATGTCCCGGTCAAGGATGTGCAAGCCGATGAGATCCGGGGTTATGTGGCGAAAAAGGAAGCGCATAAGCTCCCGTTCGAGAAGGATGACGATTCCAAGGGCGATGCCTACTGCTATGTGGCGATGGAACGTCACACTAAGCTGGTACTTAACTTCGCTCTCGGCCGTCGCAATCAGGCCACTACCGACATTTTCATCGAAGGCTTGCGCCACGCGACTTCCGGCAAGCAACGGTTTCAAATCAGCACCGATGGCTTTCAGCCCTACATTTCGGCAATCACCACGACCCTTAGCGACCGCTGCGATTACGCGCAACAGATCAAGGTGTACGCGGTCCCTCAAGAGGAACAGCGGCGCTACTCGCCCGCTGAGGTCGTTGCCGTGGAGGAGGTTCCAATCATGGGCACCCCAGATACTCGCCGGATTTGCACTTCCCATGTGGAGCGCCAAAACCTCACTATCCGTATGGCCGTGCGTCGCCTCACGCGACTAACGAATGCTTTCAGCAAAAAGTGTGGGAGAATCTATGGGCCGCGTCCTGCTTGCATTTCGCGTGGTACAACTTCGGGCGGATTCACCAGACTTTGCGTGTTACGCCTGCCATGGAAGCCGGAATCACTGATCATGTTTGGGAACTTAAAGAACTACTGGCTTAGCATGAAGTTATTTTTGATGGCTATGGAGGTTGTATGCGTCGTACTCGATTAATCGTTACTCTTTGTCTAACGCTGTGTGTTGCGTGTCAGAAACGCGTCGCAGTGTCCAGATCGCTTCCTTCGCCCCCGACACAGATGCAACCCGGACCGAAGGCAGCTTCTTTGGAACAGAGGTTCAAGAATCTATCGTGCGCCATCGTGTCAATATCTAACGTACTCGGTAACGGCACCGGATTCTTTGTCAGTAAAGATGGAGACATTATGACGGCGGCTCACGTTCTATTTAGCCGTACCTACAACAGGCAACCAAACGGATCTCTGGGCATCACTCTTGCGCTACCCGCGCAAACGATAGTCGCACACGATGGCTCAGCCGTTCATGTAACAACTGGTGTACTGACACAACGCGATATTGACCTTGCTTCGTTTGACCTGGCTTTAGTGCACACGAACCATCAGACCGACTGTTTCATGGAGATGGGGATTGCGGATAGCGTGGCTGTAGGCCAGCACGTCCTGACCATCGGGCATCCAGCACTTTCCGGGTCAGCCGTACTTTTCGATGGTTTTGTCAGCTCGATCCACGCGCATTTACCAATCCCGATTGGGTACGTCGGAATATCCCCAGTTATGGCCAACTATCAAGTAATACGCCTACAGATGCCTATACTGGCCGGGGCGTCCGGGTCTCCCGTGATCACGGACGGCAATAAGGTCATTGGAATCATTTCTGAGGTTCCGGTTGTATGGACAGCAGACCTAACGGAACTGATCCAGAGAGGTTTGGCACCTTCTGGAGTACGGATTGGCCCATTTGACATAAGTATGCTGCTGGCGCAGTTGGCTTTGATCGTTCATGAATTTGAATCCCCAGGGAGCGGACTAGCCGTTCCGATATCATACATGCACAACGCTCCTGAATCCATTTCGCGGCAGTGAGTTCGATCAAACCGTTTTGGTAAACGACGGTATTAGTCCCAATCTTTAAGCTGCCAAAGGCGACGGTCCCCGTCGCCGTCAAATCCTGCGCGGGTTTCGTGCCAGCAGTCGCAAATAGACTTGCATAAACCAGTACCATTAACATTTCTTCAGCTCCGGTTCCGAACGCTTCGTACCATACCACGCGGCCAGCGTCAAACGCATTCGCCTTTTGTTCCACTGCATGGTATGTTCAGTGCGTCCCTTCCCGATTTCAGAATGGCACGGCGAATGCCCGAAACTCGCCTGCCTAGTTGCGTTCCCCAATGAAACGAAAGGGAACAAATCTTTGCTCGGCTTGTGACCGCCCTGCCGAAAATTTGCTTCACCGCAACTTTAAGACACTACCCTAAGGTGCCAGAGATTTTCCCGCGGCCCTATCCAGGGCGGGATCTGCGGTGGGAGAACCATTGGGGAGGCCCTTGGTGTGAATGGTCGGCCTGGTCTCCTGATCCAGGACGAGCCGCAAACTGACCGCGTCACGCCCATGTCGAAAGATTTGGCACCGACGCGGGGCCAGAAGTCTCGAAGACCTAGTGTCGTGTGTCAGAAGTCCTGTAACGTTGCACAGGGTAATTTGGTTAGCGGAGGCGTCTCGGTTGGTCCGTGGAGGTGTGGTTCGCTAGCCGGGTCGCGTGGCTTCGGGTCCGTTAGTC
>Ga0187875_10001654_pt1 | contig 17096 bp, 19 predicted proteins | sample June2016WEW_17_1_2_FD_132978 | JGI IMG/M metagenome (GOLD analysis project Ga0187875, IMG submission 132978) | Peatland microbial communities from SPRUCE experiment site at the Marcell Experimental Forest, Minnesota, USA - June2016WEW_17_10 | ecosystem: Environmental > Terrestrial > Soil >... | reverse complement strand
TTCTTGATCTCGAGCTTGATGCCCCAGGCGCGCCGCATGATGCGTAGATCGAAATCCTTGTATTTCTCGAAGATGGCGCGGGCGTCGTCGAGATCGCTGCCCGAGCTCAAGACGGCGAGCGCGCACTTGCGGAATAGCGGATAAAGACCGCCTTGACCGGAGTCGAGGAGCTTCGCGATCTCCTGCTGCGACAGGTGCTCGAGGCTTCCCTTGGGCGAGACCCGGGCGTCGACCATGTCGGACGATAAGACGGCGGTTCTCGGAGCTCGCATGTTCTACGGATAGATGTCTATCGGAATGTTGTCTTGGGTGCGCATCCACACCTCGACCATGTCGGAGTTTGACAGGGCAATGCAGCCGTCGGTCCAGTCATTGGACGAGTAATAGTCGGGCGAGTGCTTCAAGCTGTTGGGAAGGCCGTGGATCATGATCAAACCGCCCGGCTGCCAACGATGTTGACGCGCCCGCAGCTCGTCTTCCTTGTTGGGATACGAGACCTGGATGGACAGGAAGAAATCGCTGCGCGTGTTGCGCCGCGCCAGACGATAATGCCCCTCGGGGGTTCGAAAGTCGTGTTCACGCTCCTTCTGTCCGACCGGCGAAAGCCCGAGCTTAACCTCATAGGAGCCGAGCAGGCGGTCGCCGCTGTAAAGATACAGCTTGTGCTCGGACTTGTGGACGACCACGCGGTCCGCCGCCGCGATCTGGTCTGCGCGAGCCGAAGCCGCGAGGCACACCGCGAGCAGTAACCCTACCGAGAAAATTCGTGAATTTGATTGCGACCTGCGAAAACCGATCATCGATGAAAGTATAGCGCGTCGGCGCCGCCACATAATCGGCCACAGCTCACGGACTGGATATAATCAGCGTATGCATCCACCGCCGCGCCCGTACACCCTCGTCGTACTTTGCCTGAGCCTCGCGCTCCTCTCGGGGTGCGCTTCGGAAAGCTCGATCAAGCCCGCCGAGTCGCTCGACGAGCGTACCGGCATGACCGTGGGCTCGCTGGAAAAGCCCCTGGAGCTCGTGCAGAGCGGGCAGTTGGCAATCAATCCCGAGGGGCACGTGAGTTTCGCCTATCTCGGTCCCGTGGAATGGGACAACATGGGCACCATCACCTACGGGCTGTGGGTACACCTCGCGCCCGCGAACGATTGGCAGTTCGACGACATCAAGGAACCGGGCACGGTCGTGCTCGCACTCGATGACGGGACGACGCGGCTGAAGGTCATGCAGCCCCCGGCGCCGGCACGCGGCCCCTATCGGCCGGTGGCCTCCTGGGGGCAGACCGCTTATTTCGAGCTCGATCTCGATACTCTGAAACGCATGGGATCGAGCCGGAGAATCGAGCTCGATTTCAAGGCGGCCGGCACGGCCGTGCGCTTCAACGCGGCGCCGGACGCGCGCGAGACGCTGATGCGCTACGTGCGCGCCCGCGGCTACTAGCCTTCGGCTAGCCCCGCGGCGCTACTGACGATTGATCGCTTCCACCCGCGGCAGCGTGATCTGGGTGCCCGGCCGAACGTCGTTGAAATTGATGTCGGGGTTGTACTGGGCGACCAGCCACACCGGTATATCGTTGCGCTGCTGCGCGATGATCCAGAGCGATTCACCGCGCTTCACCACGTAGTTCTCAGTTCCGGCGATGCGGTGCGAGGCGAAGAACTCCTCGTGCAGACGATGATGGTACTCGCGCCGCACGGCGACGAATTCGTCGGCGCCAACCTTTGACAGGTCGAGCTTGAGGCGGTGCCCGACGCGCACGCCGGCATCCTTGTGCAGCTTGTTCAACCGGCGCAGCGCCCCACTATCCACGTGGCTCCAGTCCGCGAAATGTCCGAGGGTCTCGCCCACCTGCACGACCACCGTGTCGTCCTGCCCCACCCCGTAATCGGTCGTGTCCGCGGATCCGGTCGGCGGACCCGCCGGCAAAAGGGCCGCGCTCTGCGTCTGCCGCGCAGAGACCGGCTCGCGCGGCGCCGGCGTGGCCTTCGCCGCAGTGGCAGGCGCGCTTTCCGGCTCGGTGCCGGCGACGGGCGGCGGCGTCGACTGCGGCGCGCCGGCGGCGGCGGCGTTCTCTGCGAGGGCCGCTGCGGCGGGAGCCTCGCCGCCCACTTCCGCACGCGTCGGCGGCATCGGGATGCGCACGATCTCGCCGCGCGCGATCGTATGTGCTGCATTCCAGCCATTCGCGGCGAGCAGCCGGGCAACGCTCATGCCGCTGGCCGCGGCGATGCCCGCCAGGGTTTCGCCGCGGCGAACGCGGTGAGCACCGTCGTTGCGCTGCGCGAGATAGCGCTGGGAGCCGGGAATGCGCGCCAAAGCGGCGGCGATCTCAGCGTCGGACTCTGCTCCGGGCAGGCGCAGTGCGTAGCCGCGCGGCACCAGCCGAGAGCCGCTCCAGATCGGCGGACGGAGCGCCGGGTTCAGAACCTTGAGCGCGCCCATATCGACCTTGAAAGCCTTGGCGAGGTTCAAGACCGCGATGTAATCGGGGAGCTGCACCGGCGTGTTCTCCGTGTCCGGCAGCCGCGTGATCGGGCCGAAATACTTCTGCGCGTTGCGGTCCACATCGAGCGCAGCGAGAAACGCCACGTAGAAATTGCGGGAGGCGAAGCCGAACGTGGCGCCTTGATAGCGCTTCACGATCACGGCGATGTCGCTCGTGCCGAGCTCGTCCTGCGCGCGCCGCAGACCGCCCGGGCCGTGATTGTAGGCGGTGACCGCAAGCGGCCAAGTACCGAGCAGCCGGTAGTTGTAGAGCATCAGGTTGGCCGCCGCCTCGGTGGCGCTATAGGGATCGAGACGCTCGTCGACGATGCCGTCGACCCGCATGAAGCGCTTCGCGGTGGAAGGCATGAACTGCCACAACCCCGCCGCGCCGACCTTCGAGTACGCGAACGGGTTGAACGAGGACTCGACATGAGGAAGTGCGGCAATCTCCTCCGGCACGCCGTGCTGCTTGAGCACCCGGGCGATGTGCGTCTCCCAGGCCGCGGCGCGGATCAGACCCTCATGGAACCGATCGGCCTGCCCGAGCTGGAAGCGGATGCGGTCGATGGCGTCCAGATAGTCGCGCGCCGTCGCCTTGTCGCCGAACGCATGGAGTATGCGCCGCTCGTGAGACGTCAGATCGCCGGTGTCGCCGGCGGCAAAGCGGCGCAACAGCACGGCGTAGCGGGTCTTGGCTTCCGCCACGCGGCGTTCGCGCTGCACCGGCGAGGAGGCCGGATCGAATCGCAGCACCTCGTAGACGAGCTTGAGATTCCAATCGTCGTGGATGAGGCCCTGGTCGGTCGTGACCTCGGTGTACACCCGGATCCAGAAGCGCACGTCCGACTCGAGTTCGGGCGGGTGCGAGAAGGGATCGGGCTCGTCGGCGGCGGACGCGCGGACACAGAGCATCGGCGCCAGCAACAAGCACAGCGCGGCAAACTTGATCATCTTGTGTTTCGGAATCTAGCGGACGCGATCTATTAAGCGTGTCTAAAATAGTGACTATTTTCGACACGCTCACTGACGACGACACGAGCGAAAACACCTAGTTCTACCGATGTTTTCTCGATGCCATTTTGCCGCCCGCAAAGGTTTGCCGGAAAAGGGGGTACTAATTCGAGCGAATAAAGGCTATTAGCCATAGGAGTGGCGCGAATAATTGCTACCTTCCACGGCCTTTAAATCGGCCGTCCGTGAAAAGAGGGTATTTCTATGGTCGCGAAAATACACGACCTCGGAAGTATACCGCGCTTGCGACTCGGTGGATCGACCCTCGACCGCCTACCAAGTGGCGCCTGGCCGCGTACCGGGGCCCTCGCCTGGTAGCCGATGTTTAGAGCGCCTCCAACTCCGCGAGCAGCTTGTCGGTGTCGACGGGGACTCCTCGCCTTCGGGCCAGCTCAGGGTCCTTGAGTTCGACCAGCGGGATAAACCGCTTTTCCCGAAGGACGTGCCACTGGCGCCACGAGCTGAGCGACACCACGTGCTTTGATCGCTTTTGAAAGACCTGCATGGCGGGCTGAAGAGGGCTGCCTCGCGAAGGTTCGACCTTTCTACCATCCACATAAAGACCATCGGCACGTACCTCAGCTGTTCCGTCGGGTTTGCGGGCCTCCTTGGAGCCTTCGCTAAGAAAGAGGTAAAGCGTTTCGCCGGCACTGAGGACGACTCCCTGGCCCGAGGTCGAGCGACCCCTTGGAAGGCGGGGCAGCGGGCTTTAACGCCTCCACAATGATCTCCCATTCGGCCTGATCCGGTCTGCTGCGACGGCTCTCGATCAACGCCGAAGCCTCTGCGGTCAAACCGACGTATTTGATGATCATGTGCCTCTCCTGCGGTACTCTAGCAAACCGCTTGCTAGTGTTTGCTATTTCGCGTTTCTTCGCGCCGTAGCCCGCAGGAAGCAGCCGTCTGGGCCCTGCGCAAGCGCGGGGCGACAAAATCAGCTACTCGCCCGAGCGGGAGAGTGCGAGTTAAATTCGGTCGGCAGTGGCGGGGCTTAAGTTCGGCAGGACGTTATTTTGCTTGGGTCGTGGAAATCCTGGTAAATTCTTGCCCGTTCTTGGGCCGTCAGACCATTCGTAAAAGGCGAACAGGATCTTAGGCGCGTCGCCTCTTCACTTGGGCTTGTAAGAAAGCGAGCGATATCTTCAGGTCTTCCCTCGAGAATCCGTAGCCACTCTGCAATGTATGCGGGTTGCAGTTCCGCGGCCCGCGCTCTCCAGCGCGCGAGATTGCTGCGCGCCCGGATGTTGTGCAGCGCACTGCCGCGAGCGCGGTGACACTCAGCCCGAGGAGCCGGCACGCCATCCTTACGGCCGTCATGGGACCTCCCGCATCGTCTCAAGCGCCCGCCGAAACGCATAGTCGCCCACGTGCACCCAACCCCGGAAGGGCTTGTCGATATCGGCGATCGCCAGCATGACCAAGGTGATGAAAAGCGTCAGAGAAAGGACCTGTAGCATGTGGATTCTGGGCTGCCGCGATCCGAAAATCGAGACCGAGACGATCGTGAGTATTCCTCCAACGAGCAGTACGGACCAGAAGATACCAGGAAGCTCGTACTTATTGTCCAGAAGCCGCGTGCGGCGATACTGAGTCAAAAGACTGAGCTCGCTCAATGCGTGGTCGTGTGCGGCGACCTCCATCGGCTTATCGATCGTGACCGATAGCAATGCTTTCCATAGATGCTCGTTCACCTGGTGGCTCTCCTCGGGCATCCTCCCGCTATCCATCTCGGGCCAATCGTGCTCGACAACCTCGGTCGCATAGGCAACCGTCAGCTGCTCGATAACGGCGCGATCACGCGGCATCCCCTGAGCCAGACGATAGATGTTGCGAAGCGCATTTGCCTCGAGCTCTACATTGAGCTCGGCCGCCCTGAAATTGCCCCACTCGGTGTACAGCATGAAGCCCAGCGTCACCGCGTATGTGGTCCCGAGCACACTCAGTTGCCAACCCACGAGGTCGCTTTCCGCGTATCGCCGAGCGGCCGGCCACAGCCGGTCCATCGCGAGTGTGAAAACCAGCGATACAGCCATCGCCAGAACGAGAATCACGATGTTGGCGGTAAAGCTCAACACATAAACTCTCGAGGCGCTCGCCGCACGATCAATGTAGTGACCGCGGCTGACTCGGAGAGCTTTCCGAGAACGGCTTCAAGGTCAGTCCCAAACGGCGGCCGTGATCTTCCCATCCTTGTTCAGAATCAAAGTCAGGCGGTTCGGATTGGAATCGGCGCTCGGAATCCCTTCCGACGGACGGACGATGCGCGTCGCGGTGGGCAGCTGCTCTTCGCGAACCAGATCGGCTGCCGGTTTGCCGGCGGGTGCCGCTGCCCCCTTCGCAACGAAGGTCTTGCCGACGCATTTGTTGCAATCCTCGGCAGAGGGTTTGCCTTCTGCGTATCCCGGGAGCTGCGTGAGGCTTACCGAGTCGGACGCGCTGTGCACGTTGACGCCTTTGAAGGGGTGATTGGTCTCGAGCGGAAAAATCGCCTCCACTTCCTCAAAGCCCTTGGCATCCGCCGCTTCCGACGGCGCGCGTGCGACCATGATCATCTCGAGGATGCCGTCGGCCGGAACGGCCCGACTCAAGGGAATGAGCTCTGCCTCCTCCCATCCCGCGGTGCTGACGATACCGCGCACCCGGATGATGTCCATGACCGGGGGATGCGCGCTGCGGATGATTTCCACGCTTTTGATGTGCAGCACCGGTGCGCTGGCCTCGGAACTCGTGTGCGCCGCGGGCGGCCCGCTGACGCTCTGGCCCTGGTCCCTGCCCTGCTCCGCGTTCTGAGCGAGCCCCGTAGAAGCCAGCGCGATCGATAGCAGCAACGCCGGCGTGGTAATCAGTAATTTCGTCGTCATCGAACTCTCCCTGAAATTCGGTCAAGAACTCATCGGCACCCCGATTCCCCTGGCACGATGCACCGCGCCTCGAACGAGCTTCATCACCGCATCCTCGTCGAGCCGGCTCTCGAATCGGCTGAACGCTTCGAGAATCAAATCGATCGGAACCTTCTGAGTGAGATCGCAAAAAGACGTGCGCGCGCTCTCGAAGCTACCGTTCTCGAAGAGCTTGTTGACCGGAGCGCCCCCGCCGCAGACCGAGAAGTACTCGCAGCCTCGCCGGCAAAGCTCGACGCCCGCCGCGATGTCGCGCGACATCGCACGCATCGCAGCGCTGCGACACATGTCCTCGAGCGAGGCGGCATTGATGTTGCCGATCACGAAATCATTGTATTTCGCATTCTTAAGGCCCAGGAGTTCGGGAGAGAACGTGGAGACATTGCCGTGGCAATCGACATTCAGCATGCCGAACGGCTCGACCTGCACGTTCCTGACGCGATCGCCCTCCGGTCGGAATACCCGCGGCAGCATTCCGTCGATCTCGCGAATGAAGCGAATCTTGTCGCCTTGACGCGCGAGCCGCCAGAACGTGCTGAGGAAAGCCCTGAACCGCCCTTGCGGCTCATGGCCGGCGAGGAGATCAGAGACATGCGCACCCTCGGATTCCTCGACATTGAAGCAGATATCCTCGATGCCCTCGGCGACATAGAAGTCCAGTAGCTCTTGTGGGGCATCCATGCTGGCCTGCGACAGCACTGAGATGACGTGGAATGGCACACCTTCCCGGCGCAGCAAGCGGATGCCGGCCAACGCCTGATCAAACGTGCTCCGGCCGGTGCGCGTGAGCCGATGCGCGTCGTTGAGTCGCCTCGGCCCATCGATGCTCACTCCGACTCCGACGTGCCATCGTTTAAAGAGGTCGCACCATTCGACGGATAACAGCATGCCGTTCGTCTGAATCGAATGTTGCACGCGCACCGAACTGGGGCACCGCGCAGCGATCGTCTCGAAAGCTTTTTCGTAGAAGGCGGGCGGCACCACGAGCGGCTCGCCCGCGTGCCAGATGACGGTGAGCTCTTGGCTCGCCCAGGTCGTCGCAAACAGCTGCTCGAACAGCACTCGCAGCGTGGAATCCTGCATCACGGTCTTATCAGCGCGCTGAGGCAGGTAGCAGTAACTGCAATTGATATTACAAAAGGGAGTGGGCTGGACGACGACGATATTGATGGTCGGCGGGTCGGACGGCGGCGAGCTCATGGACTGGGTCGCTACTAATAGTTGTGCCAGTAGTTATGCCAACCCCCGTTATTCCAGCCGCCGTTGCCCCACCCGCCGTTACCCCAGTTGTGCCAGTTGTGCCAGTTAGGCCAGCCTAAGCCGCCGTTGCCCCAACCTAAGCGCCAGCGTCCCCAGCCGCCGTTGCCCCACCAGGTCGGCTCTGCGCGACCTGAATCGCCGGACTCGAGTTCAGCGGAGCCCGAAGTTTGTGACGAGGCCTCCATGTGAGATACCGCCGAACGTATCGCCAGGAGGCGCTCGGAGACATTGACCGGGGGCGGAGAATCCGCGGCTTGAGAGGGTCTAGCCTCGCTTACGCTCGGCGATGTGAGCGCCAAGAGAATGGAAGCACCCAGCGCACCGCCGGGCAACAACGCTGCGAGCGCCTTCGAAATTCGCTTCTGGGCCGACATGTTCCCTCCCCGCTCTTCCTCTGCGCTTGAATCGGTGCTGGAAGCCTCTGGAGGCCGATCATCCCTGTGGGGCTCGCATACCCGATGTGCGATTGACTATAAACTTGTCTGGGAATTGCGTCCAGTCGCGAACGCACACGGATCAACATTTTTGGCGATGAGTCTTTGGACCAGTCGGCTGGTAGTCACCTCACAACGACGTGCCAGAAATCGGCGCGAAAGCCGCGGCGGTCCGTTGCGCTGACCGTCGGGTCGCGTTCGGCGCGCCCATCAATGCATTTCCAGCGATAGATCGTGCGGTGACCAGTCGCGTACGCGGGAACCTCCGCGGCATTCGGATTCTCGCGGCAATAGTTTGCCGCGCCAGGATTCAACTTGGACCGGTCAGCTTTGGAATCGCAGGGAATATTGGCGCCTCGCGCGCACACGTAAACCTTGCCGTCCATGCAGCGCCAGGAAATCTCGTTCGGAGGAAGCGAAACGTCGCGCGACAAGCCGAGCGCATCGCGCAAATACGGCTCTAACGCCCCGAGGGCGGCGCCGCTTGCGGCGCCGTACGAACTCCCCAAACGGTCATCGGTGCCGACGCGGGCGCAGAAAGCAAACGGACTTTCGACAGCTGGGATGGGTGCGGCGCTCTGCGCGGCGACTTGCTCGCCGTCGCCCGTACCTAGGATCACTAGCGCCAAACAGCGGGCGAGCGGGCTCATCGGCCCTCCCCCGCGCTGCGTTCTCGTGGCGTTGACTTTACAGTGACTGGTACTCGAGCAGCCGGAGTCCGAGCTGCCCGTCGACTTCGCTAGCAAGCGTGCGCGACGCATCGGCTCTCTCCGGGCGTTAACGCGTGACGTCATCCTGAAACTTCGACGGCGAGATTCCAACGATTCGTCGGAAGGTGCGCGCGAAGTGGCTGGCATTGGCAAACCCGGCTTCCACGCCTGCAGTTAAGACGCTGCAATCTCGGGTGCGGAGCCTCTGTTTCGCGCGCTCGATTCGTTGCAGAAGTACGTACTGATAGGGTGAGTGCCCTGTACTCTGCCGGAACATCTCCGAGAAGTAGTGGGGGCTCATGCCAGCAATGGTCGCAAGTTGACCCAAGCCCAAGTCGTCTCCCAAATTCTCGCCGATGAAATCCATTACCCGCTTGAGGCGGTATGCCGGCAGTCCGCCGGGAGTAAAAGCAGCCTGTCGATTTCCAGCGGAATGCCGCGAGGTCAAGTAAACGGCCAACGATTCTGCCAAGGACTCGCCGTAGAGTCGACCTGCCGGAGAACCCTCGGTCAAGTCGAGCGTCATGGTGTTTAGGATCGCCGCAATATGTCGATCCTTTAAGTCAAAGCTTTCCTGCAGCTCGATATCGTCGCGGTGCGCGGTGGTTTCCAACGACTGCGTCAGCAACGTCGGTTGGATCGCCACGGCGACCGTGTGAACCGGCCCCAACCACCGTATTTCATCGACCGCTCCTCGCGGCTGGAGGATGACTGTGCCGGGCGTCCCCACAAATCGAGTGTGCCTTCCGCCGGATTGCACTTCGTATTTGACACTTCCCTCGAGCACCACCTGCAGAAAATGCTCCGGGTGCTCGTGTCGCGGAATTACCCCGGCAGCAATGCGGTGAGTCTCCACGGCAATGCCTGCCCATCCGATTTGAGCACTCGTCAGGGTAGGCGCAGTTTCGATCAATGGCTCGGCTCGCCCCTCGCGGCGAACCTCGATACGGTCCAGGCGAGACTTCAAACGCGAAGCCCGAAACCTGCGCCCTGCAGAGATTGACGCTTCAGGGACAGTTCTATCAGCCATCGCCATTCTTCCTCCAAACGACCCTCCGTGGCCGCACCAATAATAATCGGAAGATCGGAACAACTCAGCTCTTTTAGAACATTGACCTGTCGGGCGCGGCCCTACCCTTTCACCCGTAGTTAGCCACGGCGATCGACACAAAAGGGTACTGATCATGACGAAAGGCGAGCTTCCAAACCGTTACCTGCTGCAGTGCACCACGCACCGACGGATCGCAATGTCCTCAATGGCTCTTCAACCGTCCGGGCATATGACCGCTCGAGAACCCGCGAATGCCCCTTCTCGTCCGAGCGAGGTCCTGTCGCTTATCGACGAGTCGACCATCGCTCGGGTGGTTCACGAGTTCTATCAGCGCGTTCGCCGCGACCTCCTGCTCGGAGAGATCTTTAACTCGCGCATCGCGGACTGGGGATCCCACCTGGAGCGCATGCGTGAATTCTGGTCGTCCATCGCGCTAGGCAGCCGTCGCTATCACGGCCGCCCCCTGAGCAAGCATCTGACGCTGCCGGTGAGCGCACCACACTTCGATCGCTGGTTGGAACTATTCGCTTCAACGGTGCAAGAGATCTGCACGCCGGCAGCCGCCGAGCTGCTCGTACAGCGAGCACGACTCATCGCACGGAGCCTGGAGTGCGGAATCGCGAGTGCTCATGGAACGGTACTCGCAAGAGATCAGCGTTTTGCTCCCTCTCGAGATTCGACGCTCCAGCCGCGCGGGGAGCACCCATGAAACCCATCCTTCCAGCGGGCCTGAAGGCGTACAAGCGCACGCCGATCTTCGATGAACACACACTTCCAGCGGGTCTGCGGCGCGAGCACCGCACGAAGGCCGGCGTCTGGGCCCTGATCCATGTGACCTACGGGGCACTTCGCTACCGGGTTCTCGACCCGTTTCACGAGGAGATCCTCACCAAAGAACGACCCGGAGTTGTCTGGCCCGGACAGCTGCACGAAGTCGAGCCCGTCGGGCCCGTGGGAGTGTTCGTGGAATTCTTTGCCGAGGATAGGGCTGGCCCCAACCCGCAGACATGAGCTCTTCCATGAAGCCACTACCTCTTATTGCCGCGAGACCCTGCGACTACATCGAGGGCGTCGCCCGCTTTTCGTCCGGTTATCACACGCAACATCGATTAGGGAGCATCATCATGAAAGTTCGCTGGATATTTCTCGCCCTTCCCGCCGTGCTTCTGTCCGCCTGCGGCGGCGGCGGCGGATCATCGCCGCCGATCCAAGTGGCCTATTCGCAACCGTTACCGGCCACGATTCAGGTCGGCAACACTGCAAGCCTTGCCGCCACAGTCAGCAACGACGGCAGCGCTGCCGGAGTGAACTGGACCGTAAGCTGCAGCAGTTCGGTCTGCGGGTCGTTCAACCCGATACAGACTGCCAGCGGCGCGCAGACCACGTATACGCCGCCTGCCGCGGCACCCGGCGGCGGCACCGTAACCATAACAGCCACCTCGGTGGCGGACAGCACCAAGTCGGCATCCGGAAAAGTCACGATCACCGGAGGCGCGGATCCGGTACTGGCCGACGGTACCTACGTGTTCCATCTCGCCGGTGTCGACCAAAGCCAAGGACCCTATAGCATTGCCGGCGCCTTCAAGGTTGCGAACGGCCTGATCACCGGCGGCGAGGAAGATTTCACCGATCTCTCCTCCGGTGATCACTTCAACCTCGACCCCTCAAAGTCCTCCCTCAGCACATCAGGCAATGACCTCCAGGTAACTCTGCAGGCGATGCCCGGCGACACGTCGGGAGCCCCGGTCATCGGCGTCAACGGACTCCTTACCTTGCGTGGCACTCTGGTAACTGCCGGCCGCGCGCTCATATCGGAGCACGACGACTGGGCAACCGCCACGGGCTCCCTCGATCTGCAGACCAGCGCTGCCGCCCCCAACGGCACGTATGCATTCGCCGTCCAAGGAAGCGACACCAATAACGGTAATGCACTCGTCGCCGGTGGAATCATGCACTTAGACGGCGGCTCGCTCGTGGTCACCGATAGCGTGCTCGATATCAACGACGGTGGCTCGGCGCTTACCGGACAGACGTTCACTTCCGGGACGGTGAGCACTGCCGATGCCTACGGCCGAGTCACGATCGCGCTCGTCCCAACCACGATCGGAAGCATGACGTTCAGCGCTTACAGCGTCAGCAGCACGCGAATCTACCTCATCGAGGATCAAGCCGACGTTGCCAATGCAAATCTCGGGGGCACGGGGCTGGGCCAGGGCGCCAACGCCGGCAAGTTCACGATGACCACTGTCGCCGGAGCGAGCTACGCCTTCGGGGTTGCGGGTCTGGACAATGCTGCGCCTTCGGGCAGTCCGGTCACCATCGCAGGCGGATTCGGTCTGAACGCGGACGGGTCGGTTTCCGGCGCGGCAGCATTCGCTGACTACAATGTGCATCAGGGCAATCAGCTCAGCGGTTCGTGGACCGTCGCCCCCAATGGGCGCGTGACAATCAATCCGGTAAGCTTCCCGACAACGGGAGTAACTCTATCCTTTCAGCTTTATCTGGACGGGAACGGTAACGGCCTGGTGATCGGCATGGACTCCTTCCAGACCACGGAAGGCCCGGCGTTCGCGCAGACCTCGAACGCGAACGCGCTCTCAGGCTCCTATGGCATGACTGTTCTCGGACTCAACGCGAACTCGGGAACCTTCAGCGCGGTCGGCCCGGTAAGCGTGACCACGGGCGCTTTGTCGGGCACGGTCGACCTCAACAATGACGGCTCGCCCTCTTCGGGGATCGCCATCAGCGGCTCGCAGAACGCCGGCAACGGCACGCTGAGCCTTACGGGTCTAAACCCGAACGACCCATCCGCCAACACCGGCTGGGGCTACTATCCCATCGACAACGCACGCACGCTGGCCATCGAAGTCGACGGCAATCAACTCGGGTTGCTGTGGCTCGAGGCAAGCGGCCTGACTCACTGATTGGTTGCAATGAGTGTCACGAACCACCTAGGAGAACGAACCATGGATCTGGAGCCTTTCAAACGCTGGATGTGCCTCGGATGCGGCTTCCTCTATGACGAGGAGTTGGGATCCCCCGAGCACGGACTCGCCGCCGGTACCCGATGGGCAGACGTAGCCGAAGACTGGGTCTGTCCTGACTGCGGCACCCCGAAACACCTGTTCGAGATGGTCGAGATACCGTACGCAGCGGGTCAGCCCGTCGTGCGCGTGGCAGTTTGAACAACAACCAGGAGACTAGAATCATGAATACGACTTTCGTACTGCCCGCAACTGAACGCGGCTACAACAAGTTCCTGTCAACCGGCGAGAGCTCCTCCTATATCGCCGGCCATCCGGAAGCGACGCTGACGCGCCACTCCAGCTTCAATTTCGGTCCGTTCCAGAGCGGCCGCAAGGGATTTGGAAAGCTGCGCGTCTTCGGAGATGAGGTATTCAGTGGTCCGGGATGTGGCTACAACATTCACCGCCACCACAATTTCATCATCTGCGCCTTTGTCCTCAACGGCCAGCTCACGCATATCAACACCGTAGGGAACATCGACCAACTGAGCGCTGGGGACTATTACGCCTTTTCCGCAGGCGCCGGCGGCAAGCACTCCGAGCTCAACCTGCGCAGCGAAGACGCCAATATCATCTACATCTGGATTCTGCCGGATCAGCTGTTACTGCCCCCCTCCTACGCCCGGGGTCGGTTCGATGCGGTCGGGGATCGCAACCGACTGGTAACGCTGGCTGGAAATGCTGACGGCGCCCTGCGCCTTGCGCAAAATGTGAAGATATCGCGCCTCTCGAGCGATAGGGCCATGACACTGGAGTACTCACTGGCCGCCGAAGAGCACGGCCTGTACGCTTTCGTGATCGAAGGGCAAGCATGGATCAACGATACCGCCCTATCGCGACGAGACAGCACCGGGTTATGGGCAACCGGGGGTCGCATCAAGTTGCGTACGGGTGCCGAAGATACGGACCTTTTGCTAGTCGAGTCCGCGCCCTGACACCGCGATAACACCATTGGCCTGGATTCGGGAGGAGCGTCCCTCCTAACCAGGCCGGGAGGACCATGATGCCTATACTTCAGATCTATTACCCTCAGGATGCCCTGTCCGCCGATCGCAAGGCCGCGCTCGCCGGCCAACTTACCGAGGTCCTGTTGGACATGGAAGGCGGAGCCAGAACGCGGGGCGGTCTTGCTTTCGCCACCGTGTTCTTCACTGCGATCCCCGCAGGGGACTGGTGGGTCGGCGGGCGAACGGATGCGGGCTACGTCAGCAAACCAGGGAAATTTCTGGTTCGGGTGAGCGTCCCCGAAGGCTATATGAGCCAGACACACAAAAGCGAGGTGCACGCAATGGTCAACGCTGCTTTCCTGCGCGTACTGAGTGAGGATGCGGGTGAACCTCGGCAGGGTAGCAGCGTTCTCGTCATCATAGAGGAGGTCACCGAGGGCAACTGGGGTAGTGGCGGCAGGACGATCAGCCTCGCCTCGATTGCGGACGCGGTGGGGCTGTCGAAGAGCGGCGCTCGGTTCCGATGGGTGCAAGCCTACTTTGCCGCCAAAATGCGCCAGTTTGCCGCAGCTGGGTATCCAGCCGACACCGGAGGTCTCTTGCCGCAGCACGGCGACGAAAAACAACGACCAGCCTGACGCCGGCGTACCGCCGATGCAGATCGAGCTCGTGCTTTTGCCCGGACTACTCTGTGATCGGCGGCTGTGGATACAGCAGATCGCTGGTTTAGCCGATGTCGCGCGCAGCAGTGTGATCGACCTCAGCACCTGTGATTCCGTCGAGAAGATGGCCGATGTCGTGCTGCATCAGGGTCCCGAACGATTTGCGTTGGCCGGTTTCTCGATGGGCGGGTGCGTGGCGCTGGAGATCCTGGCGCGCGCCCCAGAACGCGTACGATGCCTTGCGCTGCTGAGCACGCGCGCTGCGGGACTGCTGCCTGCCGTGCGGCAGCATTATGAGGAGGTCATATCAGATCTCGAGGCGGGGGGAATGGATGCGTACCTCGCCGAGGCCTTCCCCAAGTATGTCGCGCCGGAGAAGGTGCGCGATGAGTGCATTAAGCAAACCTTCTTTGCCATGGGCAGGGATCTCGGTACCGAGGTGGCCGTGCGTCAAATGCGGGCGCTGCTTGCTTACCCCGGATTTCGCGGCCCTTTGTACCAGATCGCCTGCAAGACCGTATTGATCTGCGGCGCGGAGGATCAGCGCACTCCCGTCGGCGTTCATCGTGAAATGGCCGCGGCGATTCGGGGGGCGGAGCTCTGCGTCATTGCGAGATCCGGCCATTTCACCCCGCTTGAGCAACCGACGGCGGTTACCGAGACCTTGCGGCGCTGGCTGGAGACGTCGCGAATAGCCTAGTGCGCCTGCCACTGCTGCGTGGGCGCGCCAGTGCAAGAGGTGATAATGAGCGGCACCCCCTCCGCATCCGTCTCACCAAGTGAATCCAGGCACTTGCCGCCGATGCCCGTGATCTGGCCGTTTGCATACGTCCAGTGCTGACTGGGGCTCCCGTTGCAGGTCACGTAAATCACTCGCGCACCGTCCACGGGAGCGCCGCCTGAAACATCGAGGCAGCTGCCACCAATTCCGGTGATCTGACCGTTTGCGATGTTCCAGTACTGTTGACCCTTACCGACGCACTGACGCAGACGCACTTGGGTGCCATCGATCTGGTAGCCGTGCCAGGGGACCAGGACGCATTCGTTCGTGTTGGCGGCCACCAGAAGGCTACCGCCGGCGCAGGACGCGCTGCTCAGCGAGAGTAGGACGACACCCAGGCTACCCAAGAAACTCAGGAAAGGTATTTTCATTGGATCGTCCACTGTTGGCTTGGTGAAGACCTGCAAGGGCTTAGGATCAAAGAAACGCCGTCACCGCCGGGAATGCTTTGCGTGTCGAGGCATTCTTGCTCAGTCCGATGATCTGTGCTCCGATGATCTGCCATCTCTGGATGTCGCGCCCTCACTCAGGGTGAGATTATCGCGCACCGCCTCACTAATTGTGAGACTTTCCCGCGCTCGAGGTCCGCGGCGGCGATTTGACTTCCGGTCTCACAAATGATGAGAGTAGAGAGTCCTCGCGAGCCGGCCGCCCTCGAATTCTAGGCAATTTTCGCGGCGGTGCAGCATGCATGACACACTTTTCCACGATCGGGATTGCCGCACTCGCAACTGCGGCTCCGACCTGCTGGGCGCGCGCGAAGACGCACGCTCAAATGAGTGACGTAAGTATAGTTGGCGCCATAGTCGTTAAAGAAAGCAACGAGCTTCGGCCCCGATCGGTATGGCGAAAGCGCCTTATCCCCTGTGATGATCTCGGCAAGGCGTTTGATAGTTCTCGTGGATATTTTCATTTTCTGAAGGCGCGCTACTCCTGCCTACTTCCGACCTGCACTAATCGTGGAGTTAAGCTGCGGTCGGACTGTGCAACGCAAGCTCTCCGCGGAGCGCGCGATCACACGGTTGCCACGAATTGCGGAATGGGTCGGGGCTGTGCGATGTGCTCGAATCCCGACGCGAGGCGCAAGAGCGTGGGCTCGCTCCAAGCGGCGCCGAAGAAGGAGAGCCCGATTGGCAACCTCCGGTAAAGTCCCGTCGGCACCGTGATGTGCGGGTAGCCTGCTATCGCTGCGGGCGAGGAGCACCCGCCGGTATCCGTGTCGCCATTCACCGGATCGATCAGCCATGCCGGTCCCGAGGTCAGGGTCACGATCGCATCCAACCGATGTTCCGCAAGTAAGGCATCAATACCGTTCGTGCGCGTCGCCTTGAGACAGATCTCGCGCGCGTTCAGGTATTCCGCATTGTTGAGATCCCCCTTGGCGTCGGCCTGTCTCAAGAGCTCCTGATCGAACAGTGCGAGCTCGCGTGCCGACTGTTCAGAGTTGAAGCGGATCAGTTCCGAGAGATTGTGCACGGGGAGCGCCGGGGGGATACGCGCGAGATAGGCGTTCAAATCCGCCTTGAACTCGTACAGCAGAACCTCGAGCTCTGGAGCAACCCATTCCCCGTGCATGGGAAAATCCGCAGGATCGACCAGGGTCGCTCCTGCTTGCGTGAGAAGCGACGCGCAGCGATCGAAGTACGCATTGAGCGGCGCGTTATCGGCAAAGAAGCGCCGCGCGATGCCGAGTCGCGTACCACGCAGACCGTCGACATTGAGATAGCGCACATAGTCGGACTCGAAGTGCCCGCGTGCAGCGGCGCTGGCGGGATCCTTCGCGTCGGGGCCGGCCATCGCACCAAGCAGGATCGCGGCGTC
>Ga0187875_10001651_pt1 | contig 17119 bp, 11 predicted proteins | sample June2016WEW_17_1_2_FD_132978 | JGI IMG/M metagenome (GOLD analysis project Ga0187875, IMG submission 132978) | Peatland microbial communities from SPRUCE experiment site at the Marcell Experimental Forest, Minnesota, USA - June2016WEW_17_10 | ecosystem: Environmental > Terrestrial > Soil >... | reverse complement strand
GTCCTGTCCTCCGCAGGGTAACCCCGCCGTCATCGGCTCAGCACGGCTGGGCGGCCTGCCGTCACCCTCCGGGCGGCCCGCCGTCACCCTCGCGGCGGGTCGCTCTCACCCTCCGGGTGGCCCGCCGTCACCCTCCGGCCGGCGGCCGTCACCCTCCGGGGGGCCTGCATCCCTCGGGGCCTGCATCCCTCGGGGCCTGCGTTCCTCGGGGCCTGCGTCCCTCGGCGGCCTGCGTCCCTCGGCGGCCCGCGTCCCTCGGGGGCCCGCGTCAGGGTGCGGGGAACCGGGTCACGGTCCGGGCTACAGCTTCTCGATGGGCGCGTAGCGCAGTACCAGGTGCTTGATCCCGTACTCGCCACCGAAGTCGATCTTGGCTTCGGGGTCGTCGCCCCGGCCCTCGACGGACAGCACCGTGCCGAGCCCGTACGCGTCGTGCGTCACCTTGTCGCCCGGGCTGAGCGACGGTATCCGCCGGTTCCCGGGGGTGCGGCCGCCGGGACGCTGGGCCAGCCGCTCCGCCGCGGGCGCCGCCACGGCCCGCTCGTCACGCCGCCACTCGATGAGGCGGCCGGGGATCTCGTCCAGGAACCTCGACTGCTTGTGGTACTCGGGACGGCCCCACCAGGTGCGGGCCACCGCCCGGGTCAGGTAGAGCCGGCGCTGCGCCCGGGTGATGCCCACGTAGGCCAGGCGCCGTTCCTCCTCGAGTTCCTTGTCGTCGGTCATCGAGCGCTGGTGCGGGAAGACGTGCTCCTCCATCCCGCTGAGGAACACCACAGGGAACTCCAGGCCCTTGGCGGTGTGCAGTGTCATGAGCGTGACCACGCCGCCGTGGCGTTCCCCGTCGGGGATCTCGTCGGCGTCCGCGACCAGGGAGACCTGCTCCAGGAAGTCGGTGAGCGTCCCGTCGGGACGCTGGGCGTCGAACTCCCGGGCCACCGACACGAGCTCGTTCAGGTTCTCGATCCGGCTCGCGTCCTGCAGGTCGGTGGAGTTCTGCAGCTCGGCGAGGTAGCCGGACCGGTCCAGGATCATCTCGGCCAGGTCGGCCACGGGCAGCCCCTGCTCCGCCTCGGCCCGCAGCCCGGCCATCAGCTCGTTGAACGAGGTGATGGCCTTGGCCGACCGGGCGGCCAGCCCGGGCACGTCATCGGGCCGGCCCAGGGCGGCCGCGAACGTGATCCGGTCGCGCTGGGCCAGCGCGGCCACGCACGCCTCGGCCCGCTCGCCGATGCCGCGCCGGGGCACGTTGAGGATCCGCCGCAGCGAGACCTCGTCCTCGGGGTTGGCGGTCAGCCGCAGGTAGGCGAGCAGGTCCCGGACCTCGCGGCGCTCGTAGAAGCGGACGCCCCCGACGACCTTGTAGGGCAGCCCGGCCCGTATGAACACTTCCTCGAACACCCGGGACTGCGCGTTGGTCCGGTAGAACACGGCGACGTCGCCAGGCGTGGCCTCACCCTCGTCTGCGAGCCTGTCCACCTCCTCGGCCACGAACGCGGCCTCGTCGTGCTCGCTGTCGGCCACGTACCCGACGATCGGCGGCCCGTCGCCAGCGTCGGACCAGAGGTTCTTGGGCACCCGGCCGGAGTTGCGGGACACCACCGCGTTGGCCGCGGCCAGGATGTTCTGCGTGGATCGGTAGTTCTGCTCCAGCATGATCACGTCCGCATCGGTGAAGTCCCTGGTGAACTCCTCGATGTTGCGGATGGTGGCGCCGCGGAACGCGTAGATGGACTGGTCCGCGTCACCGACCACGACCAGCTCGGCGGGCGGCAGCGGGCCCGCGTGGTCGTCGTCGGACTGCCAGGCGGGATGCGAGACCAGCTCCCTGACCAGCATGTACTGCGCATGGTTGGTGTCCTGGTATTCGTCCACCAGGACGTGCCGGAAGCGGCGCCGGTAGGTCTCGGCGACCTCGGGGAACGCCTGCAGCAGGTTGACCATGACCATGATCAGGTCGTCGAAGTCCATCGCGCCCGCGGCGACCAGGCGGCGCTGGTACTCCGCGTAGGCCTGCGCCAGGGCCTTGTCCCGGTAGTTGTCTGCCCGGGCGAGGAACGTCTCGTAGTCGACGAGCTCGTTCTTCAGGTTGGACACCTGGTTCAGCATGGCCTTGGGCGGATGGTGCTTGGCGTCGAGGTCGAGCTCGCGGCAGACCAGGGCCATCAGCCGCTGCGAGTCAGCCTGGTCGTAGATCGAGAACGAGGACGGGTAGCCGAACCGCGTGGCCTCCCGGCGCAGGATCCGCACGCAGGCGGAGTGGAACGTCATCACCCACATCGCCCGTGAGCGCAGCCCGGTCAACTCGGCCACCCGCGACGCCATCTCGCCCGCCGCCTTGTTGGTGAACGTGATGGCCAGGATCTCCTGCGGGCTGACCTCGCGCGCCGCCAGCAGGTAGGCGATCCTGCGGGTCAGCACCCTGGTCTTGCCCGAGCCAGCCCCGGCCACGATGAGCAGCGGCGAGCCCTGGTGCACGACGGCCGCCCGCTGCTGCGGGTTCAGGCCCTCCAGGAGGGTGTCAGCGGCTGTGGTGGCGGTCACCAGTCAAGCCTAGGGGCATCCGCCGACAGCCCAGCCTCGGCCGGCTTTGATCCTGCCCAGACCGGGTCGCGCCCGCAGCCCAGGCGCGACCCACAGGCGGCTGCCGCCACCACGTGGCCGCCGCCCTGCGGCCGCCGCCGCGGCTACACGTCAGGCACCAGCGTGGGCGTGGACCGGGTCAGGGTCTCCTTCTTGAAGTACGCGGGCCTGGTGATCCGCATGTAGATGAATACGGCCACCCCGGCGACCGCGGAGAAGAAGGCGATGAGGAAGATCCCGCCGATCTCCCAGTGCAGGCCGGGCACCGTCCAGTGGGTGTAGCCGAAGCTGGCCGTGTAGTCGCTCTGCAGGCTGTAGATGCCCGCCGCCCACATGATCGCCCAGCCGAGCCCGGGGATGATGCCACGCATAAAGAGATTGCGGGCGCTGCTGGTGAGCGTCTTGCGGTAGTACCAGACGCACTCGAGGGCGGTCAGGCCGTAGTAGAAGGCGATGTAGATGCCGATCGCGGTCACCGCGTCGTAGATCACGTTGCCGCCCGAAATGTAGTTCATCGGGACGTAGAGGGCGATAGAGACGATGCCCATCACGATCGTCGACACGGTGGGCGTCAGGTACTTGGGGTGGATCTTCGAGAATGAGTCCGGGAGGGCCTTGTAGGCGGCCATCGACAGGGTCGTGCGAGCGGTCGGGAGGATGGTCGTCTGGGTCGAGGCCGCAGCCGAGCTGAGGACCATCAGGATCAGCAGCCTGGACAGCGTGGTGCCGAGGGCGCCAGTGCCGAAGATCGCGCCGCCGAGCACGGACAGGACGTCTCCTCCGTGTGCCTCATTGGACAGCCCGACCCCGGTCGAGCCGACGCCGGCGAACGACACCGCCGCGTAGATCACGATCACGTAGGTGACCAGCAGCAGCACGGTCGAGATAATCGCCGCCTGGCCCGGGGTCTTGCTCTTGTCCTTGGTTTCCTCGTTGACCGAGACAGCGGTGTCCCAGCCCCAGTAGATGAAGAGCATCAGGACGATCCCGCCCAGGAAGTCCGACAGTGACAGGTGGGTGGGGAGCAGCCAGCTGGCGCTCGGAGTCACCGAGGACTTCGGGTGGTGGCTGCCCGCGACCTTGACCAGCGCCGTCACCGACAGGACCAGGAGCATCACGAGCTCGATGCTTAGCAGTACCTTCTGGAACATGGCCGAGACCTCGATGCCCCGGTAGCAGATGTAGGTCATCGCGATGATCCAGATGATGCCGACCAGCAGGACCCAGGGGCTGGCCGGGTTGGTCCCGATGGAGCTGTTCGGCCCCTGGACCAGCAGGAACACGTACTGACCCGCGACCTGAGCCAGGCTGGCCATGACCAGGATGTCGGCCGCGACGATGCCCCAGCCGCCGGCCCAGCCCGTCTTCGGGCCGAACGCCCTAGCCCCCCAGGTGAAGGTGGTCCCGCAGTCGGGGTCCGCCTTATTCATCTCGCTGTAGCCGATCGAGCAGAACAGGATCGGGATGAACGCCAGCACGGCGACCGATGGGGCCTTGAAGCCGACTAGGACCACGACGAAGAGCAGGGTCGCGGCCAGGCTGTAGGCGGGCGCCGTCGAGGCGACTCCCATGACAACACTGGATACCAGGCCCAGGGCGCCGGACTTGAGCCCCTTGTCCCTGGATTCTTCGATTGGCTGAAGCTCCGGCGTAGCGGTCGCCATGGCTCCCCCTCCTGGCAACTACCCGAGCGGGTCGGGTCAAGAAACGGGTCGGGTCAAGAAATTGGACGAGGCCGGCCGACTTGTTCCGGACGGAGTATCCCGTCGTCCGGGCCGGCTGAGCGTGGTAAGCGTTGTGTAGCGCTAACTATAGACGTGTGCGCAACAGGCACGGTTCTAGCATGAATAGGACCTGTCGGCAACGATTTCCGTCGTAACAGGTGAATCTCACGACTGGTCCCGTGTTGTACCCGCTAGTAGAAGGCTAGGATCGCTGACATGCGCATCCTTCTCGTCGGGGCAGGCGGCGTCGGTACGGCCTTCGCCCGGATCGCCGCCCGCCGCCGGTTCGCTGAACTCATCATCGCCGACTATGACCTGGGCCGGGCCCAGCATGCGGCCGCCGCCCGGGACGGTTACCAGGCCGTCCAGCTGGACGCCCGGGACGAGGCAGCCACCGCGGCCCTGCTTGCTGAGCACTCGTGCGATGTGCTGATGAACGCCACGGACCCGCGGTTCGTGATGCCGCTGTTCACCGCCGCGCTGCAGGCTCGTGTGCACTACATGGATATGGCCATGTCGCTGTCCCACCCGGACCCCGGCGCGCCGTACCGGCGGACCGGCGTCAAGCTCGGTGACGACCAGTTCGCCCTGGCGCCCCGGTGGGAGGAGGCGGGCAAGCTGGCGCTGGCGGGCATGGGCGTGGAGCCTGGCCTGTCCGACGTGTTCGCCCGGTACGCGGCCGACGAGCTGTTCGGCGAGATCGACCAGCTGGGCGTGCGGGATGGCGCCAACCTGGAGGTAGCCGGCTACGACTTCGCCCCGACCTTCTCCATCTGGACCACGATCGAGGAATGCCTCAACCCGCCGGTCATCTGGGAAAAGGGGCAGGGCTGGTTCACCACCCCGCCGTTCAGCGAGCCCGAGGTGTTCACGTTCCCGGCCGGCATCGGCCCGGTCGAGTGCGTCAACGTCGAGCACGAGGAAGTGCTGCTGATGCCGCGCTGGCTCGAGGCGCGCCGGGTGACCTTCAAGTACGGGCTGGGCGCTGAGTTCATCGGTGTCCTTGAGACCCTGCACAAGCTGGGCCTGGACCGTACCGACCCGGTTGCGGTGGGGGCGGCCAGCGTCTCCCCCCGCGACGTGGTGGCCGCCTGCCTGCCGGACCCGGCCACGCTGGGCGACAAGATGACCGGCGTGACCTGCGCAGGCACCTGGGTGACCGGGACCGGCAAGGACGGTGCGCCCCGTGAGGTCTATCTGCACCATGTGGTGGACAACGCGTGGTCCATGGCCGAATACGGCTCCCAGGCGGTGGTCTGGCAGACCGCCGTCAACCCGGTGGTGGCGCTCGAGCTGATCGACTCCGGAGCGTGGTCCGGCACGGGAGTGCTCGGCCCGGAAGCCCTGCCGCCCGTTCCCTTCCTGGACCTGCTGACCGACTACGGTTCGCCCTGGGGCTGCGAGGAGCGGACCCTGGCACCCCAGACCTGAACACCCCCAGACCTGAACACCCCAGCCCTGAGCACTACAGACCTGAGCACCCCAGCCCTGAGCACCACAGCCCAATCCCTGAAACACCGAACGGAGGCCCGTGGTGGAAGAATTGCGCAACTTCATCGGCGGTCAGTGGACGGACACCGCGTTCGACCGGCGGTCTGAGCTAATCGACCCGAGCACCGGCGATGCCTTCGCCAGCGCGCCGGTGTCCAGCGAGACCGAGGTGGCAGCGGCCTTCGCCTCGGCCACCGAGGCCTTCCCGGGCTGGCGGGATTCCACCCCGGCCGAGCGGAGCCTGGCCCTGCTCCGCATCGCGGACGCCATCGAATCGCACGCCGACGAGCTGGTAAAGGCGGAGTCGCAGAACACCGGCAAGCCGATCGCGCTGACGCTGTCCGAAGAGATCCCGCCGATGGTGGACCAGATCCGCTTCTTCGCAGGTGCGGCGCGGATGCTGGAGGGCCGCTCGGCCGGCGAGTACATGTCCGGGTTCACCTCGTTCATCCGCCGTGAGCCGATCGGGGTGTGCGCCGCGGTGACGCCGTGGAACTACCCGATGATGATGGCGGTGTGGAAGTTCGGCCCGGCCCTGGCCGCGGGCAACACCATGGTCCTCAAGCCGTCCGACACCACCCCCGTGTCCACCCTGCTGCTGGCCGAGCTGATGAGCGACTTCCTGCCGCCGGGGGTGTTCAACGTGGTCTGCGGGGACCGGGACACCGGCCGGGCGCTGGTCACCAACCCGGTGCCGCAGATGGTCTCGATCACCGGGAGCGTGCGGGCCGGGCGTGAGGTGGCGGTGGCCGCCGCGGCCGACCTCAAGAAGGTCCACCTCGAGCTGGGTGGCAAGGCGCCGGTCATCGTGTTCGACGATGCTGACCCGGTCAAGACCGCCGAGGGCATCGCGATCGCCGGGTACTTCAACGCCGGCCAGGACTGCACCGCCGCGACCAGGGTGCTGGCCGGCCCGCGGATCGCCGCCGACCTGGCCGATGCCCTGGTCGAGCAGGCCCGGGAGCAGACCGTGGCCGGCCCCGACGTGCCCGACGCCGACTTCGGGCCGCTGAACAACGAGAACCAGCTGGCCCGGGTCAGCGGGTTCATCGACCGGCTGCCTGGCCACGCGGAAGTGCGCACCGGGGGCAACCGGATCGGCGGCCGCGGTTTCTTCTTCGAGCCCAGCGTGGTCACCGGGCTGCGCCAGGACGATGAGATCATCCAGCAGGAGGTGTTCGGCCCGGTCATCACGGTCCAGGAATTCAGCGCCGAGGACGAGGCACTGGCCTGGGCGAACGGGACCGAGTACGGGCTGGCGTCGTCGGTGTGGACCACCGATCATGGCCGCGCCATGCGGATGGCGCGCGGGCTGGACTTCGGCTGCGTGTGGATCAACACGCACATCCCGCTGGTCGCCGAGATGCCGCACGGCGGCTTCAAGCACTCGGGCTACGGCAAGGACCTGTCCATGTACGGGTTCGAGGACTACACCCGGATCAAGCACGTCATGTCGTCCCTGGACTGACCGGGGTCCTGTGGCCGGCGGCCCCCCGGACCCGCTCCCGGAGGCCGCCTCCCGGCCGGTACCCGCGGGCCGCCCCGGCAGGTCCGGGCCCGCCAGGTATCTAACGGTCCTATCCGGGGCCGCCTCCTCGCGCCCGGCGGGGAACGGGCGCCCGTAGGATCGGGATCATGCTCAGTGACTCGGAGGTCCAGCGCGTCCTGGTGATCGCCGCGCACCCGGACGATATCGACTTCACCGCCGCTGGCACCATCGCGCTCTGGACCGACGCCGGGATCGACGTCACCTACTGCCTGGTCACCGACGGTGACGCGGGCGGCTTCGACGAGAGCCTCCCGCGCCCGGAGATGGCCCCGATGCGCCGCAAGGAGCAGACGGCTGCGGCCGCGGTCCTGGGCGTCCACGACCTCCGGTTCCTGGGCTACCCGGACGGGAGGGTGGAGCCGACCCTGGGGCTGCGCAAGGACCTGGCCCGGGTGATCAGGCAGGTCCGGCCCGACCGGGTGGTCTGCCCGTCCCCGGAGCGCAACTACCAGCGGGTCGCGGGCAGCCATCCCGATCACCGGGCCGTGGGCTCCGCGGCCCTGGACGCCGTCTATCCTGACGCCCGCAACCCCTTCGCCTGGCCGGAACTGCTCGCCGACGAAGCGCTGGAGCCCTGGACGGTCCGCGAGGTGTGGATCTCCGCCGCCCCGGGCGCCGACCACTACATGGACATCACGGACGCGTTCCCCCGGAAGATCGCCGCGCTGCGGGCCCACGAGAGCCAGACCGGGCACCTGGATGACCTGGAGGATTTCCTCCGTAGCTGGCTGACCCGCACGGCTGAGCGGGGCGGGCTGCCCGAGGGCCGCCTGGCCGAGATGTTCCAGGTCCTCGACACCGGCTGACGTGAACCAGCAGTCCACCTCCAGTTACACCACGTCACTAACGTGTCTCAGGATGAGCCTGAGGGGGGCTGGTGCGCGGGAGGCCACCCGTCCTAGGTTGTCATCAGGAGCCACAGCCGTCTCCACAGGAGGAGCTCGGATGACACGGATTACCGTCAAGGTCGATGGCGTCAGTTATGAGGACGACGTCGAACCGCGACTGCTGCTGGTGCATTACCTGCGCGAGCGTGTCGGCAAGACCGGCACACCCATCGGGTGCGACACCTCTAACTGCGGCGCATGCACCGTCCACCTCGATGGGGTCTCGGTCAAGAGCTGCTCCGTCCTCGCGGTCCAGGCAGATGGCAGTGAGATCACCACGATCGAGGGTCTGGCGAACGGCGAGTGGCACCCGCTGCAGCAGGCCTTCCACAGCGAGCACGCGCTGCAGTGCGGGTACTGCACGCCCGGAATGATCATGGCTGCCGCCGACCTGCTGCGGGAGAACCCGGATCCGAGCGACGACGAGATCCGCGAGGGCCTGGAGGGCAACCTCTGCCGCTGCACCGGTTACGAGAACATCGTCCGCGCGGTACGCCGCGCGGCCGGGACGGGGGTGACGTCGGCATGACCGCCGAGACGCAGGCACAGCCCACCCAGGCACAGGCGGGTACCGAGCTCGGCCGGGCCCGGCTGCGCAAGGAAGACGCCCGCCTGGTCACCGGGCAGACCACCTGGACCGACAACCTCATCCTGCCCGGGATGCTGCACGTCGCGTACGTGCGCAGCCCCTTCGCGCACGCCCGGATCACCCGCGTGGACGTGAGCGGGGCGCTCCAGTCCCCCGGCGTCATCGCCGCCTTCTCCGGCGCCGACTTCTCCGGCGAGCAGGGCAGCCTGCCCTGCGCCTGGCCGGTCACCCCGGACATCGTCATACCCGCGCACCCGCCGATGGCGACCGACGAGGTCCGCTACGTCGGCGAGGCGGTGGCCTGCGTGGTGGCCCGTGACCGCTACGCCGCCGCGGACGCACTCGAGGCCATCGACGTGGACTACGAGCCGCTGCCGCCCGTGCTGGACATCCGGACCGCGCTGGACGAGTCCTCCCCCAAGGTGCACGAGGCCGGGAACAAGAGCTTCGAGTGGGTGTTCGGCAACGGCGACATCGACGCCGCGTTCCGGGATGCGCCGGTGGTCCTTGAGCGGAACTACCGCCAGCAGCGGCTGATCCCCAGCGCCATGGAACCGCGCGCGGTGGTCTGCAGCTGCGTGGGCGGTGAGTTCACGCTGTGGTCGGCGACCCAGATCCCGCACGTGCTGCGGGTCATGCTGGCCCTGGTCACGGGCATCCCGGAGCAGAACATCCGGGTCATCGCCCCGGACGTGGGCGGCGGTTTCGGCTCCAAGCTCCAGGTATGCGCCGAAGAGGTGCTGGCCTTGCTGATCGCCCGCAAGCTGGGCCGGCCGGTCAAGTGGACCGAGTCACGCAGCGAGGGCAACCTCACCGTGCACCACGGCCGGGACCAGTGGCAGCGGATCCGGATCGCCGCGGACCGGGACGGCCGCCTGCGCGGGCTGTCCGTGGACCTGCTGGCTGACATGGGCGCCTACCTGATGCTGGTCACGCCGGGCGTGCCGCTGCTGGGCGCGTTCATGTTCAACAGCATCTACAAGATGGACGCGCTCTCGTTCCGCTGCACCGGCGTGTTCACGACCAAGATGCCCACCGACGCCTACCGCGGCGCCGGGCGCCCGGAAGCCACGTTCGGCATCGAGCGCATCATGGACGATCTGGCCTTCGAGCTGGGCATCGAGCCGCTGGAACTGCGCGAGCGGAACTGGATCAAGCACGAGGAATTCCCCTACACCACGATCGCCGGCCTGACCTATGACAGCGGCAACTACGAGGCGGCCACGGCCCGGGCCAAGGAACTGTTCGGCTACGACGAACTGCGCGTCGAGCAGGAGCAGCGGCGCGACAGCCATGACCCGGTGCAGCTCGGCATCGGCATCTCCACCTACACGGAGATGTGCGGGCTGGCCCCGTCCCGGGTGCTCGGCTCGCTGGCCTACGGGGCAGGCGGCTGGGAGCACGCCTCGATCCGGATGCTCCCGACCGGCAAGGTCGAGGTGGTGACCGGCGCCAGCGCCCACGGGCAGGGCCACGAGACCGCGTGGAGCCAGATCGTCGCGGACAAGCTCGGCGTTCCCTTCGAGGACATCCGGGTGCTGCATGGCGACACCCAGGTCTCGCCCAAGGGCATGGACACCTACGGGTCGCGGTCGCTGACCGTGGGCGGGGTGGCCGTGCACGGCGCCTGCGAGAAGGTCATCGCCAAGGCCAAGGTGATCGCCTCGGCCATGCTCGAGGCCCCGCCCGAGGAGATCGAATTCTCGGCGGGCAAGTTCAGCGTCCGTGGCAATGACGCTGTGGCCAGGACTATCCAGGAGATCGCGCTGGCCACCTTCGCCGCCCACGACCTGCCCGACGGCGTCGAGCCCAACATCGACTCCGACGCGACCTTCGACCCGGACAGCTTCTCCTACCCGCACGGGACGCACCTGTGCGCCACCGAGGTCGACACCGAGACCGGTGCGGTGAAGATCCGCAGCTATGTGGCCGTGGATGACGTCGGGAAGGTGGTAAACCCGCTCATCGTGGACGGCCAGGTACACGGCGGGCTGGCCCAGGGCATCGCCCAGGCCCTGTTCGAGGAGGCCATCTACGACGACGAGGGGAACCTGACCACCACCACGATGGCGGATTACCTGCTGCCGAGCGCAGCGGACCTGCCGCACTTCACCACCGGCCGGACGGAGACGCCGGCCACGACGAACCCGCTCGGCGTCAAGGGCGTCGGGGAGGCGGGCACGATCGCCTCCACGCCCGCCGTGGTCAACGCGATCCTGGACGCGCTCCGCCCGTACGGCATCCGGGACGTCGTGATGCCATGCACGCCGGAGCGGATCTGGCGGGCCCTCAAGACCGCCCAGGACAGCGGCCCGGGCACCCAGGTCACCGGGGACTCGGCCACCGAGGCCCACGGGGCCGTCGGGCACGTCAGCGGCGAAGACGCCGCGGAGGCACACGGCAGCGATGCCGCACCAACAAACGGTGGGCAGGCACTCGGAGGTGCGGAATGATCCCGGCGGCATTCGAGTACACCCGGCCGTCATCGCTGGACGAGGCGATCCAGGCGCTGGGCGACGGCGGCGAGGACGCCAAGATCATCGCGGGCGGCCAGAGCCTCATGCCGCTGCTCCGGCTGCGGCTCGCCTACCCCGAGCTCCTGGTGGACCTCGGCCGGGTGGATGGCCTGCGGGGCGTCCAGGACGAGGGGGGCACGCTGTGGATCGGCGCGCTGACCACGCACGCCGAGGTCATCCGCGACCCACTGATCCGCGAGCACTGCGGGCTGCTGTCCGAGGCGACCGGCACCGTGGCCGACCCGGCTGTCCGGCACCGGGGCACGCTGGGCGGCTCGCTGGCCCACGCCGACCCGGCTGGGGACCTGCCCGCGGTGGCGCTCACGCTCGGCGCGACGATGATCGCACGGGGCCCGGGCGGGGAACGGGAGATCGGGGCCGCGGACTTCTTCGTGGACTACCTGACAACGGCACTGGCGCCCGGCGAGATACTCACTGGGGTCCGGGTGCCCAAACTCGGACCGGCATGGGGCTATCGTTATGAGAAGTTCCACCGGACGGCCCAGTCGTGGGCGACCGTAGGGGTAGCCGCCGTAGCCCGGCGTTCCAATGGGCATGTGGCGGAAGCCCGGATCGGGCTCACGAACATGGGCCCTGTTCCGGTCAGGGCCCGGGCGGCGGAAGAGGCGGTCGCCGGGGCCGAGGCCGACCGTAGCGCCCTGCGGGCGGCCGCAGCGCACGCCGACGAGGAATCGCAGCCGCCTGCAGACTTGCACGGCGCGCCCGACTACCGGCGCCACCTGGCGCGGGTGCTGACCGCTAGGGCGTTGGCGGTCGCGGCTGGAGCTTAACAACATGGATCTGGAGCACTCGTTCACCATCCCGGTTCCACCGGAGCAGGCCTGGCAGGCCCTGCTGGACGTTGAGCAGGTGGCGCCCTGCATGCCCGGCGCCACCGTCGACGCCTTCGATGGTGAGGTCATCTCGGGAAAGATCAAGGTCAAGGTCGGCCCGATCCAGATGATCTACGCGGGCACGGCCCGCTTCACCGAGAAGGACGAGGCGACCAAGACGGTCGTGCTGGAGGCTTCGGGCAAGGAGACCCGGGGCAGCGGCACGGCTTCCGCCACGGTCCGCTCCTCCCTGCAGGACGAGGCGGGCCAGACCCGGGTCCTGGTGCGCACCACTATGACCGTCACCGGGCGCCCCGCGCAGTTCGGCCGGGGAGTGATGGCCGAGGTGGGGGGCCGGATCATCGGGAAGTTCGCCACCAACCTGGCCGCCCAGCTGTCCGGGGAGGGCGCTGCGACCCAGGAGGCCGGGCCCTCCGCGACCGCGGCAGCCGACGCGGACGCGGACGCGGGCACCACGGGCGCGGGCACCACGGGCGCGGGCACCACGGGCGCGGGCACCACGGGCGCGGGCACCACGGCGGCGGCGACCCCGGCGGCGGCCACGACCACCGGCGCTCAGGCCAACGGGGTGGCCGGGCTGCCCGATCCGGCGCAGCTGCCGATCGAGGAGCTGAACCTGCCCGTCCGCTCCTTCAACAGCCTGCGGCGCGAAGGCGTCCACACGGTCGGTGGCCTCACCGCCCGTACGGAGAAGGAACTGCTCGCCATCGACGGCCTCGGGCCCCAGTCGATCAAGGAGATCAAGGGCAAACTCGCCGACCGCGGGCTGACCCTCACCACGCCCGGCGTGGACGCGGCCGCGGGCGCTGCCGCCACGGCCGGCCCCGCCACGGCAGCCACCACCGCGGGCACCAGCACCACGGGCACCAGCACCAGGAGCACCGGAGCCGCTGGCGCTGGCGAGCCGCGCCCCACGGCGGTCAGCCCGGGCGCGCGGGCCGGGGCCTGGGACGCGGGCACTCCGCCCACGGACCGTCCGGCCGCGAACGGCCTGCTGCCGCCGCGCGGGGCCCGCCCCCAGGACGAGGACGCCCTCGACCTGCTCAGTGTGGCGGGCCTGCCGCTGCTCAAGCGGCTCGCGCCGGTGCTGGGGTTCCTCGTTGTCGCCGGGGTGCTGTACCGCGTCGTGCGCCGGCGCCGCCGCGCCTCCCGCGCCTGAGCCGGCCCGCGAGCCATCCCGTGCCGACCCAGCCGGCGCCGGCCCAGCGCCCGGACCGCCCGGGCTGCCCTGCCGCCCCTGACCCTGCAACGCCCCGGGAGCGACGGTGACTGCGGCCTCTATAACGGACCGTTCCCGGGCCTCGGACCTGGACGCGGGCGACCCGCTGGCCGGTTTCCGGGACCGGTTCGCGCCGCTCGAGTCCGGCCTGGTCTACCTGGACGGCAACTCGCTGGGCATGCTGCCGGCCGCGACCGCGCAGCGCCTCGCCGAGGTGATCAGCCGGGACTGGGGCACCGGGCTGATCCGGTCCTGGGCGCACTGGATGGACCTGCCCCGGCAGGTCGGCGACCTGCTCGGCGAGCACCTGCTAGAGGCGGCACCGGGCCAGGTCGTGGTCTGCGACTCCACGACGGTGAACCTCTACAAGCTGGCCTGGGCCGCCCTCGACGCCCGGCCCGGCCGGCCGGTCCTGGTCACCGACGACGACAACTTCCCCACCGACAGGTACGTGCTCGAGGGGATCGCCGCCCGGTCCGGCGGCCGGCTCCGCATGATCCGCACCGACGTGGACCAGGGGATCCGGGCGGACGATGTGCGCGCCGCGATCGGGCCGGACACCGCCCTGGTCTGCCTGTCCCACGTGGCTTACCGGAGCGGCGCGCTGGCCGACATGGCCGCGATCACCAGCCTCGCGCACGAGGCGGGGGCGCTCGTGCTCTGGGACCTGTGCCACTCGGCGGGCTCGGTCCCGGTGGACCTGGACGGCTCCGGCGCCGACCTGGCCGTCGGGTGCACTTACAAGTACCTGAACGCCGGCCCGGGCGCGCCCGCGTTCCTCTACGTCCGGCGGGACCTTCAGGACCAGCTCACCCAGCCCATCCAGGGCTGGTTCGGCCAGCAGGACCAGTTCACGATGGGGCCGCGCTACGAGCCCGCGCCCGGGATCGCCCGGTTCACCACCGGGACCCCGAACGTTCCCGGCACGGTCGCCGTGCAGGAGGGCACCCGGCTGCTCGCCGAGGCAGGCATCCAGGCCCTCCGCGCCAAGGGGATCGGGCTGACCAGCTACCTGATCGAGCTGGCCGACGCCTGGCTGGCTCCGCACGGTTGCGTGCTCGCCTCACCCCGGGATCCCGGGCGGCGCGGGTCGCACGTCTGCCTGCGCCACCCGGACGCCGGGCGGATCAGCCAGGCCCTTACCCGCGCCGGGGTGATCGGCGACTTCCGGACCCCGGACCGGCTCCGGCTCGGGCCAGCCCCGATCACGACCCGGTTCACCGACGTCTGGGACGCGCTGGACACCCTCCGGGACATCCTCGAGACCAAGGCCTACGTGGACATTCCCCCGCCCCCGTAGCCCGCGCCCCGTAGCCCGCGCCCCGTAGCCCGCGCCGCATGGGCCGCGCCCCGTTGCCCGCGCCGCGTGGGCCGCGCCCCGTTGCCCGCGCCGCGTGGGCCGCCGCCCCGGCAGGCCGTCCCTCAGACCGCGGTCCCCTGGAGCCAGGCTGGGCGAGCGACCATCCCGCCAGGGCGTTGCGGAAAAGAAGTTCAGGGAGCCGGGCGGACGGCTATTCCCATTCGATAGTGCCCGGCGGCTTGCTGGTGATGTCCAGCACCACCCGGTTGACCTCGGGCACTTCGTTGGTGATCCGCGTCGAGATCCGGGCCAGCAGCTCCCCGGGCAGTCGCGCCCAGTCGGCGGTCATGGCGTCTTCGCTGGTCACCGGCCGGAGCACGACCGGGTAGCCGTAGCTGCGGCCGTCGCCCTGCACGCCGACCGAGCGGACGTCGGCCAGCAGCACCACCGGGCACTGCCAGATCTCCCGGTCCAGGCCGGCGGCCGACAGTTCCTCGCGGACGATGGCGTCCGCGGCGGACACGATGCGCAGCCGCTCCTCCGTCACCTCGCCGACGATCCGGATGGCCAGGCCTGGTCCGGGGAACGGCTGCCGCCAGACGATCTCCGGGGGCAGGCCCAGCGCCTCGCCGACCCGCCGCACCTCGTCCTTGAACAGCGCACGCAACGGCTCGACCAGCCCGAACGCCAGGTCGCTGGGCAGGCCGCCGACGTTGTGGTGGGACTTGATGTTGGCCGCGCCGGTGCCCCCGCCAGACTCGACCACGTCCGGGTACAAGGTGCCCTGGACCAGGAAGTCCACGGCCGTCCCGTGACTGCCTGCCGCCGCGCTGATCTCCCGGGCGGCGCGCTCGAAGGCCCGGATGAACTCACGGCCGATGATCTTGCGTTTCTCCTCCGGGTCGGTCACCCCGGCCAGCGCCTCCAGGAACGTCGCGGCCGCGTCCACCACCTTGAGGTCGACCCCGGTGGCGGCCACGAAGTCCTTCTCCACCTGCTCCGCCTCGCCCCGGCGCAGTAGCCCGTGATCCACGAAAACACAGGTCAGCCGGTTGCCGATGGCCTTCTGCACGATGGCCGCGGCGACCGCGGAGTCCACCCCGCCCGACAGGCCGCAGATCGCGCCGCGGTCGCCGACCCGGGCCCGGACCTGCTCGACCTGCTCGTCGATGATGCTGCCCATGGTCCAGTTGGGGCGGCAGCCGGCCAGCTCGAGGAACCGGCGCAGCACGGCCTGGCCGTGCTCGGTGTGCATCACCTCGGGGTGGAACTGCACCCCGTACAGCCCGCGGCTGGTGTCCTCCAGCGCGGCGGCCGGGCTGACCGCGGTACCCGCCGTGACGGTGAACCCAGGTGGCGCCGCGGTGGCGGTGTCCCCGTGCGACATCCACACCTGCTGGTTCCCGGGCAGGCCGCCGAGCAGCGCCCCGCCGAGCAGTGCCTCGTGCGGCAGTGGCTCGGCCGTCCAGGGCTCGTCCGGCAGCGGGCCGCCTGGCTGGGCCTGCTCCGCGGCGACCACGTTCCGGGTCTCCCCGGCGCTGCCGGGGGCCAGGACGAGCCGGGTGGCGCCGTACTCACCGGCGCCGGTGTGCGCGACCACGCCGCCCAGCGCGGACACCATGAGCTGGAAGCCGTAGCAGATGCCGAGCACCGGGACGCCCGCACCCAGCAGGTCCGGGGAACCGGGCGGAAGGGGCGGCGCGCCGCCGGAGTACACCGACGCGGGCCCGCCGGACAAGATGATGGCCGCGGGCTTGCGGGCCAGGATCTCCGCCGCCGGCATGGTGGCTGGCACGATCTCGGAGTACACCTGGCATTCACGGACCCGGCGCGCAATCAGCTGCGCATACTGGGCCCCGAAGTCGACCACCAGCACGGTGTCAAAGTCCGGACTGGGCTGCACGCCTCCGCCTTCCGCTCGAAATCGCCAGTCTAATGGGCTGGTCACCGCGCGCCGTACGAGGTGCCGCCCCGCCAGGTCCTGGGCGGGCCTCGCCGGGCGCCCCGCCCTGGGCGCGGCCCCAGTCCTCCGCCTCCCGCGCGGCCGCACCCCTTCGTGGCGCCCGTAGGCCGTCCGTGATCAGACGATAGGTGTTGCTCCCACAACACCTATCGTCTGATCACGATTGCGGGGACCGTCCTGGGGAGGTTGCTGGGGCTGAGGAGGCTTCTGGGGCCGACGGTGGCGACGGTGGCGACGAGTTTCCCGCGGGGGCCGCCGCGCCAGCCTCGCTAGCCGCACCAACCCCATCTGTACCGCTAGACCCACCAGCACCGCTAGCACCACCAGCACCGCCAGCGCCAGCAGCCTCAGCGGCGCCACCGGCCGCAGCCGACGCCCCAGCCGCACCAACACCAGCCGCCGCCGCAGGAGCAGCACCAGCACCAGCACCAGCACCAGCACCAG
>Ga0187875_10001640_pt1 | contig 17182 bp, 18 predicted proteins | sample June2016WEW_17_1_2_FD_132978 | JGI IMG/M metagenome (GOLD analysis project Ga0187875, IMG submission 132978) | Peatland microbial communities from SPRUCE experiment site at the Marcell Experimental Forest, Minnesota, USA - June2016WEW_17_10 | ecosystem: Environmental > Terrestrial > Soil >... | reverse complement strand
GGACCGTTCCGGCGCGGGAGAAGGCGGTCGCCCCGTCGGATCCTTCGGTACGGAGGACGAGGGGTACGTGCTCCAGGAGCGCCTCCGGCTCCCGGAGATGCAGCAGCGAAAGGACCCGGTCGATCTCGGACCGGTTGCCCCACAGGATTTCCGAGCCGCGCACCAGTCGCTCGAGCCGGGAGCGATCCCACCGGTAGTGGGTCTCCTGTCCGGGGTCCGCGGCCGTGTGGAGGCCGGCGGCCCGCGCGGTCCGTTGGAGGGCGAGAAGTGCCGCCGGGGGACCGGTGGTGAGGTGGAGCCAAGAGTACTCGGAGACCCACGGACCGACCCGGAACCTTCGGGGAGAGTCGTCGGACATCGCACCCTGGTCGATCAGCGTCCGCTGGCCCTTACGTCGGTCCTCGACGATGAAACAGGTGGGTGTGGTGAATCGGGGGAGGGTCTCGACGCCTCGCAAGTCGACCCGGCCCTCTCGGAGCTTCTCGAGGAACGCCGGCGGGAAGCCGCTCCCGAGCCGCGCCACCAGTCCGCAGGCCACTCCGTACCGGGCCGCGGTCAGGGCGAGGTTCGTCGCCGTGCCGCCGAGTTCGGAGCGGCGAGCGGAGACCGGAACCGTCCGGTCCTCGACCGGGAACGTGTCCACGCGAAGAAACTCGTCGACGTTCACATGCCCGGCGACGAGGAGGTCCCGGGGCCGGTTCCGGAGTGGGTCGTCCATCGGGGGAGTTCCGGACGAGACGTCCGGGCCCTTAGCCCTTCGGGACGGCCGCGGGCTCGGCCTTAAGGGGGCCAGAAGCTCCGGCGACCGGCCGATGCTCGTCGAAGGTGCGATCCTGGACCGGGATGGCCCGCGTCGGGCGGCCGTCCGGCTGCGCGACGGGCGCGTGGTCGAGGTCGGGCAACCGGGGACCGTCCGTCGGAGGGGGGACGAGCGGCGAATCCACGGGATCGTGGTCCCGGCACCGGTGAACGGCCACACGCACCTCGGGGACTCGGTCTCGACCCGGGAGCCCCCCGCGGGACCGGTGGAGAGCCTCGTCGGCGCGCCGGACGGCTACAAATTCCGACTCCTCTCCGAACGGTCTCCCGCCGAAAAGACCCGGGCAATCCGCGCCGCCCTCCGCCGCATGCGCGCGGACGGCACCTCCGCCGTGATCGATTTCCGGGAGGAGGGCGCCCCGGGCATCCGACTGCTGCGCGCCGCGGCGAACGGCTCGGGGGTCCGGACGCTCATCCTCGGCCGCCCCCTACGACGACCGATCGACCCGGTGGAACTCTCGGAGGTGCTCGCGGCCGGCGACGGGATCGGGCTGTCGAGCGCACGGGACGAAGCGCCCGAGACCCGCGAGATCGTCGCGCGGGCATGCCGTCTCGCCGACAAGCGGTTCGCCCTCCACGCGAGCGAGGCGGTACGAGAGGCTCCGGAGTCGTACCTCCGGCCGCGCCCCGACCTGCTCGTCCACTTGGCGGAGGCGACCCCCGACGACCTGCACGCGGTCGCCGCGGCGAAGGTCTCCGTCGTCGTCTGCCCACGTTCCAACGCGCTCTTCGGACGCCAGCCGAACCTCGCCGGGATGGAGAAGGAGGGGATCCGAATGATGCTGGGCACGGACAACGCGATGTTCCATGCGCCGTCGATCTGGAGGGAGCTCGAGTTCGCCTATGTGGGGACCCGTCTGCGAGGACGCCCGGCGTCGGCCGAGTTCCTGGCGCGGAGCGTCCTGGTCGAGCCGTACCGGTGGCTGGGCGCTCCGGACGCCGCCTCGATCTCGGCCGGCTCCGACGCGGTGCCGCTCGTCCTGCGGCTCCCCTCCGACGACCCCGCCTACCAGGTCGTCACGCGGACCACCGAACACCTTATCGTCCGTCCGGGCGGGTCGGGGCGGAAGGGTCCTTCTCGATGAAGAGCGAAGAGCTGTTCGCGCTCCTCCGACGTCGGGGCGTGCTGTGGCCCTCGGCCGAGATCTACGGCGGGACCCAGGGACTGTACGACTACGGGCCGCTCGGGTTCGCGCTCAAGCGTCGGCTCGAGGAGGCGTGGGCCGCCTGGTTCGTGGGGCTGTCGCACGACTATCACCTGATCGAACCGGCCGAGATCCTTCCGGAAGCGGTCGTACGGGCTTCGGGCCACCTCGAGAACTTCACCGACCCCGAGGTCTCGTGCGAATCGTGCCATTCCGCCTTCCGGGCCGAGACGATCCTCGAGAAGGTCCGGCCCGATGGAGTGGACGGCCTGACGCCCGTCCAGATCGGAGAGATCGTCTCCTCGAACCACATCAAGTGCCCGAGCTGCGGCTCCCTCGCGCTCAGCGTACCGCGCCCGTTCAACCTCATGTTCGGGGTCGACTGGGGCGTCACGAGCAAGGAGCGGGCCTACCTGCGGCCCGAGACCGCGCAGGGGAGCTACCTCTCGTTCGCGCGGATGTGGGACGTCGGCCGCCGGGCGTTACCGCTCGGGATCGCGGTCATCGGCAAGGCCTACCGGAACGAGATCGCGCCCCGCCAGGTCCTGTTCCGGATGCGCGCCTTCACGCAGGCCGAACTCCAGATCTTCTTCGACCCGGCTGGGTTCCCGGTCCCGTTCGACCGGGTGCGGGAGGAGACGCTCCCGATGCTGCGCGTCGACCGCCGGGAGCGGGGGGAGGAGACCCCCGAGATGGTGACGGCCGGCGAGCTGGTCCGCTCCGGCGGGCTCCCCGAGTTCTACGTATACCATCTCGTCCACACCGTCCGATTCTTCCGCGACGTGCTGAAGTATCCGGCCGACCGGATCCGTCTGTTCGAGAAGTCGGACACGGAGCGCGCGTTCTACAACCGCATCCAGTTCGATGTCGAGGTGCGCCTCGATAGCCTCGCCGGGTACAAGGAACTCGGGGCGGTACACTACCGCGGCGACTACGACCTCACGCGGCACGGCCAGGGCTCCGGCAAGGACCTCTCGGTGCACCCCACCGGTCGCGATCCCCTTCTCCCCCACGTCCTCGAACTGACGTTCGGCGTCGACCGCAACCTCTGGGGGCTCGCCGACCTCCACCTCGGACGCGAGGGCGAGCGCACCGTGTGGAAGCTCCCGAGCTACCTCGCCCCGGTCGCGGTCGGGGTCTTCCCACTCATCGGCAAGGAGCACGCACCCTACGCGCTCCGTCTCACGGACGAGCTCGCGGCCGAGGGGATCTCCGCCCAGTACGACGAGGGGAGCTCGATCGGCAAGCGATACGCGCGGATGGACGAGGCCGGGGCCCCGTTCTGCGTCACGGTCGACGGGGAGACGCTCGCCGACGGCCCGACGAAGGATACGGTGACCCTCCGCTTCCGTGACTCCCGGACCCAGGAACGGGTCCCGCGCTCCGAGTTGGGGAATCGCATCCTCCCCGCCCTCCGACCCCCGCGACCCTCCCGAGCGTAGGCTCGCGGCAGGTTTCCGGAGCACGACAACGGTAATATCGCGCGGCCCGGTGAGTTCTCCTCGATGGCATCCGGCGGAACTCCTCCCGAAGCGCCGGGTCCGGGCACCCCCCTCGCCGCCCGACGGTCCCGATGGATCGGTCAGCAGTACGCCGACATCACCAAACTGCGGGAGCACGCGGCCCGCCACGATCGCGCCTCCGCCCGCGCACTCCAGCGGGTGGCTCGTCTGAACACCCGCATCGAGAAGCTGCGCCACCAGGCGACGCTCCTCCGGGAGAAGGGCCAGAAGGTCCTCGCGGAGATCCCCGAGTACGAGCAGCAGATCAAGCAGCACGAGCGGGACATCGCCGCGTCCACGAGCCAACGCCAGAGCGCCGCCCCACCGGGGCAGGCCCACTCGATCGGGATGACGAGCGATGTCACGAGCCTCCACTACCGTGTGCGCAAGCTCCAACAGAAGGTTGTGGACAAGCAGCAGAAGTCGCGCCACCTCGAGCTCCGTGCGGCGCAGAAGACCCAGAAGACCGCGGAGCTGAAGGTCAAGGTCGACCGCTACACCGAGGCCGCCCGGCTCGAGGAGCAGGAGGCCAACGCCTACCGCCAGCGGGCGGACCGGCTGCAGGCGGTCAGCGAGAGCGACGTCTCCTCCCACCTCACGGCCACCGCCTCGCCACCGGCGAACCCGCCGGCCCCCTCGGGCGACGAGCCCCCTCCACTGCCATGAAGCTCATCGTCACGGTCGGGATGCCCGGGTCGGGCAAGGACGAGCTGCTCGAGATCGCGCGCTCGATCGGGCTCGCGACCCTCAAGATGGGGGACCTGGTCCGGGACGAGACCCGCCGACGCGGGCTGCCGCTCACGAACGCGAACGTCGGCCGGATCGCCTCCGAGGAGCGCGACAAGCACGGCGGCGGAGTCTGGGCCCAGCGCGCGCTGCCGAAGCTCACCGAGACCCGGATGCTCGTCGACGGATGCCGCTCGGACACCGAGGTCACGGTCTTCCGCCACAACTTCGGCGACCTGTTCGTCCTCGGCATCTTCGCCTCCCCCGAGACCCGCTACGACCGCATGACGACCCGCAGCCGCAACGACGACGGCGGGAGCCTGCAGGACTTCTTCGACCGCGACCGGCGCGAGCTGAAGTGGGGGATCGGGAACGCCTTCGCCCTCGCGGACGGGATGCTGATCAACGAGGGGCCGATCGACGCGTTCCGGCGGGACGCGCGAACGATGCTCGAGAAGATCCTCGCCCACAAGGACGACGACTAGTCGCGGACTACTCGGGCGGGGCCGCGAAGAGCGCGCGGACGCTGTCGAACCGCTCGCGGTCGATGACCACCGCCACGCGCGAGCGCGTGGCCGCGAGCCGACGGACCGAGCGGACCAGGTACAGGTCCCGGGCGCCCGCGAATCGGCGCGACCCGCGTCCCCGCGCGACGTGCTGGTCCCAGCGGACCGCGAACTCGTCCGCGCTGTCGGGCGCGGGGGGGTTGCGGGAGACGTTGCGTTCCCGCACCGTGCGGCGGACGAGCTCGAGGTAGCCGATGTTGTCGGCGAAGAGCGTCACGGTCTCGTCCTCGCTTGGGTCGAGCCCCTCGGCCGGCACGTTCGCGGCCCGGGCCCACCGGACGACCTCGAGGACCGAGGGGTTGGGAACGGAGACCTCGCCGAACCGTACGAGCCCGCGGACCTCGCTCCGCTCCGCGGTGGTGAGCGGGACGACCGGTTCGGCAGGCGATTGCAGGAAGTACTCGACCAGGCCACGGAGCTCCTCCGGCGAGATCCCGATGCCGACCGCGGACGGGGAGTGGCCGCGGACGAGCCGCACGGCCGCCGGTGCCTCGCTCACGAGCCCCCGCACGGGAGCCACGAGCAGGACGTCCCCGACGTCGGAGAACCGCGCGGAGATCACGGACCTTCGCGCTCCGACAGCTCGTCGAAGAGGTCGTCGCGGTCGCGGTGCCGGCGCAGCTCGCGCACGTTCAGGATCGGGAGCCCGTCGATGGAGGGGCGGTGTACGCTCTCCGCGACGACGAACATCGCGTGGCCCTCCGCGACCCGCGAGAGCTCGTAGAGGATCTCGGCCCGGTGGAGTGCGGTCCGCAGGCTCCCCACGCCGGTGAGGAGGATCTGGGGCGACCGGGAGAAGGCGTCGAACGGGGCGCGCACGGTGACGGTCACCTCGAATCCGAGCCCGTCCAGCTGGTCGATGACCCCGTCGCGCAACGGGTCTCCGGTGCGGGCGCGCGGATGCGTCGGGGTGGGGCCGCCGGCCGGCTCCTTCGACGGAGCCGTGGAGGAGCCGCCGCGGGGCGAAGGCCCGCTCGAGGTCGGCCGGGCGACCGCCTCCCCGAACACGAGGATCGGAGAGACGATCGGTTCCCCGAGGTACGTTTCGAGCCGCTCGATCACGTCGATCTCGGCTCCGGCCCCTTCCTCGTACAGTTGGATCGCGCGGCGGGAGACTCCGGCGACGGCGGCCAGCGTTCCGAGCGATAGGCTGCGCGCCAGCCGGAGCTCCCGGAGGCGTTCCCCGGAGACGCGGGCGAACGTCCCGCCGGGACTCGCGTACAGGAACGGGGGAACGCCCTCTTCGAGGTACTCGCGAAGGGTTTCGTCGTTGATGATCGGAACGCCGTACCGGGTGTAGACGACCCCCGGGTCGAGCTCGGCGGCCCCGGAGGCTTGGCCGATGATGAGCACCGTCGCGGGGAACAGGTGGCCGAGCTCGAGGAGGCGGGTCGCCTCCTCCGCTCCGAGGGCGTCGATGTTCTTCAGGACCTTGATGAGCAGGAGCGTCGCATCCCTCCGGGCCGCGAGGTCGAAGCTCGACGGCCGAACGCCGTGGGAGTCGGCGACGTAGAAGCCCGACCGCCCGAGGAGGTTCCGGATCTCCTCGATCCACCGCTCGCGAGTCCGTGGCATCGTCCCTCCCCCGAACTTCGATTACAACTTCTACATAAATACCTATGGTCGGTCCTCTCGAGCGGTCGCCGGGCCCGGAGGCAGGGAATCGTCATGCTCCCGCCCCCTGTCCGAACGGGCATGGGGTTCGCGCTCGCTCCCGTTCCGGGCGCCCCGGTGCTGTTGCTGCGGCCGGAGACCGGTGCCCTGTCGAGCCTGCTGCTCGCCGACGTCCACCTGGGGCTCGGGGCGAACCGGGACCGCCCGGCGGGGCCACCGGAGGGATCGGGGCCGATGATGGCGTCCCAGCTCCTGGTGCTCGCGCGCTCCACCGGTGCCGGTCGCATCGTGATCGCCGGTGACGTGAAGCACCCGATCGTCGGCACACCACCGCCGCTCCGCCCGGTCGTCTTCGACTTCTTCTCGACCCTCCTCGGTGCCGGCCTGAGGGTCGAGGTGGTCCTGGGCAACCACGACGTCGGCCTCACGCACCACCTTCCCCGGGAGGTGGTCGTCCATCCGCCGGGCGGGTTCGTCCTGGATCGCGTGGGGGTCTTCCACGGCCACTGCTGGCCGTCGAACCGGGTTCTCGCCGCGCCCCGTCTGGTGGTCGGTCACCTTCACCCCGGCTTCCGTCTCGCACCCACCTCGGACGACCCCCAAGGTAAGCGCCGGTGCTGGGTCCGGCTCGAACTGTCGCCTCCTCCTCCGCCGAGCCGTCGACGTCGGCGGCACGCGGTCGTCCGGGCGAACGAACTCGTCGTGCTGCCCGCGTTCAATCCACTGGCGGGGACCGAGGCGCTCAACCGGGAGCGCCCGGCCCGGGGACGGTCGTTCCTCTACGGGCGTTTTCTTTCCCGGGGGACCGCTCGGGCCTACCTGCTGGACGGAACCGACCTCGGATTGCTCACGTTGCCCCGGCCGACGACCCGGTCTCGATCAACTTCCGGAGCGCCGCCGGGTCGGTGACGGGCGGGGCGCACGAGTTCCCGAAGCAGACCAGCGCCCGGGCCGAATCCCCCGAACTGGGAGGCGCCATCTCTGCGGGGAGACCGAACGGCGGAGGGGGATGGCCCTCGAACACCCAGGCGTTCGGGTGCCAGGTCCGACGGGCCGCTCGAACGAGGGCGCGGGCTTCTCGACCCGTCCCCTCCACGATCACGGTCGCGGGCTCGCCGCTCACGAGCCCGCACGCGAGGGCGGCCCCTGCGGCGAACAATCCGGCGTGGCCGATCCGTTGGGCGATCGAGGGGAGCAGGGTCGCGGCCTTGGACCTCCAACGGTCGTCGTGGGTGAGGCTGGAGAGGCGAACGAAAGCGATCGCCGCGGCGGAGTTCGCGGCGAGGTGCGGACTGTCCTCCAGTGGATAGCTCGGCTCCTTCAACGCTCCGAGCGAGGGGCCGTCGTAGAGGCGGGGCGAGATGTCGCGGAGCAGACCATCCTCCCCCCGGTACTCCCGGTCGACCAGCCCGAGAAGGTTCGACGCCGCCTCGACGTACCGAGGTTCCGCGAGGGCGCCGGCCAGTTCGACCAAGCCGCCCGCGAACCCCACCTGGTCCTCGAGAAGCCCCCAGCCGTGGCCTCCATCCGAGTCGAGTCGATGGGCCACGCCCCGGTCCGGGGCGTAGGCGTGGGAAAGGAATCGGTCGGCAGCCCGCCGGGCCTCCGCCAGCAGGATGGGCTCCCCAAGGGCCGACCCCGCCTGCGCGAACGCGGCGATGAACCGGCCGTTGATGTCCGCGTAGAGCGCACGGTCCACCGCCGGCGTGGGACGACGTGCGCGGGCCGCGCGCAGTTTCGCGACCACCCGGCCGAGGCCCTGCTCCGGTCCACCGGGCAAGGAGATCCCCTGGGCGGCCTCCTCGAGCGGGAGCAGGCGGAACAGCACGTTCTGATCCGGGTCGTGGGGCATCCGGCCGTCGGTTCCCACTCCAAAGAACCGGGTCGCGAGCCGCAACTCGTCCGCGTCCAGCTCGGCCTTCAGCTCGGTCCGGCTCCACGTGAAGTAGCCGCCGTCATCCCCGGGCGCGTTGTCCGCGTCCTGGCTGGAGCCGAAGCCCCCGGCGGGATCCGCGAGCACCTCCCGCACCCAGCCGACCGTTCCCCGAACGACCTCTTCGAACCGGGGCTCACCGAACCGTCGGACGCCGTCGACGTACACGGAGAGGAGGGCTGCGTTGTCGACCCCCATCTTCTCGAAATGCGGTACGTGCCAGCCCTCGTCGACCGAGTACCGGTGGAACCCGCCGCCCAACTGGTCGTACATGCCCCCGTCGCCCATCTTCCGGAGCGTCTCGGCCGCACGTTGGTCGCTCAGGGCCCGGCGGTTCTGCCGGCCGTCCCACAGGAACAGGGAGACGGCGGTCGGATGGGGGAACTTTGGGGCCATTCCGAACCCCCCGTGGACCGGATCGTAGCCCGAGTGCGCCTCGGCCAGGACCTGGCCCTGGAAGGTCTCGAGGGCTCGGGCGTCGGGCGTGCGGGCGCCCCGCATTCGCTCGAGGGCCCCCTGGACCGCGCGCGAGTTCTGTTGGATTTTCTCCGGTTCTTCGCGCCACAGCCGGGCCACCTCGGCCAGCACCCGGCGGAAACCGGGACGTCCGTGTCCGTCCGTCGGTGGGAAGTACGTCCCCCCGAGGAACACCTCGCCGGCCGGGGTCAGGAAGGCGGTCAACGGCCAGCCGCCCTCACCCGTGAGCGCGCCGACCTGGCGCTGGTAGCGACGGTCGACCTCGGGGTTTTCGTCCCGGTCGACCTTCACTGCGACGAAATGCTCGGAGAGGAGCCGGGCCACCTCGGGGTCCGCGTACGTTCCCTCGTCCATCACATGGCACCAGTGGCACCACGAGGCGCCGATGTCCAGCAGGATCGGTCGACCCGTCCGCTGGGCGAGCTCGAACGGTTCGGGGCCCCACGGGTGCCAGTCGATCGGTTGCTCTGCCGCGCTCCGGAGGTACGACGAGGAGCGTCCGTTGAGCCGATGGGTCGGCTCGCGCGAGCTCGGCTCGACCATCGACCCGCCCGGCCGCAGGCGGCAGATACGGTTGTCGGATTCGGTGCGGACGGTCGACGGCGCGGGGCGACGGCCCGTAACCGGCTGACGGGGGCGTAACCGCCCCGGTGCCTTTTATAAAGGGGTCTCGGGTGGGCGGGCCGGAGTCGCTCAATGGAGATGCAACCCGGCCAGATGGCCTACGACCGGGCGATCACCGTCTTTTCGCCCGACGGCCGGCTCTTCCAGGTCGAATATGCCCGGGAAGCCGTGCGTCGTGGCGCGACCACCGCGGGCGTCGTCTACGCCGGCGGGTTGGTTCTGATCGCCGACCGCCGGATCCCGAACCCCAAGCTCGCCGAAGCCGCCAGCCTGGAGAAGATCCACCAGATCGACGAGAACATCGCCTGCGCCACCGCCGGGCTCGTCGCGGACGCCCGAGTCCTGGTCGATTACGCCCGCCTCTCCGCCCAGATCAATCGCATCACCTACTCGGAGCCGATGTCCGTCGAGCTCCTCGTCCGGAAGATCTGCGATTACAAGCAGCAGTACACCCAGTTCGGCGGTGTACGGCCGTTCGGGACCGCCCTCCTCGTCGGCGGATACGACGACACGGGCATCCGCCTCTTCGAGACCGAGCCCTCCGGCTCGCTCACGAGCTTCAAGGCCTCCAGCACCGGCGGCAACAAGGGCCCCGTGATGGAGCTCTTCGAGCAGAAGTACAAGCCCGGGATGGACCGGGACGCGGCGATCCTCCTCGCCCTCGAGGGACTGCGGGCGGGCCTCGACGAAGGCGGTAGCCTTGCGCAGGTCGAGGTCGTGACGATGGACCAAGGCAAGGGGATGACGCGTCTGACCAGCGAAGAGATCCAGAAGTTCGTGGCCCGACTGCCTGCTCCGTCCGGAGCGGGTCGGGCGACCCGGCCGTGAGCGGCGGCATTCCGAGAACCCATCATCCCCCCCCACGGTCCGGAAAGGGCCACGGCGCATCCTCGAGCAGCGGCGTCACCGTGGACAGCGCGGTCATCGCCCGACTCGAGATCGACGGGTCCCGGTTCGAAGTGCTGGTCGACCCCCAGGCTGCGCAAGCCATCAAGGACGGCAAGGACATCGACCTCACGGACAAGCTCGCCCTCGATCAGGTGTTCAAGGATGCGAAAAAGGGCGACCAGGTCTCGGACGAGCATCTGGAGAAGACGTTCCATACCCGCGACCTCGGAAAGATCGCGAAGCAGATCGTGCTGAAGGGCGAGGTCCAGATCACCACCGAACAGCGACACCAGCTCCAGGCGCTCAAGCACACCCAGATCGTCCAGACGATCGCCCGGAACGCGATGAACCCCCAGACCGGGGCTCCGCACCCGGCGGCGCGCATCGACGCCGCGATGACCGAGGTGAAGTACCACGTCGACCCGTTCCGGCCCGTCGACGTCCAGGTCCAGGAGGTGCTGCAAAAGCTCCGGCCGATCCTCCCGATCCGCCTCGATGTTGCGAAGGTCCGGATCCGCCTTCCGGCCCAGCACTACCCGCACGTCATCGGCAGCCTGAAGGAGATAGCCAAGATCCTGGAGGAGCAGTGGCTCGCCGACGGCACCTGGTCCGGGATGGTCGAAATTCCCGCGGGTTTGCAGACCGACCTCTATGCGATGCTCAACGCGCGCACGAAGGGTGCTGCCGAGACCGCGTTAGTTAAATAGCGCCCCCCGGTCGGCGCGCCCCGGTGCAGCACAACCAATGTCCCAAGGTCAGCGATCGGGCCACCGTCGGCGTGGCCGCGAGGATTCGTCCTCGCATCCTTCAGGGGATCGAATACTAGTTCTCCCCGGTCAGGAACTCCCGAGCCAGGGCTTGAAACCCGGCCGGGGAACCTACCGCGTGGGTGGCAAGGTCTACGCCAGCGTGCTCGGACTCTTGTCCTCCAAACCTCCGTTCGTCGAGGTCATCCCCCTCTCCGGCCGCTACATCCCCAAGCCCGAGGACGTCGTCATCGGCACCGTGACGGACTGCCAGGGAACGTTCTGGCTGCTCGACATCGGCGCGCCCCGTTGGGCCCCCCTCCACATGACCGGAACGCCGTGGAACGTGGAGATCGGCGAGACCGAGAAGTTCCTGCGCGTCCGCGATTCGGTGATCGTGCGGGTCGAGAACCTCGACCCCACCGGCCGGATCGGCGTCACGATGCTGGGCGACGGGCTGGGCAAGCTGGAGGGCGGCACCATCGTGAACGTTTCTCCCGCCCGCATCCCCCGGGTCGTCGGTCGGGGCGGCTCGATGATCGAAACGATCACCCGGCACACCGGCGCCCAGGTCGCGGTGGGCCAGAACGGCCGGGTCTGGATCAACGGCACCCCGGACGCGATCCTCCGCGCCAGCGAGGCGCTCCGCCTGATCGAGGACCAAGGCCAGCGCCGCGGTCTCACCGAACGGGTCGAGAGCTACCTCGTCTCCACCTCCTCGTCGTCCGACCGCGGCCCCGAGTCCCCGCCGCGGGAAACCGCCCATCGGGACGCGCCGCCCCAGCACGTCCCACCCGTGGGACCGGCGGACGAACGGATCGACCCGGACAGCGTGGGACCGGGGCCCGACGAGTACTGACATTCCAAGGAGAACAACGAACATGGGAAGCGTAGGAGCAAAGGACGTCCCCGTCCTCCTGAGCCCTGAGGGCCTCCGGATCGACGGACGACGGTTGGACGAATTGAGACCCTTGAGGATCCAGGCCGGACCGCTGCACCAGGCGGACGGCTCAGCGTTCGTCGAGTGGGGCGCGAACAAGGTGATGGCCGCGGTCTACGGGCCGCGCGAGGTCCACCCGCGCCACCTGCAACAGAACAACAAGGCCGTCATCCAGTGCAAGTACAACATGGCGGCGTTCTCCGTCGACGAGCGCAAGCGGCCCGGCCTCGACCGGCGCTCGCAGGAGATCTCCAAGGTCATCGCCGAGGCGTTCGAGTCGGTCGTCTTCGCGGAGGAGTTCCCGAGGACGAGCATCGACGTCTACATCGAGGTGCTCCAGGCGAACGCCGGGACCCGGTGCGCGGGTCTCGTCGCCGCCTCGGTCGCCCTGGCGGACGCCGGGATCCCGATGGTCGACCTCGTGCCGGCCGTCGCCGTCGGCAAGATCGCCGGCCAGATCGCCCTCGACCTCAAGAAGGAGGAGGACAACTTCGGCGAGGCGGACCTCCCGATGGCCCTCGTCCCGCAGTCCGGCCGCCTCGTGCTCCTCCAGATGGAGGGCCACATGACGCCGGAGGAGCTCTCGAAGGCGCTCGACCTGGGCGTAGTCGGCTGCAAGGCGATCTACGAAAAGATGAAGCAGGCGCTCCGGGACCGATACACGGTCGAACCGGTCGCTCCGGGGGCCGCATGACGGCGGAGGTCACCGCCGAGATCCGCACCGCCCACATCCTCGAACTCGCGTCCGAGGGCAAGCGGCTGGACGGGCGCGGACCGGACGAGTACCGGCGCGTCGAGGTGGAGCCCGGGTTCGTCACGACGGCCGACGGCTCTGCCCTCGTCCGGATCGGCGACACCGCGGTCCTTGCGGGCATCAAGCTCGAGCCGGGCAAGCCGTTCCCCGACACCCCGAACGCGGGGGTACTCACGACCAACGCCGAGCTCATCCCGCTCTCCTCGCCCGTCTTCGAGCCCGGACCCCCCCAACCGGGGGCCATCGAGGTCTCGCGCGTCGTCGACCGCGCCATCCGCGCGGCCGAGGCGATCGACCTCACCCGCCTGTGCGTCACTCCGGGTGAGAAGACATGGGTCTGCTACGTCGACCTCCACGTCCTCGACCACTCCGGCAACCTCATCGACGCCGCGATGCTCGCGGGGGTTTCCGCCCTCGCGCACGCGATCGTCCCGGCCAAGCGGTTCGGCGTCGCCGAGGCCGACTACCCGCTCGACCTTCAGCACGTGCCGACCGAGTGCACGTTCGTGCGGCTCGGGGACGCCCTCGTGGTCGACCCGACGTTCGACGAGGAACAGGCCGCCCAGGGACGGCTGACGGTGGCGACCGATGAGACCGGCCGGGTCGTCGCGATGCAGAAGGGTCTTGTAGGCGCGTTCTCCCCCGACGACGTTCGGGACGTCGTCCGCCGCGCCCTGGTCCACGGGGACCGGCTGCGGATCGCCGCCCGCGGAGGCAGTCGATGAGCAAGCGGACGAAGAAGGTCGGTTCGACCGGTTGGATGGGACCCCGGTACGGGATCCGGATCCGCCGCCGCGTCCTCGAGCTCGACCGGGCCCGCGGCCCGGACGCCGCGTGCCCGCGCTGCTCCACCGTCACCCTCCACCGGGTCGCCAGCGGGATCTTCGAATGCCGCCGCTGCGGGGTGCGCTACGCGTCCAACGCCTACATTTTCGAGGCGCCGCCCCCGATCCAGCGCGCCACCAAGGAGGAGGCGGCGGGCAACGCTTAAGCCGCCCGCCTCCGTTAATCGGCAATGTTCCGCTGCATCCGCTGCCAGGAAGCGCTCCCCTCCGACGCCAACCTCTTCGGTGTCCGTTGCGACAACTGCGGGGGCAAGATCTTCACGAAGGAACACCCCAACGTGAAGAAGGTCCTCAAGGCCCGCTAGTCCGCTCCGGGCCCAGAGCCCTCTAATCCCACGTCCCCCTTTCGCCCCCATGAGCGGGCCGACCGTCCGGTTCCTGGGCGGGGTCCGGGAGATCGGCGGCAACAAGATCCTCATCGAGGACGGTCCCGACCGGGTCCTCTTCGACTTCGGCCCGTCGTTCTCCCCCCGCATCGAGGAGTACTACCTCGACTACCTCCAGCCCCGCTCGACCTCGAGGGCGAAGGACCTCCTCGAGTTCGACCTCCTCCCCCGTCTCTCGGGACTCTACTCGAAGGAGGCCCTCGCCGATGCCGACCTCGAGTACGTGCCCCCCGAGGTGCACGCGATCTTCGTCAGCCACGCCCATGCGGACCACGCGGGATACCTCGACCTGGTCGACCCCGAGATCCCGGTCCATGTCGGCGCCGGGACGCGCGCGCTGCTCGGCGCGATCGAGACGTCCACCCGGATGAAGTACGGGACCCACCCCTGGAAGGTGTTCGCCGACCGGGCGCCGATCAAGGTCGGAGGGATCGAGGTGATCCCGTTCCCGGTCGACCATTCGATCCCGTTCGCCTACGGCTTCATCGTGCGGACTCGGGAGGGCACGCTCGCCTACTCCGGCGATTTCCGCCACCACGGGCCGAGAGCCGCCGACACGCTCGCGTTCTTCGACGCGGTGCGGCGGGAGGGCGTAGACGCCCTGCTCATCGAGGGGACCCGGGCCGGGCCCGACCCCCGCCGCAACCTCTCTGAGGAGGGGGTCCGCCGCAGCGTCGACCGGGTCCTCTCTTCCGAGCGCGGGCTCGCGTTCGCGTGCACCTACCCCCGGGACCTCGACCGGCTCACGACCCTCTACGCGGCGGCGCAGGCCGCCGACCGCGAACTGGTCGTCTCGGTGCGGACCGCGCACCTGCTCGCGGAGATCGCCCCGCGGTTCCCGCCCGGTGCGTTGCCGACGCCCGGGACCAGCCCGGGCCTGCGGGTCTACGCGCGGAAGAAGCGCACCTCCTACCTCTGGGAGCGGCCGTACCTCGACGCGGCGCTCTCCGCGGCCGACGTGCGGACGGACGGCGCCCAGTACCTCCTTATGCTCGAACTGAGCCACTTCGCCGAGCTGGTCGACCTGCGTCCGCCGAAGGGGAGCCCGTTCATCCACTCGATGAGCGAACCGTTCAGCGAGGACGATGTCGACGACCACGTGATGCACAACTGGCTGAAGCACTTCGGCCTCACGTTCCACCAGATGCACGCGAGCGGCCACGCCTCCGGCCCCGAGCTCATCGAGATCATCCGGGCGACCGGCGCGAAGACCGTGTATCCCATCCACACGATCCACCCCGAGGCGCTCGAGACGGCCGGACCGTCCGTCCATCCGCCGGAGCTCGGGAGGGCCTACCCCATCGCCCACGCCCCCTGAGCTCCGCGGCCGAGAGATTAAGGCCGAGGCAGGCTCTCGGCGGCCGATGGTGCCCGACCGGCTGGCGACCGGGATCGCCTCGGTCGACCGCCTCCTCGGCGGCGGGCTCGAGACCGACTCGGTGACCGAGGTCTACGGGGAGGGCGGGAGCGGCAAGACCCTCTTCTGCCTCGAGGTCGCCCAACGGGTCGCCCGGGAGGGCCGATGGGTCTTCTATGTCGACACGGAAGGGGTGAGCGTCGACCGGCTCCGGGCGACCGCCGGCGACGGGCTCGAAAAGCTCCTCAAGCGGTTCCTCCTCTCGACCCCCAAGGACCTCGAGGAGCAGACGGCGGCGGTCCGGACCGCCTGCGCCCTCGCGCGGGAGGGACGCCGCCCCGTCGGACTCGTCGTCGTCGACTCGGCGACCGCGTACTACCGCCTCTCCCTCTCGGGGCCGGACGAGGACGACGCCCGGCAGGCCCTCTCCCTCGAGATCTCCGACCTCGTGCTGACCGCACTGAGGGCCCACGTCCCGGTCCTCATCACGAACCAGGTCTGGCGCAGCATCCGCGACGGCACGCTCGAGCCGGTCGGCGGCTCGTTCCTCAACCACGCCGCGAAGACGATCCTGTTCTTCGAGCGCCTCCCCGGGCCGCGCCGTCGGGTCGTCCTGAAGAAGCACCGCGACCGCCCGGAAGGTTCGGCGGAGTTCCGCATCACCGACCAGGGGTTGGACGGCGGGCCACCCGGCTGAACTACCGGCCCGTCTCCGACGAGGGGAATAGAGGAGGAACTCGAGAGGAACGGGGCCGACGCTCGCGCGCCGTCCGGAGGGTTGACGTTCGACTTCCCTTGCCCGGGAATCCACGGAGGCAAAAGTTCCCTCGGTGCAACGGAGATAAGGCGCCTACTCTTCCCGAAACCATGGTCGACCCCGTCGAGGTGGCCGACGTTTCCACGCCGATCGGCGTGTTCCGCATCGTCTACCGGGGCGATCACGTCCGCGTCCTCGACCTTCTCGAGAACGGGATCCCGCAGACCGGCGTGCCCCCCGGCGCCGTGCGGAGGAAGGCACCGTTCCCGGCGGGCAGTCCCCCCCGCCAGCTGGCCGAGTATTTCCGGGGGTCGCGCAAGGAGTTCGCGGTCGAGGTCGACCCGGACTCGGCCTCCGCCTTCGACCTCGCGATCTGGAAGCTCCTCCGCCAGGTCAGCGCCGGCCATACGGTCACGTATGGGGAGCTCGCGCGTCGCGCGGGATTCGCCGGCTCGGCCCGGGCGGTCGGTGGGGCGATGGCCCGCAACCCGATCCCGATCATCATCCCCTGCCACCGGGTCGTCGGCCAGGGCGGCGCGATCACCGGCTTCGGACTCGGGCTCTGGCGCAAGCGCTGGCTGCTCGACCACGAGGGCGCCTGGCCGCTCCGTTCCCGCTCCGCAGAAGGCCCGAGCCACCGGGGCCAGCGAACGCTCGACGGCGCCGGATCCGGTCGCGGGACCACCCGCCGCCTCCCGACACCTACTACCTGACGTAGTAGGTTTGTCCCGCGTACCTACTACAGGTGCCGTAACTTCACACCAGTAACCTACTACAACTGTAAGAGGTTACCCGCAAGGTAGCTACTACAGTCCATAGTAGGTAGCAGGCGCTGGAGCGCCGGACGAGCCTACCCGGAGTAGTAGGCCGCGTCGTACGGCTCGGGCTTGAGGCCCCGGCGTTGGCGGATCTCGGCGACCACCGCCTTTTGGAGCTCGGTCGGGACGGGCTCAAAGCCCATCGATTCGGTCGACCAGAGAACCTTGCCGGCGGTCGCGCTGCGGATGTCGGAGGCAAAGCCGAACAACTCGGCGACCGGGACCTTCGCCGTGATCGTCTGCAGGTCGCCGACGCTCGTCATGTCGAGGATCTCTCCGCGGCGG
>Ga0187875_10001626_pt1 | contig 17289 bp, 12 predicted proteins | sample June2016WEW_17_1_2_FD_132978 | JGI IMG/M metagenome (GOLD analysis project Ga0187875, IMG submission 132978) | Peatland microbial communities from SPRUCE experiment site at the Marcell Experimental Forest, Minnesota, USA - June2016WEW_17_10 | ecosystem: Environmental > Terrestrial > Soil >... | reverse complement strand
GAGTTTGCCAAGGCGGGACGGCCGGCGATTTTGCTGGAGCCGCGGGCGCGGCTGGGCGGCGTGATCGAGACCGAGACGGTGGAAGGGTGCGTGGTGGAGCGCGGGCCGGACAGTTTTCTGGCGGCCAAGCGGGCCGGGCTGGATCTGATCCACGAACTCGGGCTGGATTCGGAAGTGATTGGATCGAATGATCAGGCGCGCGTGACATACCTGGTGCGCTGGGGGCAACTGGTGCCCATGCCGGACGGGCTGCTGATGATGGTGCCGACCAAGCTGATGCCGCTGGTGCGCACCCCGCTGCTAGGCTGGCGGACCAAGCTGCGGATGGGGCTGGAGTATTTCCGCCGGCCGCCGCGGGGGCCTGTGGGGGACCGGCCGGTGGCCGATTTCATCCGCGACCACTACGGGCAAGAGACGGTGGATTACCTGGCGGAGCCTTTGCTATCAGGAGTTTACGGTGGTTCGGTGGAGCGGCTGAGCGTGCGCAGCGTACTGAGCCGGTTTGTGGAGCTGGAAGAGCGCTACGGCAGCCTGACGCGCGGGGTGCTGGCGGCCCGGCGCCGGGCGCTGCTGCACAGGAAGACTGACGGGAACAGCTCTGGTGCGCTGTTCCAGACGCTGAAAGGCGGGCTGGGGCAACTGACGGGCGAACTGGAACGGCGTATTCAAGGAAAGATCGAGATCCGCCGCGCCGCGGCCGAGGGCGTGGAGCGCACTGCGGAAGGATACCGTGTGCGCGCGGGGGGCGAGGCGATAGAGACCGCGGCGGTGATCCTGGCGACGCCGGCGTGGCAGGCCGGGCGGCTGGTGCGCGGGGTGGAGGAGAATCTGGCGCGGAGCCTGGAGGGCATCGAGTACAGCTCGTCGATGACCGTGGCAATCGGGTTCCGGCAGAGCGATTGCGGTGCGCTGCCCGCCGGGTTCGGGTTCCTGGTGCCGGCGCGCGAGCGGCAGACGATGGTGGCGTGCACGTTTGTGGGGGCCAAATTCCCGTACCGCGTGCCGGAGGGGACAGTGGTGCTCAGGTGCTTCGCCGGCGGGGCGGAGCAGGAGGCGGTGCTGGATCTGGACGACGGCGAGATTCTTAAGCGGGTGCTGGGCGAGTTGCAGGAATTGCTGGGATGGACGGCGGTTCCGCTGTTCACGCGGATTGCGCGGTGGCGCCGCTCGATGGCGCAGTACACGGTCGGGCACGAGCTGCGGCTGGGGTTTATCCACAACAGAATGAAAGAGCTGCCGGGACTGTACCTGGCCGGGAACGCGTACGACGGCATCGGCGTCCCGGATTGCATCCGCAGTGGACGCGAGGCGGCGGTGCGAGCGCTCGAGCAGCCGAGCTCCGGCCGGACGTAGATTGCGTTTGGATTAAATGGGTCGATCACACGAAAGTTAGGGAATCTCAATGGACGCAAAATGCGTCCTTAAGATTGAACATCAATTCTCCTAGGCCGATTTAGGCCAGACCCCGCCGGGCCTTAAGGCATGCGGCGGGGTTTTTCATGCAGGATTGACACGATTGAGCGATGCTGAGGGAATGAGGATGCAAACCAGACTGTTTCTTATCACGACTATGCTGACCGCGGCCGTTGCGCTGCAGGCAGGCGAGGCCGACAATCGGCGGCTGGCCGAGGCCAACAGCATGTTCAAGGAAATCATGGCTACTCCGGATCGCTCCATTCCGCGCGATCTGCTGAGGGATTCGCAGTGCATGGTGCTGGTGCCCGGCATGAAGAAGGGCGCTTTCATCGTTGGAGCGAAGTTCGGGCGAGGCTTCGCAACGTGCCGCACGCCGCATGGTTGGAGCGCGCCGGTGGCGATGCGGATCGAAGGCGGCAGCTTCGGCTTCCAGATCGGGGCATCGGAGACGGACATCGTCCTGCTGGTCAGGAGTAAGAGCGGGATGGACCACCTGCTGTCGAGTAAGTTCACGCTGGGCGGAGATGCCAGCGTGGCGGCCGGTCCGGTGGGCCGCGAATCGACGGCCGACACGGACCTGTCGATGCACGCCGAGATACTGTCGTGGTCGCGTTCGCGCGGAGTGTTCGCGGGGATCGCGCTGCAAGGGGCCACGCTGAGGCCGGATGATGACACCGACAGAGACATGTACGGACACGAGATCGACCGGGCCGCGGCGCTCAACGGCCAGATTCCGACGCCGCCGGCGGCGGCAGAGCTGATACGGACGCTGACACGGTATTCGGGCGTCGGCAAATAGGGCTACGCATTCAATCGGCGTACTCGCCCGGGGTGAACTGAAACCAGCCCTGGGCGGGTGCGGCGTCGAGGGGCAGGCCGTCCTCCCAGAGGGAGAACTGCAGGCGCACGGGCGTGGCCGGGGCGGCTCGGTGGCTGAAGAACGGGCTTATCGCCGAATTCGCTTTCGGGACGTTCGCTTAGTCCAGCTCGTCGCCCGCCGCGGGAGGGTTGCCTCGGCCAGCCCGCTTCAGGATTCGCTTCGCCCTTGCGACGTCAGCTCGTTCAGCGCGCTCGCGGAAGTATTCTCCGGTTCTGAGGGCTGACAACTTCTCGGCTACGGCCACGTTGATGAACTGATTAAGTGCGACACCTTCGGTCTCGGCAACCCGGCGCGCTTCGTTCAGCAGAGAAACCTGCAGACGCAAAGCTACGTTACTGCTTCTCATTTCGTCGTTGAACCTCCTTCCACACGTCACGCGGTGGTAACGCCTGAATGCCGAACTCGCGAGCGGCCACGGCGAGGTGGCGCACATTGAAAGTGACGAGCCGATCCGCCGCGCCGTTCACCGCCGTCTCCAGTACCATCTCGTCGGCAGGGTCCTTGAGACGCGGGCGCCACAAGAACCTGAGCAGAACGGGGACTGAGACCTTCACAAAAGCATCGAGGACTTCATTAACCTCTTCGACTGTCAGCCCGCTTGCGTGCAGGTGCTCCGGGCGAGTCAACACCGCCTCGTACTCCACTACTAAAGGCACCGAAACGAGCACCTCGATTCTACCGTCGAGAGCGCCGATCAGCAGTTGCCGGGATGCGCCACGATCACTTCGCAGTGCTGCGACAAGCACGTCCGTGTCGAGGACAATTCGCAATCAGCCTCCATCTGGATGATATCACATGCAATAGCGCGTGGTCGAAGCTCTGGCGACTTTGGGCAGTCTAACCGACGACCTACTAATTTAGTCGGCGTACTCGCCCGGGGTGAACTGAATCCAGCCCTGGGCGGGCGCGGCGTCGAGGGGCAGGCCGTCCTCCCACAGGGAGAACTGCAGGCGCACGGGCGTGGATGGGCCGGCGCCGAGGACGGCCAGGGGCAGGGCGAGTTCGAGGACGCGATGATAGGCGGCCTGGAGGGCGCCGGGGAGTTTGGCGGCGGGACCGTCGAGGCCGACGACTTCTAGGCCATCGCGGGTCAACTGCAAGCGGAATTCGGCCTCGTGGCCTTTGCCGGCGGCGGGCATATCGAGCGTGCAGCGGACCTCTTTGCCGGCCATGGCGCCGGGTTGGGACTGGTGGAAGTCGAGGCGCACGAAGAGCTTTTCCAAATCGCTGCCGTAGCGCACCTCGCGCAGGTGGATTTTGCGGCCGTGCATGGCGCCCTGACGCTCGTCGGGGCGGTAGAGGCCCGAGCCCATCCATTCGAAATAACTGGAAACTTCGCCGTCGATGACGGGCCGGATGGGCCCCACGGGGGGCTCGTGGTGCTCGGCCGCCTGCAGCTGCAGAATCGGACGGGAGAGCGCGTCGGGGGGTGTCTGGCCGATCAGACGGTAGAAGTTGGCGAGGTGGTCGCGGAAAAGTTTGTCGAACTCGGGCTTGTTCTCGCTGGCGTGCTCGGGACCGTACCACCAGCACCAATCGCTGCCCTCGGCGATGAGCAATTCCTGGTATGCCGTGCGACGGCGCGCGGGGTCGAGGCCGGCGAAAGCGGGCGAGGCGGCGAACTTTTCCCAGGTCTGGCGGGCATCGAGCAGATATTCCCAGGCCTGGTTGTCCTCGGAGGCGCCGATCCAGATGTCGAAGTTGGCGTTGATCCAGGAGCCGGGATGAATGTGCGTGAGTTCGCCGGGAGGGACGAGCTTGAGGGCTTCGCTGACAGTCACGGCTTCGAGGGAACGATCGGCGGAGATCAGGCGGTAGAGTTCTTTGAGGAACGGCCGGCCGTTGCGCTCGTAATGCTCCCAGGCGTTTTCCCCGTCGAGAATGACCGGCACGAGTGCGTCGCGGCCCAGGGAGTGGACGCGGCGGGCGTTGTCGCGAATGCGATCGAGGAAGTGCGCGGCGGCCTGGGCGGGCTCCATGCGCGAGTAGACAAAGCCGATGAGGTCGCTCAGGAAGTGGTCGCGGAAGAGGAGCCGCATCGACTTCCCGTTCTGATTCCAGACCCACGGGCGGCAGGTTTCGTCGATCCCCGCTCCATGGCCGAGCGTGGCACCGAGCACGCCGTTGTCGCTGGCCATCCACTGGATGCCGCACTCGGCCGCGATAGTGATGGCTTCGTCGGAGACCGAGCCTTCCGAGGGCCACATGCCGGCGGGGCGGAAGCCGAGGCGGGCCTGGGCGTAGTCGAGCGCGGACTGAATCTGGTAGCGGGCGTCCTCGGGATAGCGGAAGCGGCGCGGCAGCGGCACGTTGGGATGGGCGACGGAAGCGATATCGGAATCGCACAGCAGCGGCAGGATGGGGTGGTAGAACGGCGTGACAGAAATCTCGACCTGGCCGCGCTCGGCGAAGCGGGCGTAAGCGGGCATCACGAGGCCGCAGATTTCGGTCTGCTTGCGGCCCATCAGCGCCTGGTCGGCGGAGGAGAAGTCGCGGCCCTTGTTCACCAGGGCCTGCACGTCGGGATCGGTTTCCAGGAAGATCTCGTCGAACCAGGCTAACTGCGAGAGGACCTGCAGGTCGCGGAGGGCGCCGGTGGAGAAGCTGCGGCGGGCGCGCTCGGCGTTGAAGTCGGCGGCACGCCAGGCGTCGTAGAGTTCCCCGAAGCGCGGGTAGCGATAGATCAGCCGCGAGGCGTTGGCCTGGAAGAAGTACTTGAGGATGAAGGCCTGCTCGTCGGGCGTGAGCTGATCGGCGGGCTTGAGAGCGCAGCGCAGGAACGGGTCCTGGGCCTCGCCGCGGGCGTACTCCTCGATCTGCTCGATCATGGACGGCACGAGGTTGAAGGTCTGGTGGATGGAGGGAAACTCCTCGAGCATCTGCACCATGCCGTAGTAGTCCTTGAGGGCGTGCATGCGGGTCCAGGGCAGTTGATATTCGCCCGAGGCCAGATCCTTATAAAAAGGCTGGTGCATGTGCCAGACGAAGACGAGCAGTGTGCGTGGCAACGAAACCTCCTCAATAGGCCGCAGGCAGAGGCGCACCACGGCGGGCGAAGAAGCTGCGTACGGGCGGCGGCGGCGCGCTGCCCTTAACTGACCGCCAGAGTAGCGCATTCATCTCGTCGTCGTCGATGCGGTCGGCTTCGTCGAGGTCGAAGGCGGCGGATTGGCGGGCGTCGGCGGAAGTAGACGGCGGATTGCGCTCGTCGATGGAGTAGCGCGCGGGGAGAGCCTCGAAGGGCCGCGGGTCGGGCTGGTTGCGGAAGGAGTTCCACATGGGGCGCGCCGAGGCGTCGAAGACGGTCATGGGACGAAGGCCGAGAATCAGCTCCATGGTGCGCAGCATCGAGGTCGTGTTATACATCGACGAGTCCACGCCGCGGGCGCGGGTGTAAGGCGAGACGATGTAGGCCGGCGAGCGGTGGGAATCGACGTGGTCGGGGCCGTTCTGCGCGTCGTCCTCGAGGATGAAGATCGCGGTGGAGGCCCAGAAACGGCTATGCGAGACGGCATCGACGAGGCGGCCGACGGCGAGGTCGTTGTCCGCGGCGGCGGCCTTGGGCGAGTACTTTCCAGGCGCCACGCCGGAGGTATGGTCGTTGCCCAGACGCACCGTGGTGAGGTCGGGCATCTTCCCGGCGGCTTCCCACTGTTTCAACTCTGCGGCGAAGACCTTCTCGCGTTCCACGTCCTGATAGTTCAGGTCGAAGCCGCGGTAGTTCATGTTGGTGTAAGGGGCGAGTTGCGGGTCGCGCACCTTGGCCACCTGCGGGCCGGAGGCGGGCGCGGGCGTGATGAGATCGATCCACCAACCGAGATTACGCACCGTCAGGCCCTTCAGCAGAGCATTGTTCCAGATGCGCCCGGCGGGCGGCTGCGCGGCGCGCTCGCTGCCTTCGTAATCGTAGTGCTTCCGGCGGCCGCCGTAGCTGTTGGGCCACATCCGCTGCACGTAAGGCGGCGCAATGGCGGCGGAGCTCCAGTTGTGGCCGTCGGCGCTGACGTCGGCGCTGACATAGAAGTTGTCCAGCAGCACAAAATCGCGCGCGATCTGGTGCAGGTTGGGCGTGACCTCCTGGCCGAACAGCGTGAGCGCGGGATCGCCGTTGCCGATACCGAGATCGCCGAGCACCTGGTCGTAGGTGCGGTTCTCCTTGACGATGTAAATGACGTGCTGGATGGGCGAGGCGTCGCCGGGCTGCGACGGAATGGGATTGCCCGCGGGCACGCGGGCGTCGAGCATCAGCTCCTCGCGATAGGGAGAGTTGGCGTAGACGGTCTTGGTCCAGGCCTCGAGTTGAGCCTCGTCGAAGGGCGGAATCAGGGAGGCGGTGCCGCGCTGGAGGCCGCCGACGTATTCCAATTCGGTGTTGCCCAGGTACATCGGCGCCGCATGCTGGGTCGGGTTGGGCCCTTTCGGATTGGCGAAGCTGCGCAGGCCGCGCCCGTTGAGGATCAGCAGACGGCCATCCGAGAGCACGCGCGCCGCGGTGGGATACCAGCCTGCCGGGATGAAGCCGCGCACGACGCTCCGCGCGGCGGACACGTCCACCACCGCGACGGCGTTCAGATCGGAGCAGACCACGAAGAGCGTCTTCCCATCGGGCGAAAGAGCGAGCGCGGCGGGCGTACTGCCGGCCGGCTGCAAAGAAGAGAGCGCGATGTTGATGCGCTCCAGCGGCTTCAGCGAAGCGTCCTCGGAGACGGCGAAGACGCTGACCAGATTCGAGCCGCCGCTGGCAACGAAGAGGCGGGCCTGGTAGGAGGGCGGCTCGCCGTCCTCGGCCGCGGCGGGCTTCACGGAGCTCCAGACCATGTCCATGGGCTCGAGTTCGCTGAAATCGCGGGTGAGCAGCGCGCCGGTGTCGGCGTTCTGCAGAGCCACGGCGCCGGCGGCCATTCCAGTCACGTAGAAGGCCCTGCCGGAGGGGTGCATGAGGAGGCGATAGGGCCGCGCCAGCGTTTTCCATTCCTCGATCACGATGCCGGTGGAGAGGTTGACGACGAAGACGGAATCACGGAGCAGGGCGGCGGCATAGAGCATCCGGCCATCGGGCGAAACGGCGACGTCGCCGATGAAGTCGGTGTGCTTGCGCTGGGCTTCGGCGACGAAAGTGAAAGTGCGGCGAGGTTCGATGCGGCCGTCGGGCAGGAGCTCGAATTCATAGACGCAGGCTTTCGAGCCGCCGCCGATATAGAACTTCGTCGAGGCCGGCGCGAAGGTCAGACCGAGCCAGGCGTCGGGCATGGGCAGGCTGGCGATCTGGCGCATTGTGGTGGCATCGTGCGAGGTGATGGTCGGCGGCATGTAGCCGGCCTGGAGGATCAGCACGTACTTGCCATCGCGGGAGACGGCCGAACTCATGGGCAGCGTGCTGAGCGGGATCTGCGCACCCGCGGGGCGGATGGTCCAGCCGCTGTTCAGCAAGAACCCACCGCCGGGGAGCGGCCCGACACGCTCGGGCGGCGCGGGCTGCGAGACGAGATACGCCGCCGAGACAAGCAGAGCGGCGGCGAGAAGCCGTTTCATTCGAAGAACCTCTGTGCGATGGGGAAGCGGCGGCCGATGCCGAAGGCCTTGGTGGTGACCTTCAGCCCCGGCGCCGCCTGCTGGCGTTTGTATTCGTTCCGGTCCACCTTGTTGACGATGTCGCGGACCAGTTCCATGGGCAAGTTGCGCCCGGCGGCGATCTGCGCAGGCGTTTTCAAGTCCTCGATGTAGTCCTTGAGAACGGCATCCAGGACCTCGTAAGCAGGCAGAGAATCGGTGTCCTTCTGGTCGGGCCGCAGTTCGGCTGAGGGCGGCTTAAGGAAGACATTCTCGGGCACGATGGGACCCCGGCGGGCGTTCACCACGCGGCACAAATCGTAGACCATGGTTTTGGGCACGTCGCTGATGACGGCCAGGCCGCCGCACATGTCGCCGTAGAGCGTGCAATAGCCGACGGCCATCTCGCTCTTGTTGCCGGTGGTAAGGACGAGCGCGTTCCACTTGTTCGAGAGGGCCATCAGCGTGAGCCCGCGCAGACGCGCCTGGATGTTCTCCTCGGTGACGTCGGGCGGAGCCGGGCCGAAGACCGGCGCGAGATGCTCGATCAGGTTCTCGTAGGCACCGCTGATGGGCACGATCTCGAAGCGCAGGCCGAGGTTGGCGGCGAGTTCCCGCGCGTCGTTCAGGCTGTGGTCGGAGCTGAACGGGCCGGGCATGGCGACGCCGACGACGTTTTCCGCGCCTACGGCGTCGGCCGCGATGCAGGCCACGAGGGTCGAGTCGATGCCGCCGCTGAGGCCGATCAGCACCCGATGGAAGCCGCACTTGCGGAGGTAATCGCGGGTGCCGAGGACCAGCGCGGCATAGACTGCCTCGGTCTCGTCGGGGAGATTGTCGTGGCGGTCGCCGGACAGCGCGGCGGCATCGAATAAAACGAGATCCTCCTCGAACGATTTGGCCGCCGCGACGATCTCTCCATCCGGGCCGACGCAAAAACTCGAGCCGTCGAAGACCAACTGGTCGTTGCCGCCGGTCATGTTGACGTAGACCAGGGGCAGGCGGTGGTGGCGCGCGACGGCGCGGAAGACGTCGCGGCGCAGCGCGCGTTTGCCGAGGTGGTAGGGCGAGCCGTTGATGACGATCAGCAGGCCGGCGCCCTGGCGCGCGAGGTCGGCGACGGGGTCCTTGGTATACAGCGGGCGCTCCCAGAACTGCTTGTCGTTCCAGGCGTCTTCGCAGATGGAGAGCGCGATGCGGAGGCCGTGGAATTCGCAGATCTCCTGGCTCGCCGCGGGCTGGAAATTGCGCGACTCGTCGAACACGTCGTAGGTCGGCAGCAGCATTTTTGTCTGCCGGAAACGGATCTCGCCGGCTTCGATCAGGGCGGCTGAATTCGTCGCCCGGCGGGGCGAGCCCGCGGGGGCGCGGCCGACGTAGCCGGTAATCAGGCCCAGCGGCAGATCGCGCGTGGCGGCGGCGAGTTGTTCCAGGGCGAGCGCGGTGCGTTCAAGAAACGACGGCTTCTCGACCAGATCGCGAGGCGGGTAGCCGGTGAGCGCGAGTTCCGGGAAAACGGCGAGATCCGCGCCGCGCGCAGCCGCCGCGCGCGCCGCCTCGGCAATGCGCTGTCCGTTGCCGGCCAGATCTCCGACCGTGTTGTCGATCTGGCAGAGAGCGATCTTCATGGGACTCATTTCATTGTAGCGGCCGGGCCTTGTGAAACCGTCCCCGAAGCGGCGGGAAGAATGCGGAGGGAGCCGCGGATTCGGCCGTTCAAGCGGTGATCCTCGGTCTGCTTGTCGCGGCGGCCGCGCGTTCACCGGCCGCGGTGGCCGACAATAGTGAAATGGCGAGCAGTGGAACCCCCAAGGTCGCATTCACCATCGGTCATCTGCCCAAGGCCGGACCATACGTTGCGGCCCTGCGGCTTGTCGGCCTGGACGTGGAAGTCTTCACGCCACGCAACCCTCCGGCCACGCTGGACGGCTACGCCGGTCTGGTGCTGGGCGGCGGTGGCGACGTCGACCCGGCGTACTACGGCGAAATCGCGGCGGGCACGCGCAATCCCAACCCGAAGCGCGACGAGATGGAATTGGAGCTATTCCGGCTGGCGCGCGAGCGCGACTTGGCCGTGCTCGGCATTTGCCGCGGGCTGCAGTTGATGAACGTCGCCTGCGGGGGGACGCTGCATCAGGATATTGGCACGGGGCACTCGGAGGTGCGGCACGCGGTGAGCGTCCCGCCCGGGTCGAAGTTGCATGGAGTTGTGGGGAACGAGAATTTTGAAATCGTCTCGCGCCACCATCAGGCCATCAAGAATGCCGCTCCCGGCCTCAGCGTGACGGCCAGCGCCCCCGACGGCATTGTGGAGGCAATCGAGGACGCCGCGCGGCGATTCGTGATCGGCGTGCAGTGGCATCCGGAAGACAACATTGACAGCCGCGAAGATCAGGCTTTGTTTCGCAGTTTTGCGCGAGCGGCCGGCGTGGCAGGAGACTGACCCCGCCGGATGTCTTCCCTGACGGTCCGCAAATTTTTCGCCCGCAACGGTCCGCTGGCCGGCGCGCATCCCAACTATGAGTTCCGGCCGGGACAGCTCGAAATGGCCCTGGCGGTGGAAAAAGCGCTGGCCGAAAAACGGCATCAGATCGTCGAGGCGGGCACCGGCACGGGGAAGACGCTGGCGTACCTGGTGCCCGCGTTGCTCTCGGGCCGGCGCGTAGTGATTTCCACCGGGACCAAAAACCTGCAGGAACAACTCTTTTTCAAGGACATTCCCTTCCTGGAACAGTTTTTCCCGGGCGGCATCCGCGCCTGCCTGATGAAAGGGCGGGCGAATTACCTGTGCCGCCAGAAGCTCTACGACGCCGAGAAAGAGCCGATTCTGGAGGGTCTGGAGGAGGTCTCCGACTTCGCCATCCTGCGCGAGTGGGAAAAAAGCACCGACAGCGGCGACCGGGCTACGATCAAGGACCTGATGGAAGCGAGCACGGCCTGGCCGAAGCTCGACGCGCGCCGCGAGGCGTGAACCGGATCGAAGTGCGCTCAATTCGACCGCTGCTTCATCACGCAAATGCACGTGCGCGCGATGGAGAGCGACCTGATCGTCGTCAATCACCACCTGTTCTTCGCCGATCTGGCGGTGAAGGAAGAGGAATACGGCGGCATCATTCCCGAATACGGGGCGGTGATTCTGGATGAAGCGCACGACATCGAGGATGTCGCCGGACAGCACTTCGGGCTCACCGTGAGCAATCACCAGGTGGAGGATCTGCGACGCGACATCCACGCGCTGGCGCGGCGGAAGGAGATCCTGACGGCCGGCCTGGACCAGATGCTGACTCTGCTGGCCGATCACGCGGACCGATTCTTCTGGCTGTTCCCGGCCGCGGACGGGCGGACCGGCTACGACAGCCAGGCGGCGTTGGTGGAGCGGCAAGGCGAGACCTACTACGGGTTCCTGGCCGTTCTGGAAATGCTCGCCGCGCACTTGACCACCATCCGCAACGCGCCCGAGGAACTGGTGCCGCTGCACCGGCGCCTGCTCGAATTCCGCGAGCGGCTGCGGCGCTGGATGGAGCCCGACGATTCGGCGACCGTGTATTTCATCGAGCGCCGCGGCCGCGGCATCTACCTGCAGGCCACACCAATCGACGTCTCGGCGATCCTGCGCGAGAAGCTGTTCGCGGTAATCCCAACCGTGGTGCTGACGTCGGCGACGCTCGCGGTGGGTGACAATTTCAACTTCCTGCGCTCGCGCCTGGGATTGGAGGACGCGCGCGAGCTGATCGTGCCCAGCCACTTCGATTACCCTGCCCAGTGCCTGCTGTACGTGCCGCCGCACCTGCCGGACGTGCGCAGCCGCGAATTCGCCGCCGCGGCGGCCGAGGAGATCCTCGAGATCCTGAAACAGACGCGCGGACGCGCGTTTGTGCTGTTCACCAGCTACCAGCAGATGCGCAGCATCCACGACAAAGTGGCGCCGCTGCTCGATTACCCCGTACTGCTGCAGGGCACCGCGCCGCAGCGCATCCTGCTGGAGGGGTTCCGTACCACTCCGCACTGCGTCCTGTTTGCCACGTCATCGTTCTGGCAAGGCGTGGATGTGCAGGGCGACCAGTTGAGCTGCGTTATCATTGATAAACTGCCGTTCGCGGTGCCGAGCGACCCGGTTGTCGAGGCCCGCATCCGGGCGTTGAAGGAAGCCGGCGGGAACGCGTTTTTCGAATACCAGGTTCCGCAGGCCGCTATCGCGCTGAAGCAGGGGTTTGGGCGGCTGATCCGCAGCCGGAGCGACCGGGGCGTGCTAGTGTTGCTCGACAACCGCATCACGCGCCAGCGCTACGGTCAGATTTTCTTCGACAGCCTGCCGCCGTACCGGTTTACGACGGACGTGCGGGAGGTGGAAGAGTTTTTTGCGAATGTTTGAGCTACGAGTGGAGCACGGTTTTCCGGCCGGCCACGCCCTGCGCGGCCACCCCGGCAAGTGCGCCAATGCGCACGGCCACAATTACCGCGTGCAGGTGGCGGTGGAAGGGCCGCGGCTGAACGAGATTGGGCTGCTGATGGACTTCAGCGATTTGAAGCGGGCATTACGCAAGGTGTGCGAGCGGCTGGACCATGAGTTTCTCAACGATCTGGCGCCATTCCAAACCGTGAATCCGAGTGCCGAAAACCTGGCCCGGTACATCTTCGAGGAAGTGGGCCTGTTGCTGGCGGAGCAACTGCGAGCCGCGGGCGTGCGCCTGACGGAGGCCGTGGTGCAGGAGACGGACACGGCGTGGGCGGTCTACCGGCCGGATTGAGACGGTCAGCCGGGTGGGCGCTCCGGTTGTGCGGTGCGGGCGAAACAGGAGCGGATGCGGGCGTCCAACTGAGGCAGCGAGAAGGGCTTGCCCAGGAAATCCGTCGCGCCCAGTTCAAAGCAGATGCGGGCGCTCTCCTCGTCTCCCTCGCCGGTGAGTACGATGACGGGCAGTGAGCGCGTTTCCGCGCACGACCGCAGACTCTCGAGCACCGCGAGCCCGCCGGGCGGCGGCATCATCAGGTCGAGCAGTACGAGGTCGGGCTTCTCGTGTTGGATCAAGGCCAGCGCTTCGCTGCCGCCGTCGGCCTCAAACACCTCATGCCCGCTCTTGACGAGAGCCCGGCGAACCATCACACGCAAATCTTCGTGGTCGTCGGCGATCACAATTCGCAATGGCCGGCTCGATGCCGTCTCAGACGCCGGCAGGCCGGCAATGAGCGTGGCGCCGGCCTCGTCATTGGCGATCGTCTCGGCGTGCCCTTCGCGCGCGCAGAAAACCTGGAGCGGAGAGTGGAGCGTGGCGGCCAACTCGCGCGCGCGTTCCTCAATCCGGTCCACGAAATCGTCGTCGTGGGCCGGATCGTGGTGCGTCAGAAACAAACGCCGGACATTCGCCGCCGCGGCAATCTGGGTGGCGTAGGAGAAGGTGCTGTGGCCCCAATTCTTCTTGGAGGCGTACTGCTCCGGAGTGTACTGGGCATCGTGCACGACGACGTCGGCGTTTTCCATGAAGGCCGCGTGGCGGCGGTCGCCGTCGTGGAGAATGGACTCCAGCCGGCCGGGTTCGGCGTCCGAGCGCCACAGCCGTTCCCAATAGGGTTCGTGATCGCACAGGTACAGCACGGAGGCGCCGTCGGCTTCGATCCGATAGCCCAGCGTCATGGCCGGATGATTGAGGAACTGCGTGATGACACGCACGCCGCCAAGATCGTGGACTCCCTCGGAGAGGTCGTGATATTCGATGCTGGCTCCCAGTTGGCTCAGCTCCACTGGGAAATACGTGTACTCCATCTGGCCCGCGAGAACTTCGGGCAGCGTGCGGTTGGCGCCCTGCGGCGCGCACACTACGATGCGATTGCCGGCTTCGAAAACGGGCGCGAAAAACGGGAATCCCTGGATGTGATCCCAATGCGTGTGGCTGAGCAGGATGGTCGCGGTCAGCGGTTTCGGTTCGTGGGCCAGCAGGTGATTGCCCAACGCGCGGGCACCCGTGCCGCAATCGAAAATGAAACGCTGCCCGGCCCGTGTCACTACTTCCACGCAGGAAGTATTTCCTCCATAGCGGGCCGTGGCCGGCCCAGGCGCGGCAATGGATCCACGAGTCCCCCAGAAACGCAATAACAAGGCGTTCTCCTCTCGCTCCCTCGAAGCCCGTTTCACCTAATGTACTCTATGTGCGCGCCGTCGACATAGAGTAAAGCAGCGCCGGCCCGCAAGAACGATTGGTCCACCCGTTTTTCAGGCGAGATCGAGCGGAACCACGGTCAACCGGTAGACATCGGGATTATTCCAATTGCCCGCCGTGAACACGTAGACCCGGCCGGCAGTCTGGAACTTCGGGCAGATTTCGGGCGAGTAGTAGCCTTGCGGAGAGAACTCCTGTGAACCGATCCGCGTCCACGGGCCCCAGGGATGGGCGGCTTCATAGAAGTCCCAAACGGTCTTCGTGCAGGCGTCCTTGATCTTCCCTCCGCCGGCGGGGTAATACCATCCGGCCAGCAGGTAGCGGCGCTGGGCGTGCAAATAAACCGCGCCGGTCATGCCCAATTTGCCGCGTTGATCGAGAACCGGTTTCGCGTCGGCCGATTTCGACGACCAGGACGCATCGCGAGCCGCGTCGCCGCCCGTAAAGAACTTCCAGTCGGACGCGTTGAGGGCCCCAATTCTGTTGCGCCTCACGCGGCCCAGAACCATGTCGTCGCCGTTGTCCCAGAAACCGTTGTTTGAGATCGCGTAGACGTAGCGGTCGGCGCCATCGGCAGTGGTTCGGTCATGGCCGTACTCAATGAAATAGGGGGTCGCGAAGCGCGAGCCGGGGAACATCGGCGCGTCGTAGTTCTGCTTGGCCGGGCGCGTCCAAGTCTTGCCGAAATCGGTGGACTTGATGATGCTGGCGTTCGAGGCTGGTTGACGCCTGCTGGCATCGCCGGATTCCTCGCCGTACTTATGCCGCGCGACGACCCAATACAGCACGCCGTCAATCGACGCGCATCCGCTGGATTTCCAGGTGCAGCCGTCGGGCCCCCGCGCAGAGCCTTTGCCAAAGTCCGGCATCGTGTTCACCGTGACGCCGCTGAGCTTCAGCGGATCACTCCCGTCGATGCGGTTGAAAGCGACGTTGGCGCTGCCGGCTTTGTGAAAACCCTCAGTGTCGTCGGAAGGCGAGTAGAGGTTGCCGTCATCGGCCCATGCGGCCACCCAGGTGTCTCCGGAGTTGTCCGCAAGCGGCACGGGAGAACCGGCCCGCACGGTCCGGATCGGCGAACCCGCGCCGGCCGGCGCTGAGGCGGAAGCAATCCATGGCGCGCCCACCGCGGCTGCGAGGATCTGACGACGATTCCATTGGCTCATGGCTGTCTATCCTATCGCGGAACATCATCGGGGAGCGCTGAGCTGGAGCTAGCGTTCGCCGCGCTCCCGTCTGTACTTCCGCAGAAGCTCGTACAGCACCACCCCGCCGGCGGTGGCGACGTTCAGCGAATACTTCAGGCCGCGCATGGGCAGCCTCACCTGCACGTGGGATGCGGCCAGGAGCGCATCGCCGACGCCATCCACTTCGTTGCCGAAGACCACACAGACCGGCCAGCGAGGTTGCCAGTCGAAGAGATCCACGGCTTCGTCGGAGGTTTCCATGGCCGCGATCTGATAGCCGCGCGCGGCCAGCATGCGCAGCGGCACGAGCGCGTCGTAGTAGTGCTCCCAGGCGACGCTGGCCTCGGCGCCGAGGGCGGTTTTGGCAACGCCCGGCTGGACGGGCCGGCTGGTGATCCCGCACAGGTACAGGCGTTCGGCGCGGACGCCGTCGGCGGTGCGGAAGAACGCGCCGACGTTGTACATGCTGCGCACGTGGTCGAGCAGCACGCACACCGGCAGCGTGCCCAACCCGGCATAGGGCGCGGCCAGCGCGGTTTCTTCAAACGGGCGTCTCGCCATGCGGCTCCGGAGGCGCTATGCCCCTCCTGAGCATAGCGGGGGTTTACGATATGGGAGCAATGGTTGTTCTCACAGGTTCCCAGTTGAATCTCGAAGACGTCGCCGGCGTGGCGCGCGGCGGCGTCCAGGTCGCGCTGGCCGGCGAGGCCCTGGAACGCATGCGCGCCTCGCGCGCGACGGTCGAACGCCTGGCCGCGGGCGATGAGCCGGTTTACGCCGTCAACACCGGGTTCGGGTATCTCTCGAACGCGCGCATCCCACACGGGGACCTTGCGCAGTTGCAGCAGAATCTGCTGCGCTCGCATGCTTGCGGTGTGGGCGAGCCGCTGGCGGACGAGACGGTGCGGGCCATGATGCTGATCCGCGCCAATGTGCTGGCCAAAGGCCTTTCGGGCATCCGGCCGGTGATTGCGGAGCGGCTGTGCGACCTGCTCAATCGCGGCGTCACGCCGGTGGTGCCGTCGCGCGGCAGCGTCGGGGCCTGTGGCCACCTGGCCCCGCTGGCGCACATGGGACTGGTGCTGATCGGCGAGGGCGAGGCCGAGGTCGGCACAGGCTCGGAACGGCGCCGTCTGCCGGGCGCCGAAGCGCTGCGCGCGGCGGGGCTCGAAGCGCTGCATCTCGAAGCCAAGGAAGGCATCTCGCTGGTCAACGGCACGCAGGCCATGCTCTCGCTGGCGACGCTGGCGCTGCTCGATCTGGAGGATCTCTGCGAGGCCGCGGACGCGGCTTGCGCGCTCTCGCTGGACGCGCTGCGCGGCACTCCGCGGGCCTACGATCCGCGCATCCACGAGGCCCGCCCGCACCCCGGCCAGCAGGCCAGCGCGGCGCTGCTCAGCGCGCTGCTCGAAGGCAGTGAGATCCGCCTGACGCACGCCACGTGCCCGCGCGTGCAGGATGCCTACTCGCTGCGCTGCGCTCCGCAGGTGCACGGCGCCGTGCGCGACGCGCTCACAGAGGCCCGCCGCGTCTTCCTGATCGAACTGAACGCGGCCACCGACAACCCGCTGGTATTCGGCGCGGAGATCCTCTCGGGCGGTAATTTCCACGGCGAGCACCTGGCGTTCCAATGCGACTTCCTGGCGGTCGCGCTGACGGCGCTGGGAGGCATCAGCGAGCGGCGCACCGACCGGCTGTTGAATCCTTCGTTCAACGAGGGCCTGCCGCCGTTCCTGGCGACGCACCCGGGGCTGGAGTCGGGCCACATGATGCTGCAGGTGACGGCCTCGGCGCTGCTCGCGGAGTGCCGTGTGCTCGCGACGCCGGCCTCGCCCGGCTCGGTGCCGACCAGCGGCAACAAAGAGGATTTCGTGAGCATGGGCATGACCGCGGCGCTGAAGCTGCGGCAGGCCACGGACCTTCTGCGCGCGATTCTGGCGATTGAACTGCTGTGCGCCACGCAGGCACTGCAATCGCTGCGTCCGTTGAAAACGGGCGTGCGTCTCGAGAAGCTACGCGCGGCGTTCGTCGAGGTCTGCCCGCCGCGTACCGGCGACCGGCCGTTCCACGAGGACCTGAGTGCGGCCTGCGAATGGCTCAG
>Ga0187875_10001617_pt1 | contig 17344 bp, 16 predicted proteins | sample June2016WEW_17_1_2_FD_132978 | JGI IMG/M metagenome (GOLD analysis project Ga0187875, IMG submission 132978) | Peatland microbial communities from SPRUCE experiment site at the Marcell Experimental Forest, Minnesota, USA - June2016WEW_17_10 | ecosystem: Environmental > Terrestrial > Soil >... | reverse complement strand
TCCTGCTCAAGGCACAACGACTGGCCGCTACCAAGATCGAATTCGCCACCTTCGAAAAAGCCGCTTAAAATGCCTACTTCGTCACTTTCTTGTGGAGAGCCCCCTTTTGCAGATCCTCTTCATTCCCTACGAGGACGTCGACGTTTCTTAAGATGCGTCCAATCACCCGCTGCGCACGTTCTTGACCACCGGACAAGTTCCACAGCTTTTCTCGGTAGTTCAGGTCAAAGGACACGACTGTCACGGAGTCCTTCACGGCTTGTGTGGCCTCAATGATCAGCTCAGCCGTTGTCTCCGAAAGAGCTGCGAAAATCCCGCTGTGAAACCATCTAACGCCGCTTCCGAAAATTGTCTTCCAGTCGAAATCGCCGGGTTTCAATTGAGCGGCCGCTTCATTCGCGCGATTGTAGAAAACTACAGGCGCCCGCACTCCGTATCCACGGTCGCTATAGACGGTGGCGATATTTGGGCCGTTGACGCCATTGTGCTCGAAAGTTCGGTAGAACGGTGTCACTCCCATGGCCCGGACCCGTTCTGCGACCAGATCGCCGACGGGATATTTCACCATCGCCGTAACAATCCCCGTTCGAAGGCCGAAGCAATCTGAGAGGTTGGCGGCCACATTGAATTCCCCTCCGCTGACGTGAATCTGGCATCGATTCGCCTTGCGGAAGGGAATGATCCCCGGATCAAGCCGGTGAACCAATGCGCCGACGCACACAATGTCCATCCCTGCGGAATCGCGAATATTAAGACCGTAGTTCGTTGCCATCACTCGGAACCGCAAATTCCAAGAGCAGAATCGAATCCACACCACTTTCCCATGACCTTCATTATGTGCCACCGTTGGATATTGGCTGAACCCTACGTCGCCAAAGCTTAGGATGAAGATAGCTCCCCCGAAATAGTCGTAGCGGATCGTGAAACGGCAAAATAATATCCCTTGCCGCGACGACCCTCGTTTACGACGGGACGGGTTTTAAGAACCGGGTTTGGAGTTGTGCCGGGTACCTGCGGTACTCAGGTGTTTGGTCTTCTCCGTAGCAAATGTCGCGCACTCCGCCGCGCTATTAACTCATGGGCTCACGCCGCTGCTTCGGAGGAAACCGGGGTGAGCGTGACTTGATACCCCAAGCTGACCAGCTTTTTGACCAGTCTGGAACGGACTGCCTCTTGGTTCACCCGATCGAAAAAATCTCCGCCCAGCTCCGCATACGGGCATTGCCGTGTCAGAAGATAGTAGGCAATACTCAGCATCGAGTGCGCCACGGCTACGATCGTCTTCTTCTTGCCCTTGCGAACGATGAAGTGTTTGTATTGGGCTGCCAGATACGTGTCCTTGGTGCGGGACGCGGCCCAGGCCGCTTCACAGAGCGCTCGCCGCAGCCAAATGTTGCCTTTGGGCGTCTTTCCGGAAAGATGTTTCCCCGCGCTCTCATTATTGCCGGGACATATCCCTGCCCATTTCGCCAACCGGCTGGCGCTGCCAAACTGACCATGTTGGCTCCCATTTCCGCTACCAACGTCCGGGCTGTTACCTTGTCGACGCCTGGGATCGTATCCAACAGCTCCACCGCCCTCTGCAAGGAACTGGTTGGAGGCGTGGAGGCGGTGTTCACCTCGGCGATCGCGGAACCTTCCGGTCGGCAAGGTTCCGGCTCCTGCAGGAGTAAGCGCTGAATTTCCGCTTCCAACTGGCGAAGTCGCTCCTCGCCAGATTCCACCAACTCCAACAAAGCCTGGATTTGAAAGCCATGATGTTCGGTGAAATGACCTTCCAAAGCCAACTGCAACTCGCTCAGTTTTTTCCGCAAGCGCCCGCGTGCCAGCTGCGCCAGTTGCTTTGGATCCCGTTGCCCTTTGATCAAGGCCTTCAGCATCTCGCGCCCCGATACTCCTAGTACATCCGTGGCCACCGAACCCAGTTTCACATTGGCGTCCTCCAATACCTTCTGGATGCGGTTGGCAAAGGTGGCCACGTTCTGCCCGATCTTGGCCCGCGTGCGCGTCAGGTCCCGCAAACGACGAATGGTCTCGGGCGGAACGAAACTCCCCTTCAACAGACCATGCTGCAGTAACTCGGCAATCCATTCCCTGTCCTTTTGGTCCGTCTTTCGCCCCGGCACATGCTTGACGTGATGGGCGTTCGCCAAAAGCAATTGATACTTCTTCTCCGCTTCCAAAATGTTCCATACCGGTTTCCAATAAACTCCGGTCGCCTCCATCGCAATTGCCTCTACTCCTAGGTTCGCTAACCAGGTGGCCATCTCCTTTAGATCACGGGTCATCGTCGAGAAGTATCTGCTCTGCTTCCGAAATTCCCCATCCCCATCAATCACCAACACGCAGGCCGTGACTCTGTTCTTGTGTACGTCCATGCCGCAACAACGCTTGTACACGATCCGCATAACAGGCTCCTTTTCTGAGCCCGGCTGCGAGGACGCTAGGAGTAATTTGGAGTCTCCCCCGCGTCCTCGGAAAAATCTGGCGACAATTCGTTGTGCCATGCAGCGTCCAGGTCAAACTCCCTCGCGGGCTCAGCCGCGCCAGTCTAGTGACGACCTTCAGTCCGCACCGGGCTCAGAACAGAGCTTAGCAAACCGATCCCTATTTCATGATCCGTTGTGATCGGGGGATCATGAAAAACTCCCTCGTCCATGAGATGATGAAATCAGTCCGCTTCGTCACCTCCATCGCTCGGCCGCTGCACGTCCGCGATCCAACTGGCGCATATCTGAAGCAGAGTCTGCATGCCCGGATTCGATCACCATTCTGCTTGTGCTTCTCTCATTGAGACTGCCAAACGAGTTTAACGAGTGCCTGATGGGAGTGCAGGTAAACAACCCGGCGATTATGTCCAATATGCTGAACGCTACTCGCAATCTACATCGTTATTCTGTTGGCAGCCTGGGGGGCAAGGGCTATCATCCGACGCGGAAAGAGCAGGCAGCAGTGTCGTGCGAGCTTCAGTTTCCGTTGGCACAGTTTACGTTCGGAAGCAGTCACTTAGCCAGCCTTGTCTGAGGCAATTGTCACTTTAGGAGAATGACAGGGATGAGTTCGTTTCGCAGAGAGTTTCTGAAGTTGATGGGCGCGGGCACGGCTTGGGCTGCTGTCGCAACCGTTGCGATTCCAGGCGCTCATGCACAAGTTGCTCCTCTACCAGACCCTGAAGGCAATAAGACATTTGACGTGAAGACCTACGGGGCAAAAGGCGATGGTACGACGATCGATACCCCAGCCATCAACAAGGCAATCGACGCTGCAAATGCGAGTGGCGGCGGCATCGTACCATTTTCACCCGGCACCTATGCCTGCTACTCGATACATCTTAAGAGTAACGTTGTGCTTTATCTTGAGCCGGGGGCAACCATTCTTGCTGCCAGCGTTCCGGAGGGGGGAGGGAGCCCTGGTTCCCGTTACGATGCAGCGGAGTCGAACAAGCCTTGGGAGAATTATCAGGACTATGGCCATAATCATTGGCATAACAGCCTCATCTGGGGTGAGAATATCCACGATTTCGCAATCCTCGGCTCAGGACTTATTTGGGGAAAGGGTCTGAGCCGTGGCGCCAGTGACTTGCCACTGGCCGAGACTCCCGGGATGGGAAATAAGGCTATCGGCCTCAAGAACTGCCACAACGTGCTGTTGCGCGACTTCTCCATCCTTGCCGGTGGACACTTCAGCGTTTTGGCGACTGGCGTCGACAACCTCACCATCGACAACCTGATGATCGATACCAACCGAGACGGTATCGATATTGACTGCTGCCGCAATGTGCGGGTCTCGAATTGCAGCGTCAACTCGCCGTGGGACGATGCAATCTGTCCTAAAAGCTCCTTTGCGCTTGGTTACGCACGCACAACCGAGAATGTAACTATCAGTGACTGCTACGTTACTGGTGCTTATGAAATGGGCACCATGCTGGATGGAACGTGGAAGCGTTGGTCGTCAGATAAGGCCCAACAGGACAAGGTGTTGCCCTATTTCCCTGAAGAATTTAATGGAAGTATCAAGCTGGGAACCGAATCCAACGGCGGGTTCAGGAACATTGCTATCTCCAATTGCGTGTTCGACGGCAGCAAGGGCTTTGCCCTTGAAAGCTCCGACGGCGCAGTTGTGGAGGACATTACGCTTACCGGGATCACCATGCGTGATTGCACCAATACGCCTTTGTTTCTTCGGTTGGGCAGTCGCATGAGAGGGCCGAAAGGCGCAAAGGTGGGCACGATGAAACGTGTCATCATGAGCGACATCGTATGCAGCAATTCCATGTCCAGGCTGGGCGGAGGAGGAATTATCGCCGGTATTCCCGGACATCCTATCGAAGACATCAAGATCCATGACGTCTATCTTGAGCATCGTGGCTCCGGAACCAAAGAAATGGCTGCGCTGAACCCGCCTGAAGCCGCGGAAGATGATGCCTATCCCGATCCCGACATGTTCGGCGATATTCCCGCAAGCGGATTCTTTCTTCGCCACGTCGACAATATCGAATTTACAAATGTTGAGATTGCATTCAGTCAGCCGGATGCCCGGCCAGTCTTCTGGATGGACCATGTGGACGGTGCCGATTTTTTTCATGTCAAAACGCCGAAGGTGCTTAGCAGCCCGGTATTTGTGCTCCATGACGTTCAGGATTTTCGTGTTGCAGCTTCGCGCAACGTCGGAGATGTTTACCTGGAAAAAGTCGCGCAGCAGCGGCTTTAGGATAGAGGTGCCATGGACGGACCCGCAGTCCGCTACGGGGAATCCTGCGGATATCCGGATCGCGCGTGAGATTGGCAGGAGAGGAAAGACGATGAGGAGAGTGGGATGGCCGATCATTCTGGCGTGTACGTGGTGTGCTTTCTTCGTCGCGAATGCCTACAGTCACGCCCAGACAACCATGCTTCCCTCGATCGTGGAGACGCTCAGCAAGCCAGTGCAGCCGCCGGCAGTCACACAGTTCCAGCTGGAGCAATATCTCATGGCGCGGATTCCACCGCTACCGTCGCCGTCCACGCCCGAGCTGTGGACGGCTGAGGAGAAGCGGCTCCGCAAGCACATCCTTGAGGATGTGGTCTTCCATGGCTGGCCCCGCGAGTGGATCGAGTCCGCGCCACATTTCGAAGAAGTAGGAATCATTGAAACTGAGCATGGCTACCGGATTCGCAAGTTGCGTTACGAGATTGTCCCCGGCTTCAGGTCGACGGCGCTCATGTATGAGCCTGAAACGATTACCGGCCGCGTGCCCGCGGTTCTCAATCTGCTCGGCCATGAGCCAGAGGGAATTGCGGTCGAATATGAGCAGAAGCGGTGCATCAACTTTGCCAAACGCGGCATGGTGGCGCTGAATCTCGAATGGATGCAGTTCGGAGAGCTATCCCAGCCGGATAACTCTCACGATTATGCGGCGCATCTTGATCTGGCCGGATCAAACGCTTTAGGCCTCTTCTATCTCGCAATGAGGCGCGGGCTCGATTACTTGGCGACGCTACCGGAAGTTGATCCGGCCCGGATTGGAGCGACCGGGCTTTCCGGCGGTGGTTGGCAGACGGTGGTACTGGGTGCTCTGGATCCCCGTGTTGCTGTTTCTGTGGAGGTGGCGGGCATCGGGTCGCGCGAATCCAACCTTACCACCCCGGGCGACACTTATGAAATAGAAGAAGACGCACCGGATATCATGCAGGGATTTGACTATCCTGAATTCATCGCGATGCGCGCGCCACGCCCAACGCTGATTGTGCACAATGCCGTAGATAGCTGCTGCTTCCGGGCACCGTTGGTAGAACCTTATATCTATACCCAGGTAGAGCCATTTTTTAAGATGTTCGGCGTGCCGAGCGCTCTGGCCTGGCATGAGAACTTCGTTCCCGGTGTGCACAACTATCAATTGGACAATAGGATTCAAGCTTACCGTTTTTTCACAAAGTATTTTCATTTGCCGGCCGCTGAAGACGAGATATTCAGTGATGGCGAGATTCGCAATGCCGAGAAGCTTGCCGTGGGTGTGCCGGCCGACAATCTGACGATACTCGGTTTAGCGAGGAAACTGGCTGCCAATATTACCCGCCAGCCGATTCCAGCCGCTGGTGCCGAGCGTACTGCGTGGATTCGATCCGAGCGGGAGAAGTTGAAATCAGTGGTTCGCTATAAACCTGTTTCGATGTCGCGGGCCTTAAGGATGACCAACTCCAAAGGCATGGCGTTCGAAAGCCTGTCTTATCGTTTCGACTTCTCGAATGGGTTGCGTGCGACGGGGATATGGTTCAAACAGGATGCATCGCCTGATGTCGAGCCAGTAGCAATCGTGCTCAATGACAAAGGCTATAAAGCTGCCGGCCAGGAAGTATTCGATCGTCTGAGCAGCGGCCACGAGGTATTCGCGTTAGATCTTCTCTTCAACGGCGCCGCGATGCCGGAAGTGCCCGATTCGAGCGATTGGGAACTTCTGGTCGATGGCAGCGGAGACCGCTCTTTGGGATTGGAAGTAGCGCAGTTGTTAGCGTTCACAGAATGGGTACGTTCCTCAGCGGGATCCGGCCATGTTCAAGTAGTGACCGACGGAATTCGCAACCAGACCATTGCTCTGATTGCCGCAGCGATCGAACCAGACGCATTCTCAGAGGTGGTAAACCAGAATGCGATGAAGAGTTTTGCGTATCTGCTCGATAAGCCGGTGCCTCTCCGTTCGGCACCTGAGCTCTTCTGCCTGGATTTATATAGAGACTTTGATATCGATTCCATTACCGCGCTCGCCCCTTCTGTGAAAATCACTCAAGTAAGTGTTGGCGATCGATAGAGCTCCGCTAGGAGTCTATCGACGTGCGACTCGTTGAGCAATGGCTGGGACGAGTAGGGAGCCGGTTGCATGGTTGTCAAGCGATTTCGCTTCTGTTTGTTACACCTCTGTCCAATTGGCTGGACGCCATTTGATGATAAGCGGCATGGTCCGTCTTTCTTCGATTGACCCAATTGACCATCAAATCGTATTTTAGGAACGTTCGCTGATCTGTCCACCTGATTGGACGAGTTTTCCCCGTTTACCGATGAGGTCCATCGTGGCCAAACTTAAGGAATATTCCGTACCGTCGATCGAGCGGGCACTTTCGGTGCTTGAATGTCTCGCCCATGCGAAACGCGGGTACTCACTTTCCGAAATTGGTCGAAGCCTGAGGATTCCAAAAAGCTCCGCCCATCTGATCCTATCTACTCTCGAGCGAAGGGGATTCCTGCAGAAGAATGCCAAAACCGGTAGGTACTGTTTTGGTCTGCAGCTAGTTAGCCTGAGCAGGAGCGCCCTCGAGAACCTCGATCTGCGTGACGAAGCCAAACCCTTTTTGCGCTCGTTGATGCAAGAAAGTGGGCTCACCGTACACATGGCGGTGCTGGAACGCGATGAAGCCGTAATCATTGAAAAAGTTGAGGCGCCAGGATTGGTCAGGCTGGCTTCATGGATCGGGCGCCGCCTCGACGCCAACTGCACCGGAGTTGGAAAGGTACTCCTCGCGTTCCTCCCCGATGACGAACTTGATTATCTTCTTAAGACCAAAGAGTTTGCTCGACACAATAGTCGCACGATCATTTCAAAGAGCGCTTTGAGACGAGAGCTTAAGCGCGTTAGACAGTCAGGGTACTCTCTTGACAATGAAGAGGATGAACCTGGAGTGTGCTGCATTGGAGCTCCCGTGTTCGACGAGAACGGGAAGGCGGTTGCCGCAATCAGCGTAGCGGGAATTACAAGTCAAATTGGAATCGCTCGTGTTCCAATTCTGGCGCGCCTCGTAACGCGGGTTGCTGGAGATATTTCCGCACGTCTAGGCTACGTCGCGCAATCGGCTAGGATGGCGCATCAGGAGACATCGACTGGAGATGAATCATCTCCGTTGGAGAAGGTAGTGTCTTCACTCCTAAGAGGCGCGTGACTTCGCGTGAGCTCTTTTCGCGGACTATTGTCTGCTCCAGAATGAATAGAGGATTGGACGGCATTTGTCGGATAAGCCAGTCATTTGCGGAGGACAAGTCATGCCTGAGGATCGTTTAGGAAACAGAAGAGGCTCGGTGCGGTCCACGAATGGCTCGACTGCGGACATTCAGGCCGGCGTGGTCGGCCTGGGACTGATGGGCATGAGCATCACCACCTGTCTCCTGGCCGCGGGACACCCAGTAGTGGCAGTGACTCGCAGTCTGGAAAAGCATAAGCACGCACGCCGTCATATATTGGCACTCTTAAGGCAGATGACGAAACAAGGCATACTGCGGCGAGATCCATCCAAGCTGATTCAGAAGTTAATCATCTCGGAGAACTTCTCGGATCTGCGAGATACTCAAGTGGTGATCGAATCGATTGTAGAAGACCTCGAAACCAAGAGAGCCGCATTGGCTCGGATTGAGGAGGCCGTGTCGCCGGAGACCGTGATTGGCAGCAACACTTCTGCCATTCCCGTTTCCATCTTGCAGGAGGAAACAAAGCACCCCGAAAGGGTTTTGGGCATCCACTGGGGAGAGCCCGCCCATGTGACTCGTTTCTTGGAGATCATTTGTGGGAAGAGGTCCGAAGTGCAGTACGCGCAACGCGTGATGGCGCTGGCGAAAGCGTGGGGGAAGGAGCCCTCTCTGCTGCGGCGGGATATTCGAGGCTTCATCACTAACCGTCTTATGTACGCCATGATTCGAGAAGCGTTTTTCCTGGTAGAGAACGGCTACGCAAATATCGACGATGTGGATCGTTCGTTGCGCAACGATTTGGGTTACTGGATAACCTTTGCTGGTCCGTTCCGATTCATGGATCTGACGGGCATTCCGGCATACGCAGCGGTCATGAAAGATCTGTTTCCAGAACTTTGCTGCGATGCCAAGGTGCCGGCCCTCATCGACCAACTAGTGAAGTCAGGTGCCCGCGGTGTATCCAATGCTCACGGTTTCTATCCGTATACCGCTGCAGAAGCCCGGCGATGGGAAAAGCTTTTTCTCAAGTTTACCTACGAGATCCGCGAATTGGCGCAGAAGTATCCTGAGAACGCCGGCAACGATCGTCAGAATCCGAAAACTGGTAAGGGGAAGACGATTTCAAGGAAGGGTGCCCGGACCGAATCGTCTGGAGCGATGACCTAAGGCTGGACACCTTTACATCATAGAGAGGCCATACCCAATGCCTAAAGTTGAAATCAAACATCCTGACAAAGTGGCGTCGACGGGTTCCTATTCGGCAGGGGTGGAAATAGACGGCTGGCTTTTCATCAGCGGACAGGGACCACTGGACCTGCGGACTGGCGCCGTGGTCCCCGGATCGATTGAAGAAGAAACTCGATTGACGCTCAACCATATCGGAAAGGTCTTGCAGAGCGCCGGCTACAGCTTCGCTGACGTAGTGAAGTGCACGTGCCACCTCGGAGACATTCAAGACTTCGGCAGATTCGACAAAGTGTACGCTGAGTTTTTTCCCGGAATCCGTCCGGCGCGTACCACCGTGCAGTCGGGGCTGGGAGACGGAATCAAAGTTGAAATCGATGCCATCGCACGGAAAACGCGGTAGACCTAGTAGACCGGCCGACGTGATTAACCGTTGGATGGTGGGAATCCGTCATGTTTTTCGCAACGGGCGACCGGCCTTCGGCGCAGAGGAAGTTTGGACTCAATGAAAATCTCCGACCTGGACACTCCGGCTGTGCTGATCGATGTCGACGTTATGGAGAGAAATCTCCAAAGCATGAGTAACTACTGCGCAGCGCACGGTCTGAAACTGCGACCGCACACTAAGACCCATAAGATTCCTGAATTGGCGCTTTTGCAGTTGAGGCGGGGTGCTTCGGGCATCACGGTGGCAAAGTTGGGCGAAGCTGGCGTCATGGCTGACAACGGCGTGAACGACATTTTGATCGTTTACCCATTGCTCGGCAAAAAGAAATTGGACTGTTTGGTGCGACTGGCCGAGCGTGTCAGATGCGCCGTAGCGATTGATTCGTTGGAGGTCGCGCAGGGGATATCGCGAGCTGCTTTGAATGCCGGAGTTACAGTGGGAGTGAGAGTGGAGTTCGACACCGGATTTGGACGGTGTGGCCTGCCCATCACGGAGCACTCTGTGGAAACGGCTAAGCGGATTCGTGAGCTTGCCGGTCTGCGTTGGGAAGGTGTTCTGACCTATCCAGGCCACATCATGGGAACAGCCGCAGAGCGCGAGATCCTGCTGGCAAAAGAAAATAATGCGCTTTCAAAGCTGAAAGAGCTTCTCGATCTCCAAGGAATCGACTGCGAAATCGTGAGCGGGGGCAACACACCCGCCGCTCACATTTCTCATCGCTTTAAGAACGTTAATGAAATCCGGCCGGGTACCTATATTTTTAATGACAAGAACACCGTCTGCGCGGAAGCTGCGACCTATCGCGACTGTGCGGCAACGGTTCTCGCCACGGTGGTGAGCGTCAGCGTTGCCGACAAAGCTATAGTTGACGCGGGAAGCAAGACTCTCTCTGCCGATCCGCTTCTCTCCGGTCGCAAGCTTGGCTATGGGGAGGTCCTCAACTATCCCGAGGTCATCATCGAAGGTCTGTCCGAAGAGCACGGGCACCTGAACGTGCGTGGAGTGCGCACTGCACCGAAGTTAGGAGAACGGGTTCGCATCGTTCCCAACCACATATGTACCTGTATCAACCTGCATGATCGCGTCTATGGATGTAGTGGGGAAGACGTAGTGGTTCAGTGGGAGGTTAAGGGACGGGGAAAAGTTCAGTGATCAATAATGTTCCGAATTCCTCTTGCTACGTAGTGGTGACATAACTGGCGAATTTTGTATGAGCGGAAATGTTAGAGAAACTGGTAGGAAAAAATGCCCGAATTATGGCTCGATAAGACCAGGCCCGGAAGCCTCTGGGTCCTCCGAGTTCCGCGATGGCCGGTGCTACAATCGGAAAGCAAGATTGCTCGGGGAAACGTTACCTTGCGAGGTAGAAGATTGCAGCGAAAATTCCTCATCGCGTTCGCTTCGAGCCTTCTGGTGACGCCGAGCCTTGTGGGACAGCAGAAATTCACGGGTAGGCCGCTGGTGCAATCGCCAGTTCTGTCGCCAGTGGCGTCATCGCCGGTTCCTTTACCTCCAGAACAAATGCCGGCCTTGCCCCCTGAAGTGCAATTCCATCAAGGGCAGCTCACGATCAGGGCTTCGAATTCCACTTTAGGTGACATTTTGTGGGCGGTGCGCAAGGAGACCGGAGCATCGGTAGACGTACTGGGCAACGCCACGGAACGTGTGGTCGGACAATTCGGCCCTGGGCCAGCCCGTGATGTGCTGGCTTCTCTGTTGAACGGATCGCATTTCAACTACGTCTTATTGGGATCGGCAGAGAACCCAGCCACTCTGGACCGGGTCATTCTGACTTCACGGTCCGGCGCAAACGATCAGCTTGTTCAAACGGCGAGCGCCTCGCCGCAGAATCAGCCAAACCAGGCTGACGACGGTCCAGCGGGCGGTTTGCCGCCTGCGATTCGCGCGGCCAACGCCAGGGCAATCGCGGCCCGTTCAATTCAGCAGCAGGCGGACACCCAGGACATGTCGAGTGACGACTCTGCTCCCGACGCTCCAGACAGTGCCGACGCGGATGAGCAGGGAACCCCGGGGCAGGCAGACAACCAGCCACAGCAGCCGAATCCGTTCGGGCAGCCAGGGGCAGTGAAAACTCCGGAACAACTCTTGCAGGAGCTGCAACAACGGCAGCAACAAATGCAACAACAGGGTGTCCCAAATGCGCCCGGCTATCCACCCACTCCGGGCCTGCCCCGATAGCCGCAGTAAGATTCATTTCGGGCTGAAAGCCCGTGCTTAATGGCGCATCGAGTACTGATGAGCGCGCTTTTTGTTCTGACCTCTGCAGTCACACCGTTGATGGTCTTTGGCGCTTCCACACCGTCAGTGGGCAGCTTGGCTCCCGAATTCACGCTCACGTCGCAGGAAGGTACACCCGTCAGCTTGAAGGACTATCACGACAAGTGGGTGGTCTTGTACTTCTACCCCAAGGACTTCACCAGTGGCTGCGCACGGTCTTGAACCTTACCGAGCGGCCTGAGGAGATTGGCGGAAACCACAGCGAAATAAGCCGAGGCCTCGACCTGTGAACCTGACCACTATCGATTGGATCATCATGCTGGTGTATTTCGCCTTCGTGCTGGGCATTGGATTCGTGCTCAAGCGCAGAGTGAAGACCAGCACAGATTTTTTTCTGGCGGGCCGCGCAATTCCAGCCTGGATTTGCGGGTTGGCATTCCTGTCGGCCAACCTGGGCGCACAGGAAGTGATCGGGATGGCTGCCTCCGGTGCAAAATACGGCATCGCGACCAGCCATTTTTATTGGATCGGCGCCATCCCCGCCATGGTGTTTGTCGGGATCTTCATGATGCCGTTTTATTACGGCTCGCGCGCCCGCTCGGTGCCTGAGTATCTTCGCCTGCGATTCGACGAAAAAACGCGCGGGCTGAACGCTATCTCCTTCGCCACCATGACCGTGTTCTCCTCGGGCATTTCCATGTACGCCATGGCGCGGCTTATTCAGACCCTGCACATTCTGGACGAGCCTTTTCAGCGCTTGTCGGTCGCCCCGCAATGGATTTTTCATGTGAGCATTGTTTTTTCAGCATTGATCGTTCTCGCATACATCCTCTTGGGTGGTCTCTCCAGCGCAATCTATAACGAGGTTTTACAGTTCTTCCTGATTGTTGCGGGTTTCTCTCCGCTGGTTTGGTTAGGACTCAAGAATGTTGGCGGATGGCATGAGCTCACCAAAAGAGTGCCAGTAGCTTACACCCACTCCTGGGCAGGCATGGGTAGCCCACAGACGAACCCCATGGGCGTCGAGTGGTTTGGATTGGTGATGGGCCTGGGCTTCGTGCTGTCATTCGGCTACTGGTGTACCGACTTTCTGGTAGTGCAGAGAGCCATGGCAGCCGATTCGATGGATGCGGCACGGCGCACTCCGCTCATCGCCGCTGTCCCAAAAATGTTGTTTCCGTTTCTGGTGATTCTGCCTGGACTGATTGCGATCGCCGTGCCGGCTGAGCCTGCCCCCGCCGTCGTCGTGTCATCCTCGAACCCGCCACAACACGGATACTTGGGGCGAGGACTAATCCCGCCCAAGATCGACGAGAACACTGGCCGGCCCAAGCTCGACGAAAATGGACATCCCGTTCTTGACTACGACCTGGCAATCCCTAACATGCTGCTCCACTATTTTCCGACGGGACTGCTCGGCCTCGGTGTAACCGCACTGCTCGCCAGCTTCATGTCGGGCATGGCGGGCAACGTGACGGCGTTCAATACCGTGTGGACTTATGACATTTACCAGTCCTACATTCGTCCGAACGCCAGCGACCAGCATTACCTGGCGATGGGACGGCTCGCTACAGTTCTCGGCATTGCACTCTCCATCGCAGCCGCGTATGCCGCCACACGCTTCAACAACATCATGGACATGTTGCAACTGGTGTTCGCATTCGTAAACGCTCCGCTATTCGCGACCTTCCTGCTGGGCATGTTCTGGAAGCGCGCGACGGGGCATGGTGCGTTCTTTGGACTGATTTCGGGCACTGCCGCCGCCGCCTTGCATCATGGTCTGACGTTGCCTTCTGGCGCCGTGCCAGGGATCAAGGGTGCGTGGTTGGGTAGTGTGCTGCATCTTTATCCCAGCGAGATGGCACAGAATTTATGGACCGCGATCTGGGCGTGGACGACCTGCTTTGCGATGACCATCGTTATCAGCCTGGCGACGCGTCCGCGGCCGGAAGGAGAATTGGCCGGCTTGGTCTATTCCCTGACAGAACGTCCAAGCGAAGAACACCTGGCGTGGTATAAACGGCCTTTAGCGCTGGGAGCTGGCGTAATCGCATTTGCACTGGTACTGAACCTCATCTTTCGGTAAAGGAGCCTGGATTGGGACTCGACATTCGCTTGCCTATCGGCGCCCTGTTTACTGTATTGGGAGTTTTGCTTGCCGTGTATGGCCTCGGGAGCAATACCACCATCTACCAGAAATCACTGGGAATCAACGTGAACCTGGTATGGGGCACGGTATTGCTCGTTTTCGGACTCGCCATGATACTGCTCGCGCGACGTGGATTGTCACGTGGCTTCAAGCTCGACCGCGAGCATCCGGCAAAGACTAAGCACTGAATCAACGCTTGTGGCACGATGGAACTACCACCCGTGGACGCGACGATCGCATCGTGACTGCGAAAGAGTTTTCGCGAACTCTACCGTGAGGCGGCACGGGTGTATCGGGCACCCGGGCGCGTCAACCTGATTGGAGAGCACACGGACTACAACGATGGTTTCGTGATGCCCATAGCTATCGAACTGTACGTCTGGGTTGCGATTGCTCCTCGGGTTGATCGGAAGCTGCTGGTTCGTTCCCTCAATTTCCCCGATGCGGCCGAAATTGATCTGGAAGCAAGGACCCCGCGCGCCCGAAATCATTGGAGTGATTACGTCCAGGGTGTGGCTGTGATCCTGGCCCGGGCGGGATGCCGCTTACAAGGTGCGAATCTCCTGATTCGCGGGGACGTCCCGATCGGCGCGGGGCTGAGTTCTTCGGCTGCGATTGAAGTGGCAGCAGCATTGGCACTGCTCGACAATTCCGAACTGGTGACTGATCGCGTCGAACTCGCCAGGTTATGCCGCAGCGCTGAGAACGAGTTCGTCGATGCGCGAGTCGGCATCATGGACCCGTTCGTTTCCTGCTGTGCACAAGCCGGGCGGGCGCTGATGCTCGATTGCCGCTCGCTGGAATATCGGCTGCTTCCACTGCCGCCCGGCGTCAGCCTCATCACCTGCAACACCATGGTCAAGCATCGGCATGCCAGTGGTGAATACAACTCCAGACGCGCGCAGTGTGAAGAGGGTGTGCGCTTGCTCTCCCGTTCACTTCCGAACATCCGTGCTCTGCGCGACGTGACTGCAGAGGAATTAGAGCTTCACGGCCACGACTTGCCAGAAACCATCCGCAAGCGATGCCGCCACGTGGTTCTGGAGAATGCGCGCGTGTCTGCTGCTGCGGCTGCGCTACAGGACGGAGATCTCGCAACTTTCGGACGGCTCATGAAAGAATCGCACCGCAGTCTTCGCGATGACTACGAGGTCAGTTGTCCGGAGCTGGACTTGATGGTTGAACTTGCGGAGAAGCAAGAAGGCGTATATGGGGCTCGCTTGACGGGCGGCGGCTTCGGCGGATGCACGGTGAACTTGGTGAAATCCGAAGCTGCCCCACAGTTCGAACGCTCGGCGTCGGGTGAGTATGAGAAGGCAACCGGTATCTCGCCCCAAATTTTGGTAACGTCTGCTGCCGGCGGTGTTGGCGAGGTAGAACCTTGAGGCGCGGACACGTGTGGCGTCAGGAGCGGGGTCGGGAGGTCCAGCTTGGTGTTTGACCTCAAAGAGCATTCCCATCGTCGCTTCAATCCGCTGACGCGGAAATGGATTCTTGTGTCACCCCACCGCACTGACCGTCCATGGCTCGGACAGGTCGAGAAATCTGTCGCCGATGCGCCACGCGCATACGATCCGACCTGCTATATGTGTCCCGGGAATGTACGAGCGGCAGGCACACGCAATCCCAATTATCAGGCGACGTTCATCTTCGATAATGACTACCCGGCTCTGCTTCCGGATACTCCGCAGCATCAGATCGACAAAGATGGACTAATGATTGCACGCAGTGAATCCGGCGTTTGTCGCGTGCTCTGCTTTTCACCGCGGCACGACTTGGCGATCTCCAGCATGCCGCAATCGGCGCTGCGGTGCGTGGTCGATGTGTGGCTTCAGCAGTCCGAAGAGCTTGGTGCACGCCCGGACATCGAATATGTACAGATATTCGAGAATCACGGCGCGATGATGGGAGCCAGCAACTCTCATCCGCACTGCCAGATTTGGGCAACTGCCAGCATCCCGAATGAACCAGCCGAGGAACAAATCTCCCAGCAGCAATACCTCGCTTCTCACAAGACATGCCTGGTTTGCGCGTATCTGGAGCTGGAGCAAAGGCAGAGCGATCGAATCGTGTTCGAGAACAGTCATTTTTGCGTGCTGGTGCCGTTCTGGGCGATTTGGCCGTTCGAAACCATGGTAATTCCACGGCGTCATCGTACGGCGCTGCCGGACCTCACAACGGAGGAACGGAATTCTCTGGCGGATGTCCTGAAGCGCCTGACGATGCGGTACGACAACTTATTTCATGTCTCCTTCCCTTACTCGATGGGGTTCCACCAACGGCCGACGGATAACCAGCCTCATCACGAATGGCACTTGCACGCTCACTTTTACCCGCCGCTATTGCGCTCCGCGCTGGTGCGCAAATTTATGGTTGGTTTTGAGATGCTGGGCACTCCACAGAGAGACATCACTCCCGAAGCTGCTGCCGCTCGGCTGCGTGAAGTGGAAGACACGTGAGAAGTCGGTGCAATCGAGAATTCTTCGAACCCACAGGCCGTGCTGGGGCTCCAACGGTTTACCTTTGCTGGCTCGAATGGAAAATCGTAACGTCCTGAAGGGAATGAAGAGTTGCAGGCTACGAAGGATGGGCCGCGTCGATTTGAGGCAAATCTCTGGCAGGCTCAGATTTGTACAGCTTGGCTCCATTTTGGCTCCAATACAAGGAGGGCAAAATCAGGCAGGAAATCGACGCTATACCTTGCAGAATCAACAGATAGCTTTGGGTGACCTGAAAAGGCTGCGCTCTACCATTGTTTCAAGAGAGTCAGAAACGGGCAGGGAAGTCCAGAATCTCTAAAAGGCCGGGGACACATCGGGGACACAATAAGGTGTTTCTTGCTGCTCCTAGAACGCCATCCAGTGCGTCCGTGTTCCTGTAGTTTGTTAGAGTTACGTTTAACTAGCCCGCTTTTACGGCGGTAACACCTGCTGCCTCACAGGGGGTTAGAAATACTTGGCGTAAAATCGCCGCCACAATCACTGAGGTTGTCACACCACCGAACGACGTCTAGAGTGGAACGATATTGAGCACGCTGGGGTGTCCCAAAATCCCCGCACAGGGTTTGGGCACTCGGGCCTACCCTCTGGGTCATTCTTTTATAAGTTCGCTCAGGGCGGGGCTTTTGCCACGAGTTTCGGGTTTGAGGAGCTTTAGCACCCAGTCCACTTCTGACAAACCGACCGAACGGACCAAATGCCGGCACGGTGATAAGAGGTCAGATTGGAATTAGCCCGCGCCGGATTCCCAGGGTAACCGCTTCTGTGCGGGTGGATGCACCCAGCTTGTCGAGAATCCCGCTGATGTGGAACTTGACGGTATGCTCAGAGATACCAAGACGGGTCGCGATGTCTTTGTTGACGAGTCCCTCCGCTAACATTCTCAGCACCTCAATT
>Ga0187875_10001615_pt1 | contig 17352 bp, 15 predicted proteins | sample June2016WEW_17_1_2_FD_132978 | JGI IMG/M metagenome (GOLD analysis project Ga0187875, IMG submission 132978) | Peatland microbial communities from SPRUCE experiment site at the Marcell Experimental Forest, Minnesota, USA - June2016WEW_17_10 | ecosystem: Environmental > Terrestrial > Soil >... | reverse complement strand
TCAACCGATTGGTGTTGCGGAGGCAACACCAATCGGTTGATCATCGCCGGGATGTGTGACCGATGGGGCAGATGCGGCCGGCGAAGCAGATGAGGTTGACTGGGTGACGGCTGCGGGTCCCGGGTAGCGCAGGCGCCGCTGCGGTCCCGATTAGCGCAGGCGCCAGACGGTGGTGTGCTTGACGTCCGCGTCCTCGATGACCCGTTCGACCGGGACGTCGTAGGTGGCGACCCGGGCGAAGCGCTCGCGCGGCAGGTAGGCCCGGCCCGGGTCGCCGACCAGCACCAGCGCGCCCGCCTGGCTGGCCCGCTCGAGGAACGGCAGCATCAGGCCGGCCATGCCCCGGTCATAGAACGCGTCGCCGGCCAGGACCACGTCCGCACCCGGCAGGAGCCCCAGCAGGACCCCCGGCGGGTCCCCCGGCGGGTCCCCCGGCAGCACGTCCGCCGGCCCCAGTCCCGGGCCGTCCAGCAGGTCGCCGACCGTAGGCTCCAGCCGGACCCGGTTCACCCCGGCGTTGAGCTTGATGGCGGCGGCGGCAAGCGAGTCGGTCTCGCTCGGCGTGACCGACGCTGCTCCCGCCGCGGCGGCCGCGATCGCCACCAGGCCCGAACCGGACGCGAGGTCGAGCACGGCCCGCCCGCGGACACGGCCCGGATGGTCGAGCAGGTACCGGGCAAGCGCCTGGCCGCCGGCCCACGGGAACGCCCAGAACGGCGGGGGCAGCTGCTGCTGCCCGGTGTCATGCTCGATCTGCTCCCACAGCCCGAACGCGTCCCGGGCCAGGTACAGCCGGATCTCCGGCAGCAGCGGCGGCGCCGTCAGCCAGGTGTTCGCCCGGATGAACGCCGCGGGTGCCTGCAGCGGTGTCTGGTGTTTCAGTCCTGCCCATCCCGCCTGTTGCCCGGCACGGCCTGGGAGTCGAGGAGGCCGTAGGCGACCGCCTCGGGAACGGTCAGGAACCGTCCCCGCCGGGCGTCCGCCCGGATCTCGTCCACTTCGCGCCCGGTCACCTCGGCCAGCCGGACGTACAGCGTGTCGACCATGGTCTCGATCTGCTCCTCCTGGGACCGTACCTGGGTGGCCGTACCGCCGGCGTTGAGCGTCGGCTCGGTGAGCGCCAGCACCGCGCTCGGGTAGCCGAGGCGCTGCCCGCACGCGGCCAGCACGCCCAGAGCCGGCCCGCCGACCTGGCCGGCCACGTACCCGGTGACCGGGACCCGGAGGACGTCCAGCACGCCCATGACGGTCAGCGCGGCCGGCAGTTCGGCGTCCAGGCCCTGGAGCTCGAGCCGGACCGGGCCGTCCCCGTCGGCGTCCAGGGTGAGCAGCTGGGCGCTGAGCACACTGGCCGCCGGCCCGTCGAGCCGGCCGGACGCCATCACGATGCGCCGTTCGAGGAGCCGCTGGTAGAGATGTCCGGGCCAGTTACCCTGGTCGGTCCAGACCCGGGAGGGCGGCATGGCGGGGTACGCCGGCGGCTCCCGGTGCGGAGCGGGCCAGCCGGGCACCCCAGGCGCGCCCGGGCCTCCAGGCCGGCCGGGACGCGAGGGCGGCTCGCCTGGCCCCGGCGGGCCGGGCCACGGATGTCTGGACCCCTGGCGGCCGGGCGGGAACGAGTCAGCCACGGGAACGGTCATGGGAGTCCTCCTGTCGCGGTCCATACGGCTGATGCTGGGCGGCGGGCGCGAGCGGCCCGGCCGGCGGGCGCAGCCCGGGAGAGCCGAAATGCTGGGGATGTGACGGCTGCCCAAGCCCGGGATCGAGGTCCAGGCCGGGGGCCGGCCCGGGTAGCGGCAGCTGCCCCGCGGGCGGGGGGTCCTGCAATCGCCAGCTGATCTGGCTGCCGATCGCCGCGGCGTAGCGCTCCAGGGTCGAGGCCCGCACGTCCGCCTCGCCGGCCTCGAGCCGGGCCACGGCCGACTGGGAGGTACCCATCCGGGCCGCGACCTGGGTCTGGGACAGCCCGGCCGCCTTCCGCTGCGCCGTCAGCTCGCCGACCAGCCGCCGCCGCTCGCCCGCCATCCGGCGCAGGGCCATCTCGCGGAACCCGGGCAGGCGCGGCAGCCCCAGGTCACCCTGCCCACCGGGCCGCTGCCCGCCCGGCAGCGGCCCGCCAGCGGCCGGCCCGTCAGCCACCGCCCCGCCTGGGAGCTGGCTGCCTTGCCCCTCCAGGCCGCCGGGAGCAGCCGCATTCACGAGCCCGAACGGTTCGCCCGGTGTGCTCATACCCGCAACGATATCTCACTAACGAGATCCCGCCAACGCGATATGCGGGTCGGCCGACCCATGAAGGCTCGCTCGACCGCGACCGATACGAGGGCGACCCGACCTGTGACCCCATACGAGGGCGACCTGACCGGCACGAAGCCGACCTGACCGGCACGAAGCCGACCCGACCGGCACGAAGGCGACCCGACCGGCACGAAGGCGTCGGCGATGACCTACGTGTAACTTGAAGTAACAGTTACTATTGGTAGCATTCCTGTCGTGCCAGCTGGTCTGGTGGGCCCTGACCGGTGTGCTGCGCGAGGCAGGGATCGCCGCCGACCCGGACGCGCGGGTCCCGGCCCCCCGCCCGGTGCTGACACTGCGTACCGGCGACCCGGCCGCCCGGCGGCGGGGGGCGCGATGACCGCCGCCACCGGCTCCGCGGCCAGCGACTCCCCCGCCGCCAGCGGCTCAACGGCGGCCGCGTCCTCTGCGACGCCCAGCGCCGATACCCTGCCGGCGCACGTCCGGGTGGCCATCATCGGCGCCGGGTTCGGCGGGGTCGGGGCGGGCATCCGGCTGCGCCAGGCGGGCCTGACCGACTTCATCATCCTGGAACGGGCCGGCGCGGTCGGCGGGACCTGGCGGGAGAACACCTATCCCGGCTGCACCTGCGACGTGCCCTCGCACCTGTACTCGTTCTCGTTCGCGCCCAACCCGGACTGGTCGCACAGCTTCTCCCGGCAGCCGGAGATCTGGGCCTACCTGGACGCGGTGACCGACCGGCACGGCCTGCGGCCGTACATCCGGTTCGGGACCGAGCTGACCGAGGCCCGCTGGGACCGCGTCTCGTCCCGGTGGCGGCTGCGGACGTCGCGCGGGGACCTGACTGCCGACGTGGTCATCGCGGCGGCTGGGCCGCTGTCCACGCCGTCCCTGCCGGACATCCCGGGGCTGGACACCTTCCCCGGCGAGGTCTTCCACTCAGCCCAGTGGGACCACCAGGCGGACTTGGCCGGCAAACGGGTCGCGGTGGTCGGCACCGGGGCGTCGGCCATCCAGATCGTGCCCGCGATCCAGCCCGTGGCGGGCCGGCTGACCCTGTTCCAGCGCACCCCGGCCTGGGTCATGCCGCGCAGCGACCGCCGGATCAGTGACGCAGAGAAATGGCTCTACCGGCAGATCCCGCTGACCGAGCGGATGGTGCGGCTCGGCCTGCACGCCGGCCGCGAGTTGCTGGCCATCGGGTTCGTGAAGCGGCCCGGCCTGCTCCAGAGAGCCCAGCGGATCGCCCTGCGGCACCTGGCCCGGTCGGTGCCGGACCCGGACCTGCGGGCCCGGCTGACCCCGGGATACGTGCTGGGCTGCAAGCGGGTGCTGCTGTCCAACGACTACTATCCGGCGCTCACCCGGCCGAACACCGAACTGGTCGCGGCGGGCCTGGCCAAAGTGGACGAGAGCACGCTCACCGCCCAGGACGGCACCGCGCGGGACGCCGACGTGATCGTCTTCGCGACCGGGTTCCACGTCATCGACATGCCGGTGGCCGACCGGATCACCGGCGCGGGCGGGGTGACGCTGGCCCAGGTGTGGGGCAACGACATGCACGCGCTGCGCGGTACCACGGTCGCCGGGTTCCCCAACCTCTGCCTGCTGATCGGGCCGAACACTGGCCTGGGGCACAACTCGCTGATCCACATCATCGAGGCCCAGCTCGTCTACACGCTGGACTACCTGGCCGCGCTGGACCGGCTGGGCGCGGCGGCCCTGGATACCAGGCCGGACGCGGAGCAGCGCTGGTGCGACGACGTGCAGCGCCGGATGGCCTCGACGGTCTGGGCCACGGGCGGCTGCGTCAGCTGGTACCTGAACGCGGCGGGCCGCAACCCGACGTTGTGGCCCGGGTCGGTGGGCCGGTTCCGCCGCGCCACCCGCCGCGTCGACCTGGCCGAGTACGACGTGATCCCGGCGGCCACCGCGTGACGGACTACCCCTCCGGCGATTCCCTGCTCCCACCGGAACCGGTCCGCCGTGCCCGGGTCACGTCGACGGACGGGGTGCGGCTGAACGTGGAGAGCTACGGCCCGGAGGACCCGGCCACACCGTCTGTGGTGCTCATCCACGGCTGGACCTGCTCGATCCCGTTCTGGGCCCCGGTCATCCGCGCGCTGCGCGATGACCTGCACGTGATCGCCTATGACCTGCGGGGCCACGGCCGGAGCGACCCGGCCGGGCCAGGCGGCTGCAGCGTGGAGGCGCTGGCCGACGATCTCGAGGCGGTGCTGGGCCAGACCCTGCCGGCGGGCGGCCGCGCCGAGCTGGCCGGTCACAGCATGGGCGGCATGACCATCATGGCCGCCGCCTCCCGCGCCTGCGTGCTGAGCCGGGCCGACGGGGTTCTGCTCGCCTCCACCGGCTCGGCCAACCTGATGGGCGAGGCGCTGGCCATCCCGTTCGGCGCGTTCATCCCGGCCTTCGTGACGCTGCAGCACTGGCTGCTGACGTCCGCGGCGCCCCTCGGCCCGTTCGGCCACCTGACCCGGCCCCTGCTGGGCTACATGACGCTCGGCCCGGGCGCACCCCCCGAGGTGGAGGCGGTCAACGCGGCCATCATCACGTCCTGCGACCGGCGGGCCCGGGCGGCCTGGGCGCACGTCCTGGCCGGTCTCGATCTGACCGACGGCGTCCGCCGCCTGGGCGTGCCCACGCACGTCCTGGTGGGCAGCGCGGACCGGCTCACGCCGCCGGTGCACGCCCGGCAGGTGGCCCGGCTGCTGCCCCGGCTGTCCGGGCTGACCGAACTGCCGGGTGTCGGGCACATGACCCCGCTGGAGGCGCCGGGGGTGGTCACCGAGCTGATCCGCAAGCTCGCCGCGGGCGCGGGCGGGTCTGGGTGAGCGGCGGCCCGGCGGCGGCCGCTGGGCCGGGCGGCCTCGCCGCCGAAGCCGTCGGCCCGGGCGAAGGACCGGCCTGACTAAGCCGGTGCTGACCAGCCGGTTTTCGTTAGGGAAAGGAAAAGTCAGGCCACCTGGGGGCGCCCTTCGGCGGCGAGCGTGACCGCCGAGGTGCGCAGCGAGGTGTCCAGAACCGGCTCACGGCGGCGGGGGTCCATGAGGTTGAACCCCATCGCCGCCAGGTCCTCCGGGCCCGGCGTGAGCACCGTGACCCGGGTGCCGCCGGCCCGCACGACCTCGGCCTCGCGCAGCAGCGTCCGCGTGATCAGCCGCCGCAGCCGGCGTTCCAGGCGCCCGGTGGGCCGAGCCGGGCGGTCCGGGACGACGCTGGCCATCGGGGCGAGCACGTAGACCTCGTCCAGGCCGGCCTGGGCCAGCGACCGCAATGACGTGGACGAGCGCACTCCGCCGTCCACGTAGCGGCGGCCATCGATGACGACGGGCTCGTACCAGCCGGGGATGGAGCAGGACGCGACCACGGCGTCGGCGAGCGGGACCCGCGGGGCACCCTCGCGGCCGAACATCACGCGGCGTCCCGTGTCGTAGTCCACGGCGACGATCCAGGTCCGGCCGTCAGCCCAGGACCCCGGCAGCCATCCCGCAGCGTCCTGCGCGGCTTGGGTCTCCAGCGCCGCCACGGTGTCGTGCAAGGCTTCATGCCGTCCACGGCCGCGGGGCAGCCAGGCACTGGCTCCCACCCCCGGATGCACCCGGTGCGGGGCGAGCAGGGTGGTGAGCATCAGCCGGGGCGAGCCGGCCCGCAGGTGCGGCCAGGGTGGCAGCGGCCCCTCGTCCAGGTCGCGGACGCCCGCGCCGCCGAGCCCGGGCGCCGTCTCGCCGCGCTGCAGGGCGATCATCTCGTCCAGGGTGACGCCACAGCGCAGGGCGGCCGCCAGGACGCTGCCCGCGCTGGTGCCCACGATCAGATCGACGTCGCCGAGCGGCTCGGGCAGGCGTTCCTGCACGGCGCGCAGGGCCCCGGTCATCCAGGCCGCCCCCACCACCCCGCCGGCGCCGAGCACCAGGCCGGTCCGCCGCCGGCTGCCCTGCGCGCCCCCGTTCCGCTGCCAGGCGCCCCCGAGAACGCGTTCCGGACCCATGGTCACCTCCTGGGCCCCAGCTCCCGGCACGAGTCCCCCGAGGGCCGCACCTGTTACTGCTGGGTAAATCCCAGGTATACCCCCCGGGCCAGCGGATATCCCTGCGGGGTCAGCCGTGCGGGTGGTCCTCGAGCTCGGCGAGCCCGCGGCGGATGCCCCTGGCCAGGACGCGGACATCGGGCACCGCGTCGTAGTCCGCGGTAATGCCGAACGTGAAACGCTCCAGGTAGGAGAAGATCGCGACCGAGATCCGCACGTTGTTGCCGATCGGCACGTAAGGGTAGATCCTGACCAGCTTGCGGCCCAGCAGGAACAGCGGCAGCCGGGGACCCGGGACGTTGGTGGTGACTGCCTGGACCAGCGGCTGCGGCAGCTGGAAAGCGGCGCGCGACCCCAGCGCGAGCAGGGTGGGCGCGGCCAGACCCAGCATCCCGGTGAGCACCTCCGCCCCGACGGCCTGGGAGGTCCGCTTGAGCTCGTCCATCTCCTCTCGCAGCAGCGCCAGGCGCCGCAACGGGTCCGGCTCGCCCACCGGCAGGTTGGCGAGCACCGCGGACACCCGGTTGGTGATCATGCCCTGTTCGTCCCGGCCACGGACCGAGACCGGCACGAGGGAGCGCACGACCAGCCCGTCAGCCAGTTCGCCGCGTGAGTCCAGCAGGTCACGGAAGCCGCGGGTGATCGCCGCGAGCAGCACGTCGTTGACCGTGCCGCCGAGCGCGGAGCGGATCTCCTTCACCTCGGCCAGCGAGGCGGCGGCCCAGGCCCACCGGCGGTTCGGGCCGATCGGGCCGTTCAGCGAGGCAGCCGACGGGACCGCGAGCCGCCGCGCGCTGGCGGCCAGGCCGCGGCCGTAGCCCAGGATCTCCCCGGTGGGCGGGATCGGCTGGCGGAGCAGCAGCCCGGACAGGCCGGCCAGCTGGCGGGCCGGGTCGGTCGCCGCCCGCAGCAGGCCGCCGGTCATCAGGTCGAGCATGGTCGGCTCAGGTTCCGGTGCCCAGCTGGCGGGCGCGGGGCGTTCCGCGTCGGGGGCGAGATCGAAGACCGCCGTCATCAGGTCGTTCCCGCCGACGCCGTCCACCACGCAGTGGTGCACCTTGGACAGGATCGCCCAGCGGCCGCCCTTGAGGCCGTCCAGCAGCCACGCCTCCCACAACGGCCGGGCCCGGTCCAGCCGGGTCGCGAAGATCCTGGCCGCCAGCTCACGGAGCTGCTTCACCCCGCCGGGAGCCGGGACCGCGGCGTGCCGCACGTGGTGGCCGATCTCGAAATGCTCATCTTCCACCCACATCGGGCGGAAGACCTCCAGCGGCATGGTCCGTACCACCTGGCGGTACCGCGGCACCCGCGGAAGCTTGGCGGCGATCAGCCGGGCCAGCTCCTCCCGGCTGGGCGCGGGGCCCTTGAACAGGGCGAGCGAGCCGAGGTGCATCGGGACGTTGTCGTGCTCGACGTAGAAGAACCCGGCGTCGAGTGTGCTCATGCGCTCCATGGCCTGGCCTTCTTTCGTTACCGCGGGATCAGCTCGTCCTTCAGCACCTTGCCGAGGGAGTTTTTCGGCAGCTGAGCGCGGAACTCGAACCGCCGCGGGTACTTGTAGGCGGCTATCCGTTCCCGGCAGTAGGCGTGCAACTCGGCCTCGGTGACGGCGGCGCCTTCCCGCAGCGTGACCACGGCCATGACCTCTTCACCCAGCCGCTCGTGCGGGACGCCGATCACGGCCGCCTCGGCTATCTCGGGGTGGGCGTGCAGCACGTCCTCAATCTCGCGCGGGTACACGTTGTAGCCGCCGCGGATGATGAGCTCCTTCTGCCGGCCGACGATGAACAGGAAGCCGTCCCGGTCGAAATAGCCCAGGTCGCCGGTGTGCAGCCAGCCCCCGGTGAACACGCTGGCGGTGGCCTCCGGGGCGTTCAGGTAGCCCTTCATCACGTGCAGCCCGCGGGTGACCACCTCGCCGACGTGGTCCTGCCCGGGCGGCAGGGGCCGGCCCTCACCGTCCCAGACCTGGGTCTGCGTGCCCCAGATGGGCTTGCCGACGCTGTAGACACGGCGCTCGGTCTCGCTGAGGTTGAACGTGGTGGTGGAGGCCGTCTCCGTCATGCCGTACCCCTCGAGGATCAGCACGCCGAAGCGCTTCTCGAAGGCGTCCAGCACGGGGGCGGGGATGGACGCGCCGCCCGAGATCGCGACCCGGAGCGACGACACGTCGTAGCTGTCCAGCTCCGGGTGCTTCAGCAGGGAGATGAACATGCTGGGCACGCCCTCGAAGATGGTGGCCCGGTCACGCTGGATCGCGGTCAGCACCGTGGCGGGGTCGAACCGCGGGATGAGCGACATGGTGCAGCCGAACCGCACGCAGATGTTCAGGATGCTGGACAGGCCGAACACGTGGAACAGCGGCAGCACGGTGATGACGACATCGTCGGGCCGCAGGCCGAACAGGCGCCCAGGGATGTCGGCGTTCATGTAGAGCTGAATGTGGGTCAGCATGGCGCCCTTGGGGCGGCCGGTGGTGCCGGAGGTGTAGACGACGACCGCGGTGTCCGTCAGGTTCCGCGGGGCCAGCTGATACCCGTCCGCGGCCACGGCCAGCAGGTGCTCGAACGGGCGCACGATGACCGGCTCCCCGGGACGTGCGGCCTGGGCCGGGTGCGGGGCCCCGGCGGGGTGCGGGGCCCCGGCGGGGTGCGGGGCCTCAGCGGGGTGCCCGACGGCGTAGACCGTGCTGACCCCGGCCACCTCGGCGCCCTTGACCGCGTCGGCCAGGATGCCCTCCCAGGTGATCAGCAGCTTCACCCCTGAATCACTGAGGTGGAAAGCGATCTCGGGCGGCTTGAGCATTACGTTCAGCGGCACCACCACGGCACCGACCTTGAGAATCCCGAAGTAGGCGATCAGGAACTGGGGGATGTTGGGCAACTGCAGGCCCACGAGATCCCCGGGGCCGATCCCGGCCAACTCCAGCCCGGCCGCCAGCCGTGACGACAGCGCATCCAGGTCCGCGTAGCTGAGCTGGCCGCCCGCATACACGACGACGGGCCTGTCCGGCGACGCGAGCGCCGTCTCGCGGAGGATCACCGCGATGTTGAAGTTCATGGCCCAGTTCCTCCCCATGCCATGCGTCCATGGCGCGGACGTATGCGCCGGGCCGGGCGTGCCTGGCGACGGCGGACACGCGTGGCGCAGGCCCAGGCTTCGCCCAGGGAGCAGCCACCCGTCCAGGACCTGCGGCCGTGTACCGGATGTGGTTACCGGCGGGAACGAAGCCGCTTCCCGGGTGAGCCTGGCCCACTCATTCCAGCGTCCGTCGGCGGGTCGGCCCTGGCTATGGGCGTCGTTCCCTAACCGGCCGGGACCTTAGGCACGCGGTGCCAGCAGGGTGTCGCCCCCGGGGCTCTGCCGCCACGATCGCGGCGGCTGTGAGGCGGCGCTGAGCCGGCCTAGGTGGCCGAGGCGGGCTAGGTTGCCGAGGCGGGCTAGGTTGCCGAGGCGGGCTAGGTGACCGAGGCGGCGGCGGCTGAGGCAGCGCCCCGGCCGGGTGAGCTGAGCCATTCGCGGATCTCGGTCGCGCAGTCGTGCGGGACTTCCAGTTGCGGCACATGACCCACACCCGGCAGCACGACGAGTGACCAGTCCGGGTGGCCGCGGGCTACCATCCGGGCCGCGGCCACCGGGATCAGCCGGTCCAGGGTGCCGTGCAGGATCAGCACCGGGCACCGGACCGAGTCGACCGCGCGGCGGTAGGCGCGGCCGGTGATATAGCCGGCCGCGGACACGACCGAGCGGGCCGCGAGGGTGAATTCGCGGTCGGCCTCGGTGTAGGCGAACCGCCGGCGCGCCACCTCGACGTGCTGCTCCACGACGTCTGGGCTGACCCGCGACGGGTCGGCGCAGACCGTGGCCAGCACCCCGGCCACGACTTCGTCGGGGGACAGCTGGCGCCGCCGGCTGATCATCCGCCGGCTCAGCCCGGGCACCATGTTGACCAGGAACATCATGACCACGGAGGGATCGGGCCGGACGGGCATGAACGGCAGCGCCGGGTCGAGCAGGATGAGCCCGGTCACCGTGCCAGGGGCGGCGGCCGCCTCGCTGAGGGAGATCATTCCGCCCATCGAGTTGCCCATCAGGATAACTGGCGAGCCGGCCACCGCCTCGATGAAACGGTGCAGCAGGACCCGGTTGGAGGAGACGTCGACCCCCCGCCCCGCGGAGCGGGTGAAGCCGTGACCGGCCAGGTCAGGGGCGAGCACCCGGTAGCGGTCGGTCAGCAGCGGCGCGAGCGCCGACCAGTTGACAGCGCAGCCTTCCAGGCCGTGAACGGCCACGATGACCGGGGCGCCCGCGGGGCCGCCGTAATCCAGGTAGTGCACGGGACCGTCGAGATCGACCCAGCATGACTCGCCGCCGAACCGGGGGCCTGTCCCTGAAGAGGCAGCCCCCGAAGAGGCAGCCCCGGGAAATGCAGCCCCGGGAGTCGCGGTCTGGCCATCCCCGGTCGCCTGTGTCATCGGGCTGATCCTCGTGCGTCGTAGGTATCGGGCTGGTGCTCGTCCGCTCGCGATGAGCGTGGGGTATCCCGCCTCTGATGTCAACCGCCCCTGATGTCAACCTGAAAGCATCGGCTGCGCGATAGCAGCCACCATCCTCTCTGCGTGCGAGACGGCGACCGAGTCCACGCCCGGTCGGCGCCCGGCAGGCGCCCAGGTCGGCGTCTGGCCCGGAACCGGCCGGCCGCCGGTCATAGCCCGCGGCTGATCCGGCTGGCGGCCGCGGCCTGCCAGCCCGGTCCCGGGCCTGCGGACTCGATCCACCAGGTGGCGCCGGCCGCGACGTAGGTCGGCGCCACCAGGTCCACGTCCCCGGACTGCCGCTCCAGGTCGGCCCACACCACCAGGTCGAAGCCCTCGGGCGTGCCCCGGGCCGACCAGGCCTGGTCCCGGACCGAGGCGATGTCCGCCGGGGTCGGCCCGACCAGAGCCACATCTCCCTGCGGGCTCACCGAGCGGCGCAGCGGCACCATGCCGTCCCATCGGCAGGCCCGCCGCACCGGCCCGGTGGCGGGCAGCACCCCACCGACCCAGACCGGGATACGCGGCTGCTGCACCGGCACCGGGCTGAACCGCACGGGGTCCAGCGTGAAGTGCCTGCCCAGATACGTGAACTGCTCCCCGGTCCACAGCCCGGCCAGCACCTCCAGGCCCTCGTCCAGGCGCGCGGCGCGCTCCCGGGCCGCGGTGGGCTCGTGGAAGATGCCGAAATCGCCGTAGGCGGGCGAGCCGAGGCCGACACCCAGGATGACCCGGCCGCCGCTGAGCCGGTCCAGGGTGACGGTCTCCTTGGCGAGCTTCCAGGGCCGCCTGCGCGGCAGCGGAGTGATCATGGTCCCGAGGCGGATCCGCGAGGTCAGGGTGGCGACGACAGCCAGGATCTGCCAGGGATCCAGGATCGGCGGTCCCTCGCCGGTGTCGCTGAACACGAGGTGGTCCCAGAGGAAGAAGCCATCGAAGCCCGCCCTTTCCGCGGCCACCCCGACGTCGATGAGGTCGGCGGGGTTGGCGGCGAAAGGCGGGACGGCCAGGGCCCGGCGCAGCACGGTCACCGCCCCGGTCAGCAGATCCGGGAGACCGGGGATGTCCCGTCCGCCCCGGCCAGCATGAGCTTGAGCCTCGCCGGGCCTCCTGCCCGGACGGCCAGGTGCTGCGCCGCAAGGTCCCGCTGGACCGCAGCGTCCCCGCCCCAGGCGCGGATGCAGGCCTCGGGCGCCAGGTTGGCCAGGGCCAGCAGCGCACCAGTGGTCCCCATCGGCCCGGCCAGGGCCAGGAAGGCGGCCGACCCGACGTAGGTGTGGCCCGGGTACCGGGCCAGCTCGTCCAGCAGCCGGTCCGGGCTGCCGGAGGAGTCCTTGAGCCCGCTCACCGGCAGCGTGGCCAGGCTGTCGACCGGGATCTCCGCGCAGGAGATGAAGGGGTTGTGGTACGCGAGCACCGGGCGGCCGGCCGCGGCGTCGCGGATCGCCGCGAAGTAGCCAGCCAGGTCCTCGCAGCGCGGCGGGCACCAGGTGAGCACCCCGTCAGCCCCGGCGGTCACCGCCGCCCGGGTCAGCGCGGTCGCCTGGCGCAGCGATGGGGCGCCCGTCCCCGCGATCACCGGGACCGGGACCGGGAGCGCGGCCCGCACGGCCTCGATCAGCGCGGTGCGCTCCGCGCCGGTCAGCGTGCCCGCCTCCCCGGTGGTGCCGTTGACCAGCACCGCCGCCACGCCCCGCCCGGCGAGATCGGCCGCGAGCTTGCCGGTCGAGGCCGGGTCGATCTCGCCCTCCGCGCCGAACAGGGTGACCAGCGCCACGCCCACGCCGCTGAACAGGATCGCTGGATTCGGTTCCGCCACGTTCGGTGCCGCCATGTCGCCTCATTCCGGGCCTTCAGGGCACTGGTACCTCCAGGCTACGTGGGCATCCCCATCCCGGCGAGAGCTGCGGCGGCCGGTCTACGGTGGTAAGCAACGGCCGGCGGTACGGGAGGGCAGCCGGGCGGTGAGCAGCCAGGGAGGCGGGCCAACATGACCGGCGAGGTCCCCGGAGGCCTGCCGCCCGACGCGGCGGCGGTCATCCGGGACGCGCTGGACACCGAACGACAGGAGACCCTGGACCGGATCACCGCGCTCAGGCGGGAGTTCGACGGGATCGTGGAATCGTCCGCGGGGGTCGCCACCGACGACGAGCATGATCCCGAGGGCGCCACCATCGCGTTCGAGCGGGCCCAGCTGGCCGCCCTGCTCGACCAGGCGAACAGCCACCTGGCCGAGCTAGTTGGGGCGCTGGACCGGCTCCGTGAAGACCGTTATGGACGATGTGAACAGTGCGGGCTGCCGATCGCCGCCGAGCGGCTCGCCGCCCGCCCCGCCGCGCGCACCTGCATCACCTGCGCCGCCGCGGGATAACCGCGCCGGGAAAAGCTGCCAGCCGAGAAGAGGGAATCCGAAGAGTGCCACGATCGCGCCGACAACGGCGGCGACATAGCTCGCGTCTTCAAGGGTCATGGACTCAGCTTTCCACTGCCGGGGCATGCTGGCCACGACAGCATTCGACCCGGTCGCCTTCACCGCCCAGTGGGATGGCCCCGCGCCGCGGCGGCGGGTTAGCCTGACCCGGGACCGGCGGACGTGACCCGCCGCCCATCAGAAGGCCCAGCAGGGGCGCCAGGCGAGGGCCCGCCACCGGGCCGGGAAAGAGGCTGCTGAGTGCGCTACCGCAGCGATCAGTGGTACGGCGGGAACGACCGGGACTCCTATATCCACCGCGCGTGGATGCGCCGCGGCCTGCCACGGAGCGCGTTCACCGGACGGCCGCAGATCGCGATCGCCAACACCGCCTCCGACCTCACCCCGTGCAACAAGCACCTGAACGAGGTGTCGGCCAGCGTCCAGGCGGGCATCTGGGAGGCCGGCGGCGTCCCACTGGACATGCCGGTGATGTCGCTGGGCGAGACACTGGTGAAACCCACCGCCATGCTGTGGCGCAATCTGGCCGCGATGGCGGCCGAGGAGATGATCCGGGCCAACCCGGTGGACGGGGTCGTCCTGCTCGGCGGCTGCGACAAGACGATCCCGGCCCTGCTGATGGCGGCCGCATCGGTGGACCTGCCCGCGGTGGTGGTGCCAGGCGGCCCGATGCTCACCGGCCACTTCCGCGGCGTCCCGCTCGGCTGCGGCACGGACGTATGGCGGCTGTCGGAGGAGGTCCGCGCCGGCATCCTGTCCGAGCAGGACTTCCTGGCCTCGGAATCGGCGATGATCCGCAGCAAAGGGCACTGCAACACGATGGGCACCGCGTCCACCATGGCCTGCATGGCCGAAGCGCTGGGCATGACTATGCCCGGGGTGGCCGGCACCCCGGCCCCGGACAGCCGGCTCCTCGAGTCCGCGCACGCCAGCGGCCGGCTCGCGGTGGAACTGGTCTCTTCCGGGCGGACCCCGAGCCAGGTGCTGAGCAAAGGCTCTTTCCGCAACGCTATCGTGGCGCTGGCCGCGATCGGGGGCTCGACGAACGCGGTGGTGCATCTGCTGGCCATCGCCGGGCGGGCCGGTGTGCCGCTGTCCCTGGATGACTTCGACGCGATCGGCGCGGACGTGCCCCTGCTGGCCGACCTGGCCCCGGCGGGCAAGTTCCTGATGGACGACCTGTACCGGGCGGGCGGCCTGCTCGCGGTGCTCCGCGAGGTGTCGGACCTGCTCGACCCGGATGCGCTCACGGTCAGCGGCCGTCCCCTGGCCGATCACCTGGGCGAGGCCCGGATCTGGGACGAGACCGTGATCCGGCCCCGGTCCGCGCCGGTGCTGGAGAAGGCCGGAATCGCGGTGCTGCGCGGCAGCCTGGCGCCGGGCGGCGCGGTGATCAAGCCGGCTGCGGCGACCAAGGAACTGCTCACCCACCGCGGTCCGGCGGTGGTGTTCGACAGCATCGAGGACTGCCGCGCCCGGCTGGACGACCCGGCGCTGGACGTCACCGAGGACTCGGTGCTGGTGCTGCGGGGCTGCGGGCCGCGCGGCTACCCCGGCATGCCCGAGGTCGGCAACATGCCGCTCCCGGCCAGGCTGCTCGCCCGCGGCGTGCGCGACATGGTGCGGATCAGCGACGCCCGGATGAGCGGCACCGCGTACGGCACAGTGGTGCTGCACACGGTGCCCGAAGGAGCGGCAGGCGGCCCGCTGTCCCTGGTCCGCGACGGCGACCCGATCGTGCTGGACGTGCCCGGCCGGCGGCTGGATCTCGACCTGCCCGAGGCGGAACTCGCCAGGCGCGAGCCCGCCGCCGCCATGACCGCGGCGCTGGCGGGCCCCCATCGCGGCTGGGAGCGGCTCTACATCGATCACGTCCTGCAGGCCAACCAGGGCGCGGACCTGGACTTCCTGGTCGGCTCCAGCGGCCACGAGGTCACCCGCGACTCCCACTGACCAGCCCGGCACTGTGTCGCCGGGTCTGTTCCACCCTCTCGGCGAAGAGTGCGCTCATGCGCGACTTGCGGGGGCTCCTGTTTCCTTCTTCCTAACGGCTGCCACGTCCCTCGCCGGTCCCCCACTGATGAGGGCGGGGTCACCCGGCGAGCCCGAGACAGCCGGGCCCGGCGAACGAGTCCGCGGCTTCCGGCGCTTGGCACCTTGTTCCCAGCGCTCGAGGATCGTGTCGAGCTGGGCCTGGAACATCTGGACCAGCGGGAGCGACGGGTCGAGCAACCACTGCAACTGCATGCCGTCCATCAGGGCGAAGACGCCGCGGGCCTCGATCTCGATCTGCTCGTCGGTCATGGGAGCGATCTCACCGAGGTCCCTGGCCTCCCGGAGAAAGGCGGCACCCAGATTGATGACCCTCGCGTACCGCTGGACCGCCCAATCCCGCGCCGGGTGCTGCGGATCGGTGGCCTCGGTGGAGAGAGTCAGCAGCAGCTCGATGAGCCCGGGCTCGGTCGTGTGGTCATCCATCAGGCCCGGGAGGCCACGGAAGTACTCCAAACCGTGAGCACCGTCGAAGGTGTGGTCTGCTTCCTCTTCCCAATGCACGAGGACCGCCTGGAGCAGGCCGTACTTGTTCTCGAAGTGCCGGGCCAGGGCGGCCGGTGTGACACCGACGTCGTCGGCGATCTGCCGCAGCGAACCGCCCCCGTATCCGTAGCGGGCGAAGATCCTCGACGCGGCGTCCACGATCTCGCGGCGGCGCCTGATTCCCTTCTGGTAGGGGCCGCGGGGAACCACCACTCTGGTCATGTGACCACTCTACGGGGGTGATCGCCCAGTCAACTATCCCCGTCCGTGACCTCCTTGACCGACACCTCCTGACCTCCTTGACCGACACATCGCTGCCGCCGCCAAGGCACTCAAGAAGATCGGCGTCTACGGATACGTCACGTCCGCGGCGAGCAGCAACTCGGCCTACGGGACCCACACCCTCGCTAGTTTCATGATCAACAACGGGGGTGGAATGTTCGATGAGCTGCCCGGCTTGCTGTCCACCGCTATTTTCGCGTTCCTCCTGGCCTGGAGTGACTTCCTGATCGCGGTCGTGTTTCTCCGTTCGGACACGAATTTCACGCTGCCGATCGGCCTGCAGACCTTCTTCTCCACCAACAGCACCGAATGGGGCTACGTGATGGCTGTGTCGGTGGTCGTGCTGATCCCGCCCGTCATTGTCTTCAGCTTCCTGAACCGCTACTTCAGCATTGGCGGGATCGGCGGTTCGCTGGCGGGTCACTAGGCTAGGCCGGCCGATGGGCGCCCGGCACCAGGCGATGTCACTTCCGGTAATTCAGCGGACGCCCTTATTCAACGTTGAGGCCGGCGTCCTTGGCGAGGTCGGTCAGGAAGGCCAGCGCAGTGAGGTACTCGCGGGCCACGGCCGGTGACGCCTCGACGTTCGATTGATAGGCGCCGGCCTGTGGCTTCCTTCCCCGGGAAACGCCGGGAATATCCTCGAATTCCAGCGAGACGACGCCGTCATAACCGATGTCTTTGAGGGCCTTCATGGTGCTGGCCCAGTCGATTTTGCCCTTCCCCGGGCGGAAGTGCATATTGTTGGTTCCGTCATTGTCGGAGAAGTCGCAGTGCCAGAGACGATCCGCCAGGCGGTAGATCGACACATGAGTCATGTCACCCATGGGGAAGGTGTGGCTCGGGTCGAAGTTGGCCCCCAGCGCCGGGCAATCGACCGCTTCGATCAGCCGGAGCAGCCCTTCAGTCGTCGAAGCGTAGCGGAACGGGTGCATCTCCAGGCTGTACTTAAGGCCGAGCGACTCCGCGTACTGGGCGCACTGGCGGATGGCGTCCACGTAGTCCAGCCAGTTCTGCTTCCAGTCGAAATCGGCGGTCATGTCGACGGTGAAGATCTGGGTGACCGCGCGATCGATCAGGGGAGGGTACTTAACGGCGAAGGGATAGTGGGTGACGGTGTTCACAATCGTGGTGCCGAGTTCGGCCCCCACGTCGCTGTAGCGCTTGAAGTTCTCCACGGCCTTCGCGCGTACCGCCGCGTCACCGCTCGCCAGCTCGCCGGGATTGGCCACAAACTGCGACAGCAATATCCCTTCACCGTC
>Ga0187875_10001608_pt1 | contig 17362 bp, 13 predicted proteins | sample June2016WEW_17_1_2_FD_132978 | JGI IMG/M metagenome (GOLD analysis project Ga0187875, IMG submission 132978) | Peatland microbial communities from SPRUCE experiment site at the Marcell Experimental Forest, Minnesota, USA - June2016WEW_17_10 | ecosystem: Environmental > Terrestrial > Soil >... | reverse complement strand
CAAGCCTCCGGGCTGGAAGACCCGCGCTCTGGAGCGGACGCACGCTCGGTGCGTGGTCGAGCGGGGATATTGTCGCGTGGATTTTGGTTCAAAGTCTGTGAGGGTAGTCACCGGAGATTTGTGAGATTTTTTCGCCGACGAGACGCCGAGAACAACCGGTGTCTCTTTCTCTCACCAGACAGCAACTCCGAGATTTTAGCCTGGAGTCAGTGAGTGAAATTTGCGCCGACTGACGCGTTGGCAACTTCATTTGGTCTAAACTTCCGGTGTCCAGAGCCGAAGCAAACCGCGTGCTGCTCGCCCGTTCCGTCACATTCTGATGTGAACCCGGTCACTGATCTTTGGCTGGGTTGTTCCCTATAGTATCCGCGAGCGATTTCCTGCTCTCCCAGATTCCTGTTCGGCCGAACTCTCGGCCCGAAAGCTCAAGGCCACCGTCCGGCAATTGGCTTAGCTTCCCTGATTGCAGATCTGATAAGGAGACTTCCATGCGCCCTTCCAGTTCTTTACACTCGTCCCTCCGAGCGGCGGCACTTCTGCTTATGCTCTTACTCGCAACCGCCGCTTACGCCCAGTTCACGCCCAGCGACGATTCCTACGTCAACGCAAAGGCTGCGACCACCAACTACGGCACCTCAAAAACGCTCGACATCAGCAGCGCGGCCGACACCGTTTTCATTCGTTTTGATCTAACTGCCGTGCCCTCTGGTTACACCGGCGCGTCCATCGCCAAGGCAACGCTGAAGCTGTACGTAAACACGCTGACCACGGCGGGCAGCTACAACGTGGATATGGTCAACGGCACCTGGACGGAAGGAACGATCGACTACAGCAACGCTCCCGCTCTCGGCACCACGATCGCGGCCAGCGTGCCGCTCGCGAAGTCCAACGCACTCGATTACGTCTCGATTGACATCACACCAGCGGTAGTCGAGTGGCTGAACGGCACCGCGAATGACGGAATCGCGCTGGTGGCGAACAGTCCGCTGAGCGCGACGTTTGACAGCAAAGAGAGCACGACGACCAGCCATCCACCGGAACTCGACATTGTCTTCGCGGGCGGCAGCGGCAGTGGGATCACCGGGATCGATACGGCGAGCGGCAGCGGACTTCAAGGCGGTGGCACGAGCGGCACGCTCAATCTGAGCCTGCTGACGAGTTGCGCGGCCAACCAAGTCTTGCAGTGGAATGGCAGCGCATGGGCCTGCACCAGCCTGAGCGGCGGGGGAACGATCACTGGCGTGACGGCGGGAACGGACCTGACCGGCGGAGGGACAAGCGGCAACGTCACACTCAACCTCAATACCTCGCTGGTGCCGCAACTCAACGCGGCCAACACCTTCACGGGCAATCAGACGGTGAACGGGAACGTAAGCGCCACGGGCTTAGTGACGGGTACGGCCTTCGACATCGGGAGCAACCTGTTCGCCTTTGGCTCGTACGCGACTGGGAATGTGTCGCTTGGTTTCGCCGGGAACTCCACGATGACGGGAACGTTCAACACGGCCAGCGGCTCCAACGCGCTCTACTCCAACACCACGGGCGGCCAGAACACCGCGAGCGGTAACAATGCGCTGTACGGCAACACGACAGGCACGGCCAACACCGCGACCGGAGCCGCCGCGCTTCGCTCCAACACTACGGGCTACGGCAACACCGCCAGCGGTGAGGCCGCGCTCGCCACCGCCACCACGGGCAACTCGAACACCGCCAACGGCCAATCGGCGCTCTACTACAGCACCACGGCCAGCAACAACACGGCGGACGGTTCCGGGGCGCTTTTCTTCAACACCACGGGCAGCAGCAACTCCGGAAGCGGAAGTGAGGCCCTCTACAACGACACGACTGGGTATCTCAACACAGCCGGCGGGTATCAGGCACTCTACGGCAACACCACAGGGGCAGCGAACACGGCCAGCGGGTCTTACGCGCTGCAATACAACACCACGGGAGGCTTTAATACTGCTCTGGGCTATAACGCGGGAACGGACCAGAACTCCCCGAGCCTCACCAACGCTACCGCCATCGGAGCGAACGCGGACGTGACGCAGAGCAACTCACTGGTACTGGGCAGCATTAACGGGGTGAACGGCGCAGGCGCCAGCACCAACGTTGGAATCGGCACCTCGGCTCCGGCGTACACGCTCGACGTGCACGGAACGGGGAACTTCACTGGCTTGGTGAACTTTGCTTCGGGTCAGCAGTTTCCAGGCGCGGGCACGATCACTGGTGTAAGCGCAGGCACCGCACTTACCGGCGGCGGCACCAGCGGCAACGTCACTTTGAATGTGGACACGAGGAAGGTTGTCACCGGCGTCACGGCCGGCACGGACCTGACCGGTGGCGGAGCGGGTGGAACGCTGACACTTAATCTCGACACCACAAAGGTGCCGCAACTGGCGACGGCCAACACGTTTACGGGGGCGCAAACAATTAACAACAATGTGACCATCACGGCGGCGAACACCACGCTGGAGGCTTTCGGCGGCACCTATGGCGTGTACGGCGCCGGAACCGCCTACGGCGTGCAGGGCTCCGGAACCAGCAACGGCGTGGTTGGCTTCGGAACCGGCACCGGCGTGTACGGCTCCGGAACCGGCATCGGCGTGTACGGCACCACTACCGCAACAACGGGCACCGGCCCCTACTCTGGCGTTTACGCCAACGCGAGTTACGGCGGCGCATATGCCATGTATGCCGTGAATAGCGCGAGCAATGGTGGGATGGGCGTAGCTGGCAATAGCATCAACTGGGCTGTGTTCGGCTTTGGAAACATTGGCGCCTCGGGAGTCATTGCGGGCGGGCAGGTGGTAAAGGACGATCGCGTCGTCTCGCTCTACGCCATGCAGAGCCCGGAGAACTGGTTTGAAGATTTCGGCTCCGGCAAATTGAAGGACGGTGTTGCCGCCATCGAGCTCGATGCCACTTTTGTGCAGACCGTAAACACCGGCATCGAGTATCACGTCTTCCTGACACCCAACGGCGACTCCAAGGGGTTGTATGTCGGCCAAAAGACGGGAACGTCCTTCGAAGTGCGCGAACAGGGCGGTGGAACGTCCAATGTAGCTTTCGACTATCGCATCGTGGCCAAGCGGAGAGGGCTGGAAAGTTTACGGCTGGAAGACCAACACGCTGATCGAGAAACCGCGGAAGCAATCCGCCAGTTCATTGCGACGCGTCCGTCCAACACCCCGCGACTGCTGCATCCGCCCAAGCCTCCGGAGCGGGCTGCACTTCCCGAACCACAGAAATAGCTCCGCGATCCGCACGGAAGGCAGAGGCAACGACGATAAGCCGGTGATGTTAAGGAGGGGGAAAGGAGTTACCCGGAACGGGTACCGGGTGGCTCCTTATTTCTTGCTAGTTTGGAGCTGACTTCTGTTGACAGGCGTTGGCGCTTAAGATCCGGGCTAGAATCGCTTGGCTCACCTATCGCGGCACCGATTCGCGAAGCCGAATCTTAGCTCATATCAGCTAACGTATTTATTTCTCAGGGACTTGGCGTGAAATTTCCCCACAAAGTCAAGGCGATTTCGGTGTTAAGTTATTGATTTATCAATACCTTACTCGTACGCCCTTACTCCTCAGAGACCTGGCGTTTCTCTGCCCGCTAAGTCTTTGATTTTAAAAGACCTGCCCAGAGGGGTCCCATTGAACCCGAACTCTGAGCCGACTCCACGCGTAAAACATCAAATAAGCGATTTCCGTAGAATGATTCCTTGAGGCACTTATATGAGCAACATCCTGAAAACGACCCTGCTCCTGACCGTCATGACCCTGCTGTTCATGCTGGCCGGACAGGCTTTCGGTGGAGAGCGCGGCATGTTCATGGCGCTGATTTTTGCCGCCATCATGAACTTCGTCTCTTACTTTTTCTCCGATAAGATCGCGCTCGCGGCCTATCGCGCGCAGCCGATTACGCGCGACCAGCTTCCGCGTGTCTACAACATCGTCGAGCGCCTGTCCCAAAAGGTCGGCCTGCCGATGCCCAAGGTTTATCTCATCCCGAGCGACTCGGCCAACGCCTTTGCCACTGGACGCAATCCGAACCATGCGTCCGTCGCGGTAACTCAAGGCATTCTCGGACTGCTCAATGACGACGAACTCGAAGGCGTCATCGCCCACGAACTCGGCCACGTCCGCAATCGCGACATCCTAATCAGTTCGATCGCCGCCACGCTCGCCGGTGCGATCACCTGGCTCGCGCACATCGCGCGCTGGGGAATGATCTTTGGCGGCTTTGGTGGCCGCGACGGCGAAGACCGAGGCGGAGGAATTGCCGCGCTCATCATGATGTTCCTGGCTCCGTTTGCCGCCGTGCTCATCCAGCTGGCCGTCTCCCGCTCCCGCGAATACGGAGCCGACGACACCGGCGCGCATTGGACAGGGAATCCCTACGCGCTAGCCAGCGCGCTGGCGAAGATCGAGAACTATTCGCGCCGTGCTCCGCTGGTAGCGACGCCTTCAACTGCGCATCTTTTCATCATCCAGCCGTTCCTCGGAGGCATGAGCTTCGGCAACCTGTTCTCCACGCATCCGCCAACCGCAAAGCGCATCGAGCGCTTGACTGGCAGACCTGCGGAATTCTTGCAATAATCCGTTGCAAAGGGCGAGGAGGTCTCCCATGGAAACTCCGCATCCGTCCTCGAGTTCTGGCGGATCTCCGACTGACCGGCTATCGACTAGCGGATTGCGAGTGACCCTCGCCGGCTCCGCCCATTTCTGGGAGCCGTGCCGCCTCGTCTACAACCTCGTCCTCACCACAGTCGCTCTCATCTGGCTGGTGGCGACTTGGCCCCACTTCCGCCCGATGCTGATTCCCTCTTCGTTGGTGCTCCTGGCGGTTCTGGCCCTGCTCGCTAATGTATGTTATTGCGCGGTCTACCTCGTCGATATCCCACTGCAGCACTCTGGCTTGCGTGCCATGTGGAGCAGCCGCCGCTGGATCCTGTGGTTGCTCGGAACCCTCTTCGCCATCCTGTTGGAGAATTACTGGATCGCCGACGAGATCTATTCGTATGTTCACTGATCCGGACTGTGAGTGCGCAGCATTCTTGAGCGCAGGTTTTATCGATCTGCCCCGTTCTAAAATCAGCCCCGCAGTTTCCGATTGTTCTTAGCGGATGACTGAGGGCTGACGGCTGAAAGCTGGTTCAATGACATCGGTAACTCCGCCCGGACCTGCGCCCATAGTAAAATCCAAAGCAGTGGCCCCCGAAACTCTTGTAACAACCGCCCGCCGAGCTGCGGACCTGGAATCCGCTCTTCGCCGCGTTATTCGCGGCAAAGACGACGTACTCCGCCTCGCGCTCGTCTCCGTCTTCGCCCGCGGCCATCTGCTCATCGAAGGCGTTCCCGGAGTCGGCAAAACCACGCTCGGCCAGGCGCTCGCCCGCGCCATTGACTGCACTTTCCAGCGCGTCCAGTTCACCAGTGACATGCTGCCCTCGGATCTTCTCGGCATCTCGATCTACTCCGCCGTCGAGCAGAAATTCGAATTCAAGCGCGGCCCCGTTTTCGCCAACGTCCTTCTGGCCGACGAGATCAACCGCACCACGCCCAAGACGCAATCCGCCCTGCTCGAGGCCATGAACGAAGGCCAGGTCACGGTCGATGGATACTCCTATCCGCTGCCGCAGCCCTTCCTCGTCATCGCCACCCAGAATCCCATCGAGCATCACGGCACTTATCCGCTGCCCGAGTCGCAACTGGACCGATTCCTGATGCGCCTCCGCATGGGATATCCCGAAGGCAACGCCGAGCGCGAAATCCTGCGTGCCGAAGCCGGTACCGCCCAGCTTGAAAAGCTTCAGCCCGTGCTCAACGCCGCCGATGTCGTCGAAATCCAGCAGGCTGTCACGCAAGTCCACGTCGACGAGTCGCTGATCACCTACGCGCTCGCGATTGTCACCAAGACGCGTGAGTCCGAATATCTTTCTTTGGGAGTTTCTCCGCGCGGCTCGCAGATGTTCTACCGCGCCGCCCAAGCCATGGCCTTCCTCGACGGCCGCGACTACTGCACTCCCGAAGATTTCAAGCCGCTCGCGGTTCCCGTCTTCGGACATCGCATCGTCGTAAGCTCGCTTTACGCCTCAACCCTGAACAAATCAGAACAGGCCGAACAAGTATTGAAAGAGATCGTAGAGACCGTTCCCGTTCCGGTATAGATGGAGACTGAATTTCTGCGGTCGATGGTTCAACCCTTCTTCTTCGGCTTCATCATCTCCCACTCTTTTTGGGTAAGTTGACGTCCAAGCGCCGTGAATTCGCCTGCGCCTTGCAGCCATTCGCCGCCGTCCATGGTGACGACTTCTCCGTTGATGTAGCCCGCGCCATCGCTCACCAGAAAGGCAGCGAGATTCGCGAATTCTTCGGGCGTGCCAAACCGTCCCAGAGGAATGCGTTGCTTGGCAGCCTGTTCGAGGTCCGGACGCGGCAGCAATCGCGAGAATGCTCCTTCGGTCGGAATCGGTCCCGGAGCAATCGCATTCATGCGAATCCCGCGATCTCCCCACTCGACGGCGAGACTCCGCGTGAGCGCCTGCACTCCGGCCTTGGCAACCGCCGAAGGCACGACGTAAGCAGAGCCGGTTGTCGTATAGGTGGTGGTGATATTGAGTACAACCCCGGGATGTTTCGCCGCAATCCAGCGCCGGCCGCAGGCCAGCGTTGCATGCAGCGACCCCATCAGCACAATGCCGATCACCGACTGAAACGCCCCGAGCGAAAGATCTTCGGTGCGCGAGAGAAAATTTCCGGCGGCGTTGTTCATGAGGACGTCAAGCGCGCCATCGCGCCATATGACGCCCATCATCTCGTCGACCGCAGCCGCGTCGCGTACATCGCAGCGCCGCGCGTGAATGCGACCGCCGGTGCGCTCGCACAATTCGCGCTCGGTCGCGGCGAGCACATCCTCGCGCCGTCCGCAGATGTAGACCTCGGCGCCCAGTTCAAGGAATCGTTGGGCCGCGGCCTTGCCCAGGCCCGTGCCACCGCCAGTGATGAGGATGCGCTTGTTGCTCAGCAGATCGTTTCGAAACATCGTGCGATTGTAAATCCTTCGGGCAGGCTGGACGCCAGGCTCACGAATTTGGACAACGCCGATTCGACATAATTTCGGCTACGTTTTGAGATTTCTGGTTATCGCTCTTGCGCAGTTCCGCAATCACATTTTCGTAGTTTTTCTGATCGCGGTTTTGGCTCAGCTTGAAGCTGGCTTGAATTTCGTCCACCAATATCTCGAAGGCGACAATGCCTCTCATCTGCGATTCAAGAAAGTCCGCAGGCAAACCATCAACCGTGTATCGGCGATCTTCCTCAATGCTTCCCTCGTATCGATCGACCAGGCCTTTTATCAGTTCATGCGCCTCAGCGTTGTCCGTCACCAACCGCGGTTTTCCGTACACGTGAACAGCTACGTAGTTCCAGGTCGGCACATTGACATGGTCGTACCAACGAGGAGAGATATACGAATCGGGACCCGTGAAAATGACGAGCGATCGTTCGTCACGTTCCAGCAGCTTCCAATGCTGGTTCGCGCGCGCCATGTGCCCCTGCAACTTCGCGGTACCATCCGCGGATTCGACCAGCCGAAGCGGAACATGCGTCGCCGTCGGGACGCCCTGGTTGCAGGTGACAACCGCAGCAAAGCTGTTTCCCTCGATCACTTGCCTGATTTCGGGCCAACGAGTTTCATGAAAGAGTTTCGGAATATACATGATGATTTCCTTCTGAAATGCAGCACGACCATTTAACGATACATCGCATTGCCTCGGTGGAGCGCTATCTATTCCAGCCGGTTGAGCGCCCACTTCGCGTGCCCCGCGACGGACTCATCGGAATCTTCAGCCAGTCTTTTCAGTGTCGGCACAAACTTCTTGTCGCCGCTGTTCCCCATCGCGATCACCGCATTGCGCCGCACTCCCGTGAGCTTCGCGCGCCGGATCGGTGATCCGCGGAACACTGTGCGAAATTCTTGCGCTTGCATCCCGGCAATCCAGTCGAGCGCTGGATTAACCAGCCCATCGCGCGGCTGGAATTCCTCCGCCCTCGTCACCGGCGCTTTGCGGTTCCACGGGCAAACGTCCTGGCAGATGTCGCAGCCGAAAATGTGCCGTCCCATGCCGGCGCGCAAGTCGTCAGGGATTGCGCCGCGCTTTTCGATCGTGAGGTAGGAGATGCACAAACGCGCGTCCAACTCTCCCGGCGCGATAATCGCCTGTGTCGGACAGGCGGCGATACAGCGTGTGCAAGAGCCGCAACGATCGGGCGCAGGCGCGTCGGATGAAAGATTACCAGCCAGATCGGCAGGGGCGGAGTCAGCAGTCAGTCGCGTAGTCGCTTCGAGCGAGGTCAGAATCACGCCGAGAAACAGCCACGAACCGAGCTTCTGGTTGATGATGCAAGTATTCTTGCCGATCCATCCGACGCCAGCGTACTTGGCGTAAACCCGCTCGATCAGAGGACCGGTATCGACATAGGAGCGAAACGAGTGGTTCGTGAGGAGCGAGTGGTGGTTCGCAGAGTTGGTCGACGAAGAGTGGTCCGCGGAGTTCAACAGATCGCGAACCCGGGCTTCCAGTTGGCGCAGGCGACGCAGGACTGCGTCGTGGTAGTCTTCGCGGCTCCAGGCGTAGCGGGAAATCCATCCGCGCGTCGAATCGCCTGCTTGCATGGAATAAGGCTGCGCGGTGTTGTAGTTGATGGCGCAGACAATGACGCTGCGGGCCCACGGAGCGACGTTCGCCAGCTTTGTGCGCTTCAGTTCCGAGGCCTGGTTGCGCGCTTCCATGTACTTCATTTCGCCGTGACGACCATCGGCAATCCATTGGGGGAAAACGCTGAGTTCGCCGAATTCGCGAACCGGAGAGATGCCGCAGAGATCGAAACCGGCTTCGCGGGCGAATTCCTGGATGCGTGTTCGGAGGTCAAAAGACATGGAGTTGGGGCGAACTTGAGGACGGCGATCACCGGAAGTGCAGCCCTATCCTCCACAAAAGGCTACCACTTCCGGATTCGAGCCGCGCGCGTGGGCTCTGAACAACAGCGCGTGACCCGCATCACATCCTCTCGTCACAGAGCCACGTGACAATGAACCTCGGATTGACCTCGGATTTTCTTGGGAGTGCCCGTGTTCAAAATCATCAACGCCCAGTTTATCGCGCCTGGAATCAAGCGGTTCGTCATTGAAGCGCCGCGCATCGCCCGCAAGCAGCGGCCGGGACAGTTTGTCATTGTCCGGGTCAACGAAAGAGGCGAGCGCATTCCACTCACCATCGAGCGTTCCGACGCGGAAAAAGGCACGGTCAACCTCGTCGTGCAATCGATTGGCAAGACGACAACCCTGCTCAACTCGCTTGAAACCGGCGACAGTATTCTCGACATCGTCGGGCCGCTGGGCAAGCCGTCGGAGATCGAGAACTTCGGCACGGTGGTCGTGATGGGCGGAGGCGTTGGCACGGCGATGGCCTATCCGACAGCCGCTGCCATGAAGAAAGCCGGTAACCGCGTCATCACGATTATCGGCGGACGCAACAAAGATCTCGTCATCCTGGAACCGGAAATGCGCGGAGTGAGCGACACCGTATACGTCACCACTGATGACGGCAGCTCCGGTGATAAGGGGCTCGTAACCGACAGGCTTCGTCAGTTGCTTGAAAATGGAACGCGTGTCGACCTGGTGCTGGCAGTGGGACCGATCCCGATGATGCGGGCGGTCGCCGACATGACGCGCAAAGAGCGGATCAAGACGATGGTCAGCTTGAATCCGATCATGATCGATGGCACCGGAATGTGCGGAGGCTGCCGCGTTCTGGTCGAGGGCAAGAGCGAGTTCGCCTGCGTTGACGGGCCGGAGTTCGACGCCCATCGCATCGACTTTGCCGTGCTGGTACAGCGCAATGCGATGTATCGCGATGCCGAGAAGCAGTCGCTCGAAGACTACAGACGCGAATGCGAATACGAAAAGCAGAAAGCCGCAGCTCCAGGCGAAGCTGAAGCCGCGTGCACGCTGGAGGGAAAGTAATGCCGCCCACGAAGTCGAACAATCCTGTCCCCAACAAAGAGCGCATCAAGATGCCGCGGCAGCACATGCCGGAACAACTGCCGGTCATCCGAGCCAAAGAGTTCACGGAAGTAAATCTTGGATACTCGGCGGAACTGGCGCGGCAGGAGGCGTTGCGCTGCCTGGAGTGCGCCAAACCTACCTGCACGAAGGATTGCCCGGTTGGAGTGAAAGTCAAGGAATTCGTTCAGCTGATCGTAGACGGCGATTTCATGGCCGCAGCCGCGAAGATCCGCGAGGATAACGTACTGCCGGCGATCACCGGGCGCGTGTGCCCGCAGGAAGACCACTGCGAAGGCGCTTGCCTGCTGTGCAAGAGAGGCGAGTCGCTCGGCATCGGCTATCTCGAACGCTTCGTCGCCGATTACGAACAGCAGCATTTCGACGTGAAAAGCATCGTAAAAGCGACACCCACGGGGAAGAAAGTCGCTGTTGTGGGCAGCGGTCCTTCCGGCCTCACGGCTGCGGGAGACCTGATACAAAAAGGCCACCAGGTACATGTCTTTGAGGCGCTGCACGAAATTGGCGGCGTGCTGGTATATGGCATTCCAGAATTTCGCCTTCCCAAGAAAATTATTCGTGAACAGGTCGACATCATGCGCGCCATGGGCGTGGTGTTCGAGACCGATGTCGTGGTCGGGCGCACCGTCACGATTAATGAACTGCTGGAAGAAGAGGGCTATGACGCTGTGTTCATCGGGACCGGCGCCGGACTGCCGCAGTTCATGGGCATTCCGGGCGAACATTACAACGGCGTGTATTCCGCCAATGAATTTCTGACGCGCATCAACCTGATGCACGCTTATGAATTCCCGAAATACGACGAACCGATCGTCGATTTCCGAGGTAAAAATGTCGCCGTGATTGGCGGTGGGAATACAGCTCTCGACGCCATTCGGTCAGCACTCCGGCTGGGAGCCGGGAAAGCGTATGTACTCTATCGCCGGAGCGAGGCCGAGATGCCTGCCCGTAAAGAAGAAGTGAAGCACGCGAAGGAAGAAGGCATTGAATTCCATGTGCTGACTGCTCCCTTGGAATTCCAAGCGGACGAAAAAGGGTGGCTGACGGGCGCCCGCTGTCAGAAAATGGAGCTGGGCGAACCCGATTCTTCCGGAAGACGCCGCCCCGTTCCCATTGAAGGGTCGGAGTACGTGGTTCCTCTGTCGGTTGCCGTCATCGCAATCGGAACCACCGCGAATCCGATTGTGCAGAGCACTACGCCCGGACTGGCCACCACCAAGAAGGGCTACATCCAAGCCGACGAGACTTCCCAGAAAACTTCCCGCAAGGGAGTGTTTGCGGGCGGCGATATCGTGACGGGCGGAGCGACCGTGATTCTGGCCATGGGCGCAGGACGAAGAGCCGCCGCCGGCATTCATGAGTATTTGACGAACGGCGAGTGGTAACTCCGAAGCCAGGAACGGTTCCGTAACAGATTTGACCGGCGGGCGTGGCGCCCGGTCGCTCCGACATTGCTCTAACTGCGCGTCAGCCTTTGGGCAATTCTTCTTTTCTGCCGGTTTTCGGCAGCGGCCTTTTTTGGGAACAAACGACAAGGTGCTCGACCCGGTTTCGGCCTTTGTCTTTAGCCGCGTACAAAGCAGTGTCAGCCCGACTCACGAGGCGTTCGAGTTCCTTGACTCCCACGCATTCGGAAACCGCGACCCCCATGCTCATGGTGATTGACTTTTTGACGCCTTTGAAGACAACGGAACTCTGGGCAATCGCTTCCCGCAATTCATTCGCGCGCATCATTGCGCCTTCCAGATCGCAGTTAGGCAACACCAGCAGGAACTCCTCTCCTCCGTAGCGGCCGACCCCGTCATAGGGGCGAAGTTTAGCCTGCAATCGGCGGGCGATCTCGCGCAGCGCCTCATCTCCGAAAAGGTGGCCTTGGGAATCGTTCACGTTCTTGAAATGGTCGATGTCGGAAAGCACGACACTGACGGGCTTGCGCTCGCGGCGGCCTCGTTCCAGTTCCCGCTCCAGCATGCCGAAGATTTCCGCCCGGTTGAAGAGGCCGGTCAGGGAATCGCGAGTGGCAGCCTCGCGCATCGATTCGCGGGCTGCGACCAGCTCCTCCTGCAGATTCAGAATGCGTTTGCCGACCAGCAGACGAGCCTGCAATTCAGAGTCGTCAAACGGCTTGCTCAAATAATCGTCGGCGCCGGCCTGCAGAGCATCGAGCATGCTCTGGTGCCCTTCTTTACCAGTCAACAGGATGATGTAGGTGTACTGGCCTGACAGGCCCCCGGTCCGGATGCGCCGGCAAAGCTCGATACCCTCGATGTCCGGCAGCACCCAGTCGAGCAAAACAAGTTTAGGAGGCTTGGGCTGCTGAAGCACCTGCCAGGCTTCGGAGCCAGTTTCCGCCAGGGTGAAGGCAAACCCCCAGCTGCGAAGATGGTCGCCAATCAACTTTCGGTAAACAGCGGAATCCTCGACCACCAGGACCTGCATGCTTTTGGACCTGCTCTCTGCTGCGCACCAAGAACTACAAATAGGCGTTCGGCTAACTTCCTCCTGCCGCGGGAGTTCGAGTCTCTAAATGGCAGACATGGTCATCATACGTTGAACCGAGCCCCTGCCCTAGCAGGGAATCTAAGTACCAGTATCTTCGGATACACGTCCAGAAAGCGCCTCTTTTAATCCTAAAGACCACTCCCGTATTAACGCGATATTCAACGGACGTTCATCAGCTATTAACAATCGGAGCCTTACGATCAAACGTCACACCACGGGGAAACTGTGATTCTCCAGAGGTCAAGGGTCGTGGTAGGTGTTGTTTAAATTGTCTTGTAAGGAGATGAAAATGAAGCGAGTTTTCGCGCTGGCGCTGGCGATAGCGCTGGCGGGCAGTATGTACGCTGCGGAGGCCCCGCAAGATGCGTCTGGGAGTGCAGCAAAGGCTACCAAGAAAAAGAAGGTTGCGCCGCCTAGTGTTTCCGCTCAACTGAGTGAGTTGAAACAGGCGATTGAGGCTCAGCAACAGCAGATTCAACAACTGAGCCAGCAGGTTCAGAACCGGGACCAGCATATTCAGCAACTTGAGCAGAGGCTGGATCAAAGCCAGGCTGCGGCAGCGCAGGCCCAGGCGAAAGCGGACGCGGCCGCTTCCCAAACTGCCGAGCAGGCTCAAACGGTGTCTACGCTTAAGAACGACGTTACGGATCTGAGAACCAACGCAACCGGTGTCACCTTGAGTCTGCAAGAGACGCAGAAGTCCATGCGCGACCAGTTTGAGAGCCCGATGGCGATTCACTTCAAAGGGATCACGGTCACTCCGGGCGGCTTCCTGGCGGCGGAATCGGTGTACCGCAATCGCGCGCTGGGTGCTGATATCAACACTCCCTTCAACAGCGTGAACTACCCGGGTGCAGGACAGAATGCGCTCTCGGAATTCTTCTATTCGGGCCGTCAGTCCCGCATCTCGCTGCTGGCGGAAGGCAAGCTCAGCAATCTGAAGATGAGCGGCTACTACGAGGCTGACTTCCTGTCGGCGGGCGTGACCTCCAATAACAACCAGAGCAACAGCTACACGATGCGCCAGCGGCAAGTCTGGGGACAACTGGCCTCCGCTAACTGGTCCTTTACAGGCGGCCAGATGTGGAGTCTCGCTACCGAAACCAAGAAGGGCATGGATAACCGGACCGAAGCTGTGCCGATGACGATTGACCCGCAGTATACGGTCGGCTTCAGTTGGGCCCGGCAGGCGGGCGTTCGCGTCGTGCGGAACTTCGACAACCACTTCTGGCTTGGACTCTCGCTGGAAAATCCGCAGACAACGTTCGCGGCCCGCAACAATGCCTCGAACTTCGCCTTCGGCAGTGCAGGCAATGGCAGCGGACTCTATAACAACGGCATCACGACTTGCACGACCAACTCCAGCGGCGTGACGACTTGTACGAACGCGGCGAACTATTCGTTTAACGCCACACCCGACTTCATCGTGAAGGCAGTGGCGGAACCGGGCTTCGGTCACTACGAAGTGTTCGGCATCTTGAGCCGTTTCCGCGATCGCGTGTATCCCTGCGCAGAACCGACCCAGGATCCGACTTTGTGCGGCACGGGCTCGGCTTCGACAACGGGCGTCTACAACAGTTCCAAGAATGGAGGCGGCTTCGGCGCCAATGCTCGCCTGACCTTCGCCAAGCAGGTGGACTTCGGGCTTCACTTCGTGACCGGAAACGGCATCGGACGTTACGGCACCGGCGGTCTCCCGGACGCAACTGTGAACCCCGATGGAACCCTGGCTCCGCTGCGCACCTACCAGGCTCTCTCGACGCTGGAATGGCATACAAAGCGTCTTGACATGTACCTGAACGGTGGCGAGGAATACGTGAAACGCCGCTACGCTGTCGACCCGGGTTCTGGGAAGACGGTCGGCTATGGCGCGCCTTCGTACAGCACGAGTGGCTGTTACACCGAAACCGTGCCCGGAACCGGTACTGGCTTCGGATTCGGTTCGCTCGGCAGTTGCAGCGCGGACACACAACGGCTGATCGAAGGAACATTCGGATTCTGGGTTAAGGTGCTCAGCGGTCCGAAAGGAAGGCTGCAGTTCGGTCCGCAGTATTCCTACCTGACCCGCGAAGCGTGGAACGGTACGTACGCCGCCGGACCTCCGACGGTTTACTCTGCTCCGCACGGAATCGACAACATGTTCATGACGTCGTTCCGCTATTACTTGCCGTAGAAACTGGAACGAGCAAAATCCTCCGCGCCTCGGGACTCTCGAAGGCGCGGGGATTTCTGTTTGAACACGATTTCCGACGCCGGGGTTCCGGGCGCTCAAGCGTCAGGCGAAAAAAGAACGGCCTTTTCATTTTGGCGCTGCAGCGGCTGCTCTCGGACCAACCCTCTTTTCGCCCGCCCGTTCCCTGAATTCCTGTTCGGTTCCGACGAAGAACTCTTGGTATTGCGGCGGACCGGAATCCGGCCCGACATCGGCGGATCGCCCGCTCGCAGGCGTGCGGTCGCGGCATATCCGACCATCGGAGGCAAATCTTTAAACATGCACTGGATGCGAGCGTCGGCGAACCCGGCGTTGCGCAGCCTCACATCAAAGGTCTCAATTGCGTTTGAGACCATGCAGGTATCGATACCCCGAAGAGCGCTAAGAACATGCTCTTCGATCGCGAGGTTGAGATTCATTCGAATCCTCTCGAACGACTTTTGGTTAGGCTGGTATTTACGCGTGAATTGTTGTCCGAACTACCATCCATCTGTGCACAACCACCTTGGGTCATGACAACTGCCAGAATTGGGGCCCGGAAAACTAGAGGAAAAATACGGAAGAAGCAGGCGGGGGCCTGTTATAGAGAACCAGACTGAGCACGGCGCCCGACGGCAGAAGCTCAGAAACAACGGAGTGCGCAGAGACCACAACGGGTTTGAAGCAAACACAACTCGCGACGGGCTGCGCAAATCGCGCTGCGTCGCGATCGAGATGCTGCCGTTTGGATTGGCTGGATCGGTTGTCCAGGGACTTTACGGAATGAACCTGTGAGGAAAGTGGAACTGAGAAACGGGTCGCGAGACAGAATGTCAACGAACAGATAGCCAGGAGAGCGAGAAGTCCTCGCCATCCCCGTCTAACTGTATGATTTTGGAAAATGCCATCTCGCTATACGACGTTTCTAGTCCCACTTGCTGGGAATACACCACACTGGACAGGAGAGACTTCGATAACGAAGGCTATTCCAGCTCCCGGCTATCGTCATTATGGTTCGCTTGCGGAATGCAGGCATGGGTTGCCTTCGCCGGACGACCCGGCTAAACGTCGAGCAAGTCTAAATGAGAATTTTCACAAAACAGAGAGTGCTGGTGCCGGGAGGGGGAATCGAATCCTCCCGTTCCAAGGGCGACTTGAAAATACCATCAATGTTGGGAAACTTCAATGCTGATGCGGGGTTCAGGCTCGTTCCTCCAAACTCCTCGAAAACGGCGTCGGGACAATTTCGGGCGATCTGGGGCGATTTCGGCACAGGTTTTACTAGGAAATCCTAGGACAACACTCGTTCCAAATTTGCCCAGCTGGGCTCACCCGTTTACGGCCGCACGTCCCCGCTCGAAACCCGTATCGATCTTCCGTCGCCCCGCCTCAATCGCTGCCTCAAAAGCGGACTCCCGCGTCGGGAAGGTGCCCGGCAGGTAGAACTGCGTTTCTGTCACTCCACTTTCATCGTGTTCTTCGACGGAAAATTCCGCAGAGAATCCTCCATCCTTTAGCTCGTGTGACCGTGCCACGATGACGTAGCCCTTGTACCCCAGCCTGCTCTTCACGACTGCGACCTCTTCAGCTTCAATTATTGCACTTCGGGTTGGGACGCTTCTTTTAGAGAAATCACAGGCGCTCAATTCACCGCCGACCCGCCGCAGCACCGCTTGTATTTCTTCCCGGAACCACAGGGACACGGGTCGTTCCGTCCGACCTTGGAAACATTGTGCCGTGGTTCACTCCGGTGAGCACTGGGACTGGCCTGCCGATGCTTCCTGAAATACCGATATGCCTGCAACAACCCAGCCGCCATGTGCACGATCACATCTTCCCGCTGCTCAGGGCTGATGGGCTTGGGCCGCATTTTCGGGTCTGTGTCGTGCTCGTAGTGGAGCATGAATATGGGAACCATGCATCCGCCCTGCTCCTCGTCGTTGACAAGCTCAAGCCAGCCGTCGTGCCGCATGAGCGTGCCCCGCATAAAGCCGTGAGCCCAGTCGTTGCCGTGAGCCACGCCATTCTCGTTTTGCAACAGGATCGGCCCGTAGACCTCATCCTTGTTCAGCGTCCCGGCGATGGTGTTCCAGTGACGCATCATCAGCCCCAAGATTTCGTTGGCTTCGTCGAGGCTGGCGAACTCGCGGGTGTCCGACATCTCGCCGCCGAAGACCTCCGGGTAGTACTCACTCGGCATGACAATCTCCGGGCCTGCGATCAGGGCAGCGAAAAATCCGTCGAGTTCTTCCAGATTCATCGCCTTGCGGCCCTTGCAGCTTTTGAGGAAGTCACCGAGGCGGTCGAGTTCGGCGTCGGTCAGGGGTTTGGGGTTCGGAAACGGCGTCGATGGCACGGCCATGCTCCCACGATAGCACCGGGGCATTGGGTAAGAGCACTCGCCGACTGCGTTCGATATACGTATCGAGGTCTCGAAGATCAAAGCGCCACGGGCTCGTCCCGCCGCCGTCCTCGATGTCTGGAATCAAATCTTGCTGGACGAGATTGCGCAGCTTCCATTGGCTGATCGCCAGATATTCGGCGGCTTGTTTGGTTTTCACAAGGCGTGGAAGCATGGCATCGTT
>Ga0187875_10001607_pt1 | contig 17365 bp, 19 predicted proteins | sample June2016WEW_17_1_2_FD_132978 | JGI IMG/M metagenome (GOLD analysis project Ga0187875, IMG submission 132978) | Peatland microbial communities from SPRUCE experiment site at the Marcell Experimental Forest, Minnesota, USA - June2016WEW_17_10 | ecosystem: Environmental > Terrestrial > Soil >... | reverse complement strand
TGTGATACGATCCTGGACGACATGAATCGCCGCAATTTCATCGCGGGCGCGGCTGCCGCCCCTCTGGCTTCCTCTCTTTCCATGCGCGCCGAGGACGCCAAACCGTCGCTCCTCGAGCTCCGCAAATTCCTGCTGCGCAACACCACCGATAACCAGCGCGGACGCCTCACCGATTTTGTCGGCCGTACGTATGTGCCCGCCCTCATCCGCGCCGGCGCCGGGCCCATCGGCCTCTTCAGCCCGCTGGTCGCCCCCGACGCGCCGTTCCTGCTGCTTCTGGCTGCCTATCCCTCCTTCGACGCATTCGACCAGGCCCAAACCAAGCTCGCTCAGGACGAAGCGTTTTTGAAGGAGACCGAAAAGGCCATCGCCGGGCCGCTGCTCTACCAGCGCGAAGAGGTCACCCTGCTGAAAGCCTTCCCCGGTTTTCCCGGCATCGAAGTCCCGCCCGTGGAATCTGGTCGCGCCCCGCGCGTCTTCGAGCTCCGCACCTACGAATCCAGCAGCATGCTTTCTTTGAAGAAAAAGATCGGCATGTTTGAAGGCGGCGGCGAGATCGACCTCTTCCGCAAATGCGGCCTCGTGCCCGTGTTTTTCGGCGCGCAGATTGCCGGCGTGAAGATGCCCAGTCTCACCTATATGGTGGCCTTCGACAACCTCACCGCACGCGACGCCAACTGGCACACCTTCGGCACCAGCCCGGAGTGGAAGAAGATCTCTTCGACCCCCGGCCTCAGCGACGGCGAGACCGTCTCCAATATCACCAACATGCTGTTGTCGCCGCTGCCCGGCTCGCAGATCCGCTGAAGCGGGTCTTTTGCTACGCCACCGCTTAAGCCGTGGCATGCGTTGGCAACGCGCGGCACACGCCGCGCCGGCGGCCCCTGAAAACTGCCTCAGAAATCCAGCGACTTGAGATAGCTTGCGCTCATCTTCGCGCTGGCCAGCGGATCGCCCGGCGTTTCGTCCTGCTCGACGAAATAGTGTTTGACGCCAGCCTGCGTCGCCGCATGCAGGATCTTTTTCAGATCCAGCGTGCCCGCGCCGGCTTCCTTGAACGCCGTCTTCGGCACCTGCTCATCGAAACGCTGCGGAACCCCCGCCGCCAGATCCTTCACGTGCATCAGGGCGACGCGCTGGGAGTACTTGCGCAGCAGATCCACCGGATCGTGGCCCGTCACGCTGACCCAGAAGATGTCCATCTCCCACCCCACGTACTTCGGGTCGGTGTTGGCCATCAGCACGTCAATCAGCATCCCGCCGCCGCCGCCCGCCGGCGCAAACTCGAAGGCGTGGTTGTGATAACACAGCTTCAGCCCAGCGGCCGTGGCCTGCTCGCCAGCCTTGTTGAGGTTCGCCGCCAGCTTCTTGATAGCCTCCACGCCGCCCCGGTCTTTCGGGTCGATCCACGGGCAGACGACATACTCGAAGCCGCGCTTCTTGGCGTCCTCGTAAGCCGCGCCGAGCTTGTCCTGCTGCCGCAGAAAATAGTCCGGCGGCAGGTGCACGCCCACCGGCTTCAGCCGGGTCTCGCGCAGCGCCGGCCAGATCTTGTCCAGGTCGTCGGAGCCGGTTTCAATCTCCTTGTAACCGGCCGCTTCGACCTCCTTCAACACGCGCGCCGGGTCCTGGTCGATGATCCGGCGGACGGTGTAAAGCTGCAATCCGAAGACGCCCAGCTTGCGGCCGAATGCGGGCGCGGCCAGTGCGGCGGCCAAACCGGAGAATGCGAAGGAACGTCGTGTGATCGGAGTCATGGCTGAATTGAGTATATGCGCCCGCCGCCCTTCAGCACACGCCGCATTTCGGCCGTCTCGGCTCCGCCCTCGGCATCCAGAATCAGAGTGAAGAAGCCGTCCTTCCACGGAATCTCCGCGCGCCCGCCCGCTGAGAACATGACGTTGTCCAGATCGGCCAATTCCCGCCGCGCCTGGCGCACCGCGCTTTCCTCGCCCACGCCCACCAGAAAGCCTTCCGTCAACGTCGCAGCCCATTTCCGCAGGCGCGCGGACGAGCATTGCGCCAGGCCTACGACCAGCACGCGGTCGCCGCAACCGAGTGGCTCCCCCATGAGAGATATTATCGGCGTAGTCGCGCATGAGCGTGCGGCGGCGTGCCGGTTGTCGGTACAATCGACAAGGCATCCTCGGAGGAGAATTCAGATGGCTTCGCACAAATCGCAGAATTTTTCGAATCACGCCCGCTTCGTTCCGGCGTACCACTTCGTCCTGGCCGGGCTGATCGCCGTCAGCCTGATCGGCTCACTCGTCAATCTATATGAGTCTCTCGGCGACGAACAGCGCATCTACAGCGCCTCGCTGATCGTCGTGCTCGAGTTGATCGTGGCGCTGCTTTTCTGGTACTGTCGCGTCTTTCCGCTGAAGGCCCAGGACCGGGCCATCCGGGCGGAGGAGAACCTGCGGCACTTCGTGCTCGCCGGCAGGCTGCTCGACCCGCGCCTCGGCGTGAAACAAATCGTCGCGCTGCGCTTCGCTCCCGACGACGAGTTCGTCGCACTCGCGGCGCGCGCCGCCGGCCAGAACCTGGCGCCGGTCGATATCAAGAAAGCCATCGTGAATTGGCGCGCCGACGAATACCGTGTCTGATCCGGCTCACTTTTTTCGAGCTTTGAGGGAACCATGAACTGGTGCGCCATCGCGGCTTTCCTGCTGGCGCTCGCCGTCGTGTTGGGCGCGTTCGGCGCGCACGAGTTGAAGAACCATCTCGACGCCTACCTGATGGGCGTCTGGGACAAAGCCGTCTTCTACCATTTCGTGCACGCCCTGGGTCTGCTCCTCACGGGCCTCGCGGCGCGCGCCGGCTTGCTGCGCCCGCCAGCGGCGAACGTCGCCGGCTGGCTGCTCCTCTCGGGCATCGTGCTCTTCTCCGGCAGCCTGTACACGCTGGCGTTGAGCCGGGTCTACGCCTTGGGCGCGCTCACGCCGCTGGGCGGACTGGCCTTCATCGCCGCCTGGATCTGGCTGGGCGTGGAGTTGATCCGCTTCAAGCCCTGAGGCTTTGCGGCGCGCGCGTTGCGCACCCGCGCTTCCTTTTCAGACAATGGGATCTCATGCCTAACGACGCGCCCGCCCGCGTGCCGCAGCCCGTTCCGCCGCTGCCCTGGTACAAAGAGCTGAGCCGCTACCACTGGTTCGTGCTGCTCGTCGCCAGCATGGGCTGGATGTTCGACACGATGAACCAGCAGATCTTCAATCTGGCCCGTCGTCCCGCGATCACCGAGCTGCTGGCATCCAAGGCGACCGGCAAAGCCCTGGCCGGTCTGGTGGCCGAATACGCCGGTTACTCGACCTCGATTTTCATCCTCGGCTGGGCCATCGGCGGCGTCATTTTCGGCGTGCTCGGCGACCGGCTGGGCCGCGTGAAGACGATGATTATCACCATCCTGTGCTACTCCGCCTTCACCGGCCTGACGGCGCTTTCGACCAACGTCTGGCAGTTTTCGGGCATCTGCTTCATGACCGGCCTGGCGGTCGGCGGCCAGTTCGCGGTGGGCGTGGCGCTGGTCGCGGAAGTGATGCCCGCGCGCGCGCGGCCCTACGCGCTGGGGCTGCTGCAGGCGCTTTCGGCGGTGGGCAACATGATGGCCGCGCTGACCGGCATCGTGCTCGGCCAGTTGGAACAGTCGGGCACCATTTCGAGCGCCTGGCGCATCATGTTCATGGTCGGCGCACTGCCGGCGCTGCTGGCGATCCTGGTGTTCCGCAAGCTGAAGGAACCCGAGCAGTGGCAGCGCGACAAGGACGCGAAAAAAGTGATGGGCAGCTTCCGCGAGCTGCTCGGCACTCCGCGCTGGCGCCGCAATTCGCTGGTCGGCATGGCGCTGGCCGCCTCCGGTGTGATCGGGCTGTGGGGCATCGGCTTTTTCAGCTTCGACCTGCTGCGTTCGGTGCTCGACAAGACCTTCCATGCCCAGGGCCTGGCCGAGAATTTGATCGCCGGCAAGAAGACCTATTGGACCGGCATCACGTCGTTGCTGCAGAACTTCGGCGCTTTCTGGGGCGTCTACGCGTTCACCTATTTGACGCAGTATATCGGCCGCAAAAAGGCCTTTCTGATCGCCTTCCTCGCGGCCATGTTCATGACCAGCTTCACGTTCTGGAAGCTGAGCACGTTCACCGACATCTTCTGGATGATCCCGCTGATGGGCTTCACCCAGATCGCGCTGTTCGGCGGCTACGCGATCTACTTCCCCGAGCTGTTCCCGACGCGGCTGCGCAGCACCGGCACGTCGTTCTGCTACAACATCGGACGCTTCGTCGCCGCGCTGGGCCCGCTGGCGCTGGGCCTGCTCACCAGCCGCGTCTTCGGCGGCTTCGACGAGCCCATGCGCTACGCCGGCATCACCATGTGCGCGGCCTTTCTGATCGGTATTTTTGCGCTGCCGTTCGCCCCCGAAACGAAAGGCCAGCCGCTGCCCGAATGAGAGGCTTCGATTAACCGAGGCCCGACGAATCGCGCGTCTGCAAGACGCGTTATACTCTCTGTCAAACTGGTACAGAACGTCGGTCAGCTCAGCGCCCGTTGCGGGTGATTGAGGACCAACCGTACCTGACTTTCTGGAGTTGCCACAATGATCATCGCTGACTTGGCGCAAATCCCTGGACGTGTGTATCCGGCGCGGCGCCGTACGCAGAACCTGGTGGGCGGCGCCAGCCCTATTCAGGCCACGAACTTCTCGATTGGAAATGTGACGCTGGAACCGGATGGTGGACAAGTGCCTTGGCACAATCAGGAACAGGAAGAGGTGTATTTCATTATCGAAGGCACGGCTGAGATGTGCCTCGGCAAAGAGCGGCAAACGCTCGCCGCCGGCCAGGCGGCCTACATACCGCCCCGTGTCTTTCATCAGTTGACCAATGTCGGGGACACTCCCTGCCGCATGCTCTATTGCTACGGGCCGGCGGGTGATGTCGCGCACTGGCGGCAGGAACTCGATGGCTCCCTGCCACGGGCCGGCGTTGAGGCGCCTGCCTTGCCCGCGGGCGCGCGTCCCCAATGCACGGAGAAGCCCGCGGAGAAGCCCACCGAGAAGCCCGGAAGAGTATGAGCCAACAAATCGTCCACCCGGTCGGCATCGTTATGAACGGCGTGACTGGCCGCATGGGCCTGAACCAGCACCTGCGCCGTTCCATTCTGGCGATCATTGCCCAAGGCGGCGTAAAGACGGGCGATGAGATCATCATGCCGCGGCCATTGCTGGCCGGCCGCAATGCCGTGAAGCTGGAAGCGATTTCGAAGGAGTGCGGCGGGCTGCCTTGGACGACCGACCTCGATCAAGCCCTGGCCGATCCGGCTTACAGCGTGTATTTCGACGCGCAAACGACGGACCGCCGGGCGCAGTGCGTGCATCAGGCGATTGCCGCGGGCAAACACGTATATTGCGAAAAACCCAGCGCCGATAGCCTCGTGGCCGCGCTCGACATTTGCCGGCATGCGCAAGCCGCCGGCGTGAAGCATGGAGTGGTGCAGGATAAGCTGTGGCTACCTGGAATGCTAAAGCTGAAGAGTCTGCGCGACACTGGGTTTTTCGGCAAGATCATCTCCGTGCGTGGCGAGTTTGGCTACTGGGTCTTCGAGGGCGACGCTGTGCCCGCGCAGCGGCCGTCCTGGAACTATCGCCAGGAGCTGGGCGGCGGCATCATCATCGACATGCTGTGCCATTGGCGCTACCTGCTGGACAACTTATTCGGTAGCGTCAAGGCGGTCTCCTGCCTGGGTGCGACGCACATTCCGCGCCGCTGGGACGAAGCGGGAAGGCCCTACGAGTGCACGGCTGAAGACTCCGCCTATGCGACGTTCCAGTTGGAAGGCGGCGTCGTTGCGCATTTCAACTCCTCCTGGTGCGTACGGGTACGCCGCGACGACCTGCTCACAATTCAAGTCGATGGCACCCGCGGCAGCGCCGTCGCCGGGCTGCGCGATTGCTGGATTCAGCCGTATGGGGCAACGCCGCGGCCGGTCTGGAACCCGGATGTCGAGAACCCGCTGAACTTTTTCGAAGGCTGGCAGAAGATGCCGGCTCAGATGGAGTTCGACAATGCCTTCAAACGGCAATGGGAACTTTTCCTGCTGCACGTTGTGAAGGACGAGCCGTTTCCCTGGACGTTGCTGGCCGGCGCGAAGGGTGTTCAGTTGGCGGAGAAAGGCATGGAATCCTGGCAGAAACGTGCCTGGATCGATATCGGCTCACTCGAAGCCTGACCAGGAAAACGATGATCAAATACGAAGTCATCATCTACTGGAGCGAAGAGGACGAGGCGTTCATCGCGGAAGTGCCGGAACTGCCGGGATGCGCGGCGCACGGATCGACGCAGGAAAGCGCTCTCAGCAACACGCTGGATGCAATTCGCCTGTGGATCGACACCGCGAAGGAATTCGGCGATCCTGTTCCTGCACCCAAGGGGCGCCGCCTGATCTTCGCCTGATGGCTCAGCTCGCCTGGTGCGCCGATCTATACGTACGGAAATCCTGATATTATACGTGTATGGCGAAGCTCACTTTGAGCGTAGACAATCGCGTGGTTGCACGCGCCAAGCATTACGCGAAGCTGCGCGGCGTCTCCGTGTCGCAGATCGTGGAAACCTACCTTGCCGCGGTGGCCGAGCCGCCCTCTCGCGTCACTGGCGCTGCCCCGATTCTGCGCTCGGTCCGCGGAGTTCTCAAGCACGCGGATATCGGCGAGTACCGCAAGTATTTGGCGGCGAAATATCGATGAAGAGAGTTCTCTTCGATACCAATGTCGTCCTGGACGTCCTGCTCGATCGGCAACCGTACGTGGAGGCCAGCGCGGCGGCTTGGGCGGCCGTCGAGACCGGCGTTGCGGAAGGGATGTTGGCCGCTCACGCGGTGACCACGATCCACTACCTGGTCCGGAAAGAGAGGGGCAATGCTAAGGCCCGGCGGATCGTCTCGGCGATCCTGAGGGTGTTTGGAGTAGCCGCCGTCGACGCTGCGGTCCTGCAGGAGGCGCTCGAACTCCCTTGGCCCGACTTTGAGGACGCGGTGACCGCGGCTGCGGCCCGATCGGCGGGTTGTGAGTTCATCGTGACGCGCGATCCGAGAGGGTTTCGCGGATCTCCGGTGCGCTCCCTTACGCCAGAAGCGGTAACTCCGCTTTTGGGCGACGATTGAGCCGGAGAGGTTGCTGGACACCGCGCTCCCGGCGGAGGCGCGGTCCGCCTCAGGCTGGCGCATGTAAGCCGGCCAATCCGATTCCTGGCGCATGCCGCGGAGGCCCGACCAGCGGGACCGATTCGCACGCGCGCCAGACCCGGCTTCCTGCCCCTCCTCCGGTTCGCGAATGGCCTCCGATCCGCGCGAGTTGCGCTGGCTCCAAAATGGAATCGGTAAGGGGTTACTGCGGTGGTCCTTTAGAATCAGCAGCGTGCAGACGAGAATCAGTAAACCCTTACTCGTTTGCCCCCGCGCCTGCGCTCAACTCGCGCTGCAATACGCGCGCGCTCGCGCTCTGCGGCAAGCCGGCGAAAGGCAATGGGGGTTGAGGATACTCTCTTGAAAATGCCCGTAAGCCAATGATTCCAAACGTTCGGAAATCGGCCATTTTCATGCTTCCGAGTGAAGCGGAAGCTTCATCTCTCACCGCTGTCCCTGGTTTCAAGTCTCCACGCATTCCACCGGCACGCAAAATGACCGTGTCGGGCGGTGTTTTGAGAGTGGTTTCGGCGGTGGCCCGACGGTCGCGGGAGGTCATCGAGCAGTGCGCCGAATGCGAATTAAAGAGAGCGATAGCAATTACCGCCGAGGCGGTCAGTTGGAGCGGTCGTTGGCGTGGCTCAGGCGAGCGAAGTGGTCGGGCTTGCGCAGGATGGCCTCGAACTCGTCGGTGAACAGCGGCGCGCCGAAGAAATAGCCCTGCATGCGGTCGCATTGAACGGCGCGGACGAGGTCGACTTCCTCCTGCGTCTCGACGCCTTCGGCAACGACCTGGAAGCCCTGGCGGTGGGCCAGGACGGTGATGGTCTGGACCAGCGGCAGGCTGCCGGAGGGTTTGGTGATCTGGGCGATGAAGGTGCGGTCGATCTTGACGACATCCACGGGCAGGCGATGGAGGTAGGTGAGGGGCGAGTAGCCGACGCCGAAATCGTCGATGGCGAAGGTGATGCCCAGTTCGCGCAGGGCGCGCATGCGGCCGGCGGCCTCATCGAGGTCGCGCATGACGGAGCTTTCGGTGAGCTCGAGTTCGAGCCGGTCGCCGGGGAGGCCGGTGGAATCGAGCACGGCGGTGACGGTGGAGACGAAGCCGGGGTCGGCGAACTGAAGCGGGGAGACGTTGACGGCGATGCGCGGGATGTCGATTCCGGCGTCGAGCCAGAGCTTGGCCTGGGCGCAGGCCTGCCACAGGACCCAGGCGCCGATGGGCAGGATGACGCCGATCTCCTCGGCCAGGCGAATGAAAGTATCGGCCTCGACGTTGCCCAACTCGGGATGATACCAACTGAGCAGCACTTCGCAGCCGGCGAACTGGCCGTCGCAGTCGACCTCGGGCTGGAAGCGCAGGATGAACTCTTCCTGCTCGAGCGCCAGGCGCAACGCGGTCTCGAGGCGGTAGCGCTGTTCGGGGGACAGGACGGGGGGCTCCGTGGCGCCCTCGACCGCATTGCCGCCGCGGCGCTTGGTTTTGATCATGGCGCGGGAGGCCTGGCGGAGCAGGGAGACGGCGTCCTGGCCGTCGACAGGATAAACGCTGAGGCCGGCGCTGGCGGTGAGGAAAACGTCGCGCGAGCCGAGGCGCAACTGGCGGCTGAAGATGCGGAGCAGGGCTTCGGCCGATTTAAGGGCTTCGCGAATGTCGGAGACGGCATCCAGGAGGACGCAGAATTCGTCGCCGCCGAGGCGGGCGACGGCGCGGCAGCCGGGCCAGGCCTGGAGGCGGCTGGCGATCTCCAGCAGAGCCTCGTCGCCGGCGCAGTAGCCCAGGAGTTCGTTGAGGTGGCGGAAACGATCGATGCCCAGGACGACGACCGCGAAGCCGTGTTTAGAGCCGGCGCCGGACAGAATGCGCTTGGTGATGGCGCCCTCGATCTGCGATCCGCTCATCAAACCGGTTAAAGCGTCCATGGAATGCTTCGAAGATTCGCGTCTCGAACACGCGAGAGCCGTCGTCTCCATATAAAGTGATTGTGCCGCGTTCCAACGATTTGCGCCTGAACCATTGGGTGGGGGTACGCGCAAAAATCAGTTCCGATTTGGGCTAGTACTGAATCGCGGGCCGGCGCTGGTGCCAATTGCTGCGGAGCTGGAATTCGAGGCCCGCGCGGAGCAGAAGATTCTCGGAGAAGGGCTTTCCTACCAATGAGATACCGACTGGCAAGCCGTCCGCGAAACCACACGGAAGAAAGAGCGCGGGCAAGCCGGCGAGGTTTCCGGCGGCACTGAGATCGCGCAGCGCCCGGCCGGATCGCGCCGGGGCGGGGGCGTCGGGGGCGTCCAGCGGCTCGGTGATTTTCGGAGCGACGGTGAAGCACGTGGGCGTGATCAACAAGTCGACGCTGGTGAATAGTCTAGCAATACTGGCCTGCAACAGGCGGCGGATTCGCATGGCCTGCAGATAATCGCGGGCGGGAGTTTCGAGAGCGGCCTGGAGGGCGCTGATCTGGCGGCGGTCGGCGAGTTGTTCGACGGCTCCGGACTCGATCAGATCGGCGAAGACGGTGGCACCCTCCGCGCCGACGATCACCTCGCCCAGGGCCTCGTAGGGATAGTCCGGGAGCTGCGTTTCCTGCAATTGAAAGCCGATGTCGCGGAAGACGGCGAGAGCGTCACGCAGGGCCGGGCGGAGGGCGGCGTCGGACGAAGATTCGATGTCCGCGGAGGCGAAACCGGCCTTCATGCCGGCGAGCGGCGGGCCCAGCTGGGGGACGAAATGGAAGCCGCGGCCGGCGGAGCCGGGGTCGGAGTCGTCGGCGCCGGCGATGGCCTGGAGGACGTGGCCGCAATCTTCGGCGGTGCGGGCGATGGGGCCGATCTTATCCATGGTCCACGCGAGCGCCATGGCGCCGGCGCGGCTGACCAGGCCATAGGTGGGGCGCAGGCCGGTGACGCCGCAGAAGGCGCACGGCACGGCGATGGAACCCCAGGTTTCCGAGCCCAGCGCGAAGGGCACGAGGCCGGCGGCGACGGCGGTGGCGGAACCGGAGCTGGAGCCTCCGGCCCAGCGCGCGGGATCCCAGGGGTTGAGGCCGGGGCCGGTGAGCGAGGCCGAGGCGAAGCGGTAGCCGCCGGCGCCGGCGAGCTCGACCATGCTGAGCTTGGCGCAGAGCAGCGCGCCGGAGTTTGCGAGCTTATGGATCACCGCCGCGTCTTCCTCGAAGACCTGGTCGCGGAAGGGCGCGGCGCCCCAGGTGGTAGGGAAGCCGGCGGCGCTGAGCAGATCCTTGGCGCCGTAGGGAACGCCCTGCAGGGGACCGCGGAAGCGCTCGCGCTTGAGTTCGGCGTCGACGAGCACGGCTTTGCGGAGCGCGAGACCGCGCAACAACAGCGCCAGGGCGTTGTAGCGCGGGGCGAGCCGAGAGATGCGGTCGCAGAAGGCGGCGGCCAGCTCGCGGGCGGAGAATTCACGCTTCCTCAAGCGGGCGTTGAGGCCCACGGCGGTGTCGAAGAAAACATCCACGGGGGGTGGGGGCATGTCAGGGTTGGAAGCGGAAGGCGGGCTCGGTTTCCCGAGGGAGCCGGGCGCGGCGGATGGCGTTCTGGTAGAGGCGCAGGGAGTCGCGCCGGGCTTCGAGTTCGGCCGGCGCGGAGGACGGCGGAGGAGACTGCCGCGCGGGGGCGGCCAGGGGGAGCAGGACTCCGGTCCAGGCGGCAGCCCACTGCCGGCGGCTGAGACCCGTGCCTGGACTGGCTTCTTTCATACGTCTAACCGTGCGCGGAGGAGTGATTGGATTGCTCGGCGAGGGCCTCGCGCGCGGCCTGCTGCATGACCGTGCGCGGGGCGCTGTCGCCGGTAAAGATTTCGAATTGCCGGGCGGCCTGTTCGATGAACATTTCGACGCCGGGGATGGTCTCCAGGCCCTCGGCGGCGGCGCGTTTGAGGAGCATGGTCCGTTCCGGATTGTAAACCAGATCGAAGACGATGTCGGCGGGGATGGGGCCGTCGAAAAAACATCCCTCGGTATGAGGCCACATGCCGAGGGGCGTGGCGTGGACGAGGATATCGTAGTGCGCGCCGGGCCACTCACCGGGGAGGACGGCCTCTCCGCCACAACACTTGGCGAGGGCGCGGATGCGGTCGGCGTTGCGGCCGGTGATGCTGACCTTGGCGCCGGCATCGGCCAACGCGAAAGCCGCGGCGCGCGCTGCGCCGCCGTTGCCGGCCACGAGGACGGATTTTTTCGAAAGGCGGATACGTTTTTCGAGAGGCACGCGAACGCCGTCGATGTCGGTGTTGGTGCCGCGCCATTTGCCCGCTTTGCGCCAGACGGTATTGACTGCGCCGATGCGGCGGCTGAGGGAGTCGAGCGCGTCGAGGTAGCGGATGATGCGCTGTTTATGCGGAATAGTGACGCTGAATCCCTGGAGTGGGAGGTGGGCGGCGAAGACGAAGAAATCCTTCAACTGCAGCGGACCGACGAGGAAGGGGAGATACAGGGCGGCAATGCGGCGGGCCTGCAGGGCGCGGTTATGAACGGCGGGAGAAATGGAGTGGCGCACCGGGTCGGCGACGACGCCGAAGACCTTGCAGTCCTTCCAGGGTTTCTCGATGCGATAGAGATGGCGCAGCGTGCGGGCAGAGACCTGGCCGGCGGCGGTCCCCTCGGCGGTGGAGGGAGCGGCATAGGTAAAAGCGCCACCGAGGACGGTGCACAGCACGCGGCTGGGAAAACCGGTTTCCGACATGGCCAGGAGCACGAGGGGCATGCGGGAGTGGGCTTTCAACAAGGAAAGGAGCTTGAGGTTGTCGGAGGGTTTGCGGGCGGTGGTGACGATTTTATAAGCCGCGGCCGGAATTTTCAGCATGCGGCGCATGAGCGGCTCGAGCGCGGGCGTGCCCTCGTAATTGTGATAGGAGACGATGAGCTGGGCGTCGCCTAGCAGATCCAGTTTCGTCAGCGCGTTTTCGGCGCTTTCGATTTCGACGTCGACGGCGCGCGCGCCGGCCTCGATGGCGCCGGCGAGGATGCGGAGCTCTTCTTCAATACTGCCGTTGAAGCGGCCGTGGTTCTGATGACGGCGGCAGGTGGCGAGGACCGTGGCGTCGGGGTACAGGCGCAGAAACTCGCGGATGACGGCGATGCCTTCCTCGGGCGACGGCAGGTAATCGAGGCGGAATTCGAGGAAACGCTCGCCCTGGCCGGCCTCGCGGCGCGCCTGTTCGAGGAGGCGCTCGGAGTCGGGGAGACCGAGAGCGATGCAGATGCGCGGGAAGGCCGTGCGAGCAGGCATGCCGGGTTACGATCCACCAAAGAATATCACGCCGGGGCGGGTGCGCCGGCCTGAATTCGAGCCGTCTGGGCCAGGCGAGCGGTCCAGTCGTCGAGGATTTCCTTGGTTTTGGTGGCGCCGAAGCGGTCGCAGCCGAGAGAGTAAACCTCGAGCGCACCGTCGAGAGTGCGGACGCCGCCGGCGGCCTTGACGCGGCAGACGTCGCCGACGGTCCGTTTCATAAGAATGAGGTCGTCGCGGGTGGCGCCGGAGGGAGCGAAGCCGGTGGAAGTCTTGACGAAGTCGGCCTGGCAGCGCATGCAGATTTCACAGGCGGCGACTTTGAGCTCGTCGGACAGGTAGGCATTCTCGAAGATGACCTTGAGGATCGCGCCGGCGTCATGGCAGGCGCGGGCGATCTCGTCGATCTCGGCTTCGACGTATTGGAACTGGCGCGAAAGCAGCTTGCCGATGTTGAGCACCATGTCGACCTCGGTGATGCCGCGGCGCAGCAGATCGCGGGTCTCATAGAGCTTCACGGCCGTGGCTGCGCCGCCATGCGGGAATGCGACCACGCTGGAGGGGGCGACGGTGGAGCCTTCGAGGAGCCGGACGACGAGATCGGCGTCGGAAGGCCGCGCGCAAACGCTGGCGACGTTGTAGTCGAGGGCCAGATGGCAGCCGGCCTCGACCTGCTCGTCGTTCAACTCGGGGCGCAGCAGCGAATGATCGATCATCTTCGCGAGACCCTGATAGGTGGACAGGGGTGGACGGGAAAAGGGCTGGCTGGTAGTAGTTTGTGCGGACATCTGATTCTCTTTGGCGGGGGCGTTCGGTCGAGTCTACTTCCGTTTCTTCGCCGGCGCGACGTTGAGCGCGCGCAACTCGTCCTGGGCGCGGCGCGCGATGTCGCTGCCGGGCGAGGCGGCGGCGATGGCCTTGAACTCCTTCGCAGCATCGGCCTTCTGGCCGAGACGCACCAGGGCGCGGCCCTTCATGAAGCGCGCGTCCAGGGTTTTGGCGTTGCGGGGCAAAGCAATGACGGCGTCGAAGGCCTGCACGGCGTCGTCGAAATTCCTCTCGTTAAAGAGGATCTCGCCGACGTAGTACTGGGCGTTGGGGGCGAGGTCGGTCGCGCCGAACCAGGCGATGTACTTCTTGAACTCGTCCAGCGCCAGCTCGTTGTTCCCGGCCGATTTATCGCGCAGGGCGTCCTTGTACAAGCCGTCGGAAGAGACGCCCGCGGGCGGACCGGAGGGCGCGGCCGTGGAGCCGCCAGGCGCGGGGGGAGGAGGCGCGGGCGGAGCCTGCATGGTGCGGACGGCGTTGTTGAGATCGACCACCTGCTGCTGCAGCTTGCCCAGCTTCTCGCTGATCTCGCCGACGTTTTCGCGGACGTATTTGAAATCCTCGGCAAGTGAATCGACCTTGGAGCCGAGGCCGGAAACGGAGGCCAGGACGCCCTTGTCCATGCGGTCCTTCATGCCCTTGTCCATGGTGGCCACCTGGCGATTGGCGGAGTTGACCTGGTCGAGGATCTGGTTCAAGGCGGCGTCGATGGCGTTGAAGCGGTCCTCGTTGGCCTTCTTCTGATTGCGCACCTCTTCCTGCAGGAGCGCGATGTCGCGGTTCATCTCGAGGAGTTCGCGTTTCTGGGCGGTGGCGCCGGCGGGAATCAACACGCACGCGAGAACGAGCCAGGTAGCAGTTCGCATATCTTTCATTTTGCCATTTTGCCTTCATCCACGAACGGGCGCACTGAGGGTGAAGCGGGGCGGGGAGCCGTAAGAACACAAAACGTCGCCGCCCCCCTGCGAGCGGGAGCGGCGCCGGACATGGGCTGGCGGGCGCAGCGTTACTGCGCGCCGGCGAAGTGGTCGTGGCGGTTCTTCTGCCAGCAACCCTCGTTGGAATCAGAGCAGACCGGCTTCTCCTTGCCGTAGCTGATGGTCTTCAGCCGGTCGGCGGGGAGGCCGACCTGCGTGAGGAACTCCTTGGCGGCAGTGGCACGGCGGTCGCCGAGGCCGAGGTTGTATTCGGCCGAGCCGCGCTCGTCGCAATTGCCCTCGATGGTGACGACGGCCGAGGGGAAGTCGCTGAGGATGGCCTTGAGGACGTCGGCGTTGCGCTGCAGCACCGCGCGGGCATCCTCGCGAACCTCGCTCTTGTCGTAGTCAAACAAGATATCCTGCACTTCGCCCAGGCGCTGTTCGAGGCTCGCCTTGGGAGCGGCGGGCGGAGGCGGAGGCGGCGGCGGGTTGGTGACATAGACCGTAACCGCGGCGACCGCGTCACCGCCCGCGCCGGTGGCGGTCATGCGGTAAGTGGCGTTGTCGGTCGGGCTGACGCTGCGGTTGCCGGAGGCGGGCACGGTGCCGATGCCGTTGTCGATGGTGACCGACGTGGCGTCGGCGACGGACCAGCGCAGGGTCGAAGTATCGCCGCGAACGATGGTGGAGGGCTCCGCGGTGAAGCTGGTGATGGTTGCCGCCTTTGGAGCCGGGGCCGGGGTAACTACAGGCGGCGGCGGGGGCGGCGGAGGCGCAACGGGCTGCTTCTTCTTACAACCCGCCGACGCGATCAGGAACGCCGCGGCTAACAGAACAAGTGCAATTCGGGTACGTTTCATTGAATTCCTTATGGCCTCCTCAAGGCTACTGCATTGTCATTCTATCCACTTTTCGCCGGGGTGAGGATTCTACTTCACCCAAACCGGCATATAGTTGTTCCCCTGCGTGGTCAACTGGCGGACCGCGGTGCCATCAGCCAGCATAGTGAAAATCTGCGATGCGCGGCTGCGATTGGAGCTGAAGGCGAGGTGGCGGCCATCCGGAGCCCAGCTCGGGTTCTCATTGCGGCCCTCGCCGTGAGTCAACTGAACCGTTTCGCGCGAGGAGACGTCCATGATAAAGAGATTCCAGTTGCCGGGCGCATAGCCGCGCGTCCAGGCGAAGGCCATGTGCTGGCCGTTGGGGTTCCAGGCGGGATTGGAAGCTTCGCCTTCCCCGGTGGTCAGCCGCACTGGGTCTGCGCCGTCGATATTCATCATATAGATCTGCTGCGGGCCGCCGCGGCCGGAGACGAAGAGCACGTCGCTGCCGTTTTTGGGATTCACCTTGGGCTCGACTTCGACGGCGCGCACATTGGTGAGGCGGCGCAGCGCCCCGCCATCGAGGTCGCTCGTGTAGATGTTGGTGTAGCGCCCGTCGAGCGAGGAGGCGAAGAGCACAGTCTTGCCATCCGGCGTGAAGCTCGGCGTGCCGTTGACCGAGGCCTGCGGATTGAGGAACGGGATGAAGCGCCCTGTGACGGTTGAATACATCATCAGGCGCGGCTGGCCCTTGGCGAAGGTGGTGAAGGCGAGACGCGTGCCGTCGGGAGAGACGGCCGGCATGGTGGAAATTGAATTAAACGAAGTCAGACGTTTCTGGTTTGCTCCGTCGAAGTCCATCACCCACAGCTCTTTCGTGCCCTTGCCCTGGCGATCGGAGACGAAGTAGATTTTCGAACCGGCGAGAGAAGGCATGCCGAATTTGGCGAGGATGTCGGAGGCGTACTGGTGAGCGACCTGGCGCGCGCCTTCCTCGTTCAACTCGGCGTTGTAGAGTTTGCGGAACAAGCGCGCGCCGTTGAGGTCGGCGACGGCGGTATTAAAGAGATGGCCGAATGCGACGAACTGGCCACCCTGCTCGGCCACGTAACCGAAGCCCAGATAGCTGGCCGAAACGGGGGCTGCGGCCCAATCGGAGAGGCAGCGCCCGGCGCAGTCGCGGGCCACGGGCGCGCCGCGCCGGGCAGGCGGTTCGGGCGCGGTCCGCAGGTCGCCTTCCTGCTGCGGCGGGTTGAGGGGGAAGAAGCTTTTCGGCGCCATGTTGAAGACGCCGGAGCGCTCGATGTCGTCGAAGACGGTTTTATTGAAGACCTCGACGAACTGCGCGGCGGCGCCGGCGCCGCGGAAATCCGGCAGAGCGATGGTCTGTTTGGCCTCGGCGGTCAGCTTGATCGTTATATCGCTCTGCTGGGACTGGCCCGGTGCGAGACCGGCGAGCAGGGCCGTGAGGATCAGTGCGGGAATGAGAGAGATTTGTTTCATCGCGTCCATATTTCAGCGCTTCAAGGTGAACCAGAATTCAATTGTCGCCGAAGAACCCGAGTAGGCCGCCGGCAGGGCATCGAACGGCGAGGCTTCCGCGACGGCCCGCTGCGCGGAGTAGTCGAGAACCATATTGCCGCTAGACTGAGCGACGCGGACGTTGCGCACCTGCCCGTTGCGCTGGATTTCGAAGGTAACAATCGCCGTCGGGAGCGTGCGGATGCGGGGATCGAGTGTGTCGGTATGCCACTTCTGCGCCACGCGATCGCGGACCAGCATAGCGTAGGCGCCGAAGATGTTGCCAAACGGCGCGCCGCTGCCGACGCCGACGTTGCCCGCGCCGGGCGCGGGTGCGAACAAGGGCGATGCGGCCGCGGGACCGGTGCGGCTGGTGAGCTGATTGTCGGCCAGAGGCTCAGGATGCGCGCGCGGATTGCGGTAGGAATCGCGGGCATTCTTCCGAATGTGTTTGGACTTGAGCGCGATGGCGTCATCGGGCTCTTTGGGCGCCGGCTTGCTTTTCTGCGCGGGCGTGGTGAGGGGCTCCGGGACTTGCGATTCGGTGTCGCTGGCCACGCGGTTGGTCGGGCCGCTGCGATTCATAAAGGGCAGCGCTTTGACCGATGTGACGCCCACCGAGCCGCCGCCCATCGAATCGGGACTGCCCCAGGACTGGCGTTGCGCGAGGTGCGTGAGCCCGAGTAGAACGATCAGCGCGACCGTGCCGGCGTGGAGCGCCACAGATTCCATGAAGGGCCGCCGGAGCGACTCGCGTTCGTCGAGAATCTCACGATGCGCGTCCATAATTCTTCCCGCTGGAACCTACTTGGGCCGGCCGTCGTCCGGTTGCGTCACCATGCGCGGCTCGAT
>Ga0187875_10001605_pt1 | contig 17385 bp, 15 predicted proteins | sample June2016WEW_17_1_2_FD_132978 | JGI IMG/M metagenome (GOLD analysis project Ga0187875, IMG submission 132978) | Peatland microbial communities from SPRUCE experiment site at the Marcell Experimental Forest, Minnesota, USA - June2016WEW_17_10 | ecosystem: Environmental > Terrestrial > Soil >... | reverse complement strand
GGTCGACTACGAGCTCACCCCCATGGGCCGGACACTGCTGCAGACCATTGAGCAGCTCATCGACTGGGCCGACAGTCACGTCGCCGCCATCCACGCCGCGCAGGCGACCTACGACGCAAGGCACAGGCCGGAGGACGCCAGCCCGGTGGACCCGGAGATCGGCGCCTGCGAGGAGGCCGAACGCGCCGCCCGCCGCGGGTACTCCTCCCCCGCCGGCTGAGCACTGGGAGCCGACCGAGCGCTACCCCGTGGGATCACGGCGCGGCTGGGAGAGGCCCGGGACGGGCCCATTCGGCAAACGCAGCGACATGCGGGCGGCACCGGGCGGTGCGAAGATGGCCTCATGACCGCACGCCTCGATGTGCTGTGCGCGGGCTACGCCGCCGAGCGGGTGGCGAGCACCGTGGTGCTGATCCGCGACGAAGGCACCGTGATCGTGGTGGACCCCGGCATGGTGGCCAGCCGGGACCGGATCCTCGGCCCGCTGGCGCAGCTCGGCGTCGATCCGGCCGACGTCGGCGACGTGGTGTTCAGCCACCATCATCCCGACCACACGCTGAACGCCGCGCTGTTCCCCCGCGCCCGGGTGCATGACTTCTGGGCCATATATTCCGGCGACGTGTGGACGGAGCGGCCGGCCGACGGATACCAGCTCTCGCCGTCGGTGACGCTGATGGCCACGCCCGGGCACACCGCGCAGGACATCACCACGCTGGCGGCTACCGATGATGGCCTAGCCGCCTGCACCCACGTGTGGTGGTCGAAGCAGGGCCCGGACACCGATCCGCTGGCCGAGGACCAGGCCCAGCTCGAGCGGTCCCGGGCCCGCCTGCTGGCCGCCTCCCCGGCGCTGATCGTGCCCGGTCATGGCGAGCCGTTCGCTACCGGGGATCTGGCCGCCTGCTGAGGCCCGGCGTAGGCTGCGGGCGGGAGGCAGTCATGGGTTTCGAGCACATCCTGGTCGAGCGTTCGGGTGACTTCGCCACCATCACGATGAACCGGCCGCAGCGCCGGAACGCCCTGTCGAGGGAGCACATGCGCGAGCTGATCGACGCGTTCCGCGAGGTCGGCGACAGCGACGCGCTGGGCATCGTCCTGGCCGGCAACGGCCCGGCATTCAGCGCCGGGCACGACTTCGCCGATGTCGCCGACGCTGACCTGCCCTCGGTCCGCTCGCTGCTGCTGACTTGCACGGAACTGATGACGCTGATCCAGCAGGTGCCGCAGCCGGTGGTGGCACGGGTCCACGGGCTGGCCACGGCAGCCGGCTGCCAGCTGGTGGCTACCGCCGATCTGGCCGTGGCCAGCGAAGACGCCGGCTTCGCCGCGCCGGGCGGCAAAGGCGGCTGGTTCTGCCACACCCCAATGGTCGCGGTGGCCAGGAACGTGGGCCGTAAGCGGGCCGCGGAGATGGCCCTGTCGGGCGATGTGATCGACGCCCGGACTGCGCTGGACTGGGGGCTGGTCAACCAGGTGGTGCCGGCCGCGCAGCTCGAGTCCGCCACGCACGGCCTGCTTGACCGGGTGACCCGGGGCTCGGCCGAGAGCAAGGGCATCGGCAAGCAGGCTTTCTACGCGCAGATCGACCTGGACCAGCCGAAGGCCTACGCCTACGCCGTCGAGGTGATGGCCGCGACCAGCCAGCTGCCCGACGCCCGCGAGGGCATGCAGGCGTTCCTGGCGAAGCGGAAGCCGCGCTGGCGGCGGGGCCGCTGAGTCCCTTCCCGGCCGCAGGCGGGCAGCGGAATGTTTGGCAGCTACGCGTGCTCGGCTGCCGAGCCGTCATGCCCCCGGCCGCCGGTCCGGGATCCAGTCATGATGACCTCGCATGGGATTAAGCGGACGAAATGGTCCGGTTAAGCATCGTGGGAGGAGGAGCTGATGAAGCTCGGCATTCTCGGCACCGGAAATGTGGCCCAGACCCTGGCCCGGCTCCGCGGCCAAGAGGACGGTCACTGGCCTGCTCAGGGACTTCGGGTGGGACGATGAATCCATCGTCGACCTGGGGGGATCACGTCCCGCGCGCGGGACCGAGCACTATTTCCTGATGTTCGCCGCGCTCATGCGGGCCCAAGGCACGCCCAGGTTCAACATTCGTCTCGTCTCCTAAGGACACCCATGAGCACACCGAACAACTGGAACGACCAGGTCATAAGCGAGTTCCGCGCGAACCACGGCAAGGTCGGCGGGAACTTCGAGGGCGCGCCGCTGCTGCTCCTGCACACGACCGGTGCACGAAGCGGCCAGCAGCGGGTCAGCCCGGTGATGTACCTGCCGGACGGTAACCGGTATGTCGTGTTCGCCTCCAAGGCGGGCGCGGACACCAATCCCGACTGGTACCACAACCTCACCGCCCATCCGCAGGCCCAGATCGAGGTCGGCGACCAGACGCTCGACGTCGAGGCCAACGAGATCCGGGGCCCGGAGCGGGACGAGCTGTACGCGCGCCACGCCAGCCGCTATCCCGGCTTCGCCGCCTACGAGCGCAAAACCACGCGGGTCATCCCGGTCATCGCCCTCACCGAACGTTCCGCCGGGTAACCGCCCTGCCCCGCGGTCCGCGGGACGGACGGCGGGCCTGGTGATGCCGATGGTCGCGCTCGATCAGGTCCTTCAGGCGCGACCGCTGATCCGGGTCGAGAGGCGGCCGCAGCAAGCGGATCAAACCAGGAATTTCGTCGGTCGAGGTAGCGATCCGGACTGTTGGGTTGCGGCATGTCCCGAGCCGTGACCGCGGATGGGTGAACAGCACCAGGCGCTGGATTTCGATGGGCTGTCCGCACGACCGCAGGAAATCCTGCAGCTCGTCGGCCGGCTCGTTGAGCTGGACGCTTGGCGAGCGCCCGCCCCGGTCACGGATTGGGCCGCCGTCCACGCGATTGCCGTAGCGGTCGTACTTGTCGAACCACCAGTTGTCTCCGTCACAGTGGACGGTGGCGTTACGATGCTTCCCCTCGATGGCGATGAGGCCGCCGGGGCCGAGCAGAAGATGGTCGATCTCACCACCCCGGTTGCGGTAGCCCCGGAACAGAATCCAGTCGTCATCGAATAGCTGGGCCAGCCCGCTCACCGCGGTGTGCTCACCCACTATTCCGGCCTTGAGGATCTCCTCCCGGTCATCGTCACCGGACGCGGTTTCCTGCGGAGGTAGCGGCACCCGCCGACGCTCGCGCCGCAGCGTCAGCGCGGCGCGCCACCACGCCCACCAGCGGCGTTGCGCGCGGGCCTGATCGCGGGCGGCCACCGCCCGGCCAACGCGTTCGAGCTGCTGGGCATGCGCCGCCTCAAACTGTGCCCGCGCCTGCCGCTGTGCGACGCCGCGGCGCCGTTCGGTTTCCTGGAGCATCCGGCTGGGGTGATCCGACAGTTCAATGACTTGCATGACACCGCCGTCCGCACCCAGTCGGCGGCATCAGCCCCGCCGCCGGAGATGGAGTTTGACCAGATATCCAGCCTAAGTGCACCTGCTCATAAGTTCGTCGGGGGCGACGTTCTTGCGTACTCCTCGCGGGTTAGGCGAGCGATCGTCATGTCTCCTGTAACGAGGGCACCGCCATCCTGCACCGGTCTTCCGATGACCGGGGAGGTGTGCCAATGTGGTTGTCGTCGCTGCCCAGCGGCAAAGTAGCTGGCGTAGAAGGGACAACGACGTGCCTCAGTTCATGGACTTCCACGATGACCTGAAACTTCCCGCCGAAGCCATCGACCAGATCGCGGAGGGAACACGGGAGGGCGCCACCGACGAGTTCGGCGTCCGGCAGGTCGAGCTCTACCACAACGCCGACGGCAAGGTTTACTGCCTGCTCGAAGGACCGGACGAGGACGCGATCCGCAAGCACCACGAGGCGGTCGGCGTCCCGTGCGGCGAGGTTCACCAGGTCGACGGGGTTCTCTGAGACACGCGCTCGACATCCGTCACGCCCAGCGCAACGACCCCACCGTCAGCACCCGCTGATTGTGCCAGGGAGGGCGTCGGGGGCGGCGAGCGCGGGCGGGCCGTCGGGCTGGCTGCTGGCCCGGATGATCAGCTCTGGAGTGAAGACGATACGCCGGTGCTCGTGCCCGGCCGGGCGGTCGGCCTCTTCGAGCAGCATCTCTGCGGCGGTCTGGCCGAGCTGATACTTGGGCTGGCGTACTGAGGTGAGGGGCACGGCGGAGTCGGCCGCGAAGTCGATGTCGTCGTAGCCCACGATTGCGACGTCGCCCGGGACCTGGGCACCGAGCTGGGTGAGCCGGCGGAGCAGCCCGAGCGCCAGCAGGTCGTTGGTGCAGAAGGCGGCGGTGAGCCCAGCGCCTGGAACGCCAGACACGGCGGCGCGGAGCCGGTCGCCGGCGTCGGCGCCGCACCGGGTGTTCATGGCCGACACCGGGATCTCCCGCAGCACCTCGGCCGGATCGAGACCGGCCTTGACCACCGCCTGGTAGGCGCCCCGGCGCCGGTCGGCGCACTGCCGGATGGCCAGCGGGCCGTTGATCAGGGCGATGCACCGGTGGCCCAGGGCGAGCAGGTGCGCGACCGCGAGCTCACCCCCGCGCCGGTCGTCGACCGCGACCGAGCAATGCCCGGACGGTCCCGGCCGGTCGAGCAGCACCACCGGGGTGCCCCGGTCCCGGATGCCCTTGATCGTCGGCGCCCGGCCGTGCACGGGCGTGATGAGGATGCCGCGCACGCGCTGCTCCTCCAGCACCCGCAGGTACTGACGCTCCTTGTCCTCGGCCTCGTCGGAGTTGCACAGGATCACCGCGTAGCCCTCGGCCTGCGCGTAATCCTCGACGCCCCTTGCGACCTCGGTGAAGAACGGGTTCGTCACGTCGAGCACGACGAGGCCGAGGCACCGGCTCCGGCCGGCCCGGAGCTGGCGCGCGGAGGCGTTCGGGATGAAACCGAGCTGCTCCATGGCCGCTTCCACCCGGGCCCGGGTCTGCGGGCGGACCAGGTCCGGGTGGTTCAGCACGTTCGACACCGTGCCGACCGCCACCCTGGCGAGGGTCGCCACGTCCTTCATCCCCGCAGCCATCGGTCCTCCATTGTGCCCTTCCGCCCCCGGCAAACTGGGCCGCAGCTTGATCGTAACGATTCAACTTCAAGTGCTGGCACCTTCATTGACAGCGGGATGGCCGCCTTTCAGACTTCAAGGCACGTTTGAAACGTTCCATCACAAGGTTGATACACGACCCGAGCGCCCTCGACGAGGAGATGAAGCCCGTGGGTCATGCCGACGAAGCCGGCGACCGGCGCGCGGACGCCAGGCCCGGGGACGCCAGGCCCGGGGACGCCGGACGGCAGGAGGCCGGACGGCAGGAGGCCGGACGGCAGGAGGCCGGACGGCAGGAGGCCGGACGGCAGGAGGCCGGACGGCAGGAGCCTGTGCGCCGGGCAGGCAGCGAAGACGGGGCGGGCAGCGAAGACGGGGCGGACTCCCCTGCGGTGCTGTCCCTACGGCACGTGAGTAAGTCATTCGGCGCGGTGCGAGCGGTCATCGACGGGTCGATCGAGCTGCGCGCGGGCGAGGTGCACGCGCTGGTCGGCGAGAACGGCGCCGGCAAGTCCACCATGGTGAAGATCCTCGCGGGCGTGCACCAGCCCGACAGCGGGACGGTCCTGGTCAACGGCGGGCCCACCGTGCTGCACGGCCCGGCCGGGGCGATCGGGGCCGGCCTCGCCATCATCTACCAGGAGCCGACGCTGTTCCCGGACCTGTCGGTGGCCGAGAACATCTTCATGGGACGCCAGCCGCTGCGGCGCGGGCGGCGCATCGACGGGCGCGAGATGACCACGGAGGCGGACGCGCTGTTCGCCCGGCTCGGCGTGCGGATTGACCCCGGACGCATCGCGCGCGGGCTGTCCATCGCCGACCAGCAGCTCGTCGAGATCGCCAAGGCCCTGTCGCTGGATGCCCGGGTCATCGTGATGGACGAGCCGACCGCGGCGCTGTCCGCGGTCGAGGTGGCGCGGCTGTTCGACGTGATCAGGGCGCTGCGGGCGGGCGGCACGGCGGTGCTGTTCATCTCCCACCGGCTGGAGGAAGTGTTCGCGATCTGCCAGACGGTGACCGTGATGCGCGACGGCCGGCACGTGCTCACCAGCACGCTGACGGGCCTGACGGCCGGGGATCTGGTCCGGGCCATGGTCGGGCGGGATATGCCGGAACGGATCCCGGGTGAGCGAGGCGCTCCCGGCGAGGTCCGGCTCACCGTGCAGCGGCTGACCCGCGAGGGCGTGTTCACCGACGTGTCCTTCGAGGTACGGGCGGGCGAGATCGTGGCCCTGTCCGGGCTGGTCGGCGCGGGCCGCAGCGAGGTGGCCCGGGCCGTCTTCGGGATCGACCGGTATGACGCGGGCGCCGTCACGGCGGGCGGGCGCAAGCTGCGCAAGGCGTCGCCCACCGCGGCCATGACCGCCGGGATCGGCCTCGTGCCCGAGGACCGGCGCCAGCAGGGCCTGGTCATGGAGATGTCGATCCAGCAGAACGTGGCGCTCGCGTCGCTGAGCGCGCTGCGCCGGGCCGGAATCATCCGTGCCTCGGCCGAACACAGCTTCGCCGCCGACTGGGCGGTACGGCTCAGCGTCAAGTACGGGCGGCTCACCGACCCGGTGTCGATGCTGTCGGGCGGCAACCAGCAGAAGGTCGTGCTGGCCAAGTGGCTTGGCCGCCGCCCCTCCATCCTCATCGTGGACGAGCCGACCCGCGGCATCGACGTGGGCACCAAGGCCGACGTGCACAACCTCCTCGACCGGCTCGCGGGCGAGGGCATCGCCATCTTGATGATCTCTTCCGAACTGCCGGAGGTGCTGCGGTTGGCTGACCGGATTCTTGTCATGCGCGAGGGCCGCCTGGTAGCGGAGTTCACGCAGGCGGACGGCTCCGAGGAGGGCATCATGGCGGCCGCGACGGGCCAGCTCGAGGCGGAAGCCCGATGACGGCCACACTGGCCCCGCCGCGCGAGCCGGGCAGCCCAGCGTCCGCGAGCTCGCGGCGGCTCGCGGAGCGGGTGTTCCGGGTCCGCGAGTTCGGCATCGTCGCTGTCCTGATCGTGTTCGTCGCGATCACGGCGGCGATCCAGCCCCGCTTCCTGTCCATCACCAACATCCAGTTCGTGCTGGTCGACGCCACGATCTTCGCGCTGCTGGCGCTGGGCGAGACGATCGTGGTGATCAGCCGGAACGTCGACCTGTCGGTCGGATCCGTGCTGGGTATCTCCGCGTTCCTCACCGCCCAGCTGGCCAGCCAGGCACACGGCCTCCCACTGCCGCTCGTCTTCCTGGCCGGCCTGGGCATCGGGCTGGGATTCGGCGCCATCAACGGCCTGCTGGTCTCGCTGGGCCGGGTCCCGAGCCTGGTGGTCACGCTGGCCACGCTGTACATCATCCGCGGGCTCGACGTGCTCATCGTGGGCGGCAGCCAGGTCGTTCCTTCCTCGTATTACCCGTCCTTCCTGACCATCTCCAAGGCCACGGTGGGCGGGATCCCGGACCTGGCCATCGTGGTCGCGGTGGTCATCGCGGCCGGGGCGTACTGTCTGCGCAGTTTCCGGTCGGGCCGCGAGCTGTACGCGATCGGCTCCAATCCGGACGCGGCCCGGCTGGCGGGCATTCCGATGGGGCGGCGCATCTTCACCGCGTTCGCGCTGAGCGGCGCGATCGCCGGGGTGGCCGGTGTCCTGTGGGCGTCCCGGTACGGGACGGTCGACTCCACCGCCGGCGCCAGCTACGAACTGCAGGTCATTGCGGCCGTGGTGGTCGGCGGGGTGGCGATCTTCGGTGGCAGCGGCAGCGTGGTCGGCGCGGCCATCGGCGCGCTGCTGCTGCAGACGATCAACTCGGCACTGTACGTGCTCGGCGTCTCGCCGGACTGGGACCAGGCCATCGCCGGCTTCCTGCTCCTCGTGGCGATCGTGCTGGACCGGTTCATCTCGCTGCGGCTGACCGTATCGCTGCGACGGAGGAGTGCTCGCCGTGGACAGTGACCTGAACGCGATGGCCGGCAACGCCGCCATGACCCCGGAGCACATCGCCGGGGAAGAGCCGGGCCCGAGCCCAGGCGCGAGCGGCGGCTGGGGCCGGCTGCGGCCGGCCATGCGCTGGGAAAGCGGCCTGGTCGTCGTGGTGATCGTGATCGCCATCATGGGCAGCGCGTTGTCGCCGGAGTTCCTGACGGCGAACAACTTCTTCAACCTGGGCCTCAACACCGGCGAGATCGCGATCATGGCGCTGCCGATGGCGCTGATCATCATCAGCGGGGAGATCGACCTGTCCGTCGAGTCCACGCTGGGCATGTCCAGCGCGTTGCTCGGCGTGCTGTGGGCCGATCACTGGCCGATGCTGGCCATCTTCGCGGTGGTCGCGGTGGTCGGGGTACTGGCCGGGGCCGTCAACGGGCTGCTGGTCACCCGGGTCGGGCTGCCGTCGCTGGCGGTAACGATCGGCACGCTCGCCCTCTACCGGGGCATCGCGCTCATCCTGCTCGGCCCGCGAACCGTGGCCAACTTCCCCGCCTTCTACACGAACGCCGGGACCACCGCGATCCCGCACACCGACCTGCCCTGGTCGATCGGCATCTTCATCGTCCTGGCGGTCATCTTCGCCATCGTGCTGCACACCACCCCGTTCGGCCGGTCGATCTACGCGATGGGTGACAACGCCGAGGCGGCCACGTTCGCGGGGCTGCGGGTCAAGCGGGTCAAGACCAGCCTGTTCGTGATCTCCGGCCTGGCGTCCGCGCTGGCCGGGGTGCTGTACACGTTCCGGCTGAACACCGCGGTACAGGACAACGGGACCGGCCTGTCGCTGGACGTGGTCGCGATCGTGCTGCTGGCCGGGGTGTCCATCTTCGGCGGCAAGGGGTCGATCGGCGGGGTGTTCCTCGCGGTGCTGGCCTTTGCCGGGCTGCAGAACGCACTGCTGCTGACCAACTTCAACCAGGAGGCCACCGGCCTCGTGACCGGCGGGCTGCTGCTGATCAGCGTGTTCGTGCCGAACGCGGCCATGTTCGTGCGCTACCTCCGCCAGGCCGCCAGACGGGCGACCCGGCGGCCGCCATCAGAACCTGCCCTATCCCTCCCACGAAAGGACACCTAGTATGCGAGCTTTGCTGAGACGGGCGCCGCTGGCCGCCTCGACGCTCGTCGTCGCGTCGGCCCTGGCCGTTGCCGCCTGTTCGTCAAGCGGTTCTTCTACACCGTCGAGCTCATCAAGCTCATCCGGATCGGCCACGGCGAAGACCGGCCTGAAGGTCTTCGTCATCCCGAAGAACCTCGGTAACCCGTATTTCACCACCGCCGACAGCAAGGGCACCGGCGGGGCGCTGGCCGCGATCAGCGCAGCGGGCGACACCGGTACCGAGACGAGCGGGACCGCGGCCACCTCCGCGTCGCAGATCCCGGCCATTCAGGCCGCGATCACCAAGGGGGCGAACGCGCTCATCGTGTCGGCGACCGACCCCACGGCGCTGTGCCCGACGCTCAACGGCGCCACGAAGCGGAAGATCACGGTGGTCACCTACGACTCCGACGCCCCGACGTGCCGGAGCCTGTTCATCAACCAGGCCTCCACGTCCGCGATCGGGACCAGCGAGGTGGACCTGCTGGCCAAGGAGATCGGCGACTCCGGCGAGATCGGCATCGTCTCGGCCGCGGCGTCGGCGACGAACCAGAACGCCTGGATCGGGTACATGAAGCAGGAACTCACGAAGTACCCGAAGATGAAGCTGGTCGCGACCGTCTACGGCAATGACGACCCGGCCACCGCTACCCAGGTCACCCAGGGGCTGCTGGAGCAGTACCCGAACATCAAGGGCATCATCTCCCCCACGACGGTCGGCATCCTGGCCGCCGCGGGCGTGCTCGACACGGCCAAATACCGCGGTAAGGTCCAGCTCACCGGGCTGGGCACCCCGGACTCGATGAAGAAGTACGTGTCCGATGGCACGGTCAAGGCGTTCGAGCTGTGGAACCCGGCCAACCTCGGCTACCTCGCCGGTTACGCAGCCGCCGACATCGCGGGCGGGTCGCTCAAGGTCGCTCAGGGCGCCACCTTCAAGGCCGGCAAGCTCGGCACGTTCACCATCGGCGCCGACAACACGGTCCTGCTGGGCCCGCCGACCGTCTTCACCGCCACCAACATCAACAACTTCAACTTCTGACCGATAGCCGGTAGGCCGGGGGCTCGCGACGAGCCCCCGGCGGGGAGGCCCGGGTACGGGTCATCCTGGGAGAGGACCTGGAATGCGTGACCTGGCCAGCGTGAAGGCCACCCTGAAGGCACAGCGGATCGAGCTGCCGTCGTGGGCGTTCGGGAACACCGGAACGCGGTTCAAGGTGTTCGGGCAGCCCGGCGTGCCGCGGACGCCGCTGGAGAAGATCGACGACGCGGCGCAGGTGCACCGGTTCACCGGCGTCGCGCCCAGCGTGGCCGTGCACATCCCGTGGGACAAGGTCAGCGACTACGCGGCGCTGGCCAAGCACGCGGCGGACGCGGGGGTCCGGATCGGCACGGTCAACGCCAACGTGTTCCAGGACGACGATTACCGCCTCGGCAGCGTGGCCAACCCGGACCCGAAGGTGCGCCGCAAGGCCGTGGCGCGCCTGCTGGAGTGCGTCGACGTGATGGACGCGACCGGCTCCCGCGACCTCAAGCTCTGGTTCGCCGACGGCACCAACTACCCCGGCCAGGACGACATCCGCCGCCGCCAGGACCGGCTGGCGGAGGCGCTGGCGGAGGTGTACGCCCGGCTCGGGCCCGACCAGCGGATGCTGCTGGAGTACAAGCTGTTCGAGCCGTCGTTCTACACCACCGACGTGCCTGACTGGGGCACGTCGCTGGCCCACTGCCTGGCCACCGGGCCGAGGGCCCTGGTCGTGGTGGACACCGGGCACCACGCGCCGGGGACCAACATCGAGTTCATCGTGGCCGTGCTGCTCCGGCTCGGGCGGCTCGGCGGATTCGACTTCAACAGCCGGTTCTACGCCGACGACGACCTGATGGTCGGCGCAGCCGACCCGTTCCAGCTGTTCCGCATTCTGCACGAGGTCATCCGGGCCGGGGCCCTGGTACCCGGCCCCAGTCCCAGCACGCCGGGCGGGGACATCGCGTTCATGCTCGACCAGTGCCACAACATCGAGCCCAAGATCCCCGCCCAGATCCGCTCCGTGCTGAATGTGCAGGAGGCGTCGGCCAAGGCGCTGCTGGTCGACGCGGACGCGCTGGCGGCCGCGCAGCAGGCCGGCGACGTGCTGGGCGCGAACGCAGTCCTGATGGACGCGTACAACACCGACGTCCGGCCGCTGCTGGCGGAGGTCCGGGAGGAGATGGGCCTGGACCCGGATCCGTACGCCGCTTACGCCCGGTCCGGTTACCAGGAAAAGATCGTGGCGGAACGGATCGGTGGCACTCCGGCCAGCTGGGGCAGCTGAGTTTTTTTCCGCCCGGGGTACCGGGCCCGGTAGCTGGGATGACGTTGAGTTGACCGAACCGAGTGTGGCGGTGCCGAGATGACCGACGCGAGTGTGGCGGTGCCGAGATGACCGAACCGAGTGTGGCGGTGCCGAGATGACCGACGCGAGTGTGGCGGTGCCGGACCTGCTGCAGCGCAGCCACCGGCTCGGCTCCGATCCCCGCAATACCAACTACGCGGGGGGAAACACCTCGGCCAAGGCCACCGCCACCGATCCGGTTACCGGGCATCCGGTGGAGCTGATGTGGGTCAAGGGGTCGGGCGGCGACCTGGGCACGCTGACCGAGGCCGGGCTGGCCGTGCTGCGAGTGGACCGGCTGCGGGACCTGGCCCGCGTCTACCCGGGAGTCGAGCATGAGGACGACATGGTGGCCGCGTTCGACTACTGCCTGCACGGCAAAGGTGGCGCGGCGCCGTCGATCGACACCGCCATGCACGGGCTGGTCGACGCGGACTGCGTCGACCACCTGCACCCCGACTCCGGGATCGCGTTCGCCGCCGCCGCCGACGGCGAGGAGCTGACCAAGGCCTGCTTCGGGGACCAGGTCGCCTGGGTGCCGTGGCGGCGGCCCGGCTTCCAGCTCGGCCTGGACATCGCGCGGGTCAAGCGGGACCACCCGGAGGCTATCGGGGTCATACTCGGCGGGCACGGGATCACCGCGTGGGGGGAGACCAGCGACGAGTGTGAGGCCCGGTCACTGGCGATCATCGCCCGGGCGAGCGCCTACATCGAGGAGCACACGAACCAGGCTCCGTTTGGTGACGTCATCGACGGTTACCAGCCGCTGGCCGGCCCCGAACGGCGGGCGCGCGCCGCCGCCCTGGCGCCGGTGCTGCGCGGCCTCGCCTCGACCGACCGGGCGCAGGTCGGTCACTTCACCGACAGCGACGTGGTGCTCGATTTCCTGTCCCGGTCCAAGCACCCCGAACTCACCGCCCGCGGGACGTCGTGCCCCGATCATTTCCTGCGCACGAAGGTCCGGCCGCTCGTGCTCGACCTGCCGCCGTCCGCGCCGGTGGCCGACGCCATCGCCCGGCTGCGTGAGCTGCACGCCGCCTACCGCGAGGACTACCGCGCCTACTACGACCGGCACGCCGACGCTTCCTCGCCGCCCATGCGCGGGGCGGACCCGGCCATTGTGCTGGTGCCCGGGGTGGGGATGTTCAGCTACGGGGCGGACAAGCAGACGGCGCGGGTGGCCGGGGAGTTTTACGTCAACGCGATCAACGTAATGCGCGGCGCGGAGGCGCTGTCCACCTACACGCCGATCAGTGAGGCGGAGAAGTTCCGCATCGAGTACTGGGAGCTGGAGGAGGCCAAGCTGCGGCGGCGGCCTGCACCCAGGCCGCTGGCCACCCGGGTGGCCCTGGTGACCGGGGGCGGGTCCGGGATCGGGCGGGCCATCGCGCGGCGGCTGGCGGCCGAAGGGGCGTGCGTGGTCGTGGCGGACCGGGACGGCGAGGCGGCGGGAAAGGTGGCCGGGCAGATTGGGCCGACCGATGTCGCGGTGCCGGTCACCGTCGACGTGACCAGCGAGGCGGCGGTCGCGGCCGCGATCGCCGACGTGGTGCTGGCGTTCGGCGGGGTGGACCTGGTGGTCAACAACGCGGGCCTGTCCATCTCCCGGCCGCTGCTGGAGACCTCGGCCGCGGACTGGGACGTGCAGCACGACGTGATGGCGCGCGGATCGTTCCTGGTCTCACGGGAGGCGGCCCGGGTCCTCGCGGCGCAGGACATGGGCGGCGACATCGTCTACATCGTGAGCAAGAACTCCGTCGTGGCCGGCCCGTCTAACGTGGCCTACGGCGCGGCCAAAGCAGACCAGGCACATCAGGTCCGGCTGCTCGCCGCCGAGCTGGGGCCGCTCGGGATCCGGGTCAACGGGATCAACCCCGATGGAGTGGTGCGCGGGTCGGGGATCTTCGCGGGCGGCTGGGGCGCGCAGCGGGCCGCCGTGTACGGGGTGCCCGAGTCCGAGCTCGGCGCCTTCTACGCCAAACGGACCCTGCTGGGGCAGGAGGTACTGCCGGAGCACGTCGCGGCGGCCGTGGTGGCGCTGACCGCCGGAGACCTGTCCCTCACCACGGGGCTGCATATCCCGGTGGACGCGGGGGTGGCCGCGGGGTTCCTGCGGTGAGGCCCGAGCGGGTTGCGGGGGGCCGGACCGGCACGCCCGAGATGCCGCTCAGCCACGACGACCTCGAGCTGCTCCGGTTGCTGGCCGACGGCGTGCTCCTGGGCGCCGTCGCACGGCGGCTGCGGGCGTCGGAACGGACGGTGCGGCGCCGCATCCGGGACATCTGCGACCGGCTCGGCGTGGACGCGCCCATTCAGGCCGTCGTGTGGGCCGCCCGGCGGGGCCTGATGTGACGTCGCTGGTGGCGGCGGCCGACCTCGGGGCCTCCAGCGGCCGGGTGATGGTGGCCCGGGTCGGGCCGGGTGAGCTCGGGCTGCGCGAGGTACACCGGTTCGCCAACGTCCCGGTCCGGGTGGGCGGGACGCTGTACTGGGACATTCTGCGGCTCTACGCCGATGTGCTGGACGGCCTGGCCATCGCGGGCGGCGCGGGCGGCGCGGGCCTGGCCAGCGTGGGGATCGACTCGTGGGGCGTCGACTACGGCCTGCTCGACGAGACCGGTGCGCTGCTGGGGAACCCGGTGCATTACCGCGACGCCCGGACCGGCGGAGCCGCGGAACGGCTGTGGGCCCAGGTGCCCGCCGCCGACCTGTACGCCGTGACGGGCATCCAGCAGCTGCCGTTCAACACCGTCTACCAGCTCGCCGCGGCGGCCGGGAGCCCGCAGCTGGCAGCGGCCCGGACACTGCTGCTGATCCCGGACCTGCTCGGCTACTGGCTGACCGGGCAGGCCGGGGCGGAGCGGACCAACGCATCGACGACCCAGCTGCTCGACGCGCGGACCGGCGAATGGGCCTGGCCGCTGATCGAGCGGGCCGGGATTCCCCGGCGTATCTTCCCCCCGTTGCGCCAGGCCGGCACCGTGATCGGCCCGGTCCGCGCGAACCTGGACGAGCGGGCCCGGCCTGTGACGGGGCTGCCGGTGGTGGCGGTCGGATCACACGACACCGCATCCGCGGTGGCCGCGGTGCCGGCCCACGGCCGCGATTTCGCCTATATATCCAGCGGAACGTGGTCGCTGGTCGGGATGGAGCTGGACCAGCCCGTGCTGACCGAGGCCAGCCACCGGGCGGGCTTCACCAACGAGGCCGGGATCGACGGCCGGATCCGTTATCTGCACAACGTGACCGGCCTGTGGCTGCTCCAGGAATCGATGCGCGCCTGGGCCACGGCCGGCGTTCCGGCGGAACTGTCCGACCTGCTGGCCCGGGCGGCCCAGCTTCCCCCACTCGGGTCGGTGGTCGACGCGGACGACCCGGCGTTCCTGGCTCCCGGCGACATGCCGGCCCGCATCTGCGCCGCGTGCGCCCAGGCCAGTGACCCGGTTCCGGCCACTCCCCCGGAAATCGTCCGCTGCGTGCTGGACAGCCTGGCGCTGGCGTACCGGAGAACGATCACCCGGGCCCAGGAACTGTCCGGGCGGCACGTGGACGTCATCCACCTGGTCGGCGGCGGGGTCAGGAACGAGCTGCTCTGCCAGCTCACCGCGGATGCGTGCGGCCTGCCGGTGATCGCCGGGCCGGTCGAGGCGGCCGCGCTGGGCAACGCGCTGGTCCAGGCCCGTGCGCTGGGCGCGGCACCGGACGATCTCGACGAACTGCGGGGCCTGCTGCGCGCGACGCAGGAACTTCGGCGGTTCGAGCCACAGGGAAACGGCGCGGCGTGGGAGGCGGCGGCGCGGCGCCTGGGCGTCAGTTCCCCCAGCCCACGGCGGCCCTGATCAATGCGCGCGGTCAGCCGGAGGCGGCCCGGGCCAGCTCACGTGCTGGTCCGGGCGGACGAGCACCAGTGCGCCGCCGAAGTGCTCCGCCCAGTCCGGGTACCAGTGGCCCGGATCGGTTCTGGAGCCCCGGACGCCTCCGTCGACTCCGGCGCGGCCGGCCGGGCGGGACGAGCGACCGGCACGCCGTCCAGCCAGGCCGCACCCCGGGCGTAAAGGCGCTGCACTTCAGGACCACGCAGCCCCGGCATGTCCGGCTTCACGGCGAAACCAAGGTGGGTCTGCAGGTAGGCGAGGTGGCGGTAGCCCTCAGGGAAGGCGTCAAGTAGGTCAGGATCGAGGGTGACCGTGGTGGCGGCGATCGGCAAGATGGCGGTCCATAATCTCAGCTTTCGTGCTTTCCGCCGCTGTGACCAATGAGCAGATTAGCCCCCCGCTGCTCGTCCTGAAGGATGGAGAGCCGCTTCAAGCGGGACCATGGTCAGCGGGCGAGCCTTGCTATTCGACATTTTGTTCGATAGACTGCTATGCAATAGTATCCAGAGATTCATCCCGGGAGCATGAAGATTATGGGCGAGGATCCGCCGACTGGTGACAGTCAGCGCCAGGGGACACCGCCTGACGGCGGCGTACCCGGCGCCGGCCTGGGCGGACCGGTTGGCCCGGAGGATGACTGGGATCAGGAGGCTTCGCTGGCGGCGTTCGTGGCCGAGGTCGAAGCTAATCGCAAATTCGGCCTGATCGACCCCGAGGACTACTACGACCCTGACGACGGCTACGACCTGCCGGATGATTACTGCGGGCCCGCCGGGCCCGCCGGGCCTGCCACTGCCTCCCCGGAGCCGGAGGCACCGGGCCGGCCCCACGACATGGCCGCCGGGCCTGCCACTGCCCCCCCGGAGCCGGAGGCACCGGGCCGGCCCCACGACATGGCCGCCGGGCCTGCCGCTGGACGGCCGGAGCCGGAGGCGGGGCTTCTGCCCTGGGGCTTGGATGGCGGCCGTGATGATGGCAGTTCTGAGCGCGACGGCGGTTCGGGGTTTGCTTCGGGCGGAGCGTGGGACAAGGCGTTGCCAGGGCCAGGCCTGGCTGAGGCTGCTGATGCGGCCGCCGGTCCGGGCTGGCGCTATGGGGACACCAGTGACGATGAGCTGATCGGGCTGCTGGGCGGCTGGCAACGGATCGAGTCGTGGGCGGCGGCGGGGCGGTTGTCGGCGGTGGCAGAGCTGATCCGCCGCCGCCCCGGCACCCACGGTGACCGCGCCACGTGCAGCGGGATCCCGGCGTCATGGGGGAAGTTCTGCGCCGATGAGGTCGCGGTCGCACTCAGTATTTCGCGGTGGGCAGCCGAACGGACGACCGCCGTGGCCCGTGACCTGGCTACCTGTCTGCCGGCGACTAACCGGGCGCTGGGTGAAGGCGTGATCGACGCCTACAAGGCCCAGGTGATCGCGGAGGCCACCCGGGTCCTGGACGATGCCGCTACCGCTGAGGCCGAAGCGTCGGTGTTCGCAAGTGGGGTGGCGGGGAAGACCCCGGGGCAGATCCGGGCACTGATCGCCCGCGCCGTCCTGAAAGCCGACCCGGCCGGGGCGAAGAAACGGCGGGAACAGGCCCAGCGCGATGCGCGGGTGGAGTTGTGGCGTGAGGACGCGGGGACGGCGGCGATCTGCGGGTTCGGGTTGCCGCCTGATGCGGCGCTGGCCGCAGACCAGGAGATTACCGCCCGGGCCACGGGCCTGAAAGCCGCCGGGGTGCCCGGCACCACCGATCAGCTCCGGGTCCGCGCCTACCTGGACGCCCTGCTCGGACAAGACACCGCCGCCCGCTACCAGGCCGCCCAAGCCGCCCCCGCCACTGAGCCGGGAGCATCACCGGCCGGTGAAGTCACCCAGCCCAGTGAAAGCCCGCGCAACGGTAACAGCCAAGCGCAGGACAGCGGGTCGCAGGACGGCCCAGCGCAGGACGGCCCAGCGCAGGACGGCCCAGCGCAGGACGGCCCAGCACAGGACGGCCCAGCACAGGACGGCCCAGCACAGGACGGCCCAGCACAGGACGGCCCAGCACAGGACGG
>Ga0187875_10001603_pt1 | contig 17394 bp, 13 predicted proteins | sample June2016WEW_17_1_2_FD_132978 | JGI IMG/M metagenome (GOLD analysis project Ga0187875, IMG submission 132978) | Peatland microbial communities from SPRUCE experiment site at the Marcell Experimental Forest, Minnesota, USA - June2016WEW_17_10 | ecosystem: Environmental > Terrestrial > Soil >... | reverse complement strand
CGGCGAACAGCGCCGCGGCGAAGAACGCGGCCCGCCGCCCGTAGCGCCGCCGGGCCGTGCTCCACAGCAGCGTGGTCGCCCCGAGCATGAAGACCAGCGACAGGACCCGGGCCCCGGCCAGGCCGCCCGCGCTGTCCGCGGCCGCGCCGAGCGGCGGGTAGATGACGGGCGCGCCGGAGAAGTAGTACGGGAACGGCGGGATGGCCGTGCCGTGCAGCCAGTTCGCCCACTGCAGGTGCCCGGCCCACAGATCCAGGGCCTCATCCTGGTACGCCGTGTCGGCGCGGACCAGCCGGAGCGTCAGCAGCGACTGGACGATGAGCACCGGCACAAGCGGCCACCCGCGGGGCACATGCCACCTGGTGGGCCGGTCCGGCCGGTGCGCGGCGGTCCGCTCGGTCACGAGCGGGTCGGCCGGGGACTCGGCCGGCGCCGACGTATAAGCATTCATGACGGGTCTCCGCGTCCTTGTGCCCGGCGTGCCTCAGCAAGCGCCGACCAGGCTTCCCGGCACACCTGCGTCAGGGCTCAGCGGCCCTGGGGGCAGGGCGCTGGTGCCCGTGGGTGTCTTCGATACACGCGCGGGAGGCCTGGATTACCTGGCCTACACGCGTAGGACGCGCGAGTCCGGCCGTCCGATCACCGCCGCCACGGAAAAGGTGACGCGGCCGTTAGCCCGCCGCGTTCGGCGCGCCAGCCGAAGCCCGTCGATCAGCAGGTCGAGGAGGAGACGGCCCGAGCGGATCCGCCAGTGGCTTTCGGGATTGATCCGCCAGGGGATCCCCGTCATCAGCAGGACGTCGTCGGAATCCGGGCCGGGACCGACGGTGTCGGCCGCCCTGATTCGCGGCCACGAGCATCGCCGGGGCGCCGATGATCGTCTCGTGGGAGTCTCTGGCCAGGATCCCATGCGAGGCGACGCTGTTCAGCGCGTAGGCCGACTTTGGTCTGCCGTAATGCGCGAGACGCTCCATCCCTTCCAGAGGGCGCCAGCGGTGTTCGGGTCGTTCACCCAGTCGTCGCGCATCGTGGGATCGGTGGTCTCCAGCCAGCCCTTACTGGCGAACCGGACAGCCCGAGTGCAAGCACTGGCCACGGTGAAGACTTCTCAGCGGGTAATTCAGTTTTCCGGAGCGCGGATAATTCAGTTTTCCAGTTTCTCCGCATTGCTCGCTTTACCTCGAAGCTATGCCTCGCGGACTCGCGCCCCAGGGTCATATGGCTCTAGGAGAGCGGGTGCTTATTCAGGCCCTATGGCCCTGGGGAGCGGGCGCGCGAGACATACTCTTGAGGTAAGGCAAGCAATAGGTGGAACGGGAAGCTGAGTTACGCGCTGAGGGGTCGTCGTCAGTGGTGCATTCAAGGAACGCTCTAGGGAGGAGTAATTCCGAATAAGGGGTAGACATGAGGATCAATAAAGTATTGGCTGTGGTAATCGGTGCCGTTCTATTGCTGGCGCTGTGCGCGGGAACCAGCTTGCTCGTGGTCAACAACACGAACAACCACAACCTAGCCGTCCAGCGGGCAGCTGCCACAGCCAGCCATAACCGGGCTGTCGCCAGGGCATCCGCCGCCGCGATCACCAGGGGCATCGCCGCCGCGAACGCTAAGGCCGCTCGGGCAGAGGCCGCAGCCAAGGCAGCCAGGGCAGCCTCCAGCAACCCAGCGCCAGAACCTGGGGCTGTCACCCCGTCTGCCCAGCAGGCCCCGGCCGGGGACGCACCTCAGCCACTTGCGAACGCCGCCGCCGTGGTGACTGAGTATTACCAGGATCTGTCGAACGGCGATTACGCAGAGGCATGGACATTGGGCGGGGTCAACATCGCTGGCACGGACTACAACACCTGGGTTGCCGGGTACGCCACGACCACGAGCTTCACCCTGAACGCCGAGTCGCAGTCGAACTCCACGACTGTGGGCGCGAGCATCACCGCAACACAGTCTGATGGCGGGAGCACGTCCTACCAGGGCACCTACACCGTCGAGGGTGGCGTCATCACTTCCGCCGACATCACGCAGACTGGCTGAACAAGTTACGGGGATGGCGTGCTCATGGCCACGCCGATGCTATGAAAGCCAGTCGGGCAACAGAACCGCTCTGCGCAGGCGAGGGGATCGGCACGATCGCTGGCCCGCTGGCCCGTGGCCGGCGGGCATGAGGGCAGCCGGCTCCTGATCGCGTCCGGCGGCCCGGCAGGATAGGGGGATCGGACGGCGCGGGGAGGATCCTGGATGAGTCGCGTGGTGGTCATCGGCGCTACCGGGCACATCGGCACCTACCTCGTGCCGCGGCTGGTGCGGGGCGGTCACGAGGTCATCGCCATGAGCCGGGGCCTGCGCGACCCCTATCACACCGCCCCGGAGTGGGCCCAGGTCACCCGGGTCGCCGTCGACCGGGATGCGGAGGACGCCGCGGGAACCTTCGGCAGGCGGGTCGCGGAGCTGCGCCCCGACGTGGTCGTTGACCTGGTCTGCTTCACCGCGGCCTCGGCCCGGCAGCTCGTCGACGCGCTCCGCCCGTCCCGCCCGCTGCTGCTGCACTGCGGGACCATCTGGGTGCACGGTCCGGCGCTGCGGGTGCCGGTCACCGAGGATGAGCCGCGCACCGGGTACGGCGAGTACGGCACCGGCAAGGCGGAGATCGAGGCGCTGTTGCACCGCGAGACGCTGGCGGGCGGCGTCCCGGCCGTCGTGCTGCACCCGGGTCACATCAGCGGGCCGGGCTGGCCGGTGATCACGCCCGCCGGCAACCTGGACCCGGCCGTGTGGACGAGCCTGGCCACCGGTCAGCCGCTCGCGCTGCCCGATCATGGCCTGGGCGTCCTGCATCACGTGCACGCCGACGATGTGGCGCAGGCATTCCAGCGGGCCCTGTCCCGGCCCGCGGCCATCGGGGCCAGCTTCCACGTGGTGGCCGAGCAGGCCATGACGCTGCGCGGCCTGGCCACCGGCGTCGCGCGCTGGTTCGGCCGCGAGCCGGTGCTGGACTTCGTGGACTGGGCGGAGTTCGAACGCCGGGCGGGTTCCGGGGCCGCGGAGGCCACCCGTGAGCACACGTTCCGCAGCATCACCGCGAGCATCGCCCGGGCCCGCGAGGTGCTCGGCTACGGGCCGCGCTACAGCACGCTCGATGCCCTGCACCAGGCCCTGGCCTGGCTCGTCGCCCACGGCCAGGTGGACGTCGGCGGCCAGCCATTTCCCGTGGATGGCGGGGCCTAGCCGCACCAGCGCCGCAGCCAGCCATGCGGCCGCGGCCTGCATCCCCACCGGGGCGCGGCGGCCGCGCTGGCGGTGCGCCGCGACGGTCTCGTCCAGGCCGTCGAGGTGCCGGCCGGACGAGGCGTCGTGACCTGGAGCTCGCCTGGGACCCCTCCCGCGCCGCGCCACGGCGCCGGGCCGATGGTCAGGAACGGCTTACCAACCGTCCAGCCAGTCTTCAGGTCCCCTGCCTACGGTGACACGAGTCGCGGGACTACCAGGGACCGGGCGACCAGGGCCAGCGAGGGCCAGCGAGGGCCAGCAAGGGCCAGCAAGGGCCAAGCAGGGAGGCTGGGGCGGTGCGGGAGAGCGTCACGATCTGGTACAGGGGAGCGGGCTACCAGCTCGGCCGGGCGGAACGCGGTTACGCGATCTGGCCCGCGGGCGGGCCGCCGGAGCAGCCCCTGGAACTGTGGCCGCAGACGCCCGCGGGGTGGACCGCGGCCTGGACCCGGTTCAACGCGGTCGAGGCGCCCGGCACCATCGCCCATCTCAGGCCGCCCGCGGGCCCCGGGCCCGGGCCGCTGGCGGACCAGGTCTCCGGCCCGCCGGCCGCTTCCAGCTCCTGGCGGCCGGCGGCCGGTCCCTTCCCGCCCGCGGCCGGCCGGGCCTGGCCAGGCGCCCCCTCCGCCCGGCCAGGCGCCCCCTCCGCCCGGCCGGGGTTCCCCTCGGCCTGGGCACGCGTCCGCTCGGCCAGGTCGCTCAGCGCGGCCATCCTGCTCGTCACCGGGGTTGCCTGCGGGCTGGCCGGGCTGTTCCCCGCCTACCTCTCGGGGTCGAGCCTCGCCCAGGAGCCGGCCGAGCTGGTGCCGCACGTGATCTACCTGGCGGTATGGACGGCCAGCGCGCTGCTCATCGCGTCCGGGGGCACCCGGCAGCGGATGGGCGCCCTCCTCGCGCTGGGCATGAGCATCGTCACGTTCGGCTTCTTCTTCTCCGACCTCGGCACGGTGATCTCCGGGGGCGCGCACCTGCTGGGCGCCGGCCTGGTGCTCGGGCTCGCAGGCTGGCTGGCCTGCACGGCCGGCTCGGTGCTGGCGTTCCGGCTCCGCTCGGCCGACGCGCCCCGCAAGCTGGACGGGCATCAGATGGCCTCGGTCGTGACGCTGACCATCGCGGCGCTCGCCGCGGTCGGGGCCGCGGTCTCGTTCGCCCCGTCGTGGGACAGCTACACGCTGCGGACGGCGGCTGGCCTGACGAACTCCCTGACCGCCGGGAACAGCTTCGCGAACCCGGCCCCGGTCATCGTCGGCGATGTCGCGGTCATGGTCACGCTGGTCGCGGTCGTGATCGTCGCCGCCCTCTGGCGCCCGGTCCGGCTGGGTGCGCTGCTGCTCGCGGGGGCCGCCATCCCCATGGCCGCCCAGGCGATCTCGGCCCTCGTCCAGGTCAGTGAGCCCGTGTCCGCGACCAGCTTCGGCATCTCCCCGGCACAGGCCGCGCAGGCCGGGCTCAGGATCAGCGCCGGCCTCACGCCCGCGTTCTGGATCTACTGCGCGTTCGTGGTCGCGCTGCTCATGGCAGGCGCGTGGATGGCTATGCCGCAGCGCCCGGCCAGCCGCTCTTCCTCCCGGCCCGGGGGCATCCCGTCACCGGGAGCTGTGGCACCTGGCCGGGCGCCGCTCAGTAGCTAAGCTCGGCGGGCAGAAGGCTCGCGGACACGTCTCCGACCAGATCCGGATCGGTCGGGTCAAAGGCCCGGACCGGGGCTCCGGCGCGCAGGTCGATTCGGGGAAGCTCGACCCAGATCAGGGCAGGGCTCGTCCGTGACCAGAAATAGTAGGTCAGGTTGGTGAGGTCGATGGCCGACACCCACCAGGTGGGATAGACCCCGAAATCCTCATACGGGGCGCCGGGCGGGCAGGCCACTGAGCCCGCGACGCCGACCACGCCGGCCACGGCCTCCGCGGTATCACGCGGCTCAGGTAGGTAGTGCAGGAAGTATGAGGCCCGGACGAAGCGGTCGACGGACTCGATGCCGCCCGGCACCGGCTGGTCGCCCCCGAAGGGGCGATAGCGCCGCAGGTTGGCCCGCTGCTCGGCGAACGGCGGCTCGTTGGCCACCACCTGGTACTCGCTGGAATGGTGGATCCGCAGTATCCCGCCGGCCGGCTCCACGATGGCGGAATCCCCGCCGGCGTCCTCGAGGGCCAGGTGGCAGCCGAGTTCCTGGCCCCGCATCGGAACGGACACGACGGAGACCTCACGCAGGGCCGACACGGCCTCAGCCACCGTCGCGTACTGGTCGAGGACCCACTGTGCCCACAGCAGATTGGGTACCGCGCCAGGGCTGTCAGGCGGTGCGAAACCGGCTGACCCGTGGTACAGCAAGTGCGCGGCGAGCCCGGCGGAATTCACCCCGTCGGTCGTCCCGGCCCCCCACATACTCAACCCCACCACACCGAACCGTGACCGCCAGGTCAGCCCGCCCGCGCTGCGACGCGTGCCCTCGGGCACCGCCCAGAGCACCGGCTCATCGCTGACCGCCCAGTCCATGGTGCGCGAGACGACCTTGGCGATGCCGTTTCCCGACCAGAAGATCCTCGTGCACATTATCCTTCTCCGCAGTATTCTGACTACCCAGAGTAACAGGCTGGAGGTTAGGTGTCGCGATCAGCGATCATATGATTACATGACGTAGCCATCGGGTGCCGCCCGGCGTCCCGGTAGTGCGTATTCAGCCGCGGCGGGCGAGAGGGCCTTCCCATGACCGGCAGGCCAGTGGATTCCGGGAGACTACGCGACAGCCGGCTGGTGCTCCGGGGCGAGCGGTGGCTGGAGCGCCAGGCGGGCGGCCGGCTCGGCAGTCTCGTGATGGGCTGTGTGCTGCGTTACGCGGCGTCGAGTGAGAACTCCGCCGAAGCGCTGGTCCTCGGCACATTCCTGTCGGTCGTACCCGCCCTGCTGGCCATCTACGCCCTGTCAGATCTGTCGGCCGGGTCGGGTAACGGCATCGCCCAGCACCTGATCTACCGCCTGCACATCCATGAACCAGCCGCCCGGCTGCTGTCCTCAGCGTTCGGGAGCGAGGCTAGTAACGCCGCGGCTGCCACGGTGATCGGCCTGCTGGGCTTTCTCGTCTTCGGGCTCGGTCTGGGGAAGATCGTCCAGGCGGTGTACGCCCGGGCCTGGGGGATCGAGGTCCGCTCGCTCGCCGACCGATGGCGCTTCGCGCTCTGGTTCGTAGTCTCCACGATCCTGCTGGGCCTGCAGGTAACCGAAGAGTCGCTGGTCTCGTCGCTGGGCTGGGTGCTGGCTAGCCCGGTCGGTCTCGCGGTCCTCGTGGCCTTCTGGCTGTGGACACCCTGGCTGCTGCTGCACCGCACGATCAGCCTGCGGCTCCTGCTTCCGGGGGCTCTGCTGGTCGCCGTGGTCTACATGCTCGCGGTGACCGTCTCGGAGTTCGTGCTCGGCTACTGGATCACCGACAACGGGCGCTTCTTCGGCTCCTTCGGCGTGGTCCTCGCGCTCGTGGCGTGGGCACAGGTGGTCGCGGGAATCTGGCTTGCCTGCGCGGTCTTCTCCCCGGTCTACGCCGAATGGCGGGAAGGCTGGAAGCGCGACGGGATCTCCCCATTTCCATACCCGCGCCCTGGCGGGCTGAGCCAGCCAGGCCGCGGCCGGGCGTCCTAGAGCGGATGCTCAGGTGGGCGTAGACGACGACGTTGTCCAAGTACTGGCGGGTCGCGGTGTCGCATTGGCCTCCGCAGGTGACCAGGCGGAGGCTGGGAACACGTGCGTTCTCGGTGCCAGAGGGCCCTGCTGGACCGGCCCCGCACTACGCGCATTGCGTTCCCTCAGGAACCACGGGCGCGGCGGGCTGGCAGCCGGCCGTTAGGGTCGTTATGTGAAGTCAGCGCAGACCGCGGGCGGGACAGGCCAGGCGGGAGAGGCCGGAGCGGGCCAGGCCGGCGCCGCAGAGGCGCGTGCCGGCCGGCTGATCGAGGTGCTGAACCGGGCCCTGCCGGGCGGCCGCATCATCACCGATCCCGGCGTCCTGGCGGCCATGTCCCACGACGATGCCGAGTGGGCGCCGGCCGGGCGGGCGGCCGCCGGCGTGCGCGCCCGCTCGGAAGCCGAAGTCCAGCAGGTCGTGCGGATCTGCGCCGAGCTGGGTGCGGCTGTCGTGCCGCGCGGGGCCGGCACCGGCCTGTCCGGCGGCGCCAACGCGGTCGACGGCTGTGTCGTCCTCGACCTGGCCCGGATGGACCAGGTGGTCGAGATCGACCGGGACAACCTCCTCTGCGTCGTGCAGCCGGGTGCGGTCAACAACGACGTCAAGGCGGCCGTGGCCGAGTACGGCCTGTGGTACCCGCCGGACCCGGCCAGCGCGCCCTGGTCCACGATCGGCGGTAACGTCGCCACCAACGCCGGGGGCCTGTGCTGCCTGAAGTACGGCGTGACCCGCGACTACGTCCTGGGCTTGCGCGCCGTGGTCGGCGGCCCCATGGTTGATGGAGCGGTCGCTGATGGAGCGGTCGCCTACGGCGACGTGGTACGGCTCGGCCGCCGCACCACCAAGGGCGTGGCGGGCCTCGACATGGTCGGGCTGTTCGTCGGGTCTGAGGGCACGCTCGGCGTGGTCACCGAGGTGACCCTGCGGCTGCGGCCGGCGCTGGCGGGCACGCCACGGACCGTCGTCGGCGCCTTCCCCGACCTGGTCAGGGCGGGCGAGGCCGTGTCGCAGATCACCCGGCGCGGGCTGGGCCCGTCTGTCCTCGAGCTCCTCGACCGGGCCTGCCTGACGGCCGTCGAGGACTGGAAGCACCTGGGCCTGGAGGCCGACGCGGCGGCGCTGCTGCTGGCCCGGGTGGACACCCAGGGGGACTATGGCGCGGCTGAGTCGGACGGGCTCGCCGCGGCGATGACCGATGCGGGTGCGCTGTGGGTAGCCCAGTCCACCGACGACGCCGAGGCCGAGGCGCTGTTCGAGGCGCGGCGGCTGGCCTACCCGGCGTTCGAGCGGCTGGGCCCGGTGCTCACCGAAGACGTCTGCGTCCCGCGGTCCAAGGTCCCGGCGATGCTGGCCCAGATCGAGGCGATCGCGGCCCGGCACGGCCTGCAGATCTCCACCATCGCCCACGCCGGCGACGGGAACCTGCACCCGCTGATCGTCACGCCGCCGGGCGACGACGCCGCCCGGGCCGCCGCCCAGGCCGCGTTCGAGGAACTCCTCGACGAGGCGATCGCGCTGGGCGGCACGGTGACCGGCGAGCACGGCGTCGGGCTCCTGAAACGCGAGGGGATGCGCCGGGAACTCGACCCGGGATCCCTCGCTCTGCAGCAGGCGGTGCGCCACGCCCTCGACCCGCGCGGGGTGTTCAACCCCGGTAAAGGGTGACGGGCCCGGCCCCGGTGATCTCCGCCCGCGCCCGCCCGGGGTGATCCCCGCCCGCGCCCCCGGGTGATCTCCGCCCGCGCCCGTCCCGGGGACCGGACGGTACGCTGGAAGCATGGCTGGGGCTCATGGCTGAGGGCGCTGACGAGGCGCCGGACATCCTCGATCTGCCCATCGGGCTCGACGCGACCGGGACCCGGGCGGAGTTCGACAGCCTGGGCAAAGTCGAGGTGCCCGCGGACCGGTACTGGGGCGCCCAGACCCAGCGGAGCCTGGACCACTTCAGCGTCGGCCATGACAAGATGCCCGCCGAGGTCTACCACGCCTACGGCTACGTCAAGAAGGCCGCGGCCCTGGTCAATACCCGGTCTGGCCGGCTGCCGGGGTGGATGGGCCAGCTCATCCAGCGGGTCTGCGACGAGATCATCCGGGGGGAGCTGGACCGCGAGTTCCCGCTGCACGTGTTCCAGACCGGCTCGGGCACCCACTCCAACATGAACGTGAACGAGGTGATCGCCAACCGGTGCATCCAGCTTGTCGGCGGCACGCTCGGCTCGCAGCAGCCCGTGCACCCCAACGATCACGTCAACATGTCCCAGTCGAGCAACGACACGTTCCCGACCGCGATGCACATCGCCGCCTACACCATGGCCACCGAGCGGACGATCCCCGCGCTGCGCCGGCTGCGGGACGCGATCGCGGGCAACGCGGAGAAGTGGGCCGGCATCGTCAAGATCGGGCGGACGCATCTCCAGGACGCCACCCCGCTGACCGTCGGCCAGGAGTGGTCCGGGTACGCCGGGGCTCTTGATGACGCGATCGCCGAGGTCGAGCACGTCACGCACGGCCTGCTGCCGCTGGCCATGGGCGGGACCGCCGTCGGCACCGGGCTGAACGCCCCGGAAGGCTTCGGGGAGGAGGTCGCCGCGGAGATCGCCGCGATGACGCGCGCCCCGTACGAGACCGCGGGCAACAAGTTCACCGCCCAGGCGACCCTGGACCGGATGGTGCGTGCGCACGGCGGGCTCAAAGCCGCGGCCGTCACCCTGTTCAAGATCGCGAACGACCTGCGCTGGCTGGGTTCCGGCCCTCGGGCGGGGCTCGGTGAGCTGATCCTGCCGTCCAACGAGCCCGGCTCGTCGATCATGCCGGGCAAGGTCAACCCGGCCCAGGCCGAGGCCATGCTGATGGTGGCCATCCAGGTCATCGCGTCCGACGTGGCCGTGACCATGGGCGGCGCCGAAGGCAACCTTGAGCTGAACGCGTTCCGCCCCATTCTCATCGACAACTACCTCCACTCGGCGCTGATCATGGCCGACATGTGCGACCACCTGCGTGAGTTCATGATCGAGGGCACCCAGCTCAACGAGGCCAAGCTCACCGAGAACATCGAGCGCTCAGTCATGATGGTCACCGCGCTGTCGCCGGTGATCGGCTACGACCAGGCCTCGGTCATCGCGCACTACGCGATCGACCATGACCTGACCCTCAAGCAGGCAGCGCTGGCCAACAGGGTCAGCGAAGACCTGTTCGACCGGGTGGTTGACCCGGTGGCCCTCACCCGCGGCGGCACCGCCGACGCGCCGCGGGATCGCGGGAAATCCTAGAAGGAGTACCTTTCCGGTGGTGGTTCCGGCAGGCGGACCAGCCTGACTGGACGCCCCCCGGCGAGCCTGAACTGCGGCAGCATTTCGCGCCGGAGTTCCTGGCCGCGCGCCCCGGGCCCGAGCTGACCGGTTCCTGCCCCTCACCGCGGCCCAGTAGCCCGCCTGCGTGGTGATCGCACGCCGGGACCCCTGAGCACCACGGTGGCCGCCCCCTTAACACGCTCAATTCTCCCCAACGGTCCGTCCGCGCGACTATCAGCGCCCGGGAACCAGGACGTCCCCCGACTGATAGGCAGGGGTCCCGTCCACGACGGTGGCCAGCACCGGGATGTCCGCGATCCGGTCCGGGACGGCCGTGAGCGGGTTGTCGGCCAGCACCACGAAGTCGGCCAGCTTGCCCGGCTCGAGCGAGCCGATCTCGTCCTCCCGGTGCATCGCGGCGGCGGCTTGCGTGGTGTACAGGGCGAGCGCGTCCCGGGCCGTCAGCCGCTCGCCGGGCCCGAGGACCTGGCCGCCGGCGGTGCGGCGGGTCACCGCGTCGCGCAGGCCGAGCAGCGGCGCGGCGCTGATAACCGGGGCGTCGGAGGAGCCGGCCACGGTGAGGCCCGCCCGCCGCCAGGACCCGAACGCGTAGAGCTGGTCCGCGCGGCCGGGGAACGCCTCGGCGAACCCGTCGCCCAGGGCGGACAGGAACCCGGGCTGGCTCACGATGACGATGCCGAGGTCCGCGGCCCGGGCGGTGAGCGGCGGGTACATGGCCCCGGCGTGCTCGATCCGGTGCCGCCGCGGGTTCCGTCCCGGGCCTGAGGTACCCAGCCCCGTGTCGGCCAGCACGGCAGCGTAGGCGTCCAGCACGGTCTCGATGGCCCGGTCCCCCTGGGCGTGCACGGCGACCTGGAACCCGCTTGTGTCGAACTGGCGGACCATCGCGGTCAGCTCGTCCCGGCTGAAGAACAGGATGCCGGAGCCGTGCGGCGGGACCGGGTAGGTGCCGTAGATGGCCGCGGTGCGGCTGCTCATCCCGCCGTCGGCCCAGATCTTCACGGCCTCGGTGGCCAGCCGCCCGGAGTGCCGGCCCTGCAGGCCCTCGGCGAGCAGCCAGTCCACCTGGTCGTGCACGACCAGGCCGTAGATCCGCTGGCGCAGCGCGCCGGCCTGGTCGGCCTCGGCAAAGGCGGCGAACGTGTCGCGGCGCAGGTCCGCGTCGCAGGCCGCGGTGATCCCGAGCGACGCGAGATGCTGCCCGGCCCGCTCCATGAGACGGGCCCGCTCGGCGGCGCTCATCCGGGTGATGTCCTCGCGCAGGTTGCGCTCGAACAGCGCGAACATGGGGCCCTCGAACACCACGCCGTCCAGGCGGCCGTCACGGTCGCGGCCGAACGCACCGCCCGGGGGATCCGGCTGCCCGTCCGCGAACCCGGCCGCCCGCAACGCCGCGCTGTTCAGCACGCAGGCGTGCAGCGACGTGTGGTAGACCACGGCCGGGCGGTCCGGCACGGCCAGGTCCAGGTCGTCCCGGGTGGGATGCCGTCCCTCGCGCAGCTGGTACTCCACGTACCCGCTCCCGGTCACCCACGAGCCCTCCGGGGTGCGGGCGCTCATCTCGCGCAGCCGCGCCTGGATGGCCGCGATGTCGGGCGCGGCCGGCTGGCTGCAGTCGGCGCCCGCGGCCAGGTAGCCGACGTCGGCGACGTGGCAGTGCGCGTCGATGAGCCCCGGGATCACGGTCGCCCCGTCCAGCCGGGCTACCGCCGCGCCGGGTCCGGCCGCCGCCCGGACCTCCCCGGGGTCGCCGATGGCGGCGATCCGGCCGTCCCGGACCAGCATGGCCTCGGCCGTCCCGCCGCCCGGGCTCATGGTGATGACGACCGCATCCTCAATGACCAGTTCCACCCGTGGAACCCTACGTCGCGCCGCAGCCCAGCCGGGAGAGCGTGGCTCAGGCCAGTTCCGGCCAATGTGACCCACGCCCTATATCCGGGGCCTCATATCCGGGGCCTCATATCCCGGGCCTCGGGCCCGGCGGGTGCCGCTTAGCGGGTGGTGGCGAACTCGCCCGCGCGGACCGAGGGGGGTTCGTCCTCACCCTCGATGAGGTGGCTGTGGCTGAGCGTCGTGACGCCGCCGACGATCAGGGCCAGGGCCAGGGCCTCGACGGCCAGGTCCCCCACGCCGGTCTGGATGTGCTCGCCGAACAGGAACAGCCCGAGCAGGCTGGCCGACAGCGGGTCGAGGATGGTGAACCCGGGCTGGGACGCGGCGAGCGGACCCGCCGCCAGCGCGTGCGAGGCCAGCAACAGGGTCGCCGCCCCGGCTCCGATCAGGACGTACAACGACCAGTTGGTCACGATGGCGTCGATCCCGTCACTCAGGTGCGAGCTGAGCTCCTTGATCACCGCGGCGACGAAACCCCAGGCAACTCCGGTGGCCGCGCCGAGCACCGCGGCGCGGCGAGACGGCGCGGCGCCGGGAAGCCGGCCCAGGCCGAAGGCCACGGCCAGGGCCACGAGCACCACGCCCAGGGACGCCAGGCCCGCCAGCCACCACAGGGTGGCGGGCGCGTGCAGCCGGCCACCCGAGGGTGACGCCGCAAGCAGGAACAGGCCCAGGCCGGCGCACATGGCGATGGCGGCCATCCAGTCGCGCCGTTTCACCGGGCGTGAGCCGATCACCGCCATGTAGCCGAACACGAAGATCAGCTCCAGGGCCAGGATGGGCTGTACCAGGGCCAGCGCGCCGAAATGCAGGGCGCTGATCTGGAGGATGAAGCCGACGATCATGCTGGCCAGGCCGAGTAGCCAGATCGGCTGGCGGACCAGCTTGAACAGCAGGTAGATGTCGAAGCCCGAGGACCCGGAGTCCCGCGCGCCGAGACGCTGGCAGACCGAGGAGCTGGCGGTGCAGAAGCTGGCCGCGAGGGCCAGAACGATCGCCGCTTCCACTAGTTCTCACTCCCTGCCCGGCTCGTTTACGCTGCTCCGCTCGTTTACGGCGTACCCGGAGCTTCCTCCGCTACGTACAACCGGTTCGCCAGCCGAATCTTCCCGCCGACGGAAGGAATCTTGCCGGAACCTCCCCGCGCGCCGCGCGGGGAGGTTCAGGGCAGCGGCGTCACGTCCGGGACCTCCTGGGCCCTGGTCCGGCGGCCCATCCACCAGAAGGCCGTCCCGATGACGACGAAGGCCAGCACCGGCAGGAGCTCGGTCCACAGGTAGGTGAAACGCTGGGCGTAGGTCCAGCCCGAGGGGATGAAGTCACTGCCGAACCACGAGCTGCCCAGCCCCGGGGCGATGAGCTGGATGCTGGCCACGGCCACCAGGATCATCAGGATCACGGTCAGCGGCCGGTACCAGGGCATCCTGAACGGCCGCGGCGTGGCCGGGTGGCTGCGCCGCAGCTTCCACAGCGCGGGGTAGATGAGCAGGTAGCTGATCAGCGTGGTGGAGATGGTCACGCCGAGCACCGCGTCGAAGTACTTGGCCGCGTTACCGCTGGTGATCTGGTGGGCGAGCACGACCACGATGGTGGCCACGATGCCGCTGAACACGTTGACCCGGACCGGGGTGCCGTACCTGGCGTTGATCACCCCGAGCACGCGCGGCCCGGCCCCGTCGTAACAGGACACCGCCAGGGCCCGGTCCGAGCCCATGATCCAGGTCACGCCGGAGGTCAGCAGGCACAGGATGAACAGGACCGCGCAGGCGTCCCCCAGGACCAGCCCGGCCCCGGTCAGCGTGGCGGTGCCGCCCGCCGTGACGTGCCCGCCGTAGACGGTGAAGACGTCCTGGATCGCGCTGACGAACCCGCTGAAGTTGGTGATGGCGCTGGACGGCAGGACGATCAGGATGCCGATCACCGGCAGGGCGTACAGCACCACGCTGGCCACCGCGGAGCGGGCGATCCCGAACGGCACGTCGCGCTGGGGGTTGGTCATCTCCTCACCCGCGCTGCTGGGCAGCTCGAACCCGACGAAGTTGAACAGCAGCACGCCGACCAGCAGGACGAACCCGCTCTCGGACGGCTTGTAGCCACTCGCGCCCAGTCCGTGCGCGCCGTGCTTGAACGCGAAGATGATGACGGAGAGCGTGAACAGGCCGAGCAGGATGAACCGGGCGAAGGCCCCGGCGGTCGGCAGCCACTTGGCCTTGCTGAACGACATGATGGCGGCCAGGATCGACAGCCAGACGAACGTGAGCGCGATGATGAACCACACGGGGGTGGACACGTTCGCGCCGTGGTTGAAGAACACCTCGACCGCGGCGATGCAGGTGATCGTGAGCGAGCCGCCGATCCACACCGGGTTGGTGATCCAGTACAGGAAGTTGTTCACCGCCCCGGCCAGGTGCCCGAAGGCCAGCCGGGTCCAGTAGTACGGCCCGCCCTCCTCCGGAAACGCCGCGCCCAGCTCGGCGAACAGCAGCGCCTGGGGCACGAAGAACACCACCGCGAAGACCATCATCCAGGTGAAGGCCTGGCCGCCGCCCTGAGCCACGGTGGCGATGGTGTCCACCCCGACGATGGTGCAGATGAGGAAGAAGAGGATGTCGAAGCGGCCGAAGTGGCGCTGCAGCTTCTGCCGCTCGACAGTGGCCGCAACGGTCGTCGTGTCCAGGGTGTCAGTCATCCGCAGTGCTCCTGGGGGGTGAGCAGGGGTATACACAGGCACATCCTGGCCGCAGCCTCACAACGGACGATTTCGGCCGTATTTCCTATTTGTGACGCGCAAGGACAGGCTGTCAACGCCCGTGAGCCGCGTCGGTATGACAGCGGTGCGGTTCTACCGGCCCCACTGTCCACCGGCGCGGCTGAAGCCGGACTTCCCGGTCCTCCCGCCGGGGCGTTCGGGTACAGGTCGGGGCCGAACGGCACTGGGGTTCTCGCCGCCCGCGCGGTTGGCTGGATTGCGCATCGGTCCCGCGGTCCGGCCGCGGGAACCTGAGCCGAGGAGAGGGCCATGGCCTACGGTCACGCTGAGCGGAACCTCGCGACGCTGAGGCTCTTGCAGCAGAAGGCTGATGAAGCGCTCAGGCAGCAGGCGCGGGAGCATCCCGCGCCGGCGCCCCAGCCAGGCGAATCAGCCGGGGACAGCACCCGGGGGCACCGTGATCCGCGTGCTCCGGCCCGGGTCCCCCCGGGCGACGCCCGTCGTACCGGGTAGGCGCGCTGGCCGGCGTTCGTCCCAGGCACCCTGGGCTGGCCGGCCGGGGATAGCTGTGTTAGGACGGTGGTATGCGGACTTGGCGGATGCCGGGCCGGGACCGTCTCGCTGTGCTGGCCGCGTTCGCGGCCCCGCTGGCCCTGGCGGCAATCATGGTGCCCTGGCGCGCCAGTTTCCCGAACACCGACGCCGCGCTGGTGCTGATCCTGGTGGTCGTGGCGGTGGCCGCCAACGGATACCGGCTGGCCGGGTACGTCGCGGCCCTGTCGGCGGCGGTCTGGTTCGACTTCTTCCTGACCCGGCCCTACGAGCGGTTCACCATCTTGCGCCGGGCCGACATCGAGACCACCGTGCTGCTGCTGGTCATCGGGGTAGCGGTCACCGAGCTCGCGGTCTGGGCCCGGCGCCAGCACGCCGTGGCCAGCAGGCGGGCCGGCTACCTGGACGGGATCAGCGCCGCCGCGCAGGCGGTGGCGGCCGGCGGCTCCCCGTCGGACCTGATCGAGCAGGTGAGCAGGCAGCTGACCGGGTTGCTGTCGCTGCAGTCATGCCGTTTCCAGTACGGGGTGGCGGGTATTGGCCACCCCGCCCGGCTGCGGCACGACGGGACGGTGAGCGCCGCGCGCCACGACCGCGCCGCGGACCCGGCCGGATTGCCCGGTGGCGGCGACACGGAGCTGCTGGCGGAAAGCGGCGGCATCCTCGAGGGCCGGTTCCTGATGACACCGGCCCCCGGGGCACAGCCAAGCCTGGAGCAGCGGCTCCTGGCCATCGCGTTCGCCGACCAGGTCGGGGCGGCGCTCGCCTCGAGCCACCCGGTCGACCAGTAACCGGGCCCGCTCGGGCTCATCGAGGTCGTTCGCCGTGGTTGGCTGGGATGGCAGCGGGCATGGTGGAGTCGCGCCCGCCCGCGCGCCGTCCCGACCCCCGGGTCACCAGGAGCTCGTCATGACCGTGGACCGGATGCTGGCCAGCAGTGAGGCCGCTGACCTGCTGGACCGGGCCCGGCAGCTCGCCGACCGCGAGCTCGCGCCCCGCGTCGCCGAGGCGGAGGCCAGTGAGGCTTTTCCCGCCGAGGTATTCAAGATCATCGGTGCGGCGGGCCTGCTCGGCCTGCCGTATCCCTCGTCGCTGGGTGGCGGCGGCCAGCCGTACGAGGTATACCTCCAGGTCCTGGAGGAGCTGGCGATGCGGTGGGCCGCGGTCGCGGTCACGGTGAGCGTGCACGGCCTGTCGTGTTTCCCGCTGGCCACCTACGGCACCCCCGGCCAGCAGGAGCGATGGCTGCCCGACCTGCTCGGCGGCGGCATGCTCGGGGCGTACAGCCTGTCCGAGCCGCAGGCGGGCTCGGACGCGGCCGCGCTGGCCTGCCAGGCCGTGCGGGAGGACGACAGCTACGTCATCACCGGCACCAAGGCCTGGATCACCGGCGGCGGGAACGCCGACTCCTACACGCTGTTCGCCCGGACGGCTCCCGGCAGTCAGGGGGTCTCCTGTTTCCTGGTGCCGGCCGCCGCGCCCGGCCTGTCGTTCGGCGAGCCGGAAAAAAAGATGGGGCTGCGGGCAGTGCCGACGACCAGCGCCCACTACGACGGCGTGCGGCTGCCCGCGGACCGCCGGATCGGGGCCGAGGGGCAGGGACTGCGGATCGCGTTCAGCGCGCTGGACTCGGGACGGCTGGGCATCGCGGCCGTCGCGACCGGGCTGGCCCAGGCCGCCCTGGACTACGCGGCGTGCTACGCCAGGGAGCGGCGGACGTTCGGTCAGCGGATCATCGACCACGAGGGCCTGGCGTTCCTGCTCGCGGACATGGCGGCCGCGGTCCATTCGGCCCGGGCGACGTACCTGGACGCGGCGCGCCGCCGGGACGCCGGGCGCCCGTACAGCATGCAGGCCAGTGTGGCCAAGCTGGTCGCGACCGACGCGGCCATGAAGGTGACCACCGACGCCGTCCAGGTCCTCGGCGGTAACGGCTACAGCCAGGAGTTCCCGGTGGAGCGGTACCTGCGCGAGGCCAAGATCATGCAGATCTT
>Ga0187875_10001596_pt1 | contig 17414 bp, 14 predicted proteins | sample June2016WEW_17_1_2_FD_132978 | JGI IMG/M metagenome (GOLD analysis project Ga0187875, IMG submission 132978) | Peatland microbial communities from SPRUCE experiment site at the Marcell Experimental Forest, Minnesota, USA - June2016WEW_17_10 | ecosystem: Environmental > Terrestrial > Soil >... | reverse complement strand
GCCGGCTCTGCACCGCGGCCGGCTCGGCGTAGCGGTACAGGCCGCGCAGCGCGCCGTCGATGACCCGTTGTCCCTCCTCGCCCTCGGGGAGCGCGGGCATCGGGTAGTTCTCGTTGTAGACGGTGAGGTAGTAAAAGACGTCCTCCGCGTTCGGGCCGTACATCGTGTTGATTCCGTCCTTCACGATCGCGGCGACCTCGTAGGCGAACGAGGGGTCGTAGGCGCGCACGTTCGGCAGCGTCAAGGCCAGCACGTGGGACTGTCCGTCCTCGTGCTGGAGGCCCTCCCCGTTCAACGTCGTCCGGCCGGCGGTGCATCCGACGAGGAAGCCCCGGGCGCGTTCGTCGGCGAGCTGCCAGACCTCGTCGCCCACCCGCTGGAAGCCGAACATCGAGTAGTACATGTAGAACGGCAGCATCGGCAGCGACCAGGTCGCGTACGAGGTCCCGGCGGCCATGAAACTCGCCATCCCGCCGGCCTCGGTGATCCCCTCCTCCAGGATCTGGCCGTCGACCGCCTCGGCGTAGTGCATCGGCAGCCCTGCGTCGACCGGGGTGTAGAGCTGGCCCTTCGGCGAGTAGATCTTCATCTCGGAGAACAGTGCGTCGAGACCGAAGGTCCGGCCCTCGTCCGGGATGATCGGCACGACGAACTTGCCGACGTGCTCGTCCCGCATCAGGTTGCGGAGCAGGCGCGCGAAGACCATCGTCGTCGAGACCGCCTGGTCCCGCGATCCGACGCGGAACTCGGCGAACGCCGCCTCGTCGGGGGCCGGGAGGCCCTCGAGCCCCTTTCCCCGCACGACCCGGTGCGGCAGCGAACCGCCCTGCTCGCGCAACCTCGCCGTGAGGTACTCGTACTCGGGCGACCCCACCTCGGGACGGATGTAGGGCGGCTCATCGCTGTCGAGGACGGAGACGGGGACCTGGTTCTGCAGCTTCAGCCGCTCGCGCAGCGCGCGGAGCTGGTCGTGGGTCATCTTCTTGATCTGGTGGGTGGCGTTGCGCGCCTCGATCTCGGGCCCGAGCTTCCAGCCCTTTACGGTCTTGGCGAGGATCGCCGTCGGCGCGCCGGTGTTCTCGACGGCGGCCTGGTAGGCGGCGTAGATCTTGCGGAAGTCGTGGCCCCCGCGGGGCAGCGCCTGTAGCTCCTCGTCGCTCATGTCGGCAACGAGGGCACGCAGGCGCGGATCCGGCCCGAAGAAGTGCTTGCGGATATAGGCGCCGGACTCGATCGTCATGCGCTGGTAGTCGCCGTCGAGCGTCGAGTTCATCTTCTCGACGAGCACGCCGTCGGTGTCGCGGGCGAGGAGCGCGTCCCAACGCGAGCCCCAGATGACCTTGATGACGTTCCAGCCGTTGCCGCGGAATTCGGCTTCGAGCTCCTGGATGATCTTGCCGTTGCCGCGAACGGGGCCGTCGAGGCGCTGGAGGTTGCAGTTCACGACGAAGATCAGGTTGTCGAGGCGCTCGCGCGTCGCGAGGCTCAACCCGGTACGGGACTCCGGCTCGTCGAACTCCCCGTCGCCGGCGAAGCACCAGACCCGCGAGCCGGAGGTGTCGAGGATGCCCCGGTTCTGGAGGTAGCGGTTGAAGCGCGCCTGGTAGACCGCGGCGATCGGCCCGAGGCCCATCGAGACGGTCGGGAACTCCCAGAAGTCGGGCATGAGGCGCGGGTGCGGGTAGCTTGACAGGCCGTGGCCGCCTACCTCGAACCGGAAGTTCTCGAGGTCGGCGACGCTCAAGCGTCCCTCGACGAAGGCGCGTGCGTATATCCCCGGCGAGGCGTGGCCCTGGAAGAAGACCTGGTCACCGGGTCCGTGGTCCTTGCCGTGGAAGAAGTGATTGAAGCCGACCTCATAGAGCGTGCTCGCCGCGGCGTAGGTGGAGAGGTGGCCGCCGATGCCGGAGCTCCGGGCGTTCGCCCGCGACACCATGACCGCCGCGTTCCACCGGACGTAGGCGCGGATCCGGCGCTCGAGGTACTCGTCGCCAGGGAAGGGCGGCTCCTCGTCGGCGGGGATCGTGTTGACGTACGGTGTCGAGACCGTCGCCGGGAAGTTGACCTGGAGGGCGAGTGCCCGGCTGAGCAACTTCATGAGAAGGAAACGGGCCCGGGCCTTGCCGCGGTCGCCGACGACCGCGTCGAACGAGTCGAGCCACTCGTCGGTCTCGACCGGATCGGCATCGGGCACCTGGTGCGAGAAACCGTCGAAAATCACGGGGGTTCTTCCATTCGGTCGATTCTGTTCACGGCAGGTCGAACGGGTCTTTCGTGCGCGAACGACGTTAACAGCGCTCCCCGGACCGGGTGCACCCGTGGTGCAAACTGGACGGGTGGACGCGGGTCGACGCACGGTTGTTTACACGGACGGAGCATGCCACGGGAACCCGGGCCCCGGCGGCTGGGCGTGGGCCACCGGAACCGATCGCTACGCCGCGGGGGCCGAAGCACTGACGACGAATCAGCGGATGGAGCTCACCGCCGTGATCGAGGCCGTCGCCCAGCATTCGGGACCGCTCGAGATCGTCAGCGACTCGGCCTACGTCGTCCGCTGCTTTGAGGACCGGTGGTGGGTGGGCTGGCGGGCGCGGGGGTGGCGCAACGCGAAGAAGGAGCCCGTCGCCAACCAGGATCTCTGGCGCGAACTCATCGGCGAGGTCGTCGACCACCGGCCCGGAGAGATCGGGTTCCGGTGGGTGAAAGGACACGCCGGCGACCCGTTGAACGAGCTCGTCGACAAGCTGGCGACCGCCGCGGCGCGCTCCCAGAAGCCGAGGCGAAGCGCCGGGGGGTAGGGGGTGCGTGCTCGGGGACATTGATGACTAAAGTCATCTTATCTATATGAACTATCGACTGACCCATCTCCAAGTCCTCGAGTCCGAGGCGATCCACGTGATCCGCGAGGTCGTCGCCGAGTGCGAGCGGCCTGCGCTACTGTTTTCCGGCGGGAAGGACTCCGAGGTGCTCCTCCACCTCGCGGCGAAGGCCTGCTGGCCGCAGACGATCCCGTTCCCCATCGTCCACGTCGACACCGGTCACAACTTCGACGAGGTGCTCGCTTTCCGGGATCGCCGCGTCGCCCAGCTCGGCGTGCGGCTGATCGTCGCCTCGGTCCAGGAGTCGATCGACCGCGGCGAGATCGCCGAGGACCCCACCCCTGGTGCCTCACGCAACCGGCTCCAGACCCACAGCCTGCTCCGGGCGATCGCGGCGAACCGCTTCGACGCTGTCTTCGGGGGCGGGCGGCGGGACGAGGAGAAGGCGCGGGCCAAAGAGCGCGTCTTTTCGGTGCGGGACGAGTTCGGCCAATGGGACCCCCGGGCCCAGCGGCCGGAGCTGTGGAACCTCTACAACACCCGCCATCGCCCGGGGGAGCACTTCCGCGTCTTCCCGCTCTCGAACTGGACGGAGCTCGACGTCTGGCAGTACGTCGGCCGGGAGCACCTTGAGCTGCCGTCGATCTACTTCGCCCACGAGCGGGAGGTCTTCCGCCGCGACGGAATGCTGCTCGCGGTCGGCCCGTATTCGGGACCGCGCGACGACGCCTCCGACGAGCGGCCCTTTGTCACGACCGTCCGTTACCGGACCGTCGGCGACATGACCTGCACGGCGGCGGTCGAGTCCGGAGCGGCGACCGTTGAGGAGGTCATCGCCGAGACGGCGGTCACCCGGATCTCCGAACGAGGGGCGACGCGGGCCGACGACCGCTTCAGCGTCGCGGCGATGGAGGACCGCAAGCGGGAGGGCTACTTCTAGTGGAGCTGCTCCGAATCGCGACCGCCGGCTCGGTCGACGACGGCAAGTCGACGCTGATCGGCCGGCTGCTCTACGACTCGAAGTCGGTCTACGACGACGACCTCGCGGCGATCGAGCGGGCGAGCAACCTCCGCGGCGACGACTACGTCGACCTCGCGCTCCTGACCGACGGTCTGCGCGCCGAACGGGAGCAGGGGATCACGATCGACGTCGCCTACCGCTACTTCGCGACCCCCCGGCGCAAGTTCATCGTTGCGGACACGCCCGGTCACGTGCAGCACACGCGCAACATGGTGACGGGCTGTTCGACGGCCGACCTCGTCCTCATCCTCGTCGACGCCCGCCACGGGATCACGGAGCAGACGCGCCGGCACGCCTCGATCGCGTCGCTTCTGCACATCGGCCACATGGTGATCTGTGTGAACAAGATGGACCTCGTCGGCTACGAGGAGCGCCGGTACGACGAGATCCGCGCTGAGTTCGAGGGGTTCGCCTCCCTTCTCGAGATCGCCGACGTGACCTTCATCCCCGTCTCGGCGCTGCACGGCGACAACGTTGTCGAACGGTCGTCCGAGATGCCGTGGTACGAGGGTGCTTCGCTCCTCCACCACCTGGAGAAGGTGCACGTGGCGGGGGACCGCGACCTCGAGGACCTGCGCCTGCCCGTGCAGTGGGTCGTGCGCCCGCGCTCGGCCGAATGGAACGATTTCCGCGGCTACGCCGGGACCCTCGCCGGCGGGATCCTCGCGCCCGGTAACGAGGTGACCGTCCTGCCAGGCGGCCTGATGACGCGTGTCGTGGCGATCGATTCGGCGGACGGCCCGATCAAGGAGGCCTTCCCGCCGATGTCCGTCATCGTCCGTCTCGCCGACGATCTCGACATCGCCCGCGGCGACATGATCTGTGGCGGCGGGACGAACCCGACGGTCTCCCAGGAGATCTCGGCGATGGTCTGCTGGATGGACCGGTCCCCGCTGCGGGCGGGCACCCGGCTGCACGTGAAACATACGTCGCGCTGGACGAGGGGGATCGTCGACCGGATCGAGTACCGGCTCGACGTGAACTCGCTCGGGCGCGTCCCGGGCGTCGCCGGGCTCGACCTGAACGACATCGGCCGCGTCGACCTGCGGGTCGCCGCGCCGCTCTTTTTCGACGAGTACCGCCGCAACCGCGCGACCGGGAGCCTCATCCTCGTCGACGAAGCAACGAACCGGACCGTCGGGGCGGGCATGATCCTCGGCGTGGCCGCCTAGGCGCAACCCGGATCCGAGCGCGGCGCGGCACCTTCGCGGGTCATCGGGCGAGGTCCGGAGCCGGTTCGTGACGCTGGCGGCGGTGCCCGGTCGATAGTCTTGCCACCGGCATTTCGCACCCGGGAGGTGGTTCACACGGCTGCAGCTGGCTCGGACGAAGGGCGCTATGACCTGGTCATCGTCGGCGGCGGTCCCGGCGGGTACGCCACCGCGCTCTACGGCGCGGCCGCGGGTTTGTCGATCGCGATGGTCGAGAAGGACAAGGTCGGCGGCACCTGTCTGCATCGCGGCTGCATCCCCGCCAAGGAGTTCCTCGAGACGGCGAGCGTCTACCGGACGGTCAGGGCGGCGGGGGAGTTCGGGATCGCGGCCGGCCCGCCGACCGTCGACTTCGCCGTCAGCCTCGAGCGCAAGGGCAAGGTCGTCGACCAGTTGTTCAAGGGCCTGACTGGGCTCCTGAAGCGCCGCGACGTGACGACGCTTTCCGGCGTCGGGCGGCTTGCGGCGGACCACACCGTGCATGTCACCCGTTCCGACGGCTCGGTCACCGAGCTGCGTGGCACGAACGTCGTGCTCGCCACCGGCTCCGTGCCGCGGCTCATCCCCGGGTTCGAGGCGGGAGGGTTCGTCCTCACCTCGGACGAGGTGCTCGAGCTCGACCACATCCCGCCGGCGGTCGCCGTGATCGGCGGCGGCGCGATCGGCTGCGAGTTCGCGTCGATGCTGTCGGACCTCGGCGCGCACGTCACGCTCCTCGAGGTCCTGCCGAACATCCTGCCCGGGTGCGACCGGGAGGTCGCCGACATCGTCGTGAGGTCGTTCAAGAAGCGGGGGATCGTCGTCCGCACCGGGGTCGCCGTGCGCGGCCACGAGCCGAACGGGCACGGAACCACGGTCCTGTTCGGCGACGGCGAGCACGTCGACGTCGACGTGGTCGTGGTCTCCGTCGGCCGCCGGCCGCTGTCCGAGGGCCTGTGCGACGCGGGCACCGGCGTCGAGATCGACGAGCGGGGCTTCGTGAGCGTGGACCCCTGGATGCGCACGAAGGCCGACGGGGTCTTTGCGATCGGCGATCTCGTCGCCACCCCGCAGCTCGCCCACGTCGGGTTCGCCGAGGGGATCCTCGTCGTCAAGCAGATCCTTGGTGAGCCGGCGGTGCCCGTCGACTACGGAACCGTCCCCTGGTGTATCTACTGCCATCCCGAGGTCGCATTCGTCGGCATGACGGAGGACGCGGCCCGTGCCGCCGGTTTCGACGTCGTCGTGCAACGCGACCCGTTCGGGGGGAACGGCCGGGCCCGTATCCTCGGCGAGACCGAGGGTCTCGTGAAGGTCATCGCCGAGAAGACCCCGTCGGGCAGCGCCGGACGCCTTCTCGGGGTGCACATGGTCGGTCCCTGGGTGACCGAGCAGCTCGGCCAGGCCTACCTCGCCGTGAACTGGGAGGCGACCCCCGGAGAGATCGCCCAGTTCGTCCAACCACATCCGACGCTCTCCGAGACGTTCGGCGAGACGGTCCTCGCGCTGACCGGAAGGGGTCTTCACGTTGGCTGACATCACGATGCCGCAGCTCGGCGAGACGGTCACCGAGGGCACGATCCTGCGCTGGCTGAAGAAGATCGGCGACCAGGTCGCGCTCGACGAGCCGTTGTTCGAAGTCTCGACCGACAAGGTCGACTCCGAGGTCCCGTCGCCTTTCGCCGGAGTCCTTTCCGAGATCCTCGTTCCGGAGGGCCAGACCGTCGCGGTGGGCTCACGTCTCGCGGTCATCGGCACTTCGGTGGCGGATGTCGCCGCCTCGCCGCCGCCCCCGCCACCCGCCGCCCAGCCGGTGGTCCCGCCGCCCCCGCCCGCACAATCCGCGGCGCAGGCCCCGCCGTCCGCACCGCCCCCGGTCGCGCCACAGGCCCCGCCGCCGGAGCCGGTCCGGGTCGCGCCGGACGACGTCGAGGAGGACGGATCGCCGGGCGCCCTGCTCTCGCCGGTCGTGCGCCGGTTGATACGGGAGAACGGGCTTGATCCTTCGCAGATCCCGGGCACGGGGGTCGGTGGGAGGATCACGCGCGACGACGTGCTCGCCCATCTCGGCACGGTCTCGAGCGCCGTCGCCGTCGCCGGCCGCGCCCCCAGCGCGCCGACGGTCCCCGTGACGGCTACGCCGGTCGTCCAGCCGATGGAACGGCCGTCGGTCGCGGTCCCGCCGGCGCCGCTCGGCGTGCGCGACGAGATCGTGCCGTTCACCCCGGTGCGCCGGGTCACCGCCGAGCACATGGTCCGGTCGATCAACACCTCGGTGCACACGCTCGTCGCGATCGAGACGGACTTCGAGAACGTCGAACGCGTCCGCAACGCGCTAAAGAGCCAGTTCCGGACGGAGGAGGGCATCGGGCTCTCGTACCTGCCGTTCGTCGCCCGGGCGGTGATCGACGTCCTGCGGGACTACCCGAACCTCAACTCGTCGGTCGGCGATGACGCGCTCATCGTCCACCACGACATCCACCTCGGGATCGCCGTCGACCTCCAGCGCGAGGGCCTCATCGTCCCGGTCGTGCACAACGCCGACGGCCAGTCGTTGCGGGGGCTCGCGCGTTCGATCGCCGACCTCGCGGGGCGGGCGCGAAATCGCCAGTTGAGCGCCGACGACATCACCGGTGGGACGTTCACGATCACGAACCCCGGTCCGTTCGGGACCTTCATTACCGCGCCGATCATCGCCCAGCCGCAGGTCGCCATCCTGTCGACCGACGGCGTGAAGCGGAAGCCGGTCGTCGTCGTGGCGCAGGACGGGTCCGAATCGATCGCCATCCACTCGGTCGGCGTGCTCGCGCTCGTCTTCGACCACCGCGCTGTCGATGGCGCCTACGCGTCCTCGTTCGTGCGGGACGTCGCCCGGGTCATCGAGACGCGCGACTGGCTCGGCGAGCTGTAGACGTGACGCCGGCACCCACGCGTCCCCGCGGACCGCTGCGGGTCCGCTCCCTCGGGCGCGTGCCGTACCGGGAGGGGCTCGCCCTCCAGCACGCGCTGTTCCGCCGCAGCCGCGAGGACTACCTGCTTTTCGTCGAACACCCCCGCGTCTACACGCTCGGAGTGCGGGCCCGTCCCGCGCACGTCCTCGTCGACCCGGCGAGCGTCGGGGCGGAGCTCGTGAAGGCCGACCGTGGCGGCGACGTCACGTACCACGGGCCGGGGCAGGTCGTCGGGTACCCGGTCATCTCGGTCGACCTCGGCCCTGGGGCGATCCCCGCGTACGTGCACGGCATCGAGGATCTCGTCATCGAGGCGCTCGGCGATCTCGGGCTGTCGGCGGTCGGCCGGCTCGCGGGGTACCCGGGGGTCTGGGTGGAACCGGACGGCGACGTGCCGCGCAAGATCTGCGCCGTGGGCGTGCGGGTCTCGCGGGGCCGGACGATGCACGGCTTCGCGCTCAACGTCGACGCTGACCTCGCGATGTTCTCCCTCATCGTGCCGTGCGGGATCCCGGACCGGCCGGTGACGTCGCTGCGCGCCGAAGGCGTCGCCGCGACCCAACAGGATGTGATCGACGCCATCGTCAATCGGGCGCGGACGTCGTCCGTGTTCGGGGGCGCGCCGGGTGTCCGGATGGTTGAGCGCCAGGACGCGTTGGCGGCTCAAGTTCGACATTCCGCGGAGTCCGGTTCGCCGGAGCGACCGGCCTTCCGCCGGCTCGCCGCGGCGGGGGTCGACCCGCGACGCGGCGTCGAGATCAGCTCGCGCAAGCCCCCGTGGTTACGGGTCGAGGCTGCGATGGGCAAGGAGTACCTCGCTCTGCGCAAGACGATGCGTTCGCTCGACCTCGTCACGGTGTGCGAGGAGGCGGGCTGCCCGAACATCTACGAGTGCTGGGCCGACGGCACCGGGACGTTCATGATCAACGGCGAGCGCTGCACGCGGGCGTGCGGCTTCTGCCTCGTCGATACGAGGCACCCGCTGCCGCTCGACGAGACAGAGCCCGCCCGCGTCGCCGATGCCGTCGCGCGGATGGGGCTCGCCCACGCGGTCGTGACCGCCGTGGCGCGTGACGACCTCGCCGATGGCGGGGCGGGGGCGTTCGCGTCAACGATCGCCGCGATCCGGGCGCGCCGGCCCGGCACGACCGTCGAGGTCCTCATCTCCGACTGCAAGGGTGACGAGTCAGCTCTGCGGGTCGTCTTCGCGGCGCGTCCGGACGTGCTCGCCCACAATGTCGAGACCGTGCTCCGCCTCCAGCGTGCCGTCCGGCCCTCGGCGTCGTACGCACGCAGCCTCGCGGTGCTGGCCGGCGCGAAGGCGGCGGGGCTGACGACGAAATCCGGGTTCATGCTCGGGCTGGGAGAGACTGAGCAGGAGGTCGAGGGCGTCCTCGCCGACCTCGCGGCCGTCGGCGTTGACATCTTGACGATCGGCCAGTACCTGCGCCCGTCGGCTGCGCACCTGCCGGTCGCCCGCTGGTGGTCGCCGGAAGAGTTCGCCGCCGTGCGCAGCCTCGCGATGGAGTTCGGTTTCGCCCACGTCGAGGCGTCGCCGCTCACGCGCTCGAGCTACCACGCTCGCGAGGGGGCCGAGGCCGCGCGGAGGGTCGCGGCCCCGGCGTGATGCCCGACGACCTCGTTGCGGCGCGCCTCGCCTGCGCCGATTGGGTGAGGGTGTGCTTGGCTGCGCTCGGCGTCGACGCGAAACGAGACCGACCGTGCCGTCTCCGTCGTACCGGCATGAACCGTGCCTGCGACGATCGCGGTGATCCGGCTCCGAGGCACTCCGGGTAACCTCGGATCGTGCCTCCCACGGCCAGACTCCCGGTGACGCCGCCCGAACACCCGGTTCTCGTCGTGGTGCTCGACGGTTGGGTGGATGCCGGATTCGGCGCCGCGACCGCGGTCGCGGCGATCCTCTCGGAGATGAAGACGGAGACGTTCGCGACCTTCGAGACCGACGACCTGATCGACCAGCGGGCGCGTCGTCCGAGGTTGAGGATCGACGACGGCGTGCGTGCCGGGATCTCCTGGCCTGAGATCCAGGTGCTCGTCGGACGAGACCGGATGGGATCCGGCGTCGCGCTGCTCATCGGTCCAGAGCCCGACTACCGCTGGCGGCAGTTCACCGGCGAGGTCATCAAGATCGCGCGGGATCTCGACGTCCGGCTCGTCGTCAGCCTCGGCGCCTTCCCGAACGCGACGCCGCACACCCGTCCGATCAAACTCGCCGCGACGGCGTCCGATGCCGAGCTCGCGCGCAAGATCGGCGTCGTGCGCGGGACGATCGAGGTGCCCGCGGGTCTCGGAGAGGTGATCGGCGAAGCGTGCGTCGCGGCAGGCATCCCGTCGATCGGTCTGTGGGCGCGGGTCCCCCACTACGTCGCGGCGATGCCGTTCGCGCCCGCCGCGCTCGCGCTCATCGAGGGACTGTCGTCGATATCCGGGCTCGTGTTCGGGACGGACGGGCTCACGCGCAGCGCCGAGGAAGCCCGCCGTCAGGTCGACGAGTTGATCGCCCAGTCACCGGACCACGAGGCGATGGTCCGGAAGATGGAGGAGCAGCTCGACACCGAGGGCGATGTGCTGCTCGACATCGATGGCGACCTGCCGTCCGGCGACGAGATCGCCTCCGAGCTCGAGCGGTACTTGCGCGGCGAGTCGGCGTGAGCGACGGGTCCGCGGCCGAGGGTCCGCCGGCTGAGGCGGTCGTGTTCGACATGGACGGCCTGCTCGTCGACACCGAGCAGATCTGGGGCCGCGTGCAGGCGGCCATCTTCGACGAGATAGGTGTCGACGTCCGCCCCCTGCTCGGGAGCGGGCTCATCACGGGCATGCGCGCTGATGAGGCCGTGGGGCTATTCCGCGAACGGCTCGGGTTCGCCGGCCCGAGCGACGCCGAGCTCGGGGCGCGCATCGTCGAGGGGGTCCTCGCGGCCATCCCCGGCGAGGCGCGGATCCTGCCGGGAGCGCTCGAAGCGCTCGACTTCTGCGCGCGGCACGGGCTCGCGGTGGCGCTCGCCTCGGGCTCGGTGGAACCGGTGATCGACGCCGTGCTGGAGCGGTTCGACCTGCGCGACCGGTTCGCGGTCGTCGTCTCTGCCGCCGAGGTCGAGCTGGGCAAGCCGCACCCGGCGGTCCTGCTCGTGACGGCCGAACGCCTCGGCGTCGATCCGGTCCGCTGCGTGGTGGTCGAGGACGCGTTGAACGGCTGCATCGCGGCGAAGGCCGCCCGGATGCGCGTCGTCGCGGTGCCCGAACCCGGTACCGAGGACGACCCTCGCTGGGTGCTCGCCGACGTCGTGCTCTCCTCCCTCGACGAGTTCCCTGGATCGGAGGTCGCGGGCCTTCTCGGGCTCGCGCCGGTGGGACACGAGCGCTAGGTCCGTCCCGACCCTCTCCGCCGACGGCGCGAAGGCGGGCCCGAGGACACCGGACGTTCTCAGGAAACGCTGATCTGACTCACAGACACCGAGCGTACGGTTCGCCACCGTCCCTTCTTTCCGAGGCGGTGGCGCATGAGCTCGATCCCCGTATGGCAACGCGAATCCCGTCGCGGGTCCGCGGTCCGGAGGCGTCTCGCCGGCGTCACGGTGGTCGGCGTCGCCATGGCCGTCGCCGCGTTCAGCGGCGTCACCGCGGCATCGGCCTCGACGACGACGACGACGCCGGGCTCGGGCAAGTCCGGGAGTTCCACGGCCGCGATGAAGGCCTATGAGACCTGCCTCGCGAAACACGGAGTGAAGTTGCCGACGGGGCGCTTCGGCTCGGGCGGCACGCGGCCGTCCTTCCCTGCCGGTTCGGGAGGCACGCGGCCGTCCTTCCCCGGGGGCTCGGGCGCCGGCTTCTCGAACTCGAAGTTCGCCAAGGCCGAGAAGGCCTGCGCCAGCCTGCGCCCGAAGGGGACGTTCGGCTTCGGTGGCAGTGGTGGCGGCGGATTCTCCGACAGCGCGGCGTTCGCCGCCTATAGCTCATGTCTGAAGCTCCACGGGGTGACCCTCCCCGCCTCGTACCACCGTCCGTCTGGGACCGTGGGCTCGTCGACCTCGACGACGACGCTCGCCGAAAGCCCGAAGCTGAAGGCCGCGCTCGCCGCGTGCGCGCCGTTGCTCCCGAAACGGTCTCCGTCGTCTGGGACGAAGAAACCCGCGGACAAGACGTCAGGCAAGTCGTCGAAGAAGGCCTCCAAGAAGTCGACAAGGAAGTCGACAAAGAAGTCGACAAAGAAGTCGACAAAGAAGACCATCAAGAAGTCGTCGAAGTGATCAGATCCCTGGCCGCGCGAAGGAGCCGGTGTTGTCCATGACCATCCATCCGAAGAAACTCTGGTCGAAAGGCGCGCTGCTCTACGCCGTGCTCATCGTCGCGGTCTGCGCCGCCCTGGGATTCGGCCTCGACTCGGTCTACGGCGGGAGCTCCGGCGCGTCGGGCACGACCCAGACCGCGACCGTCGAACGTGGCACCGTCCAGGCCGTCGAGACGGCGTCGGGCAACGTGAGCTCCGCCGAATCGACCTCGCTCGAGTTCTCGACGAGCGGGACGCTCACCGCGATCGACGTCGCGGTCGGCGACACCGTGAAGGCCGGAGAGACCCTGGCGTCGATCGACGCCAGCTCGGCCCAGGCCGCGCTCGTCTCCGCCGAGGCCCAGCTGACGGTCGCCGAGTACAACCTGAAACAGGCAGAGACCGGGCCGACTGCCTCGCAGCAGGCCTCGAACACGGCGAACATCGACCAGGCCAAGCTCTCGCTGGAGTCCGACGAGCAGCAGCTGTCCGCCGACGAGGCCGCGGTTGCCCTTTGGCGGGCCCAGCTCGCGGCGGACAAGAAGGCCAGCTGCCCCGAGGCGACCTCGAGCGAGACCCAGACGTCGTCAAGCGGCACCGCGACGGTCGGAGACGGCGTTCTCCGCGCCGTCGCGCTCTCGGCGGGCACGACGGCGGGGACGACGACATGCGCACAGGACAACTCGACCCTCACGACGGACGAACAGGCCGTCGCGCACCAGAAGCTGACCGACGAACAGGCTCAGCTGAGCCTTTCCTCGGCACGGACCGAGGCGACGACGAATTCGGCCTTGAACCCGGCGACGATCGCCCAGGACAAGTCGCAGGTCGTCCAGGACGAGCAGACGATCAAGGATGACGAGAAATCGCTCAGCGCGACGACGCTCACGTCGCCCATCGCCGGCACCGTGACGGCGCTCAACGGCTCGGTCGGCGAGACCGTCAGCGGAGGCAGCTCGAACTCGAGCTCGAACTCGAGCTCCGCCTACTCGGGGGCGACGGGCTCATCTGGCTCGTCCGGTTCATCGGGCTCCTCGTTCGTCACGATCACGAACCTCGGCGACCTCGAGGTCGTCGCGTCGTTCGCCGAGGCGGACATCTCCAACATCGCGGTCGGCGACCCGGCGACGGTGTCGCTCGCCGCGCTCCCTGACACGGACCTCTCGGCGCGGGTCACCGCTGTGTCGCCCACTTCGACCGTGTCGAGCAACGTCGTCACCTACGACGTGACGATCGCCATCAAGGACCCGCCCTCTGACGTGAAGGCCGGCATGACCGCCGACGTGACCGTCATCACCGCCTCGAAGACCGGTGTGCTTATCCTGCCGTCGGCGGCTGTGACGACGACTGGGACGAGGTCGACCGTGACGGTCCTCAGCCACGGCACCCAGACGACGCAGCCCGTCGTCGTCGGTCTCGTCGGGAGCTCGACGACGCAAATCGTGGCCGGCCTGAAAGCCGGCGAGATCGTCGTCGAGCCGACGGTGAACATCTCCTCGACGGGCACGAGCACGTCGGGCGGCACCACGTTCACCAGCGGCCGAGGCGGAGGACTGGGCTTCGGAGGGTTCGGCGGCTGATGACGACGAGCCCGGCGGACGGGACAAGCCCGCGTCGTCGACCGATCATCGAGATCAGGCACGTCTCGAAGATCTACGCGATGGGCGAAGCCGAGGTGCACGCGCTGCGCGACGTCTCGCTCACGATTGAGAGCGGTGACTTCGTCGCCATCATGGGCGCGTCTGGGTCGGGCAAGTCGACGATGATGCACATCCTCGGCTGCCTCGACGTTCCCACCAAGGGCTGGTACTGGCTCGACGGCGTCGACGTCCGGAGGCTCGACGAGGTGACCCTCTCGGAGGTGCGGAGCCGCAAGATCGGCTTCGTCTTCCAGGCCTACAACCTGATCCCGCGGACGACCTCGCTTGCCAACGTCGAGCTGCCGCTCGCCTACGCGGGTGTGCGGCCCAAGGAGCGGCGCGCCCGGGCGATCCGGGCGCTCGAGCTCGTCGGCCTGGCCGACCATCTCGAATACCGCCCGAACCAGATGTCCGGCGGGCAGCAGCAGCGCGTCGCCGTCGCCCGGGCGATCGTCACGAACCCGGCGCTCGTGCTCGCCGACGAGCCGACGGGGAACCTCGACACGGCGGCCGCCGAGGACGTGATGCACATCTTCAGCCTCCTCAATGCCGAAGGGCGGACGGTCGTGCTCATCACGCACGAGGCGGACCTCGCGGAATTCGCCAAGCGCATCATCCGCCTGCGTGACGGGGAGATCGTCGCCGACGTCCGCACCGCCCCCGTCGCGGGGATGCCGCCGCGGCTCCACGCCGAGCACACGATCCGGACACCGAGCGTGGCGTCATGAGCTGGTGGGATAACTTCGTCATCGCCCTGCAGGGCGCGACCTCGAACAAGTTGCGTTCGATGCTCACGATGCTCGGCGTCCTCATCGGCGTGGCGGCGGTGATCATCCTCGTTGCCGTCGGCACGGGGTCGTCGGCGCAGGTGCAGGCGAACATCAACCGGCTCGGTACGAACACGATCACCGTGATGAACCTCGGTCGCTTCGGCGGGCGGGCGACGGTCGGAACCCAGACGAGTGCCGCCACGATCACAATCGCCGACGTGCGCCAGATCGAGGACCCGTCCCAGGCGCCCGACGTCAAGACGGTCTCACCGGTCGTGTCGACATCGACCACCGCGACCTACTCCGGCGCGAGCGACTCAGACGTGACGGTGACGGGGAGCACGCCGTCGTATCTCACGGCGAGCGACTACACGGTCGAGGCGGGCGGCTCGATCACGAACTCCGAGGTCACGAACCGGCAACGCGTCTGTGTGGTCGGCCAGACGGTCGTGACCGACCTGTTCGGTACGGCGAACCCGATCGGCGAGACGATCCAGCTCGGCTCCTCGAGCTTCGAGGTCGTCGGCGTGCTGGCCACGAAGGGGTCGACGGGCGTCGAGAACGAGGACAACGTCATCATCGCCCCGTACACGGCGGTCCAGGACGAACTCACGGGTGAGTCCCAGTCCTTCAGTGAGCTCCTCGTCCAGGGGAAGTCCTCGTCGACCCTCGACCTCGCAGAGAGCGAGGTGGAGACGATCCTCGCCACGGCGAACAACACGACCGTGGCCGACCTGCCGTTCATCATCGTCAACCAGGCCAGCCTCGTCAGCACGGCAGAGTCCACATCGAGCACGTTCACCGTCCTGCTCGCCGCGGTCGCCGGGATCTCCCTCCTCGTCGGCGGGATCGGAGTGATGAACATCATGCTCGTCACCGTGACGGAGCGGACCCGGGAGATCGGCATCCGCAAGGCGATCGGGGCGCGCAAGTCGGTGATCCTCGCCCAGTTCCTTTACGAGTCGGTGTTGCTGTCGCTGCTTGGCGGGATCGCTGGCGTGATCGTCGGCTACATCGGCACGCAGTTCCGGATCGACGGGGTCATGCCCGTGATCGCCCCGTACTCGATCGTTCTCGCGCTCGGCGTGTCCGTGGCGGTGGGTGTGTTCTTCGGCTTCTACCCGGCCAACCGGGCCGCGTCGCTCCGACCGATCGACGCTCTTCGTTACGAGTAGCAGGGAGCCATCAATGGCGAACATCGAATCCGGTGAGGGTGGCACGCCGCGGGAAGCGCGCGCGTCCGACGCGTTCGCATTCCCGCCGATGGATCAGAGCGGGACCGATGACGCCGTCCTCGGGGACGAGGACTGGCCGGCTGCGACCGCGAAGCGCGGCGTTCGGCTGCGCACGCCGACCGCGGTGCTTGTCGGCCTGGTCCTTCTAGCGGGTGGTTTCTGGGGCGGGGCGATCCTCCAGAAGGACGAAGGAAGTTCCGGCACGGGCGGCCTCTCGTCGCTCCGATCCGAGTTCTCCCGCGGCGTGACCTCGCGCACCGGCGGCTCCTCGCTCTTCGGGTCGGGCGGCGCGACGACGGGGACCGTGACCGACGTCATCGGTAAGACGCTCTACATCACTAGTTCGTCGGGCAGCCTCGTCAAGGTGACGCTCGGTCCGTCGGCGACGGTCACGCGAAACGCGACGTCGTCGCTCGCCGACCTGAAGATCGGCGACACGGTGATCGTTGAGGGGGTCAAGACGAAGTCCGGGGCGGTGACGGCGTCGTCAATCTCGGCGACCGCCGCCGGGGTCAGTTCGTCGTTCGCCTCCGCTTTGGGCGGAAGCTAGGACACCGGGCGCGTCGGCGGCTCCCGGGTCGTCGACCGGCCGGTGTCGGTTCGTAATGGGCAATTCGTCATCGAAGTCGCAACCGAAAGGGTCTGAGATGCGAGAAGCACTGCGGCGGTCGACGGTGCTCGGTGTGGCTGGGCTCGCGGTTCTGGCGGTCGTCGGGTCGATCGCGTTCGCCGGGGCCGCCGTGGCGGGCGTGCGGCCGGCGACCGGCGTCGCGCGAGCGACGACGGCGACTGGCGTCGCGTCGGTCGCGATCACGCCCGCCTCCCCGGCGCGTGCGACGACGGGCAGCGTCGTCGCCTACCTGGCGACGGTCACCGCGGCCTCGGGCGGGGGTGGCAACGCGCTTTCCGGAACGGTCAGTTTCACGGTCAACGGCAAGGCGCTCACCGGCTGCTCGTTCCTCTCCCTCGGCTCCGACACCGCCATCTGCACGATCACGTTCGCGGCTCCCGGCACCTATCGGATCGTCGCGTCTTACGGTTACGACCCAAACTTCGCGGCGGCCGAGGCGACGGTGACCCAGGTCGTCGTGACAGCGGTCACGCCTTCCGAGACCGTCGTCGCCGCGCCGTCCCCGGTGGCGGCGGGCGGCAAGGCGACCCTGTCCGTCCACCTTTCCGGTCCGCACGGCACCGTCTCGGGCAAGGTCGAGGTGACGCACGGCTCGACGACGCTCTGTGCTGTGTCCCTGCGGGGTGGCTCGGCGACGTGCGCGATCCCGGCCGCCAGGCTCGGCACCGGCAGACAGGTCGTCGTCGTGCGCTACACGGGCACCGGCTACTACCGCTCACACGACCAGGACGCGGTGATCGAGGTCTCCTAGCGCGAGTTTCCGGGATAGCTCCCACTGAGGCCGTGTCTTCCCTGGTGATCGACGCTATTTGCGCGACTGGCGCGTATTACCTAAGTCGGCGGTGCGAAGGCCTCGAGGCCGAAGAGCG
>Ga0187875_10001595_pt1 | contig 17414 bp, 11 predicted proteins | sample June2016WEW_17_1_2_FD_132978 | JGI IMG/M metagenome (GOLD analysis project Ga0187875, IMG submission 132978) | Peatland microbial communities from SPRUCE experiment site at the Marcell Experimental Forest, Minnesota, USA - June2016WEW_17_10 | ecosystem: Environmental > Terrestrial > Soil >... | reverse complement strand
CTAACCGGGGATTCGAACTGCCGCTGACAAACCTTGCCGCAGCCGCTGCTCTGGCCGCATCAGGGCCAGGCCGGTTCCGGCTCAGCCCGCCGCTCAGCCGGCGCCTGACGGCAGTGATCGCGGCAGGGGGCGCGCTCCTGGCGGCAGGCTCCCTCGCCAAGATGCTGACCGCGGCCCGCGATCAGGCCGGTGACGGCCAGCCCGCGTCACGCGCGGGGTCCGCGCCTGACGCCGCCATGGACGGCGCGCCGGATCCGGACGCCGAACCGCAAGCCAACCGGCCCTGACCACCGCGGCTGCGGCTGCGAGTGGGGCGTGCAGCCACAGCCCCTCGCTGACCCGGATCGCTGCTGCGAACACCTCGGGGTTGCCCGGCGCCGAGCTCGCCGCCCGCCCGCCCGCAGCCAGCCGATCCTTGATGACCGAGACCGGCGGCCACCCCGAACGATGCCCGCGGTTCCGCTCCATCTTCGCCGCCCCCGGCGCGGCTGATGAGGAGTACGGGCATCGGCTGCGTCAGGCCGGTGGCGCAGCCGCTGGCCCTAAATGCGGGCGTGGCGGGGCCGCTGACCCGGCATGCCAGGATTACAGGGCGACCCTGGCGAGGCGTGATCGCAGCCGGTGCCCGGATACTGGGCACATGCCTGGCGGGCGCGTACACCAGGTACCGGGAAGAGCATGAAATCCCGGACCTGGACGCAGGAGGTGCTGTGAGGACGGCGAATGGGTTCGGAGGCGGGCCCCGTGCGGTCGCGGCACAGCTGACGCGTGCCGTGGAGATCGTTACCATCCTGTCCGCGAGCGGCTTCGACTGGCTCGTTCAGGCCCTCGGCCTGAGCGCGTGCGTCTCGCCCCGCTGCCGCCTGGTCTGCGCGTTCCGGCCGGGCAGGCAGTGCCCGCACCATGTGGCTGTGGACGTTCCGCTGCCTGAGCGGCTGCGGCTGACGCTTGAGCGGCTCGGGCCGACCTTTGTCAAGGCGGGGCAGATGCTCGCGCTGCGGCCGGACTACATTCCGCTGGAGTACGCCGAGGCGTTGCGTGGCCTGCACACCCACGCCGCACCATTCGCGGCGGCGGAGGCGGCGGCCATCGTCGAGGCCGAACTTGGTGCGCCGCCCGGCGCGCTGTATGCCGAGTTTGACCGGGAGCCATTCGCCGCGGCGTCGCTGGCGCAGGTGCACCGGGCCCGGCTCTTCGATGGCCGCTGCGTCGCGGTGAAGGTGCAGCGCCCGGGGATTACTGTGCAGGTCGAGCGTGATCTTGCGCTGCTCGCCACGCTGGCCCACCGCTTCGAACGGTACCAGCCGGGCTCGATTGCCTTCCGGCCCTCGGAGGCGGTGGCGGAGCTGGCGGAGTACACGCGTCGCGAGCTCGACTTCCGGCGTGAGGCGCGCACCGCTGAGCGGCTGCGGCAGCTGTTCGCCGGGGATGACCGGATCGTGATTCCCGCCGTCATCAGCGATCGCAGCTCGGCACGGGTGCTGACGATGGAATACCTGGAGGGGCTGCCGCCGGCGCCCGCTGCCGACCTGCGGCGGGCCGGCCTCGACCCCGCAGCGGGACTGCGCGCGGGCGCCGCAGCAATGCTGCGCCAGATCTTTCAGTTCGGGCTCTTCCACGCCGACCCGCACCCCGGCAACTTGCTGTTCCTGCCCGGTGACCGGATCGGCTTCGTCGATTTCGGCATGTTCGGGCGGCTTGACCCCGGCGAGCGGCGACGGATGGCTCTCATCTTCTGGGCGATGCTCGACGGCGACTACGAGGCCGTCGGCGACCAGCTTCTGCGCCTATCAGAATTCCTCCCCGGCGCCGATCCGGCCGGCTTTCGCGCCGCGCTGGCAGACACAGTCGAGGACTGGTTCGGCGAGCGTGCAGCTGACTTCTCGATCGCCCGCCTCCTGCTGCTCGAGCTCGCGCTGGGAGCACGCCACGGGATCGTGTTCCCGCGCGGACTGATGCTGCTCGCACGCGCCCTGGTCAACCTCGAGGCGACCGCGATGATCGTCGATCCGCAGCTCAACCTCGCCGAACTCGCCCAGCCCCTGCTGCCTGAGCTGCGGCACATCCTGCTGCCCAGCCCTCAGACGCTGCAAGAGCACTGGCACCGTTACCGTTTCGACTACCTCGACCTCGCGGCCGAACTGCCCGTCCTGCTGCCAGAGGCGATGGCCCGCCTGCGCGAGCAGTCCGCAAGGCCCCCGCCCACTCCCGCAGCCACGCACCCAACCGCCCGGCGCTGGCTCCCGCTGACCGGCGCGTTCGCCGCCGGCGTCGGCCTGGCTACGCTCGCCCGCAGGCGCCGGCGAACATAGCAACTGCAGGCCGCAGACCAAGTGCACCAGCAGCAGAAGAGGAACGGCGGCCCCTGTCACCAGGTGCCCCCAGCCAGCCACAGGTTCCTCCACACGCCCTGAGAGCTGGCCCGGCACCTGCCGACAGTCCACGACAACCCGTTCAGCAGGGGCCATGCCCTCATCCGGACCATCACGGCCGGGCCAGAGCTGGCTGCTGCCCGCGATCTGGACGACCCCGCGACCTGGTATTGCGGCTGGCGCGCGAGAACCCGGCCTGGGGATACCGCAGGTGCACGGCGAACTGTGCCGGCTCGGTCACCCCATTTGCCCGGCCCCCGGCCGCCACGACACCGTCTGTTCCGCCCCCTTGGTCGCGATGCCGGCCACGTGAGTGTTGAATGGGAGCACTGGGGAATGGACGCGGTACTCCTCCACCTCGACCGAGGCGAAGCCCGCGCTGGCTACCACCTCGGCAAGGTCGCGTTCGCACGAGCAACCCTCGAAAACCCACGCCCACGGCCGGCGCACCAGCCGCTGGATGCGGCGCAGCACTAGACGGTCCTTGGCGCCGACGTGCTCGACGAAGGCGTAACGCCCGCCCGGCCGCAGCACCCGCCGTATCTCGGCCAGCACCTGTGCCGGGTCACTCACGGTGCACAGCACCAGGCTCGACAGGACCATATCGGTCGACGCGTCGGGCAGATCGAGCTGCTCGCCCACCACATCGTGCAGCTCCAGCCCGATCTCGTGGCTGGCAGCCCGTGCCCGCAGCCGGGCGTGCATGGCCGGGTTGGGCTCAACTGCGATCACCCGTATGCCCGGGCGGAGGTACCGGAAGTTGGCGCCGACCCCCGGCCCCAGTTCGACGATCTCATCCGGCAAGTTGGCGAAGACCCGCTTCTTCCGGCTGCGCATCAGCCAGTCGAGATAGCTACCCATCACGGTGAAGAAGGCGGCGTTGAACGGGCCCCGCGCTGGGTTGGCCTCATAGGAGGCGGTCGTTGTCGTCATGACGGCGACGGTAATAACTTGACCTGGCGCGGCGCCGTCAGCGCACTGGCGTCAGCCTGTCTCGCAGAAGGCGACGGTCGCCTCAGCGATGCGATCGACGTCCCCCGCCGGCGGGAGATGGTAGGCGCCTTCCAGCAAGATGAGCTCGGCATGCGGGAGCCCGCGGGCCAGCTCGTGCCCGCCGGCCACCGGGATGGCCGGGTCCTCCCGATAGTGCAGAATCAGGGCCGGCTGGCGGACCGTGGCGAGCAGGCCGCTCACGTCGGCTGAGTACATCTGGCGGAGAAAGCCGGCGGCCACCTCCGGAGTGGCCGCCCGGCGCTGGAACCGGGCGAAATTGGCCTCGTCCTCCCTGCTGGGCAGCAACAGGTTGGCCAGCACCCGCGACCCCACGCCCCATCCCGAGCGAACCATGGACAGCATCGAGTCCGCCACCGCCCGGTTGTGGAACACGGCCGGCCCGCAAGCGAACCCGCACAGCACCACCAGCCGCCCGACCCGAGTGTCCCGAGCCGCGGCGGCGACGGCGACCGGGCTCGAGGAACTAGACGCGAACAGGGTCACGCGCTCTTCGTCAATCGCGTCGAGCAGGCGCAACAGCTCCTCGACGCTGGTCTCGAGGGAGAAGTCGGCGACCGGCCCGGCCGACATCCCGGTCCCGTAACGGTCGTAGGCGATTACCCGCAGCCGCTCGGCCAGCTTCGCCAGCAGCCGACCGCGCGGGTCGGTCCCGCTGCTGTACTCATCCAGCCGGGACACCCAGCCGGGCAGGAACACCAACGGGGCCCCGTCGCCCAACTCGCCATAAGAGACTCGCTCGCCCGGTGCTCGTTCGAACGAACGCAGCCGCATCTTGAACAACGGCGCCGCCGGGCGGCCGGCCGGGTCGGCCGGGCGGCCGAGCGCATCGGTGAGGATGGCCAGCTCGAGATCGAGCAACGGAACCGATGGATCCAGGCCGGACTCCTCGGCCAGCGTCGATCGGTAAGCGCTCAGGCGCCGGAGCGCCTCGGTCTTGCGGCCGGCGCGCGCCAGCGCCTCCATCAGCGCGCCGAGGGACCGTTCCCGCAGCGGGTGCTCGACCACGAAAGCCTCCAGACCGGAGATGGCCTCGTCCAGCCGTTCCAGCTCGACGAGCCGGCGGAGGCGGCGCTCTGACGCGACCAGCCGCAGCTCCTCCAGCCGCGACGCCTCAGCCCGCAACGGCGCGAGATCGGCATGCTCGCCGAACGCCTCGCCACGCCACAGCGCCAGCGCCTCGTCAATCAGGATGACCGCGGCCGACGCCAGCGCCTCGTCCCCACGGCGCAGAAGCGCCTCGAACCGCACCGCGTCCACCTCGTCAGCTGGGACCCCGAGGCCATAGCCCGAGGCGCGGGTCTCGATCAGGTCGCCACCGAACCGGGACCGCAAGCGAGACACCAGGCCCTGTAGCGCGTTGCTCGGATCGTCGGGCAGCCGCTCACCCCACAGGCCGTCGATCAGCTGATCGGCCGACACCACCGCACCGGCGCGAGCGGCCAGCATGGCCAGGAGACCGCCCTGGTGACCCACCACTGCCACCGTTCCCTCGGCCGTTGTCACCTCGATTGGTCCGAGCACCCGGACCCGTACTGCCACCCGATCACTCCTCCCGAGTGATGCCGCTTTGGTCAGCAAGCATCGCAGACGCATTTGGCGACGGCGACGACCCGTACCGCGGGTCAGATCAGCCTGTTACGCCTGAAAGGTGTTGACAAGTAGCGGTACCAGCCGGGCCGGGCGTCCAGGGAACGGGGATGTCGTTTCGGAAAGAGCCGTTGCAGGAGGCGGGCGAGCGCATGAGAGTGATGTATGAGCGGGTCGCCGGGATCGATGTCGCTGACCCTCTACGACATGGACGGCTACTTCTATGACAACCCCGAAAAGATTTACTCGGTCGGCGACCGCGACAAGGGGCTCGTTTACGACGCCGACGGCAACTGTCTCGCTAAAGGCTCTGTCGCACTCTCGGTGGACCGCGAGGAATGCCCCGGGCCCTCGCTATTCGCGGACGTCTGCGGCCAGGTAGTGGCCGGTTTGTGGCTGCGGGTTGGACAGTGCGGCGGCGTCGTCGTGGTACTGCTGGTCGGTGCCGGTTTGCCGCTGCCGGTGCTGCCTGAGGTGCTCTTCCCAGCTCGCGACGCTGAACTGCTCGATGAACAGGCGCGGGTTCTGGCCGTCCTGGTACAGGGCCCAGCCGGTGGCCCCGGTGCGCAGTCGTGACTGGCGCAGCCGGGCCATGGCCTGCAGGAACTGCTGCTCGTTTTCGGCTGTGATGGTGTAGATGGTCCGCACCAGGACCGGGACGTCGCCGCGATCGGCGGCGATGAGCAGGTGCGGCTCGGGCCAGCGCACAAGGCTCCGGTCCATGTCTGCGGTCTGCTGGAAGGGCCAGCGCCAGAGGGTGGCCGCGCCGGCGGTCATGACGGCGGCGGCGATCAGGAAGGCGGGCACCAGCCCGGCAGCCCCGGCGACGACTCCCCAGATCGCGGCCCCTGCGGCCTGTGCTCCGAACAGGACCATCTGGTAGACCGACAGGCCGCGGGCGCGTACCCACCTCGGCAGGAACAGCTGCAGCGCGGCGTTGACGTTGGACAGGAAGGCGGTCCAGGCCACCGCGGCCGGCAGCAGCACGAGGATGGTCAGCGCGAGGTTACGCGACAGCGCCACCGCGGCCAGTGCCGACGCGTAAATCAGGCTCGCGGCGGCCGCCAGGGCGTTGGCGGAGAGGCGGGCCCGGATCTGCGGCAGGATGTACGCGCCGCCGATGGCGCCGACTCCCAGGGCAGCGAGCAGCACGCCGTACCCGCCTGAGCCCAGTCCGAGCCGGCGGGTGGCGATCAGGGGCAGCAGCGCCCACAGCGCGCTGGCCGGGACCAGGAACAGGGCCCCGCGCAGCAGGACACGCTGCACGACGGGTGCGTGGCGGACGTACCGGCCGCCAGCTCGCAGCCCTGGGATGAATCGCTCGGGATTCTGAGGAATCCTGCTCAGCTGGGGATGGGATGCCACCACGATCGCGTAGACCAGGAACGTCGCCGTGTTCAGGCCGAACACGGCGGCCACCCCGATCCGGGCGATCAGCAGCCCGGCGATCGCCGGGCCGATGGCCCGGGCGAGATTGATGTTGATCGAGCTGAGAGCCGCCGCGGCGGGCACCTGCGGGCGGGGGACCATGTCAGGCACCATCGACTGGTAAGCGGGGGCGACCAGGATCCCGCCGGTGCCCAGTACGAAGGTGAACATGAGCAGCAGCGCCGGCGGCATCCGGTGCGCGACGGTCAGCGCGGTGAGAGCCCCGCCCGCGGCGGTCATCCCGGCGAGAACCGCGACGAGCATCCTGACCCGGTCGAAAATGTCCGCCAGCACCCCTCCGGCCAGCCCGAACAGAACGGCGGGAAGGGCGTCGGCGGTCTGCACGAGGGGGACGAGTACGGCCGCGTGAGGACCACGGACCAGCAGCCACTGGGCGCCCACGGTCTGCATCCAGCCGCCCACGTTGCTGACCAGCGCCGCGATCCACAGCGTGCGGAACAGCCCGATACGCAACGGCGCCCACGTCGACGACGCCGATCCCGAGCCAGCCATGCCGCGTCTCAGCTCCCCGTGAGCAACACCTTGCAGCTGACCCGGGTGCCGCCAGCCGCTAAGGCCAATCTGGTTCCTGAGCCCGGCCCGCCCTGATACAGGCACTCCTCCACGATCTGCCCGTGTCCTCGCTGGCTACGGTACAGAAAATCCACCTCGAGCGGCTCCTGGGGCCGTAGCCGTAGCCGTAGCGGGCCAGACTGAAGCGCCCGCACGATGGCGCACCCGCGCATGTGCCGCCGAAGGCCTTCCGGGGTAGCGTGGCCGGGGCGGATAAGACCTGTTCCGCCTGCGCGCTACATCGCGGAGGCATGGTCGGCGACTTTCTGGCCAGCCTGCCGCGTGCTCATCTGAAGGTGTATCCAGCTCCGCTGCATTGCCGGCCGCGCGGCGGGCTGCCTTGACTGCGCGAGGGGAGACCTAGCATGACTGCTACAGGTAGCCGTGGCGAGAACGTGCGGGTCACGGTGCTGGGGACTGGCATCATGGGCTCGGCGATGGCCCGCAATCTCGTTTCGGCTGGGCTGCGCACCACGGTCTGGGATCGGTCGCCGGCGGCGACCGCACCGCTGTCGGAGGACGGCGCGCGGGTGACCGCGTCGCCGGAGGAGGCGGTGCAGGATGCCCAAGTCGTGATCACGATGCTGCCGACCGCCGCCGTAGTCACCTCGGTGATCTTCGAGGGCGGGGTCGCCAGCGCGCTGGCCCAGGGCGCGGTGTGGGCGCAAATGGGCACCATCGGCCTGGCGGAAACGACAGAGATCGGCAACCGTCTCGGCAAGCTGCGGCCCGACGTCATATTCGTGGACGCCCCGGTGTCGGGCAGCAAAGGCCCCGCCGAGACCGGCCAGCTGCTCATCCTGGCGTCCGGCCCGCCCGCGGTGGCCGCAGCCGTGGACCCGGTGTTCTCAGCGATCGGCCGCAAGACCGTGTGGCTCGGCGCGGCCGGCCAGGGCAGCCGGATGAAGCTGGCCGTCAACGCTTACATGTCCATCCTGATCGAGGGCGTGGCCGAGGCTCTGGAACTGGCTGGCCAGCTGGGCATCGATGATGCCAAGCTGGCCGAGGCCATCGAGGGCGGCCCGCTGGACGCCCCGATCGCAGACGCCAAGCTGCACAAAATGGAGCGCGGCGATTTCGCCCCCGAGTTCCCGCTGGAGTGGGCGCTCAAGGACGTGGATCTGGCCCTCGGAGCCACCGGCGGCGACGATTTGCCACTGCTCGCCGCGCTGTCGCGCCAGTGGCGCAAAGCTGTGGACGCGGGCCACGGCCGGGACGATGTCAGCGCCGCCCGCCTCGCGCTCGGCGGTCACCAGCAGCCTTGATTACCTGACCGCGGAGATGACTTCGTCATCCTGCAAGCCCGGTTCCTCTGCAAGTGGGCACCCGCCTTCAGCGGCGAGCCCGCCAGCCCGCCCAGCCTCTCGCAATCGCACCTAACGTTCGCTCTGCCGGGAGCCGGATGCCTTGGTGAGGGCGCGGAGGAGCGCGCTGGTGGCGGCGGTGGGCGGCCGGGCTGGCGGGATGCATCGCCGAGCAGGACCACCAGACCAGCCCGGCCCGCATCGTCCGGACCGGTACCGCGGCGCTGTACGTGGACCGGCTGCCCCACTACCGCAACCCGCTGTGGCGTGCGGTCCAGCACGGCCGCAAGGCGGCGCGGTCACTTCCGCCATCGAGGCACTGCTGCTGCTGAGCGCCGATGGATGGCTTACCGGAACGTGGGACGACGTGCTCGCAACGTCAGCGGAAGCGTCCGCCTTGTGCCAGGAACATGGCTACCCACTGCTCGCTGGAATGTCGCTGTCCTACCAGGCACTCGTCGCTGCCGCCCGGGGCGAGCATGACAAGACACGCGCGCTGGCCAGCCAGCTGGCCAGCTGGGGCGGACCGCGACGCGCGCTGATCCTGACGCAGCGCGCATGCCACGCGCGGGCCCTCGATGCCGCCGGCCGTGGCGACTTCGAGACCGCTTACGAGAACGCCGCCACCGTCGCCCCGCCGGGAACCCTCGACTACACCCCCCAAGGGCTATGGGTTCTGTTCGACCTGGCCCGGGTACACCTGACGTACGGCGAACGGCTGCGCCGGGACCGGGCCACGAGCGATGCACGGCGGCACCTCAGTGCCGCGCGCGAGATCGAACGGTCAACCAGCCGCTCACGACCAGCGCCCGGACCCGGGCACGCTAACCCCGCAACAGCGAGAGATCGCGACACTCGCGGCAGCTGGCCTCACGAACAAGCAGATCGGCGAGCGGCTGTACCTGTCGCACCGCACCGTCGCCACACACCTGTACCAGATCTTCCCCAAACTCGGCGTCACTTCGAGGGCAGCACTACGCGACGCATTGTCCAGCAACGAAGATCGAGGAGGCGGACCGATAGCGCGGACGCGCCGACCGGCATGGTCCGCAACGCCGCGTTGGGGCCAGGCTGCTGCACACTCCATGAACTTCTCTGCGCATCATCGGAGCGCTTCTGCAGCGCTCGCTCTGCGTAGCTGCAAAGCAGCAGGGGGCAGTCCTCGCGCGTTTCGTCGCCTCTGGATGCAAGAGCGGGACCTGTGAGCATGGCTGTGTCACGAACTGCCGCGAGCATCCGATGCGATGAGCGGTTGACCGAGCGCGAGTCCGGTGCTCTGCCGCGGCGTCGTCCCCATCCTCGGCAACCGGACCGCCGGGACCTGCCTCCGGCCGTCCCGGTGAGGCTGGCCGAGCCACGGCGCCCGCGCAGGCGGGCAGCGCAGTTCATTGTCTGGCCGGACAATCGCGATATAGCTTGGTTTTATGGACGAGCGGGCGCACGAGGACGTCGTTGCGGCGGCAGCCGTGCATACCGAACTTGGCCGAGGGTACGACGGGGCCGTGGCCGAGGGGCTGGTCGAGAGGATCAGCTCGGAGATCGACAAGCAAGTAGACGCCAGGCTGGCAGAGCATGGCGTCCAGTCCGGCCGGGCCGCATGGGCGAACGTCGCTATGGGCTTGGGCTCGGTCGGCCTGGGCATCGGCGCTACCGCTGTGACGCTGCATGCCTACTCGGTCAGCGGAGTCGTACCCAAGGCATCAATCAATCTGGGGCCCTTGCATGGATCGGTGATGACGACTACCAGCTCGGTGAGCACCGGCCAGCTGGTCCTGGTTGCGCTGATCTGGGCCGTCATTGCGGTCATCAACATTGCCTACGCTCGCCGCCAGCCCCGCCAGCCCCGCCAGCCCGGCCGGCCCTGACCGTGGCCGTCTCGGACAGGGCTTTTACGCCGATCCCGCCGCTGTTGCTGGACGCCGCCGGATGCTCCTGGAGGCGGTCTGAGACGCCCGGCGGGAGCGCTCCTGATCAACCGGGGACTCTGGGGCCCGCCCGTTCGGAAACGGATGACCTTCTCCGATATCGAGGGATTGCTGTCAGACTAGGCTGATGCCGCAGGTACTGTGCCCGGTCATGATCGGCAGGGATGCCGCGCTGGAGGCGGTCGACGCGGCCCTGACGGCCGCTATGGCCGGGCACGGCGGGTGTGTAGTGATCACGGGGGAGCCGGGGATCGGCAAGTCGCGGCTGGCCCTGGAGACGGCCAGCCGGGCGGCCAGCCGTGGCATCCGGGTCGTTACCAGCCGGGCGGTGCCGCAGTCAGCGACCGCTGCTTACCGCCCGCTAACGGACGCGCTTGTGCAGCTCCTCCGGGACCGGGCCGTTCCCGATGACGCGACGATGGATCCCTGGCTGCCCGCGCTGAGCGCGCTGCTGCCGGGGATGGCTGGCCGCGCTCCGGCGAGTGGAGAGGTCTCACCTGGGATCCGCGGTGAGGCGCTGATCCAGCTTCTTCGGCGCCTCGCGCCACAGGGCCTGGTCATAGTGCTAGAGGACCTGCACTGGGCGGACCCGGACACCGTGGCCCTGATGGAGTACCTTGGCGAGCACCTTGATGGTGAGTCGTTGCTGTGCGTACTTACCCTGCGCGCCAACCGGCCGTCGGCCGCACTGGAGGTGGCCCGCCGACAGCGGGGCCGGCCCGGCGTACTTCACCTCGGTCTTGACCGGCTCAGCGATGAGGACATGGCGCGCATGGTCCATGCCTGCATCCCGGGAGCAGAGGCGGAACTCCTGCGCCGGGTGCAGGCCTCCGCCGAAGGAGTACCACTGCTGGTGGAAGATCTGCTGGCGTCGCCCGGGCTGCCGGAGTCGTTCACTGAGACGGTCCGCGAGCGCCTGGCCGGGTTCAGCGAACCGCGGCGATCGGTGATCGAGGCCGCTGCTATCCTCGGCCGCCACTTCGACTGGGAACTGCTCCCGGCCGTGAGCGGCCAGACTGCGGCCCTGGTGGCGGAGACGCTCGGGCTCGCTGTCGAGCAACTGCTGGTGAGCGCCGACGGCACGGCCTTCCGCTTTCGGCACGCGCTGACCCGCGAAGCGGTGCTCGATACCATACTGCCACCCCGCCAGCGGGCCCTGGCCTCGGCGGCGCTCGCCGTTCTGGACGCCGCATACCCGCGCCTGGAAGGCGGCCTGCGCGAACTGGCCGTCGAGCTGGCGAACCGTGCCGGGGACCGCCGCCGGGCCGGAACGCTGCTGAGCGAGTCCGGCGGCCAGGCGCTGGCTTGGGGGGCGCTGGCCACTGCGATCGGTACCCTACGGCGTGCCGCCGACCTCCTCGAAGGCACTCCCGAGCGGGAACAGGCGGAACTTCTGCTGGTCGAAGCGCTGGCCCTGGCCGGGCGGGTTGAGGAGGCAGCGGCGGCTGGCGGCCATCTCATCACCCGGCTCGGGACCGAGGCGGCGGAACTGCGGACGGAGGTTCACCTCCGCCTGAGCCAGGCGGCGGTGGGCGCCTCGCGGTGGGAGATGGCCCGTCACCACCTCGGCGCCGCCCGGCGCCTGGCCGGAACCGCCCCACCGGCTGGCGTGCGCGCCCGCATGGGCGTCATCGATGCCGAGGTGGCCTTCGCCGCCGATGACCTCGATGAGGCCCGGCTTTTCGCCGAGGACGTCCTCGCCGCCGAGGGCAGTGCACCGGATGTCCGCTGTCATGCGCTGGAGCTCATCGGCCGGAGCCACCGGCTGCGTGATCTCAGCGCCGCCCGCGCGGCGTTCGAGAGCGCGCTGGTCACCGCGGAGGCAGTCGGCCTGCCGTTGTGGCGGCTGCGCGCCCTGCACGAGCTGGGCACCATCGACCTACTTGATCATGCCGGAGTGGAGCGGTTGTCCGAGGCGCGGCGCGCTGCCGAGCAGATGGGTGCGCTGAGTACGGTGGCGATCCTGGATCTCCAGCTCGCCGCCGGCTTCACCTGCCGCTGGGAACTGGACACGTGTGATGCCCACGCGCAGGCCGCCGTCGGCCTCGCCGAGCGGCTCGGCCTGGACCAGGTCCGGGCCAAGGCGCTGGCGGTACTCACAGGCAGCTCCAGCATGCGCGCCGACGCCGGGCAGACAGAGCGTTACGCTGCCCGCGCCATCGCGGCCGCTCCGCACGACCAGATGGTCGAGGGCATCTGCTGGGCCAGCCGGGGAGCAGTGGTTCTGCTCGGTGGCGAGGCCGCGGCGGCCGTGGAACCCTACGCCCGGGGGATGGCGATCCTGGCCCGCCTCCCGCATGCCGAACCCGCGGGGCTTCGGGCGCTATGGCCGCTGCTCCTGGCCTCACTTGGTGATCACCGGGCGGCACGGGCGATCGAGGAGGCCCGCCGGCTGGGCGTCGGCGCCATCCGCCACAACCGGAGCCTCATCGGCTATGCCGAGGCGGTTCTGGCCGGGCGAGCCGGGCAGCGGCAGCGGGCCAACGAACTGGCGGCGGGCAGCGACGTTGGCTTCGCGAACTGCGAGGCCTGGGGTGAGCTGGCGAGGTTCTGCGCCGCCCCCGCTGCTCTCGCCGACGGATGGGGCGACCCGCTTCGCTGGCTGGCCGAGGCCGAGGCCGGATTTGATCGCCGGGACCTGCCCCGCCTGGCTGAACGCTGCCGCGAACTGCTCAAGGAGTCGCAGCCCAATCCCTGGGTGGCGGCGGGAATCACCGCCAGGGAGGCGGACGTGCTGCGCCTCGTCGCCGGCGGGCTGGCCAACAAGCAGATCGCAGCGCGGCTGCATCTGTCGCCACGGACCGTGGAGAAGCACGTCGAAAGCCTGCTGCGCAAGGCCGGCGCCCGCTCCCGAACCGGCCTGGTGGCGGCCGCCTCACAGGCCGCAGCCCGCGACTCTCAGCGGGCGTTTCCTCCCTCGGCCACTACGTAGTCCCGGCTGGCATCTACGTGTTGTTCCCGATGTGACGGCAGGCGGCCGGCTTGCATGCTGGCCTGGCAAGCCAGGCCAAGAGAAGGCAACACCGGATGCTCGAAGCTACGAAACTAATCGTGGCAGTCAAGAACATCGAGACGCCCGATGAGCGGCAGGCGTTCGAACACGCCTCGCTCAACGTGGTCAACCTGCCCGGCGTCACGATCGCCCGCACTGTGTATCAGCCCGGTTGGAAGTGGTCGACGGACGTCAAGCCGGTCGTCGGCACGGAAGCCTGCCAGGCCGCTCACACCGGCTACATCATCTCCGGCCGGCTCCACGCCCGCATGGACGACGGCCGCGAATACGACTTCGGCCCGGGTGACGCGCACGTGGTGTCGGCCGGTCACGACGCCTGGGTGGAGGGGGACGAGCCGTGCGTCGCGCTTGACCTCGCCTTCACCGGACGTGCACTTGCCGGGCGCGTTGGCCGCTGCCCCTGCGGGGTTGAGTTCCGGGTCGCCAGCGACGACCAGATCGGCCAGCTTGTCGCCGCCATCCGCGAGCACGCGCGCAGCTCGCACGGGCACGAGCTCACCACCCAGCAGGTGCTCGCCGAGGTGATGGCATGATCGGCTCCGACCTGGAGGGCGCGGGCCTGGAAAGCCGGGCGGCGAGCGGGGCCGCCAGCGCTAGCAGTGACGACGCGGCTGCCGTGCGTGCGGTGATCGAGGCATCCACCAGCAGATGCCGGAGCAGTCAGGAGGGGGCTGCTCCGGCATCTAGCGAGTCCGCCACCCGGATTCGGGTACGTTCCGCATCCGCTTGCGGTCGCCGAGCACGACGCGGCTCCGGCTACGCCGGCGTCTACCTGCCCGTACGGGGGTCGTGCAGGTAGACGCCGGCGTAGCCGGAGCCGTCCGTGTCCCTGCTCTGGGGGCGCTGGCGCTGCTGGCGGTCACGGCTCCCGCCCACCGATGCCCTGAGGGCAACGTGAACGCCGGGCCCGCCATCTGACCGAAGCTGCTCAGTCTCTGCGGCGGCTGAGGTCAGGGCCACAAGGCCTTTCACGACATCACTACCGGCAACAACGATGTGACCATAGGCTCCGTCACGGTCACTGGTTACAACGCCGGCCCCGGATGGATGCCCCTGCCCGTTGACGGGCTGGATGGTTGATGTGCAGTGGCCCTCTCGTCTGTCTGTCGGACATTGGAGGACGTGGCTGCCCCGGACCGTCGGCCCGGCCGGGCGGTGCGCCCGGCCGGGCCGACGGTCCGGCCGGACCGGGCGGCAGCTCTCGGAGCGGTCAAGAAGCGGCCCCGCGGCGGGTGCGGTTCCAGCCGCCCGGGCCCAGCCGGGTCAGGCCGGGGAGATGTAGGGGCGGGCCGGTGTTGCGCGTGAGTGTCGTCCAGCGTGTCCCCATGGCTGCTCATGGTGCCAGGCCTGCTGCTCCTGCTCCTGCTCCCGCTGCTGCCTGCCTCCCGCCCAGCCGGCGCGCACCGCGGCCAGCGTGGTCATGACCAGCGCGGTGGCCCGGTCCCACGGCACCACCGGGCGGGGGGTCCAGAAGCTCGTCGTCTGCTGGCACTGCGGGCACGCCAGCCGCCCGACGGCGTCAATGCGCCAGCCAGCGCGGATGGCGCGGGCGCGGGCGTCGGCCTCGCCAAGGGCGGACGGGTCGGCGTGATAGTTGATGCACGACGCCATCTCGCACCACATGATCGGCCTCCGGAGCTCGTCGCCAATGGCAGCCCGCACGGTAACGGGGGCCGCAGCTCCGGCCGGCGCCGGGATGCTGGTGACGGATGCCGCGGCCCCGGCGGGCGCCGGGAAGCCGATGGCGCGTGGCCCGGCGTCGGCCGGCGCGGGGGCACTGGCCCAGGGTGCATCCGTGGCTTGTCCCAAGGCACGGCGCTGGCCAGGGATGGCGGCGGGCGCCGGGACGGCCGGCCGCCCGGGCGGCGCGGCCCCCCGGGCTGGCCGGGTGCCAGCACCAGGCGGTTCGGCCTGGCGGTCGTCGCGCAGTGCGGCCAACCACTCGTTCGTCTGGCGCAAGCTGACGTCATCGTCCCAGGTCGTAACGTTCATGCGCCCTCCCGCTCTGCTGGTCGGCGAACGTGTGCCGCTCCGCCCTGCGTCCCGCTGCGCGAGCGAGGGCGGTAACTTCCCCTCCGATGCGGCCAGTTCACCGTCTCTTGGTCCCGGGTTCCCACCATCGTAAGACCGAATTACATTTGGATAACTGCCGGATAAATATCCAATGTATTTCAGCGATTACTCTGGCGTGTCGTGTGGACATTTTCAATTTCTTTATTTGCACAGGCTGAGGATTATGTTCTCGCAGGTGAAGGGCGCCATTCCGGTCCGTTCGTGGCGGCTCGCTCCCCAGCTTTCCCGGGTCTGTGCACAGGCTGGTGCGGGCTTTGCACAAGTCATCCACAGATGCGTGCACAGGGAGATTGCCGTCCGCGGGCCGGGTCAGGGCCGTGGAACTCCGGGGGCTCGGTCAGCAGGATCAGCTCGCTGGCTCACACTGGCTGGATTCCTGCTCCACCCAGGACCTTGGCCGGGGAGTCAGATGAGGAGCTTTCGGGCACTCGACCCGGTGTTCGGTGTCCGCAGCCAACGGTTCCGCGCCGGGCTCGCGATCCGCACCTGCTTTCGCGGCCACCTAGCCGGCGAACCCGCGCCAGGGACGCCGGACGGGTGCCTTTGGCGAGGTGACGGAGCACATTTGCAGAGGTCGTCACCGTGCCCGGTGCTGTGGTCGTGCCGCATACTGGTCCGGTGGAACCGGCAGCTGATTCCGTCACGGAGCAGATCCAGCCCCCCGCGGGCCGCCGCAGGCGGGCACGCCGCCCGCGGTTAGCAGGGCCATCCGACCAGGCCCTGCACCGGCTGGCCGGCTGGTATGCGATCGCCCTGCGCCTCGGCGGCGCCGTCTTGTTCATTGCGGTAGCTGTGCTGGCCGCCAAGAAGCAGATCTCCGGCTGGTGGCTAGGCGCACCGCTGACTGCGCTGTGCTTGTGGTCAGCCTTCTTCACCTGGCGGGTTCGGCGATCCGGGTTGACGACGAGCGTGGTACTGGCCGACGCCGCGGTTATCTCGGCGCTGGCGCTGGCGCAGCAGCACCTGGTCCCGGCCGTGCTGATCAAGGACAGCACGACCTGGATGCTCCCGCTGGCCTGCACGTCGGTGTACATCCTGCAGATCGCGCTGCGGCCGTGGCTCGGGCTGTCCGGGGCCGCGATCGTCGTCATCGCCTACGGGCTCGGCGCCGGCCACCCGGCCGATGCCTGGCTGCTGGTGGTGGAGACGATCGTCGCCGCCGGGCTGGTGGCGGTGATCCGCGGCGGCGCCCGGCAAGCGGACGCGATCGTTGCCGCCGGCCTGGAGACCGAGCGGCAGATCCGGGCCGAGGAGGCGCGGCGCGCTGACGAGCGAGAGCAGCACCGCCAGCTACACGACACCCTCCTGGCGACGCTGACCATGGTCGCGGCCGGCGCCTTCGCTGAACCATCCGCGGCGCTGACCGCGCAGGCGGCCCGGGACCTGCGCGTGCTGCAAGGGCTCGCGGGCGCCCCGGCCGTGCCGGGCGGGTTGGCGCCGCTGACTGACCTGAGACCGAAGCTGGAGCGGGCCGCGGCCAGCGCCGATGACCTGGCCGTGCGGCTGAAGCTCGTCCCGGTCACGCTGCCGTCTCCGGTCGCAGATCAGCTCGTCGCCTGCGTCGGCGAGGCGCTGCGCAACGTCGAGCGGCACGCTGGAACCGGCCAGGCGGAAGTGACCGTCACCGGCGGTGCGGGCTGGGCGGTCGTCAAGATCATTGACCGGGGCCGCGGGTTCGACCCGGCCGCCACCGCGCCATCCCGCCGGGGCATCCGCGAGTCGATCACCGGGCGGATGCTGGCGGCCGGCGGCCGGGCCGCGATCGCCAGCCGTCCCGGCGCGGGGACGACCGTTACCGTGAGCTGGCCGGCATGACCGCCGTGCAGCCGTCGGCGGTGATGTCCGGCCGCTATCAGCGGGCTTTCACCCTCGCTGTGATCTTCCTGGTCGCCGGCTGGCATCTCGGCGGAGCGGGCGGGCAGCTGCTGCATAACCGCTCGGCCTACGGCTCGTTCGCCTTCCAGTGCGCCATGTGGCTGGTTATGGCACTGGCCATCACCGCCGGCTCGGTCCTGGTGCTGCGCGGAACGCCCGGCTGGCGCCCAGCCTGGACGGTGGCCTTGATCGCGCTGGCCGCCAGCACGGCAGCGGCGGCGGCCAGCCCGGCCGGCCAGATGCTGGCGGT
>Ga0187875_10001593_pt1 | contig 17418 bp, 17 predicted proteins | sample June2016WEW_17_1_2_FD_132978 | JGI IMG/M metagenome (GOLD analysis project Ga0187875, IMG submission 132978) | Peatland microbial communities from SPRUCE experiment site at the Marcell Experimental Forest, Minnesota, USA - June2016WEW_17_10 | ecosystem: Environmental > Terrestrial > Soil >... | reverse complement strand
CCCAAACCGTCCTCTGATTGAGGAAGAGGCGCATAACGCGTCGTTCCCAAACAAGTTCTTTGACAGCTCAGCTCGCGCCATAAGACCGGCTCTTGCCGCGCATAAGCCTCACGCGCTCAAGACTTTGCCTGTAACTCCTTATTCCTGAATATTTTGGGAGGATGGAAAACGAAAAATGACCGAAAAACATACCTAACTCATAGCCAATAAAAGACTTCCAAGAAGTAAGTCTAACTATAATGTTTTGAATATTTTGGCGTCGAACTTACTCTAAACAACTGATTCTAATATACCGGCGGTTGAGAAGGGGAGTGGGGGGTGGGGGTACCCTCAAAGAGGAAATTCCAGTCTTATCATCTCCATCGCGGCCTCGCGCGTGGCGACCCGCCCTTCCAACTGCGCATCCTCTACCGCTCCCAGAATTTCCTTGAACCGCGGCCCCGGCGCATATCCCACGGCAATCAGATCGTCACCCGTCACCAGCGGCTCCGGACGAATCGCCTCCGCCGGAATCGCCCGCCTCTGTTCGCGCACATAGTCGTAAGCGTCCAGCAATCCGTGACTCGACAGGCTGTCGATGCGATGCAATTCCAGATGCTCGTCAAACCCCGGCAGCCGGAAAAAACGTTTCAGCGTCGATTGCTTCATCTTCATCACATCGCCGAACCGCATGTGGTTGTCGACCAGCGCCAGAATCTGCTCGGTCTCGTCGTTTGAAAACCGCAGCCGCCGGCAAATCTCGGCCGCCATCTTCACTCCCACTTCAACATGCCCATCAAAGCGGATTCGATCCGGAGCAACCCGAAACGTCGGAGGTTTCCCGACATCATGCAACAGCGCTCCCCACGCCAGCGTCTTCGTGCAACCAGCCGCAAGCTTCTCGAGCAGCAACATCGTATGCACAAAAACGTCGCCCTCCGGATGATATTGCGGCGGTTGCTCCACGCCTTTCATCGCCGAAATCTCCGGCAGCACTTTGCGCAAAAGCCCTGTCGCTTCCAGCAGTTCAAACGCACGCGCCGCGCGTCCCTCCGTGAGCATCTTCGTCAGTTCGTCGCGCACGCGCTCCTGCGAAACCTGATGAATTTTGTTCGCAAGTTTTTCGATCGCCGCCAGCGTCGCCGGTTCGATCTGATAATCAAAACGCGCCGCAAAGCGCACCCCACGCAACATGCGCAGCTTATCTTCTGTGAACCGACGTTCCGGATCCCCAATCGCTCGCACGATTCCCGACTTCAAATCCGCGCGACCGCCAACAAAATCCAAAATTTCATCCGTCAACGGATCCAGGAGCATTCCATTGATCGTGAAATCCCGCCGCTGCACATCTTCCCGCGGATCTTTGCTGAACCGCACCTCATCCGGATGTCGTCCGTCCGAGTACCCAACATCCGACCGAAACGTAGCCACCTCGATGAATGTTTTTCCTCCGTGCCTCTCCGTGTCCTCCGTGGTTCCCGCTTTGATCGGGACCAGCACAACTCCAAACTGCTCGCCCACCGCATAAGTCTGCGGAAAAATCCGCATCACCTCGCGCGGAGTAGCATCCGTAGCCACGTCGTAGTCAGCCGCCACGCGCCCAAGCAGAAAATCGCGGACGCACCCGCCATTGAAGTAAGCCTGATGTCCGCGCGAACGCAGCGTTCGCACGATTTCGGTAGCGAATTGTCTGGCAGAAGCAATCACGAGTCGAACTCGTCCGATCGTCTAAACTGAAGCCGATGGCTAAAAGCCAGGAACCAGTAGCTCCAAGCTAGATTATGCCTGACCCCACCATCCTCGGCATCGAAAGCTCCTGTGACGAAACAGGAGCCGCAGTGGTGCGCGCGGGCGAGCAGGTTCTCTCCAATGTAGTCGCCTCGCAAATCGCCACGCACCAGCCTTACGGTGGAGTAGTTCCAGAACTGGCATCGCGCGAGCATCTGCGTGCCATCGTACCCGTTGTCCGCCAAGCTCTCGCCGAAGCCGGACAAACCTACGACTCCGTCGATGCCATCGCCGTCACGCAAGGGCCTGGATTGGCCGGCGCGCTGCTCGTTGGCATCAGCTTCGCCAAAGCACTCTCATTCGCGCTAAACAAGCCATTGATCGCCGTCAACCATCTTGAAGGACACGTCCACGCCGTACTCCTCGAGCACCGCCAAAACGCAGACGCCGATCTCGAGTTCCCCGTCCTCGCCCTGGTCGTCTCCGGAGGTCACACCCACCTCTATCTCGCCGAGTTCGAGAAAAAGCGCGAGGCAAATCTCTGGTCCTATATCAATATCGGCCACACCCGCGACGATGCCGCCGGAGAAGCTTATGACAAAGTCGCCAAACTTCTCGCCCTCGGTTATCCGGGAGGCCCCATCATCGACCGTCTCGCCCCGCACGGCGATCCGCACGCTGTCAAATTCCAGATCGCCCAGATCAAGCATCGCGACCGCAATGAACCGCTAAACGCGCATCCACCAGCCCAACACGCACAAGAAGATGTACGTCCTCATTTCGATTTTTCCTACAGCGGAATTAAAACGGCCGTCTTGCGCTACGTAGAGACACATCAACTCGGCCCGTCCATTGACGCTCGCCGTAGCGCCCTCGCTGAAATCGCAAAGCCCACGGTCGACGATTACCTTCGCCTCTGCGATCGCCAGACACTCAATCTGGTGGCGTCTTTTCAGCGCACAATGGTCAGCGATCTGGTCACGAAAACTCTGGCCGCCGCCCGCGAATACGACATCCGCACTCTGTTTGTCAGTGGCGGTGTAGCCGCGAACCAGGAACTGCGTGCCACTTTCCAAAGCGAAGCCGAGATGCAGGGTCTACCCGTGTTCTTCCCTTCCCGCAGCCTGTCTACCGACAACGCCGCCATGATCGCCGCCGCAGCCTATCCCAAATTCCTGCGCCAGGATTTCATGCCCATGGATTTTTCCGCCGAAGCCGGATTGGTTCTCCACTAGCCAGGCATGAAAATCGGGAGCCATATCGTTACAGAATCGACACATTTCCCGGCTACAATGGAGGCCGTGAAACCAACGCTCTTTGTAGTGGAAGACGACCCGGACATTTCCCGCCTCGTACGTCATCATCTGGAAGGCGCCGGCTTCAATGTGCGCCTTTATTCGACTGGCAACGTCGTCGTATCCGATGCCGAGCGCCAGCGTCCCGCGCTTTTCCTGCTCGACATCATGGTTCCCGGCAAAGATGGTCTCGAGCTTTGCCGCCAGATCCGGCAATCGGTCTCGCTTGCCTCGGTCCCGGTAATCTTTCTTACCGCGAAAAGCGGAGAGGCCGATCGCATCCTCGGGCTCGAACTCGGGGCCGACGATTACATTCCCAAGCCTTTCAGCCCTCGCGAACTGGTCGCTCGCGTCAAGGCGGTCATGCGGCGTTTCGAGCGGCCTCTGCCGCCGCTGCCCACCAAGATCGAAGAGGTTCACATTGATCCTGCCGCAATGACCCTGACCGTTCGCGGCAAGCAAGTTCCCACCACCGCCACTGAATTCCGTCTTCTCGACTACTTTATGCGCCACGCTGGCCGCGTCTTCACCCGCGATCAACTGCTTGATTCCGTCTGGCGCGACACGGCTTACGTCACTCCTCGGTCCGTCGATGTCTATGTTCGCCGCATTCGCGAGAAAATCGAGCCGGATCCGGAAAATCCCCGTTACCTGAAGACCGTCCGCGGCGCCGGCTATCGCTTCGAGGTCCCGCATTGAGACGTCGCATCTTCTTCAAGCTGATGGTCGTCTTTCTTCTGGTGATTGCCGTCACCGCGATCACTTTGCAGTGGACCGTCCGCAAGGTCTGGGAACACACGCTCCACGAGCAGATCGAACGCGATCTCAAACAAAAAACCCAAATGTTTGCTTATCGCGTGGAAGCCGACCGGCAGCATACGTTGGCCGACATCACCTCGCAGGAGGGACAAGCCGCCGGTGCGCGCGCCACCGTCATCGATCCCACCGGCAAAGTGCTGGCCGACTCCGAGGCCGATCCCAGCACGATGGAAAATCACGCGCAGCGCAAGGAAGTTGCCGCCGCTCTTAAAGGCGAACTCGGCATCGATCAACGTCCCAGCCACACTCTTGGGATTGCCTTCCTCTATGTGGCCGCCCCGATTTCTGGCGGCGCCGTTCGCCTCGCTTATCCCTTGCCCGACATTGAAATCACCGCCCGTCCTTTGCGCCGCGCCTTGTTATGGGGCTCGCTCACTGCGTTTGTCATCGCCCTCGTCATCGCTTCCGCGACCTCGCAATATGTTGGCTGGCGTCTGGCTCGTATCGTGACCTTTGCCGAACGCGTCGCTGCGGGCGACCTCTCCGCCAGAATCGCTTCCACCTCCACCGATGAGATCGGCCAGGTGGCGGCCGCTCTCGACATGACCACGCGCAAGGTTGAGGAAAGCTTCGCCCGCGTGCAAACCAGCCAGCGCGAACTCGAGACCCTCCTCAACAGCATGCAGGATGCGGTCGTTGCCGTTGGCCCCGATGGCCGGGTGCAGTGGGCCAATCGCGGCATGACCCGCCTGCTCCAACGCTCGCCGCGCTTGAATGCCCCGTTGATCGACAGCGTCCGCGACCCTGACTTTCTGGCCGCCATTCAGGAAGCCGCCCGCGACCATGTCGTTACCTCCGCGCGCTCCAACACCATCGCGGCCGGACGCACCTTCGATGTCACCGCTGCTCCCATGCCCGGAGGCGGCGCTGTCGCCGTTCTTCGCGATCTAACCGAAACCGAGCGCATGGAAAAAACGCGCCGCGATTTCATCGCCAACGTCTCTCACGAACTGCGCACTCCCCTTACTTCCATCCAGGGATACACCGAGACCCTGCTCGACAGCCCGCTCGCCGACGATCACGTTCGCGAATTTCTCGAAATCATCCGCAAGAATGCCGCCCGCATGTCGCGCTTGACCGAGGATCTCCTCACCCTCGCCCGCGTGGAATCCGGGGAACAGAGGTTCGACGTTCAGAAAGTCAGCCCTGAAGAATTGCTTCAGGACGCTCTCGAGAGCTTTCGCGAAGCAGCCCGCTCCTACGAAGTCGAACTCGTCGTCGAAAATGCCGTTCCCGACGCAAACGTCAACGCCGACCGCGAAGCCATCCACCAGATATTCTCGAACCTCATCGAAAACGCCCTGAAGTACGCGGCGTCAGGAAAAAAGATCATCCTTGGGGCCCGCGCCTCGGCGGAGTCTCCCACCATCGAGTTCTATGTCCGCGATTTCGGTCCCGGCATCTCCTCCGAACATTTGCCTCGATTGTTCGAGCGCTTTTACCGCGTCGACAAGGCGCGCTCCCGGGAGTCCGGAGGCACAGGCTTGGGCCTCGCAATTGCCAAGCACATCATCTTCGCCCATCACGGAACCATCCGCGCCGAAAGTGAACTCAATCACGGCTCTGCCTTTGTGTTCACTCTCCCTCCGTTCGATCCTCCGGCCGCCTGACTCGCTGCTGGCTGGGAAATTCATCGGGTTTTAACCTGCGTCCTGACTGCGAGATATATGATTAATGTGAATTTGTGTCCCGCGCTTTGAGTTTACCCGGAACCTTCCGGAGAAATTTGACATCCAACCGAGGTATACGGTGTCGCTTATGAGCACAGCCAGCGTGAAAACGCCCTCGCCTGAGGCTAGCCCCGACTTGGTGAAGCGTACCGTCGAGGCCTGTGAACTCGCCCGCGAAGCCGCTGCCATCGCCGCCGAAGGCATCGCCACCGGTTCCATGTCGCGCCTCAACGCCATCCGTCAGTGCGAGAAAGATCTGGACGCCATTGACGTCGAAGTCGACTCCGGCGTCACCACGACGATCACGCGCGTTCCCGAATCTGAGACCGGTCAGTTGCTTGCCTGCATGAAGCTCATGATCGGCCTTGAGCGCATCGGCGACCTGCTCTTGAGCTTTGCCACCAGCGCCCAGGCCGCCGGAAATCGCATCGATCCCCAGGACGCCCGCGAACTCACTCAGATGGCGACCGTCCTCGAGAAAATGCTCGCCGATGTCGGCCAGTCCTTTTCACAGCGCGACGTGAAGAAAGCCATCGACGTACTCCGCGCCGACGCCGAAATGGATCGCCTACGCAATCTGATCTTCCTTCGCCATATCGAAAATCCCGAAAACGTCGCCCGTCACTCCAGCCTGCAAGTTATCTTCATGACTCAATCTCTGGAACGTGCCGGCGACCACGCCAAGAACCTCGCCGAAGAAGTCTGCCACTTCGTCAGCGGACGCAGCATCCGCCACCTGCTCATGGCCTATGACAAACCCAAAGAGCAAATGTTCATCGACTGGCTGCGACACAAAGACGCCACCTCCTAGCGACCCCTGCATCGGCCCCGGTGAACCGTCACCGTTGGAACTACCGCTTTCCATGCAGCCCAACCCACGCGTTACTTTCCGCCTAACGCTTGCAGCAACTCCGCCCGAGTCGTCAACACTTCAATGCGAGCGGCGTTCGTGTTCTGAAGACTCGGAATTAGATTTCGTTCGACTTCGTCCAAGCTGCTCTTCTTTGCTTCCAGGCCGTCAAGCAGCGATTTTGCCTTCACTGGAGACTCACGTAACGCTGCCTGCGCTGCCAGCATGTATTCCCGGTACAGTTGAATTTCCTGTGCGCTCGGGGGCAGGCCTTGCTTTGGCACAGGTTTTCCCATGATCGCTTCATACGCCGCGTCCGGGTCCTTTGCGGTACGCAATTCCTGAAGAACCTCTTCTGTGGTAAAAGTTTCGATTCCCCACGCCTCTCGCCAATCGAGACCGTCCTCCGGCAGCGCCTTGACAGCGGCAAATATCTGTTTTTTCTGCGCTTCGTCCAGCTGTCCTTTCCGGCCAGCTTCAGTCAACAACCGCAAGTTAGACATGAGCGCACTCTTCGCCATTAGCGCAAAAATTAAGCCTCCACCCCGCGTGAGATCCCGTGAAAAGCGAATCCCGGCTAGCCACGCATTCGTCGCCGCCACTGAATCGCCCTTCGCCAGTTGACGCATCCCCTCCAGCGTGTTCAGTCGTGCCAGCGCGCGTGCGCGCGGAGCGTACGCGATGGAAGCTTTCCACCCTCGCCCATACTCGAGCCCCCAGTCGCACTCCGGGAGCTTAGTGGCGCGTTGCATCATATGGATCGCGTCGATGTTGGCGTCCAAAATCGGCCCGAGTTTCGTTTCGTCCCAGGCAGCCTCACCGGCCGCAGTTTTCTGGAGCAACTCCTGCGTTGTTTTGTCCGCCCATGCGTCCTGCATCTCGGCGAACGCCATCCAGTAGCGGAGCGCAGCATTCCTGGTCTCTGCGGGATATTTCACCTCTGCTAGCATTCGACCAACGCCCACCGCCATGATCAGAATTGCAGCCGCCAATACCTTGATTCTCATCGTGTTCTCCCTTCTGTGTCATTCTTTGGCTAGAACTCGAAGTGCGCTCCGTTCGCCTCGCATGCTGGGCAATAAGTTTCGCGACTCGTCCGCCAGAAGTGCGTCAAATGCTTTCCCATCGTCGAGAGCCAGCTTCGTCAGAGCGGGGGTACTCCAATGTGTTTGGGGCCTAATTTCAATCGATGTTTGTGCGACGATTCTCTCGAGCGGTTTCGTCTTATGGATCTGCGTATACCAGAACAACATGCTTCCTGCGAGACCCACAGCCGCCGCGGCAGTAAGCCACTTTAACGACGAATTTCCGGTTCGCCGCTGCTCCAGTGGTCGAATCGCGCGCGGCCGAAACTTTCTTAGGTTCTGCACCAACTCCTCGTCATGCTCACGGTCTTGCATATTCCCCCTCAACGTTTCGAAACGGGCTGTAATCGCTCGCGCAATTTTTCCAGTGCATAGCGGTAGCGCGACGCTGCCGTATTAATGGAGACGTCTAACGTGTCGGCAACCTCCTGCAGCGCCAAGCCGCCCCAGACCCGAAGGAACACTGTTTCTCGCTGGTCCTGGGGCAACTCCCGCAGGGCCGCCTGTAAAGCCAGTACATCCTCCGGATGTCCATCGGGGCCAATGAACCAAGTCTCACGATCCGGCATTTCGACCTCGCGCCGAAAATCGCGATGCAGGTTCAATGACGCGTTGCGTACGGCCCGATAGAGATAAGGCACAGGCATCTGGGGCATGAGAGTTCGCCCCTGCAGGAGCTTTAGAAATACCTGCTGCACCACATCCTCCGCCGAAGCAAAGTCGAGTCCGCAGCAGCACCCGTAGGCTGCCAAAGCTGGGCCGTGTTTTTCGTACAGCGACTCAACTTCGGCCGTTTTGAGTGTGCTTATGACCAACCTTCGGGCCCCTTACCTTCTCTTACCACCTGTATGACACTTGGCCAGCTGAATTTTGTCTAACCTTTCTTCGATCGCACGAAAGGTCCCCTATGTCTTGACAGTCTGACTCTCCAAGGCGAGACTCGGATCAGCCGTTTCCTTTAGGGAAGGCAAACACTCCGTCAATGCCCGGATCCCCCCAATCCGATACCCCGCTTTCTCCGAAACCTCCGCATCGCGAAATCCCACCCTCCTCCGAATCCCCTGCCAGCGCGGGCCGCTCGGCACTTGAAGAGCCGGAACTTGAAGCTGCTCTGCAGCTACTTGTCGAGCGCGAGCAATACATCACGGGCGCGACGGGAGCCGCGCTCGCCCTGCCTCAGGGAGACGAAATGGTCTGCCACGCCAGCGCCGGCTCCTGTGCTCCGGCTGTTGGTGCGCGCCTGCAGGTTCGTTCCGGACTCACCGGCGAGAGCATCGCCCGCCGCCAGATTCTCCGCTGTGACAATGCGGAAACCGATCCGCGCGTGAATCTGGAAGCCTGCCAGGCCCTTGGCATCGCGTCCATTGTTGTTTTGCCGCTCCTGCGCCGCTCCGGCGAAGTTCGCGGACTGTTCGAACTCTTCTCCGATCACCCCTACGCGTTCGAGGAGCGGGATCTTGTCGCCCTCGAACGCATGGCGGCGCTCACGGTGACAGCCCTCGATCTGGCCGAGCAGCGCCATGGTTCCCCGAAAGCTCGGCCACAAATTTCTGGACAAGGTGCGGCACAAGCTTCGCCACAAGGTCTGGGGCAAAGTTCTCTACCATCTGCGAAACCTTCCCCGCAGGGTTCGGCACAAGACTCGGCCCCTGATCCCGCACAAGCCTCCGTCCCAGTTCCGCCAACCGCGAAACCACCAGAAAAACCAGCAGATTCGCTCGCTCCCACTCTTGCAAGCCCGAAACAATCAGCTTCTGCCGCCACCCCCGCGCCAGCAATTACCGGATATCCGGTTGTGCCGTCCAAAGCTCTGCCTGCCCAACCACCCGAGCCTGCCGCGGTGGCCGTTCCCATGCCCGAAAGCAACACTCCGCAATCTTCCCCGCTTCCGGAAGCCATGCTTCGCATTCAGAAATGCGTGTCCTGCGGATTCCCCGTTTCCGAAGGCAGAGCGCTCTGTTTGGATTGTGAAAAGAAACAAGCCGATCGGAAATCAGATGAGAAGCGACCACAAGAGGCAAAACAGGCAGAGACAGCTCTGATCAAGCAAGACGCCGCTCCGGCGGCCGACGCATCGCCCGCGCCCGTCTACGAGGACATTCCGGCTTTCCTGGCTAACTCTATGCCCGTTGAAGAATCGTGGCTTTCGAACCACGTCAATCTGCTGGCGATCCTCGTTCTCATCGCCGCCATTCTGGTCGCCGTTGTGGTATTTCGCTAACCCGGTTGTGCTGTTCTCCTTGACAATCCCAGCCCAAAGCTCATACCCTGCGCTTATCCGCTCCACAACAAAGGTGCCCGCGAATGAAAAACGTGTACGAAGTGTTACGCCAGAAAGAGCTCGAACTATCCCGGCTCGAAAAAGAAGTCGAAGCCTTGCGTGTTGCTGCTCCGCTGCTTTCCGACGAAAAGGAGACTTTGAGCGAGGCCCCCAAGCCGACTCTCACCACCACCACCGCTCCGCAGCAACCGATCCGGATACCCGCGCCCGTGGCTAGCCAGGCAAATCAGCCCGCCCGCGCCGCCGGATGGGAAGATGCCGCCAAGCGCTGGCCATAACGAGTTCGCGCAATTCGAAAAGCCCGGACTGATCCCGCGTCTCAGGATCAATCCGGGCTTTTTCACTTCTTCCATCTGACTTCTAACTTCTGAATCGCCTCACCTGACTCACCTTACCCTTGCGTCGTAAACGCCAGCGCCAGCAGCGTCTTCTGTTCCACTTCATGCGCCTTCGCCGATCCCGTCGCCGGACTCGCGCTTCCATTGCGCCTCACCGTCAGCACTGGGCGCTCACCCGAAATCCGGCGCAAACGCGGCAACATGTAGAAAAGTCCTCCCATGTTCGACGGCTCTTCTTGCACCCAGACAATATCGCGCGCACTGCCGTGCCGCTCAAACTCCGCCATCAACTCTGCTTCTGGAAATGGATACATCTGCTCCAAAAAAACAACCGCCGTGTTCATGTCCTGTCGCCGTTTTCGTTCTGTACGCAGTTCGTGCCCAATTTTTCCCGTGCACAGCAGAATCCGCTTCACGTCATGCGCTTCCGCGTCTGGAATCACCGGCAAGAACCGCTGATGCGTCAGGTCGTCCAGCGGAGAGAGCGCATCCGGATTTCTCAGCATGCTCTTGGGAGTGAACACCACCAGCGGCTTCCGCCAATGCCGCAGCGCCTGCCGCCGCAGCAAATGAAAATACTGTCCTGCATTCGACGGCTGGCAAATCTGAAAATTATCGCGCGCCGCCAGTTGCAGGAATCTCTCGATGCGCGCCGAGGAATGCTCCGGTCCCTGGCCTTCATACCCGTGCGGCAGCAACAACACCAGTCCCGACAGCAGTCCCCACTTGTCCTCGCCCGCGCTCACAAACTGGTCAATCACAGCCTGCGCAACGTTCGCGAAATCGCCAAACTGCGCCTCCCACAGCACCAGCGCCTCCGGATAATCACGGCTGTATCCATACTCAAATCCCATCACACCCGCTTCCGATAGCGGCGAGTTGTAAATCTGGCAAGCCGCCTGCCCTTCCGCAATGTTGCATAGCGGAACATATTCGCTCTCGTTTTCCGTATCGATCAAAACGGAATGCCGTTGATTGAACGTTGCCCTGCGCGCATCCTGACCGCTGAGCCGCACCGGAATCCCCTGCTTCACCAAGCTCGAAAAGGCTAGTGCTTCCGCCATTCCATAATCGAGGGGCTTTTTCCCCGCGCCCATTTCTGCCCGTTGCTCGAGTAGCTTTTTCACTTTCGGGTGGACATGGAATCCCTCGGGATACGTTGTCAGCTTCTCCGTCAACTCCGCTAACAACTCGCGCGCGACGCCCGTCGGCCGTTCATATTCCGCCTTGTATCGTCCGCCGAAATAATTGTCCCAATAGCTCGGCAGTTCCCGCAGCGATGGCTTCTTCCTGACCTGCACGGCCGCTTTCTGTGCCGCTTCAAACTCGCCCTTGATCGTCGCCACCCGCTCGGCAAGATTCTCGAACCCAATTTGCTTCGCATAGATCTCAAACAGGGGTCGATGCTCCTTGATCGCTTTGTACATCAGCGGCTGCGTCACCGTCGGATCGTCCACTTCGCTATGCCCGTGCCGTCGATATCCGATCAGATCCACAACGATGTCGCTCCCGAACTTATATCTGTACTCGGCCGCAATCCGCGCAATCCGCAGCACCGCATCCACATCCTCGCCATTCACATGAAAGATCGGAATCGCCTGCCGCCGCGCTAGTTGTGCCGAGAACCGCGACGAATGCTCTTCCCGCGCATTGGTCGTAAATCCCAGGAGGTTATTCACGATCACATGGATCGTTCCGCCCACCGTGTATCCGCCGAGATCCGCATAATTCAGCGTCTCGGCCGTAATTCCCTGCCCCGCAAACGCCGCGTCTCCATGCACCAGCAACGGAAGATATTTTGCCTTGCCGTTGTCCCCGGCCCGGTCCTGCTTGGCGCGAGTTCGCCCGATGGTCACCGGGTCGACCGCCTCCAGGTGGCTCGGATTCGACGCCAGGTGAATATGAATTCTCTTCCCGCTCCTGGTGACGTACTCGCCGGTCGCGCCAATATGATACTTAACGTCGCCCGATCCCAGCACGCTGCGCGGATCCACGTCCTCAAACTCGGCAAACACCTGGTCCGGAGGGCGCCTCGCCACGTGAATAATCACGTTCAGCCGCCCGCGATGGCTCATCCCCATCACCAGTTCCAGCGCGCCGCGTTCCCCGGCGATATCAAGAATCTCATCGACGGCCGGCAATAAAGATGTGTTGCCTTCCAGCGAAAACCGTTTATTCCCCAGATATCGGGCCTGCAAAGTCTGCTCAAACAGATCCGCGCGCATCAGCAGATCCAGCGCCCGCCCCCGATCCACGGGTCTGGGCTCCGCTTCCATGCGCTCCTGAATCCAGCGCCGCCGTTCCGGATCGGCAATGTGCATGAACTCCACGCCCACGCTGCCGCAATAAATCCGCCGCGCCTCGCGCGCAAATTCGTTATCGTTATCGCTCTCAAACCGCAGATCGGGATGCGGTTGCGGAGGCAGCAGCCCCAGCGGGTTCAGGTCTGCCTCTAAGTAGCCGAATTGCCGGAACAACCCAAACACACGGTCGCGTTCGTATTTTTCGACCAATTCAGCAGAAGAAGTAAGGTTAGGCGTACCAGCCTCCTGAGCCGCGCCACGAGGATTTCGTGTCGTTGATGTAGGCAGGATCTGTCTTTATAGAATAACGGATGATCCTCGTTCCGTCCCCGACTCAGAGTCGACGCGTGTCGGCCGTCACTGCAAACTCTCTCCGCGGTAGTTATTCTGAACTCAAAGAGGAAACACTCGATGACCAATATAAAATCCGCTCGTCCCGGCACTCCCGTCCTCCTCGGCATTCCGTTCGACGCGAACTCCTCGTGGCTCCGCGGAGCCGCTGGCGCCCCGCCCATCATTCGCGTCGCCTTCGGATCGGACTCCGCCAACTCATCGACCGAATCCGGCGTCGACCTCAACGAGGAAGGCATGTTCTGCGACGCCGGCGATCTGAAATTTGATTTCCAGGCGCCCTTCGCAGCTATCGAAGCCAAAGTCGGCGAGCTCCTCGACCACAACTTGCGGCCCGTCTGCCTGGGCGGCGATCACTCCATCACCCTGCCCATCGTCAGCGCCTTCGGAGAGCGCATTCCCGGCTTGACCGTCATCCACTTCGACGCTCACCCCGACCTCTACGACGAACTCGAAGGCAATCGCCTGTCGCATGCCTGCCCATTCGCCCGCATCATGGAGAAGGGCGCGGCTAAACGTCTCATCCAGGTCGGCATCCGCACGATGAATGCCCATCAGCGCGAGCAAGCCAAAAAGTTTGGTGTCGAAGTCATCGAGATGCGTCACCTTCCCGCGCTCGACCGCATGAAGGTCGATGGACCGGTCTACATCTCATTCGACATGGACGCGCTCGATCCCGCCTTCGCTCCTGGCATCTCCCATCGCGAACCGGGTGGCATGTCGACTCGCGAAGCCATCGCCCACATCCACGCGATCACCGGAAAAATCGCAGGCGCAGATCTCGTGGAGTTCAACCCCGCGCAGGACAACACCCAAATCACCGCGATGGTCGCTGCCAAACTGCTCAAGGAGATCATGGGGAAGATGATTGCTGGATAGCTTTGGACTGGCGCTCGCAAGTCATCTCGCATACATTGAGCTGTTCCATCAATGACCAGGGTTAGTTTGGTCCCCCCTGGAACTCGGTCTTTTGAAATCAAAGACTTAGGAAGAATTTGCGCCAGGTCTTTGAGAAATAAGAACTTAGATGTAAAGTATTTATAAATCAATCAGTTAGCCTGGCCGAATCCAATATTTATGAGCAATTCGCAGCAAAACGAAAAAGAGCTCGCCGGGCGCGCAGCAGCACAGCTCGTGAAAGATGGAGACATTGTCGGCTTGGGAACGGGCTCAACTGCTTACTTCACCGTCCTCGCGCTCGGCGAGCGTGTGAAAGACGGATTGAAGATGGTCGGAATCCCCACCTCGGTAGCCACCGCCGACCTGGCTCGTACCCTGGGCATTCCCCTCACCACACTCGACGACCATCCGGAAATCGACATCACCATTGATGGCGCCGACGAAATCGATCCTCAACTCAACCTGATCAAAGGCGGAGGGGGAGCGCACCTGCGTGAAAAAGTCATTGCGGCGGCATCGAAGAAGATGATCGTGATCGCCGATTCGGGAAAGGTCGTTCCGGTGCTCGGTAAGTTTCCGCTGCCGGTCGAGATCGTCTCGTTCGCGCGAGCCGTGGTGGAAAAAAAGATTGCGGCCCTCGGCGCAACCATCAAGCTGCGCGCTCGCCCTGATGGCAGTCCTTACGTGACTGATAACGGTAATCCAATTCTGGATTGCAGCTTCGGAAAAATCGCAGACCCGCCGGCCCTGGCGCGCACGCTGAGGGATATTCCAGGCGTGGTGGAGCACGGCTTGTTTATCGGGCTAGCAAAGTTGGCCCTGGTGGGACGCGGAGAACTTGTGGAGGAGATTCGGGCCTAACGCCCACCGCACACTATGCTAGTGAAATCAAGGCCAACGAGCGGGATGTGGTTGGCGGCTGTTTGGCTGATTGGAATGACCCTTCCGCTCTCTGCTAAGCGAGTGCCACCACAGCCCGTGGATCCTGTTATCCATGACGGCGTCAAGTACTCGGCCGAAGGCGACGGCAGGACCGCCTTTGTCGTAGCGAACAAGGCCGCAACTGGAGAGAAACTCTGGAGTGCGGAGATTTTCCATATCCACGTCAAGCCCTTCCTCGAAGAGGATGTGCAGTGGGTCTTCATCAGGAAGCTGAAACTCGAAGGTGACGAGCTATTAGTGGAGGACGAGAAATCTCGCTGCTACATGCTGAACCTAACGACGAAGCATGTCCAGAAGACGGATTGTCGCTAGTTCACTTTACAATCTCCCGCAGCGCCTCCAGCATTCTCTCCACTTCCTCCATCGTGTTGTAATGCACCAGACCAATGCGCAGAAATCCGCCCAGTCGCTCCACATCGAGTTGCTCGGTCACGTTGATGGCGTAGTAATTCCCATCCCAGGTAAAGAAGCCGCGCTCGCCGAGCTTTGTCGCCAGTTCCAGCGGAGTATGGCCCTCAATCCGCACCACAAATGTCGCGCAACGATGATCAAAGCGACGCGGATCGCTGATGCCGTAGAGATTCAGTCCCGGAATTGCAACCAGGCCCTCAATCATCTTCTCCATCATGGCGCGCTCGTGCGAATGGACCGCCTCATGCGCCGCAACAATGGCCTCACGTCGAGTGGGTGTGGGGACGGGGCTTTGCCCCGTCCAGGCGGGGCGAAGCCCTGCCTCCACACGACTCGCCACAACCCGACGGCCCAGGCCTTCCCAATAATCCACGCAGGCCTTGATGCCCGCGATGCACTCGTGGTTCAGCGTTCCCCACTCCCAGCAATTCGGAATGTTGTTCGTACTCGGCCGCACCTTATAAGGACGCAGCCGCTTCAAATGCTCGCGCTTTCCGTAGAGCACGCCCATGTGCGGGCCGAAGAATTTGTAAGTTGAGCAGACGAGGAAATCGCAATCCAAGGCGCGCACGTCAATCAATCCGTGCGGAGCATAGTGCACCGCGTCGATATAGCTCAGCGCTCCCACCTGCCTTGCGAGCCGTGCAACCTCGGCAACATTATTGATCGTCCCCACGGCATTCGACGCATATCCAACCGCGACCAGACGCGTATGCGGCGTAATCTGCCGCGCCAGGTCATGCATATCGAGCGTGCAATCGGCCGGGTTAAACTTTGCCGTCTTGATGGTCACGCCTTTTTCTTCCAATGCCTTCCACGGAGAAAAATTTGCATCATGATCGAGCAGCGTAAGCACGATCTCATCGCCGGGGCCAAGGTCGCGACTAATCGCACGGCTCATCGCATAGGTGAGCGAAGTCATGTTCGCGCCGAAGACAATTTCATCCGCATCGCAGTTGAGAAAGTCCGCCATCGCCGCCCGCGCACCTGCGATCATGCGATCCGTATTGTGGCTGGTGTGGTAAGCCCCGCCGGTGTTGGCATTGTCGTGCGCCAGATAGCCCGAGATAGCGTCAATTACGCGCTGCGGAACCTGCGTCCCGCCGGGCCCGTCGAAGAAAACGGCAGGCTGGCCGTCAACGGTCTGCGCAAGCGAAGGAAATTGTGAGCGAACCCATGTGAGATCAAAAACAGTAGAAGAAGTCTGTTCAGCGGTTGGCATAGAAACCTTTATTGTAAATCGTGCCGCGCGTCGGATTATGCAGGTGCATCGTGTGGAGCGGACACTCCTGTCCGCGCGAATGCCTCAGCCTGAAATGTTGTTGTCAAGAAAACAGGCGTGCGGTTGCAGTATGACCGCGAGAATGTGCGCTCTCCGCCCTTTCCGGTATCAGGCGGCGCGTTCCGGCGGATTCGTCTTCTTGCTCTTCCCCGCGTTCGCGGCGTCGATCCGAATCCGGCTGACGCGGGCCGTTTCCTGCACCAGATCGTTCTGCGCGCGCGATGCATCGCCCGCCATCACGGATCCGGCTGCCAGCGCGAACCGTAACGCATCCGCTTGGTCGTCGAAATACAGAATCACTTGTCCTGACATAAGACTTCTCCCTGGGGTGCAAACTATCGGGTCCAACTTTCCCTGCGCCCGCATGGGCACAACTCGACCCATCGATTTCGACGCAGGGCGCGCGCATAGGCGCAGACGAATGTGGCGCGGGCGGAACTTTCTGCGATTGTGGACTTATGCATTCACCAGCGATAGTGCATTCGCTGGTTCCCTGCCCACCCGATTTCAGGAACTCGCAACGCGAATGAAATTCGCCAGCATCCCGTAGGCGGTGGCGTAGAGCCCGGGATCCGTTTCTGTAATCGTAAGCCCCGGAAATATGTCGGTCTCAAACCGAATGATCGACGATGTCCCGCTCACCAGCGCAAACGGATCATCCAGCGGCACCTGCTCCGGCCGCACGCTGGCGCGCACCGCCGAGCCTTCGCGCGCAGATCCGTCACGGCAGGCACGGCACACGAGCTTGTAGGGAGTTCCATCCCTCCGCGCCGCCCGCACCTGTTGTCCCGTCAATGAGCGAATGCCCTCACGCTCAACTTCCTTCGGACGCATCGCCACATCCATCACCACATTTACCAGAGCGCAAACCTTCACCGCAGCATCCCAGCCATCGATGTCATAAGACGCATCGGTTTCGGCGATGCCGAGCGCCTGCGCTTTCCGCAGCGCTTCATCGAAGCTCAGCCCCTGTTCCATTCCCGTCAAAATCACGTTGGTCGTCGAATTGAGAATCCCGCGGAAGCCCTTCACCTCGATCGCCGGCAAGGAATCGCGGAACATCGAGAAGATCGGCACGCCATCCATCACGGTAGATTCGAAAAGAAATTTCTTCCCTTTCAAAGCAGCGAGGTCGCGCAGTTCGCGATAGGCATGAACGATAGGCCCCTTGTTCGCGGTGATGG
>Ga0187875_10001590_pt1 | contig 17432 bp, 13 predicted proteins | sample June2016WEW_17_1_2_FD_132978 | JGI IMG/M metagenome (GOLD analysis project Ga0187875, IMG submission 132978) | Peatland microbial communities from SPRUCE experiment site at the Marcell Experimental Forest, Minnesota, USA - June2016WEW_17_10 | ecosystem: Environmental > Terrestrial > Soil >... | reverse complement strand
AGAAGCTCTTCATTGACGCGCTGACGGACACGCCCGCGCCGAACCGAAAACTTAAGGAAGTCTACAAGCGGTTCCGGAAATACAAAGCATCCGCCCGCCGGTAAAATCGTTGCGGAACTTTCCAAAGCTTGACGGGTGTCACGGCGGTCAGCTTGATGCGAGTAACGTCTTTGTTTACGCGCAATTCGTGGCAACTCAAACATCCGGTGGCGATGGCCGAGTGGACCGCTTTTCCCTTGGTCTTGTCTTCATGGCAGGTGACGCACTTGGCGGCGTCGGTGTTTGGTTCCAGCGGAATCCGGATGCGTTTTTGCCTGAGAGGAATCCACCGAAGCCGGCACCATTAGTAATAACGAAAGAACTCCTTGTAGGGCGATGGTGCTGGCGGATCGGCAGGGATGAGCCTGAGCAAGCCCTTGCAGGACGTGCCGGTAGCCCATCGCCCGAATCGGGCGAGGCTTCGTCCCGGACTTCATTGAACCCAGTACTATAGAACCCTCTGCCAGACCGGCTTCAGTTCCGGCCCCAGAAACAGCAAAAAAGGGAAGTAGACCTCAACCGAATGCATTCCATAGGCCATAAGGGTTATTAGGGGTAATATATCTCTTTATCTTATGTCGGAGGGACCTGCGCCCTGCCCGTTTCATGAACCGATTGCGCCCGTCCACGTCGTAGGACTGTATTGGCGCGGGTTTGCGCGCCAAGGTGAAGACTTGCGTCCTGGCTGCCCGCTCCGGCCCCCTGAATCCTCCCTTGGGTTGCGGGGCTCGACACCGGCCACACCTAACCGGTCCCACCGGATGCCTTTAGGGCATAGTGTGAGGGATATCACTCAAACCGGGGCATTGTTCCCACCTTAGATAAGCATTTATAAGCATTAGAGCCTCTAGTACCGTGGTGATTTCCGACAGAATATCGGGCTTCCCCTCAAAAGGACTAGTACCGGTTTTGGTAGCAGAAGATGTAATCGGTAATGACCGGTTCCGCAGTCATCGGAATCTCGGTCGTCATCATTAGGTCGAGCCCGGACGAAGGCCTCTCCGCCAGCTTGTCGTTGGACAATAAATATCCGCCCGCCTTTAGCATGGCCGCCAGGTTGCTTCTCGCCAGAAATTGTTCGAAGGCTCCGTAGTAGTGATACTGGGCTTTGCAGCGGCCCTCGCCAGCTACATCCCCGCGCGGCGGGCAACCAGAATCGACCCGGTCGTCGCGTTGCGAGACGAGTGAGCGGAAACGCCAAAATGCTATGATCGGAAAAAGTCCAACCCAAGCGAACGTGGCGGAATTGGCAGACGCACCAGACTTAGGATCTGGCTCCCGCAAGGGAATGGGAGTTCGACCCTCCCCGTTCGCACCACTCGGGAACGCCAGCGCGGACCATGATCGTCGAAGGTCATGGAAGTGTAGCCCAGGCAGTATCGCACGATCGCCAGCGCTGGTGTAAGCTTGTAAAAAATGGCGACTGACTGTCGCCAATCGCCATTAAGTGCTTCCTTGCTTCCTATGAAACTGGTGCGGAGAGGGGGACTTGAACCCCCACGAGATTGCTCCCGCTAGCACCTCAAGCTAGTGCGTCTGCCAATTCCGCCACCTCCGCAGGGGGCGCTACTTCTTCGGCTGGGCCGGCGGCGCCGGTGGCCGGACGGGCATCTGGAGGGGCGCCGGTTTGCCACCTGGAATTTGCACAGTGGGCCCCTTCGCCGGAGTGGGCGCCTTGGCCGGCGCTGTCTGGGCGCCGCCCGAAGAACTGTCCAGAACCGTTTTCACGCCCGAGGCCCCACGCGTGGCCAGAATCGAAAGCGACAGCGAAGTGATCATGAACACGATCGCCGACGCCGTGGTGGCCTTCGAAAGCAGCGTGGCCGAACCGCGCGGACCGAAAGCTGTTTGCGAGCCCATGCCGCCAAACGCTCCCGCAAGGTCGGCAGCCTTCCCGCTTTGCAGCAGCACTACAATGATCAGGAAGATGCAAACTACTACATGAACAATCGTTATCAGAATTAACATCGCGTTCTTCTAGTATAGGAAACCCGACACCCGCCGGTCAAACGCGGGGGCTCACGCTCCAGCAGGCTGTCAGAGCTCGATAGGCTAAATAGCGCGAACTCTACGGGCCGTCCGGCCATTTTCGGAGTTCGCCGGCTTCTTCAAGGCTTGCGACAGGCGCCGCACCTGGTCGCTGACGCACACCAAGAACATGGGCTGGCGGGCATTCTTCATCAAATCGATAATCCGATCGGGCGCCTCTTCCAAATAGATGGATTTGCCGTCGGTAAGCAGATGGGTTTCCGCCTCACCCTTAAGAGCGTCGCCGAGACGCTTGCCCATATCTTTTTGAAGGAAACGCAGTACCCGCCGGATTTTCTGGAGCGAAAATCCCTTCCGCCGCAACTCTGCGATAACGGAAACTTCCAGGACCTCCTGCGCCAGGTAAACGCGCTTATGCCCATCCTGCCGCGGGGAAACGACGCTTCGCTCGTCCCACCATTGCAACTGGCGCAGGCTGACGCCGCAGATACGGGCCACGTCCGAACTTGTGTATTGGTCGCTGTCCGGTAGAGCAGCAGGCCGCAGTTTTTTTGTTTTGAACATTTCGCCCCGCTTTCGGTTTGGAAAAATAGCCGCCATTCTGGATTGTACTTTAGTGCTGGACTGTGTCAAGAGGCAATTGAAAGATCTTTTGCGGGAATGCAGAGAGGAAACCGGCCGGGAGGCCGGTCCCACTGTGCTAATATAAGGTTTCCCAACCTGAGGTTTTCGTGGCCAGAATCACCCGTAAAGAGTTGAAGACCGACAAGTTTGCGCTGGAAGTCGGACATACAGTCGATTTTTTTGAAGAACACCGCACTGAGATCGTCCGTTACGGAGCGGCGGCGCTGGCGGTGGCCGCCATCGTAGTTCTCATCCTGGTGTACCGGAGTCATCAGCACACCGTCCGCCAGGAGGCGCTGGCGAAGGCGATTGAGGTGCAAGAAGCACCCGTCGGACAAGGGAGTCCCGGAGCGCCCATCGCCTTCCCCACACAGGATGCTAAAGATAAAGAAGCCATCAAGGTATTTAGCGAACTGGCCGCCAAGTATTCCGGAACGGACGAAGGTTATATCGCGGAATATTATTTGGGTTGCATTGCCGCCGATCAAGGCAAGCTAGGCGAGGCCGATAAACGCTTCAGCTCGGTGGCAGATTCCGCCGGCAAGAAATATGCCGCGCTGGCCAAGCTTTCGCTCGGACAACTTTATTTCTCTGAGGGCAAGGCCGACTTGGGCGAAAAGACGCTGCGATCCCTGATGGACAACCCTACCATATTCGTCTCCAAAGACCAGGCGGCGGTAGTGCTGGCAAAGATGCTGGCGCCCACCAAGCCGGCCGAAGCGCGGAAGTTGCTCGATCCGCTGCGCGCCAAGCCCGGCCCGGTGAGCCAGACCGCCATCCAGGCTTATGGCGACCTGCCGCCCCAATAGCCTGGCCCGCCATGCTCCGTCATCTCCGGTTTCCGGTGGAACGCAGCGCAGGGCGGCGTTACCCGGAATCCGCGCATCCCTACCGTAATGCATTTCAGCGCGATCGCGACCGCATCGTGCACGCGCGCGCCTTCCGCCGGTTGGAAGCCAAGACCCAAGTATTCACGCCCGGTCTCTGCGATCATTTCCGGAATCGTCTCACACACACCATAGAAGTGGCGCAGATCGCTCGCACAGTGGCTTCCGTCCTGTCGCTCGACGAGGATCTGACCGAAGCACTGGCGCTGGCCCATGACATTGGCCATCCGCCCTTCTCACACGCCGGCGAGGATGCCTTGGACGAGCAGATGAAGCGCTTCGGCGCGCGCTTCGACCACAACGTCCACGCCGTGCGCATTGTGGAGAGTTTTGAGCATTCTTACGCCCGATTCCCGGGACTGAACCTTTCGTTCGAAGTCCGCGAAGGCATTGCCAAGCATTCGCGCGATTTCGGTCCCGGCGAAAGTCCCGAGTTAGAAGAGTATCTGCCCGGCTGGCGGCCGCCATTGGAGGCGCAGCTGATCGACCTGGCCGATGAGATTGCCTACAATACCGCCGACCTGGACGATGCCGTGTCCGCCGGCCTCCTGAGCCCAGAGGAAGTGGCCGCGGAGGCGCCGTACTATCGGGAGTTGCACGAGGCCGCCGAGCAGCAGTTCCCCGGAGCGCCGGAGAATGCCCGCTTCCACGAGACGCTGAGGGCCCTGATCGACGCCTTGGTGTCCGGCCTCATCAATGGCACGGTGCGCCGCTCGTCCGAAGCCGGAGTGGAGAACGTGGAGGATGTGCGCCGGCACCCCGCGCGCCTGGCAACGTTCACACTCGAAACAGAAACGGCCAACCGCGATTTGAAGCGCTTCCTGCACCGGCACGTTTACACGGCGCCGGCCTTGCGCGGCGAGCGCGACCGGGCGGCCGGCATGATCGGCGAACTCTTCGATTTCTTCCTGGAACACCCCGAGCGGTTGCCGGCATCCCATAGCGAATTGATCCCGGGGGAACCCGCCTATCGGGTGGTCTGCGATTACATCGCAGGCATGACCGACGGCTTCTTCCAGCGCACCTATCGGCAGATGCTGGGTTGAAGTTGTGGCGCAAGCTTTAGCTTGCAGCGGCGAACTTCAGTTCGCCGAAAACTGTCGGCTGAAGCCGATACAGCACCAAGCTGAAGCTTTCGCCACATCCCGAGCGGTTGCCGAAACGCTGCGAGACAGGCCAGGAGGCCTGTCCTACTTCACTGCCAGAGTGACCCCGGTCTGCGCGCTGACGCCTCCGATGGTGACTACCAGCGGCACGCTCGGACCGGGCGTCACACCTTCCGGCACCTGCACGGCGATCTGCGTTAAGCCCGAGATCAGATAGGGAGCGGCCCCCGCGTAGACCACGTTCGGGCAAGGAACGCCTCCCATGGTGACGGTGACATTGGCGTTCAATTGGGGATACGGTGCGATCACCAGCAAGCCATCCACGCTGGCGGGCGTGGTGGCGCCCGCGCCGGTCAAGTAGATATCCACATAGGCGTCGCGTGGGACCGGATTCGCGGCGCTGTTCAAGCTATAGTCGACGTTATTCAAAATCGCGCCTGGACCGGTGCCCGAAGCGCTGGCTGTGAACAGTCCCGGCGCGGCAACGGCCACCGGCAGCGCGAGGGGCGCGGACAGCGCTCCCAGATATTCCACTTGCAGCGTGGTGCTGGATTGACCGGCCACCGCATAGGGAACTACCGCATTCACCTGCCCGGCCGAGGCATAGGTGAGCGCAGCCGGCACGCCGTCGAACAGAACGTGCGCTCCCGCCAACGCATTCGCCACCAGGTACGGATTGGTGAGTTCCAGATCCACACCAGCCGCCGGACCGAGCGCCGATCCATAGAGCGCCACAATCTCTCCCGGAGCCACGGCGCCCGAGGCGTAGCTTGCGGCATTGACCACCTGCGCCGCAGGCAGATTAGGCTGGGCATTGGACAAGCGCAAGAGCGCCGCGCCATAACCCGGCAGCGTGACCTGCATCTGCGGGGCGAAGGTCGGCGATTGGGGTACGGGCCCGCCCTGGGGCGTGGAAGCATCCAGCGTCACCAGCGTGGCCGACGTAAACGATCCCAACGCCGAAAGATCCAACGCGAAGGTGCGCTGCCCGCCGACGCCGTTATTGTCGAAGTTGATTGTACTATTACCATTGGCCGCGGTGGCCTTGACAGGCGCGAGCGCGTAGTTGGACATCAGGATCACCACCGAGCCATCCACGTTGCGCATGGCCATCGTCTGGGTATCGAATTGAAATCCGCCGCTGCCCGCCCAACCATCCGCAGCGTCGGGTACACAACAGCCCGAGGTGGTCGTCTGCAGGATATCCTGGCCGGGAGGCGAGGGAAACCAGTGCGACAGATAATAATCCACCCAGTAGCTGAGTTGTTGGCTGTAGGGTGCCCCCCCGGTAGGGCTGCCAATCTCGCCGTACTGCTGGTCCGCGCCGAAACTCCAGTGGTAGAGGGCTTGGGCCCCCGCTTCGCCCAGTTGCTCGAATACCAGGGAACGCCAGGCGGCGAAGAAAGGAGTGCTGCCGCGCGTATCCAGCACAAACTTCGCAGGCTCGTTGCAGGCGCTAATCCCATTGCCTATGTCATAGTCGGCGTTCACGTTGTTCTCGGTGATCCAAACCGGCTTGTTTTTCAGCGAGGGGTTGAGGGCCATCTCGGTATACATGGTCTCAACCTCGGCGGCAAAGTTGGGAACAGTAGAGAAGAGAGTCTGATCGTAGTCTTTCTGGTTGCAAGTGGAGTAAAAGTGCTTAGCCACTACATCCACCGGAGCCGTGACTCCCGCAATGATGGTCGGCAGGTATGGCTCGAAGTTGGTGTCCAAACCTTCGGCGTTCCCCGCCAGTTCGACGGCTACGAATTTGATGGATGGGTCCGCCTGGGCCATCAGCGGCACGGTGGTGTTGTAAAGCGTCACGTACTCCTTTGCCGTGACGCCGTTGCCGTCGGGTTCGTTGAAGATGCCCCAATAAGTAACCGGGTAAGGCGTCGGGCTTTGATAGTGTTGCCCGGAGTCGGTGAATCCGCCGGTATTGTAGTACCGAACCATGTTGGCGCTCATCTGGGCGAAAGCTGGAATACTAGCCGGAAGAATATGGCCGAGTGCATCGCTCAGGTAAGCCGGAGCCGTGCCGATCTGGAATTCGGGGCTGTGGTCGCCGGTGGCCTGGATAGGGGTGAGCATAGTGTTAAGCTCCGTGAAATCCCATGTGTCGGGGGCGGTAAGCGGAATGCCGTCGGAAACGACTTGCACCCGCGTGTGCCATGGGTTGAGGGCCGTGAGCTGCGCGGGAGCGTTTGGCGCGGTGCTGAAGAATTCATAGTTCCAGCCGGCCAGTTGAAACGAGGTGGACATGGCGACTTGCAGGCGGCCGTTGACACCAACCGTGGTGTCCTTTTGGTTGCCGACCTGTACATTGACCGTGGTGGACTGCGCCGCCACATTGGCGATTGCCAATAACGCTATGGCGCACGCTCGGATTGTCGATACTGGAGATCGCATTTATGATTGCCTCCATGGGCAAATGTATCAGGCCACGCCGAGAAAAGCTTGTGGCGCAGTCTGTGGGGCAGACCTCCTGGTCTGCGCGGGTCCTCCAGGACCCGCCCGGCCGACGTGGACGTCGGCCGCAGGACTGGAGTCCTGCCCCACGAATCACGCGGATGCGCGAGTGCAACCAGAGTGTCCAGTTAAATGCTTCCAGGCGCTCGGAAACTAGCCCCTGTGGCCGCCACCAGAAAGACCCCTTCCACCCGCCGCCGGCGAACGAGGCTCATTTCCGCGGCGCCGCTCGACCGGATATTCCAGCAGATGCGCCCTTTCTAGCGTCCTCTATCTCCTGTTCGCTATCCGGGAAATACACGCCTTTGGATCCCATCTTCTCCCACTCTGTCAAGGCGACGCGATACCATTTGCGAGCCTCGTTGTGTTTCCCCAAGGCCCGGTAGGTGTCTGCCATGGCGGCGTAAGCTCTGGGTAGCTCACGCCAACTCTCCGGCGTCGCGCCCGGCTCGCCGGCTACCGATCGCGCCTTTGCGATTCCATCCTGCGCCAGGGCAACTGCCTCCGGTTCCCGACCCGCGCGTGCCAGGGTCATTGAGAGCCACTGTTGCACTTTGATTAATTCGAGAACGTTGGTGGTGTTTTTCGGATCGCTTTCCACCAGCCTGGTGACATCCGACAACCCGCGGCGAAGCCACAGTATCGACTGGCGGTTGGGGCTCCCGCTGCCCAGAGACATGCCTATGTCGGCTTCGGTCAATGCCGCGTAGAGTCGAATCTCGCTGTTGGCGGGCTCACTCTTGAGGAGTGTTTCCAGAATCGGTAGCGCGCGGCGCGAGTAACTCAGCGCTTCCGTCCGGTCCTGGGATTCATACAGCGCTTCCGCCCCGCTGGAAAGGTATTCGGCCAATGCGCCCTGCGCCGTTTTATCCCACGGATCGAGCGCTGCCAACCGCTCCGCAATGGCGATGGCGCTGCGCACGTGGAGTCGAACTTCATTCTCGTCGCGGCCCGGTACTCGGATCACGATATTCGCCAGAAGTTGGTGACAGTGCGCCAGTTCGCGCTGCAGACCGGCGCTGCCTGGCTCGGCTTGGGCGCGTTTCTGGGTATCGGCCAGGACCTTTTGATAGGTTTCCATGCTTTCCTCCCAATGGGCCCCTCTGCGCTGTACGGCTCCCAGCACCAGGCGTGCGCCATCGACAATCTCGTATACTTCCTTGGTTCGGAAGCCGCGCCGCAAGATTTCCTCGCCAATGGCGATGGCCGCGCGGGAATGCACTTCGGCTTGCGGAAGCCGCAACTGCATGCGATAGAGACGCGCCAGGCGCCACTCCGCGAATGCCTTGACCAGCTCCGCTTCGGAGTTCCAGCCGATGGCTTGTCCCAGCCCACCAGCCAGGCTGGCGCCGGCCGTCAGGTTCTCCACGCCTTCCGGCGTCCGGCCGAGATCCACCAGCGCGGAGCCCGTGCGCACGCGCAACCGAGCCAGCAGAAGCGAGTCGGCGGGGCTCAGTGCCCTATCCTGGCGTTTGCGCTCCAGCAGCCGCCGGCCGTTTTCAAAACTCGCGAGAGCCTCCGGAGTGGCGCCTTGCATTTCTCCGAGACGCAGATACGTAGTTGCGAACTCCGTCGCGAGCGCGGTATCGTCGCCGGCGTGCTGCGCAGCCACCCGCTTCAGATAATCGTCCACGTAGGCTACCAGCGCCTGGCGCGCTTTGGCGGTGCCCGGAACGTCGCTCAACTGTCCGTGGAGATCCACTAAAGCGGTCCGCGCAAATCCGCGAAGCTGATCGAAGCGCTCGCGCGCGGCACGCGCTTGCCGGGCGGCTATCACGATTCCGGTTATCAGAGAGGCCGCCACCAGGAATGCCGCGGCGGCCGCCGTTCGATTGCGGCGTAGAAACTTGCCTCCGCGATAAAGCGGAGTATCGCGGCGCGCCTGCACAGGCAGACCCTGCAAATGCCGCCGGATGTCCTCCGCCAACTGCTCCACGGAGCCATAACGGCGCGACACATCTTTGCGGAGCGCCATCAGCACAATGTTGTCCAGGTCGCCGGCCAGGCGCCGCCGTGTGCGCGCCGGCAGGGTCTCCAGAGTGCTCGGCTTCCGCGGCTCGGTGTTACAGACCACCCGCTCCAACTCGTGCAAGTTTGTGCTGGTGATGCGGTAAGGCCGTTCGCCGGTGAGTACCTCGTAAAGAACCACGCCCAGGGAGTAGACATCGCTGGCCGTGGTCACGGGCGCGCCTTGTATCTGCTCGGGGCTGGCGTACTCCGGAGTCATCATCATGCGCGAGGTGAGCGGGTCGTCGGCCAGGGTCGGGTCGGCCAGCTTGGCGAGTCCGAAGTCGAGCAGCTTTGCGGTCCCGTCGGCAGTCACCAAGATGTTACCCGGCTTCAGGTCGCGGTGGATCACAAGGTTTCGATGCGCATACAGAACCGCCGCGCAAACGCTCTGCATCAAACGCAGACGGTTGGGGATGGACAGAGCCTGCGCGCGCACGTATTCGGTAATGGGAACGCCTTCGACGTACTCCATTACGATGTAGGGGATGCCCTCGCTGGTTCCGCCGTCGAGCAGGCGGGCTATCGACGGATGTTCCAGATTGGCGAGAATCTGCCGCTCCGACCGGAACCGGGCGACCGCATCCGGCCCGGCAAGCACCCGCGGGACCACCTTGATCGCCACCTGCTTGCTGAACTGATCGTCCTCGCGGACCGCGCGGTACACAGCGCCCATGCCTCCGCGGGCCAGCAAGCTGGCTATTCGGTACGGGCCGAGCCAGGTCCCCACCAGCGGATCGCCACCCGGCGTATCCAAGCCGTCGGCCGGTTTGGCCATGAAGGAAGCGGCCAGCGATCGAATCGCCGCGCCTGCCGTGAGGGGTTCGTCGCTCGCATGCTCGAGCAGCGAGGCTACCTCCCTGCGCAGGTCTTCTACGGGGCATTCGCGCTGAAGAAATTCCGCGCGCTCGCTGGGAGGCATGTCCGAGGCGCGCGCGAAGATCCGCTGGACCTCCACCCATCGTTCCGCGTCCAGCATGGACGTAGCTACCCGCCCGACCCGTCGCGGTACTCAATCACTTGCGTGTGCATGGCAAGCCGGCTCTTCGTCACAAGTATATAACGGTGTGCCGTCGGGTGTGGTCCTTGCCTCTGTGGGGCAGGCCCATGGCCTGCGGCGGCCTCCCAGGCCGCCTGCTCGCGAGCGAAGCTCGCCTTACCAGAATTTGCATGTGTTTAGCGAATTTTCCCCTATATTGAGAAAGTGTCCAGATGGTTGCTCCTGGTATGCGCTTGCGTCCCGTTAATAGCGGCGGACGACTACGTCGGCAGCGCAGCCTGTAAGACTTGTCACGCGGACGTCTGGTTCAACTTCTATAAGAACCCGCATTACAAAAGCATCGCCAGCGGCGATCAGCCACCCGACCGCACCGGATGCGAAGGCTGCCACGGGCCGGGGAAGGCCCACGTGGAAGCCCACGGCGGCAAAACCACGATTCCGCGCGCGTTCTCGCTGATGCAGCCAAAAGCCGTCCTGGATACGTGCCTGACCTGCCACGCAAGCAATTTTTCGAAATCCAATATCCGCCGCTCGCAGCACTCGCTCGCGGACGTGGTGTGCACCAACTGTCATTCGATTCACAAATCGCCGGCTCCGCAATTCCTGCTGGCCAGGAAACAGACCGAGCTATGCTACGGCTGCCACGCGGATGTGCGCGCGCAGTTTTCCATGCCCTTCAAGCACCGCGTAAACGAAGGCTTCATGGCGTGCACGGATTGTCACAACCCGCACGGCACCTTCGCACCCACGTGGGGCATGGCGGACCGGCCGCGCCTGGTCGATCGCGCGGAGGGCAATGAGCAGGCCTGCCTGAAATGCCACGCGGACAAACGCGGGCCTTTCGCCTACGAGCATCCACCGGTGCGGGTGGAGGGCTGTGGCGTATGCCATATGCCGCATGGATCGACCAACGCAAAGCTGCTGGTGCGGCCGGTGGTCTTCACCTTGTGCCTGCGATGCCATAATGGTGCGGATAGCTTCGGCACGCGCAACAACGGTATCCCGGCGCTGTCGAACACGCACAACATGCTGGACCCGCGCTATCAGCGCTGCACCCTTTGCCACGTGCGCATCCACGGGTCGAACAGCGACGGTTACTTCTTCCGTTAGGAGGCGCCCATGCGGAACATATTTCTTAGTGGGGCAGCCAATCCCGTCGTGGGGCGGGCAATCTTGCCCGCAGCCGCCTTTCAGGCGGCTCACCGGGTGAAAGCCGGCGGCAGCATACTCGGGTTGCTTCTCGTGGCCCACGCAGCCCTCGCCCAACAAGTAGTAACCCCCACCCCAGACCAGGCCGGATCCCCGCGCGGCACCAACACAGGCGACTACAACGTGACGGACTCCTTCGAAACCGGCTACCGTTTCGCCGTGGTGAATGGCAGCGTGGGCACCTATCGCAGCGATGTGAATTACGGCACCGGCATACGGTTGCTGAGCGGCAATCTCAGCGTGAATTCGCGCGATGGCCATGGGCGCTGGTTCGACCAGATCGTGCTCACCACCATCGGCCTGGGCAACGATCCGTATCAGTCGGTCACCTTGCGCGTGGAAAAGAACAAGCTATACCGCTATGACATGCTGTGGCGCCTGGACGATTACTTCAACCCAGGCCTGCCCGTGGCCGGGGGACAGCACCTGATGGATACCACCCGCCATATGCAGGACCACAATCTGACGCTGCTGCCGCAATCCAAGATTCAATTTCATCTGGGCTACAGCCGTAACACCCAAGACGGGCCGGCGCTTTCCACCGTGCAGTTGTGCTTCGATGGCAACATTTATTGCGGCACCGCGGGCAACGAGTTTCCGGTCTTCGAAAACGTGCGCCGCGAGCAGAACGAATTCCGCTTGGGCGCGGACGTGGATCTGGCCGGGTTCAAACTAACCCTGTTGCACTCCTGGGTGTTCTTCAAAGACGACAGCGGTTATCAGGAAAGCGGCTTGGAATCCGGCGACAATCCCTCCACCGGAGTCACTCTCTCGCAGTTTCAGCGCGCGGAGCCGTATCATGGCGCCAGTCCTTACTGGCTGGCAAATCTCAACAAGAGCGGCAAGAGCCTGGCAGTGAACGGCCGCGTGACTTACGTGGACGGAAAGGGGAACTTTATACTGGATGAAAATGCGTTTGGCGGCACACCTCTGGGCGCGCAGAACCAGCAGGTGCAGGTGGGCGGCGATGCATCGCGTCCGTCCCTGACGGGCGATCTCTCCATAAGCGTCTTTCCCACCGCGCGCCTCACATTAGTGAACAACACGTCCATCGACAGCACGCGTATCGACGGCACATCCGACTACGCGCAGTTCAACCTGGCAACCCAAACAGCCGACTTCATTTCTTTCCGCTACTTGGGTATGCGCACAATTGCCAACGCCACGGATCTGCACTATCGCCTGAAAGACTGGCTTTCCTTCTACGGCGGCTATCGCTACTCCGAACGTCGTATCGAGGATATCGAAGACTACGCGATTCCTTCGCCCCTCACCGGCGCGATGTACGAGCAAGAGAACCATTTGCAGGCGGGTCTGTTGGGCATCCGGATCAAGCCATTGAAGGCCATGACCATCAACCTGGAAAGCGAGATCGGCCGCGCAAACCAGCCATTTACTCCGGTGAGCGACCGTAACTACATCGCGTTGGGCGGGCGCTTCGAGTACCGCGTCAAGAAGCTGACTCTGGGCGCGCTTTACAAAGAAAATTACAACAATAACTCAGTCACTCTGAGCAGTTACAGCTCGCATGCGCGGACCTACAGCGCGAACGCCGCCTGGACGCCCCGCGACTGGTTCACGCTGGACGCCAGCTACTCGAAGCTGCATCTGGACTCGCTCTCCGGCATCGTGTTCTTCGCCGGACCCGAGGCAGCTTCGCCGCTCACGAGTAATCAGATTTACATCAGCAACATTCATGCGGCCAATCTCGTGACGCGCTTCGTGGTGGCCAAACGCGTGGATCTTTACGTGGGCTACACCATAACGGACGATACAGGCGATGGCCGCAACACTGCCGCGCCGGCCGGTGCCACCGATCCCACGACCCTGATCTTCGCTCCCGTGCAGACCTTCCCGTTGAGCTACCAGGCGCCGCTGGCGCGCGTTTCCATCCGTCTGCGCGAGAAGCTCCGCTGGAACGCGGGCTGGCAGTATTACAACTATCACGAACAGTTCGGCCTCGAGTCCTTTTATCAGGGCTATCACGCAAACACCGGCTATACCAGCGTGACGTGGGCGTTTTAGCCTTTCCCCTACTTATTGGCCCTCGCCGGAGGCACGAGTTACGCGAAACGGCGCGGCACGCGTGACCGTGTTGCGGCCCTGCCGGATGGTGACCCGCGCCTCGTATTGCCCGGCGTCAAAGCTCGCGTCGCGGATCTCGGTCAGGTAAGGAAACTCGCGCTTCTGATCGCCCTTGCCGCTCAGGGTGCCGCCCTCGGCCGCCGTGTTTTTGATCTCATCGTTGAAAGCCAGTTGCGACCGTCCTACGGCCTGCCCGTTGCGAAGGATTTCGAGGCTGATCTCCGGCTTCGCGCCTCCCAAATCCGGATAAATGACGAAGTAAAGGCGCAGAGTGAACGGATCGTTGGCCGCGAACACGGGGTCGAGCAGAGGCGCGAGTGCCTTGCCATCGTAGGCGAGTATCTGATCGGCCTCGAACCGGTCGGCTGATTCATTCAAGGGCCGCACAAACATCGCGTCGCTAACACTGAACCCGGGCAGATTGTCGGTCGCGCGCAACGTCTCGCTGGCCTTTCCGGACTTGCCGGCCGCCAGGTCCTCCACCGCCGCCTCGATCGTATACTGCCCCCCAGGCAGTTGCAGTTCCCGCATGTAATAAAGGTTGCCGCCCTTGCGCGCCTGCTGCTTTTTGAGCGGCTCCTTGATCGCGATATCCTTTTTCGCCTCCCACACGCTCTTGCCTTCTGCGTTACGAACGGTCTCCGTCACGCGGGCGTTGACCACATATTTGCCACCGTCTGTCTGAAACTGCAGCGCGCTGAGGGGGCATTCGACCAGTACCCATCCAGTCATGGGACCCATGTCCGTGACCGTGTTCTTCGCGCGAATAGGAAACATGCGGATGAAACGCGTATGCACCGGCAGTCCCACCGGCGCCGTGGCGGCCGCGGGCGATGCGGCGCTTTCGGGCTTCTCCACCGGAATGATAGTCAGTATACTGCTGTCCAGCGATTTCAGTTCGCGGACCAACATTCCTCCGCTATCGGCGGCCAGTGACTTGAACGCGGCCAGGGGTTCTTTGAATGCCGGCTCGGATAAGTCGAGCACCACCACCCGCTCGGCATTGGACCGGCAAAAATCGAGGGTCTGACCGATGCGGCTGTCGAGTTCCTCCTGCCCGCCCTTCATGGCTTTCACGGTTTCCGGCGCGGGACTCTCCAGGATAACCGCCAGAAGCCGCTTTCCGGGACGCCGCGCCAGTGCGTAAGTGGCCTTGTCGAGTGCGTTCAGGAAGCCCTGCAGATCGGTTTGCCGGCCGCTGCCGGCAGCGTCCAGAAAAGCCTGCTCCAGGTCCTTGGGTTGCATGTATTTGGTCAGTTCCTGGCCATCGGAGATGCCTGGCCGCCGCAATTCCGCGGTAGCACCCTGCGTCTTCAGCCAGTCGTGCGTGCTATCTGCTATCGAATGCGCTGCCTGCCGGCCGGTAGCCTCGCCGGTGGGTCCGAATAGGATGACGAGCGAGTGATCGTCGGAGCGCGCCGTGCCTGCCGAAACCAGGGCGAGCAGCAGCACCGGAACGGGAAGCCACAATCCGCTTCGCATGTTACTCAGTTTAGCTCCATAACTGTGCTAGTCTTGTGGGGCAGCCGATCTTGGCTGCAGTCGGCTTTTCAGCCGGCTTGGACGTGATGCGAGCGCACTTCATAGTCTCGATCCTGGCCTTGGGTGCATTGGCTAGTGCGCAACAGCTTGCGGACCCTTACTCCACCGGTGTGACCCTCTGGAGCCCGGAGAGCTGTCCCATCTTCGTTACAGAAGTTGCTGCCGGATCGCCGGCGGAGCGCGCTGGCATTCGCGCTGGCGACCACCTATTGGCAGTGGACGGTACGCATGTGAGCGAAGGCAGCCAGGCCGCCCAGCTTTTGCGGTCGAATACACCTACGACTGTTACCCTCACGCTTTTGCGCGACGGCAAGGAAATCACAGCAGTCTCCGAACGCGCCAAGCGGTCCTCATTCTCTGCCAACAAGCGGGGTTACAAGACGATCTCTGGGCGCATGGTTCCAGCCGACACCACACAGGCGGAAGTCGAACGCATGAATGCTTTCGACGGCCGGCGTCTCGTTGCGCACGTGTTTCCCACGCATTACCCAACCAACCCGGAATTGTTCTATGCCGGATTCGAACTCTTCATGCTCCGCGATCCCGCGCAAGCGACGGTGGGCGGAATCGAGGAGGGGCCCGCATCGAAGGCGGGGATTCATTGGGGCGATGTCCTGACCTCGGTGAATGGAGTGCCTATCGCCGGGAAGACGCCATCCGAACTCGAACAGATGTTCACCGCCGCGCGGCCAGCCCCGATGCGCCTTCAAATCGATCGGCTCGGGACGGCCAGGACATTCGAATTCCATCTCGAGAAGGCGGCCGAAATCGCACGGCAAAACGGCCAACGCATTGTGGACGGTCACCTGGTGCCGATGTGGGCCACCGGCCAGGACGTGCAGTGAGTGTTTTCTGAAATAGCGAGACTTGCTATACTGATCTTACCGCGATCTTACCAACCGCCATGGCCACGGAAACGACAAGGCTGTCGACGAAAGGGCAAGTGATCCTGCCCAAAACGGTCCGAGACGCACACGGATGGAGCGCCGGAACTGAGTTCGCTATTGAAGAGGCGCCCGGAGGAGTCACACTGCGTCCATTGAGGCCGTCGCCGCCCTCAAGCTTGGAGGACGTGGCGGGTTGTCTGCGATATACGGGTCTCCCCAAGACTCTCCAGCAAATGGAGAAGGCCATCGCCAAGCAGGTAAAGGAGCGGCGTGATCGCGGTCGATACTAACGTCGTTGTCCGATTGCTCACGGGGGATAATGCACAGCAGGCGGCGCGTGCGGTGGCGCTCTTCAAAAGCGAAGAGATCTGGCTATCCAAAACCGTGATTCTGGAGACTGAATGGGTCTTGCGCAGTCTCTATCGTTTTAGTGGTGCGCATGTATCCGCCGCATTGTTGGGGCTTACGAGCCTCCCCAAAGTGCGGATTGAAGATCCCGTCGCCATGTCCGGAGCGCTGGGATGGGCATCGCTGGGCATGGATTTCGCGGACGCGCTGCACCTTGCGAGCCGGGGCGACGGCACCCGGTTCGTCACCTTCGATGAAAAGCTGGTGAAGCGCGCGAAGGCGCTGGGTGTGAGCGTCGTGGCTCTACTGCGGATGTAGCGCTTCCACGATCGCCCCCACATCTCCCGATTCCACCAGTTTCTCCAGCTTGCCTTCCACGATGCCCGCGCACCGGCCCAGTATCATTCTCGCCGCGTAGGCGTGGCCGGCGCTGCGCCAGCGGGCCATCTCTATCAGCGGGTCCATGGCCGCCGCCGAATTCAAAATGTGTTCCGTCCGCTACATCGATGCCGGCCTCTTCCATTACGAGATCAAGCCAACCCCATGCCCCAGCAATTCAGTGAGGACGAACGCACCAACCCGCTGGCCTGGCCTTCCAGTGCGACGCCGCCCACCACCACGGCTTCTCCAAGCTCATCCGCTACGGAGGATTCCTCCAGCGTGAATTCTCCCGCTCCCTCCACGACCTGTACAAGATGCAGGACGAGCGCCGCGCTCGCCAAGCCGATGCCGCCGAAACAAACCCCAGCCCCCAGCCCAGCGAGCAAAGCGAGCCAAACTCGCCCCCGCCGGCCCCAAAAACGGAAAAAAAAATCGAACCCAATTCCCCGAGCCCCGCGATACCCCGGACGGCGGGTGGGTGCGCGATGCACCCGAAAATCCCGACCCGAACCCCCTCCCCGCCGGCCCCAAAGGCCCCCCAAGCCATAATGTGATCCAAAAAACCTTCCAACTTCGCTTTCGGCTCCCGCCCATGCCCGAGCCCCGGCACTGCCCTCTTGACAAGTTCGCCAAAATAATATAATGTCTATAGACAATGGTACGATTAAACGCTGACATCATCAACCCAAAGCGCTTACGTGCTTTCCGTTCCACTGCATACAGCCCCTGTGGCACCTGTTGTCGCGCCCGTTGATCTCATCCCCAAGTATGCTCGTAGCCGGTCTCCCGCAGGGTGGCCGGATGATTTTCAATTGAGGAGAAATACGTGCAGATAACCCCAATTCATCAAACCAACGGACTTTTTACGAACCGT
>Ga0187875_10001583_pt1 | contig 17449 bp, 18 predicted proteins | sample June2016WEW_17_1_2_FD_132978 | JGI IMG/M metagenome (GOLD analysis project Ga0187875, IMG submission 132978) | Peatland microbial communities from SPRUCE experiment site at the Marcell Experimental Forest, Minnesota, USA - June2016WEW_17_10 | ecosystem: Environmental > Terrestrial > Soil >... | reverse complement strand
TCACAGGGGGATACTCAGATTGATGATTAATTTTCAAGTCGATAACTCGTGTATTTGGCATATTTACTAAACTATAATAATATATTACGATACATTAAATAATCCTATTCCGGACAGCAGTGACAGATGAAGTATAATAAATGTTTTTTGTTATTGTTATAATTGATAACGTGAACAAAGGCCTCTGAAGTAAAAAAAATGTTGAAAAACAATAACCTTTATGGTAATATCTCAACGTAAATATAATAGATATCATCTATCTCTTTAAAAAGGGGAGTAAAATGGTAAAATCAAACCATACTAAATTATCGCGATCATTATGGCTGGTTATTTCTTTTTCACTGTTTTGTTGTCTAATCGCCTGTGGCGGCAGTAAAAGTTCATCATCATCATCCTCTACCGGAAGTAACACAACTACGACAACCCAGGGTTTTCTTTCATTGACCTTGACCTACCATGGATCATCTACAAATAGCGTGACGTTTGGATTTCCGATCACGGCTACCGCGACACTCACAGATTCCTCCGGAAATGCTGTATCCGGCGCGGTCGTAACTTTCGCGGCAGCAGATACAACCCTTGTAACATTGACTCCTGCATCCGGCACAGCCTTGACAAACAGCAGCGGTGTCGCTTCTGTCAGCGTAGCTGCTTTGAATTCTAGTTCCGCAGGCGCTACAAGCATTACGGCATCAGCGCCGATAACATCGGGAGGGACTACTACAACCATAAGCAGTAATGCATTGGGGATAACGGTTAATGGGGCAGCGCTTACCCTTGGCGCTATAACTCTGGGACAGCCATCCATTTACGCTTACGGCAGTACAAGCTTAAGTGTGCCCGTGTTTGTAGATAGCACTGCCGCTAACGTCCCTATTTCCGTTACATTTACTTCTCCCTGCGCTTCTCTTGGAAAAGCAACAATTCCCGCGGCAACTACTGTCGGAGGCATTGCAGCTTCCACCTATACGGATAACGGTTGCGGAATGTCAGACACGATAACAGCATCCGTAACCGGGGCCACTGCCAGTACAACGATAAATATAGTTAACCAGATCTCACTTAACCTTTCCTCCAATGTTTTGTCGTACGGAACTCCTGTAACTGCTACCGCGACACTAAGAAATTCCTTAGGTCAGCTGGTATCGGGAGCGATCGTGACTTTCGCGGTGACAGACTCCTCTCTTGTAACATTTGCACCCACCACCGGCACTGCTGTGACAAACAACAGCGGAGTTGCTACCGTTCAGTTAAATACCGCGGGCACCGGTTCCTCCGGCGCTACAAGTATTACGGCATCTGCTACAGTGGGAGGGATAACATCAACCAGCACTGCCGTGGGAATATCGGTCGGTGGCGCGACAGTCAGCCTTGGCACTATGGCTCTGGGTTCTCCAACAATTTCCGCTTACGGCACCAGCAGCGTAACCGTGCCTGTTCTTATAAATAGTTTGCCGGCTACTGTTCCTATCTCCGTCACCTTTTCTTCTCCCTGCGTTACCAGCGGAAAGGCAACCATTACCAGCCCTGTTACAAGTAACGCGAGCACCGGCAATGCGATTTCTACCTATAAGGATAACGGCTGCGGCAGTGGAACAGACACGATAACGGCTACGGCAACCGGTTCATCTAATAGCAGCAGTGCGGTTATAACTGTGACTTTACCGGCGACCAATAATATACAATTTATATCGGCAACTCCTTCGATTATCGGAACTTCATCAGAGGCTTCTCCATCACTGCCTCAGACTTCACTTGTAAAATTCCAGGTGTTGGATATCAACAATAACGGCAAAGCGGGCGTGCTGGTAGATTTTACCCTGATGCCCTCCAGCGCCCCCGGCGGAGTAGCATTATCCGCTACATCATCAACATCTGACGCCTCTGGATATGTAACTGTTTCCGTTGATTCGGGAACAATTCCCACGCCTGTGTGGGTCGTGGCAACGGTAGATGGGACGTCCATTAAAACCCAATCCAACACCTTGACGATTACGACAGGATTACCCACGCAAAACTTTTTCTCGATTAGCACCTCAACCCACAATATCGAAGGCTGGCTTTACGACGGCGTGATATCTACATTAACTATTATCGCTTCGGATCGTATGGGCAATCCCGTGCCTGACGGAACAGCGATTAACTTTATCACTGAGGGATCGCAAGTTGTTCCGGCATCGTGCACAACTACAAGCGGAACATGTGCGGTTACATTCAAGAGCTCAGCGTACAGACCGATAAACGAATCACCGGGCGTAGAGGCAACCTATTGGAATGGTGCGACATGGGCGCCAATGTTATACGATGGCGTTCACACACTTTATGTTGTAAATGGCCGGGTGACCTTAGTGGCTTATTCTCTGGGTGAAGAAAGTTTTATTGATGCAAACGGCAACAACAGTTATGATTCCGGAGAAACATTTTACGATCTTGGCGATATTTATATTGACGCCAACGAAAACGGCCAATGGGATTCCGGCGAAACTTACATTGCTTTAAATTTGGGAACTTCGGCATGCCTGACCCAACCCGCAGGGATACCCCTGCCAGCTAATTACTCGGATGTACCCTCCAAGCAAATGACGTGTAGTGGTAAATGGGATGCAAACTCTTCCGGTGTCGCGGCAACAAACTATGTGCGGCGCAGCCTTGTCATGATACTTTCAGATTCTTTTGCTCAAATATCTGATGGAAATACAGTAGGGTCTGGTATGGCTGTTACTATGGGGACAAATTGCGTAAACAGCTTTCTCTTATGGTTGATGGATGAAAATGGCAACCCCATGCCGGCGGGAACCACAATAACAACAGCCAACAATTATATATATTATGAACCCTATACCACCGGCACTCCTACGGAAACTCTGGCATCGGCAAGTGTCTCCGCCGGTTCGCCTGTTAACGATAGTAACCATGCAGGAGGCACAGCAATTGTTATTACAGTGGCTGCAGATTGCACGGCAGGAACTCCCGTTGCTTATCCATCAGGAAGTGTAGATCTAGTTGTTACAACTCCTAAGTCAAATGTTACAGACATTGGAATTCAAGTAAACTAAAGTAAATTTAGAAAAGCCGGCAAAAAGCCGGCTTTTCTTTATCATAGATATTGTTTGCCATTTATTATGTCGCGCAGGATTTAATCAAAAAATTTTCCAGCAGTAGTTGCGGATCGGAAGCGGAAGATTTAAAAGAGCGCTCCAGTTCGAGCAATTCATCAAGCAAACCGATTAAGCGGGGATAGGTAAAGCGGACACAATTACGCAAAGCGTTATAAACAACAAAAGGATGCTGGCCAAAGATAAGGCCTTCACGTTTTACCGCGGATGTGTTTAATTCATTAATAGCGGGATAAAGGGTTTTCTGGAACCAGCCATATTCAAGACTTTGGTTGAATTTCGGCAATTTCCCCGAATCCACTAAAACCCTGGCCTGCAGCAAAAATCTTATTTCCCTGACCATCATGGTCAGGATTATCAGATGATGAATCCCCTGATCCAGAAGATTTTTCAAAGCCTCCAGCGCCGCGAGTTGATTTTTCTCGCTCAAAGCGTTTGTTAAAGCAAAGATTTCATCTTCCTTTGTTTTGCCGACGGCTTGCTCGACATCCTCTTTTTCCACAATGGAGCGCTCTCCGATAAAAGAAATCAGTTTATCGAGTTCCGACATGGAGCGTCTTAATTCAAATCCCGTTTTTTTACCCAAAGCAATCCATGCCGCAGGCGACAATTTTTTCCCATAACGATCAAGTAATTTTTGAGCCTCTTTCTGGAGCATCCCTTTTTGGGCCGCCTCACCCTTGACCTCGGCAAAATGAAGGACAACGCCCAGCTCTTCAATAATCTTGTAGAGTTTTTTCCTTTTATCCACGGCCTCAGCCGTAAATATCAGGCAATTCCCCGCGGGCAGGCCGTTTTTTAAAATTTCTTCCAAACGCCCTGTTCCATCAGCGCCTGCGGCATCCGTCAGGCTTAAGCCTAAACAAATCTCCAGAATACGGGGAAGCCATTTCTGGCGGTCTTCTCCCGCGTCCCCTTTTACAATGCGGCTCCACTCGTCATCGGTTATCTTCTGCCAACCGGAATTCTGTAAATCCTCGATAGAAAAACCGGCTGTTTTCAGGAAAGTTAGAAAATATTTTGCCGCTTTGGCTGGATTTCCATCCATATTGCCGCGTATTTTTTGAACCAGTTTGGCTAAATCTTCACGGGAAGAAAAAATAGCGGTGTCCTTCACCACGATCACTTTTCTATCGCCCAAAAGCGAAGGGGTCAGTATATGTTCAATCAGGCTGTCAATATCCGTGTTTTCGCCGTCAAGATAAAACAGGCCGAAATCCCGGTCTGACGGCGGGATAATTATATCTAAAATTTTAGTGAGGTTTTCACTTACGAGATATTCTTCTTCACCATAAAGAAGGTAGCAAGGCGCAATGATACCTTTTTTCAAATTAGCGAAGATTTTTTCCATGGCTTATAAAGAACTGCTTTTTGAGGATTAAACGATAACGTATTTTTTTATGAGCTTAACAACTTCTTCCGGCTCATCAACGATTTGAATCAGGTCCATATCGGCAGGACTAATTTTGTCTTCCTGCAGCATGGTATTTTTCAACCACTCTATTAAACCATGCCAATATTCGCTCCCCATTAGAATCAGGGGGAAGGACTTTATTTTCTTGGTCTGAATTAAAGTAAGCGCTTCAAAAAATTCATCCATCGTGCCAAAGCCGCCCGGCATGATAACATACGCGACGGCATATTTAACAAACATCACCTTGCGGACAAAGAAATACTTATAATCAATATGAATATTCGCGTAGGGATTTGGCTTTTGTTCAAAGGGCAGGCGAATATTCAATCCCACTGATTTTCCGCCGGCTTCACTGGCGCCTTTATTAGCCGCCTCCATAACTCCGGGTCCGCCGCCGGTAATCAGATTAAATCCATTCTTAACCAGAAGCCGGGCCAGATTTTCGGTTTTCTGATAGTAAATGTTATCGGGCTTAATTCTGGCTGAACCGAAAATAGTAACGGCATTCTCAACTTGAGAGAGAGTTTCAATGCCCTCGACAAATTCAGCCATAATGCGAAACACCCGCCACGATTCATTAATGGATAGCGCATCAACTACGTATTGCTTTTCCTCCATAAGGCGATACTCCCCCTAAACTACTATGAAAAATTACCGCGATAACCGTGTCAACTTAAAACTTGCGGCGTCTTTGAACTTTAGCCAGCCGGCGCTGCGCTTCAATTGTTTTTCTTTTCTGCTTCACTGAAGGCTTTTCATAAGCACGGCGGACTTTCAATTCCTTAAACAAACCGCTTTTCGAAAGTTTGTTCTTCAGGATCTTCAGAGCTTTTTCCACATCATTGTCAAATACCTTTACTTCCAAGTTAATTCCTCCTTTTTTTCTTTATTAATTATGATTGTTGGTTACATTTTAAAACTTTTAAAATAAAAAAGGGCAGTACGGCAAAGCAAAATAATTTCTCTGCCGTAAACTACCCTGTCATGTTCAATTAATTTTAAATCACGCTCCTTACTTTGGAGTAACGCTTTTTAACGCCTTCAGAAATGTTTCGTTTTCTTTTTTATTTCCTACGGTAACTCTCATACAATTAGGTATCAGCGGCGGTATATTTAAATTTTTCACAATAATACCCTCCGCAACGAGTTTGCTATATATGCGATTGGAATCAAAAGAGCAACTAAAAAAAATAAAATTCGCCCGGGAGGGGTATGGCTTTATTCCGGCTATTTCCTTTAATCCCAGATAAAGCTCTTCACGTCTTTTGGTTATCTCTTTGATTTGTTTAGAGAATTCGTCCTGGTAATCCAGAAAAAAATTGGCGGCTGTTTGTGATAACGAATTGATATTATAAGGCAATCTTACCTTGTCTAATTGGGCGATAATATCTTTATTACCGATTAAGAAACCCAGGCGAATGGAGGCCATCCCCAATTTGGACAACGTGTTTAAGAAAATAACATTATCGTATTTTTTTACTAAAGAAAGCATGCTCCGGCCTGAAAAACTGGCATAAGCTTCATCAATAACAACCACTCCCGGTGTTTTATTGATGATGGATTCTATTTTTTTCCGGCTGAAAAAGTTGCCGGTGGGACTATTGGGAAAACTCAAAAAAACCACAGCAGGGAAATTGTCCTTTATCTTGCCGGTGATTGCGTCAATATCGAGATCAAAATCCTTATCCAAAGGAACTTCGACAACTTTATTACCCGTATTAACCGCAATAATTTTATACATGGAGAAAGTGGGAACGGGAACCAGCACACCTTTTATTTTACCTTTCAGCGTCATACAAAGAATTTGAATCAGTTCATCGGAACCATTGCCCATCATAATCATATTCTTATTTACGCCGTAGTATTTAGCAAATCGTTCGCGCAATTCCGGAGCGCCGGCGGCCGGATAACGGTTTAAATCAACTCTGCTTATTTCTTCCAGCAGTTTTTTTCTTAAAGGTTCCTGAATGGTGAACGGATTTTCGTTGGCATCCATCTTTATCGCGCAATTAAGCTCGGGCGCGATATAGCCGCTTTGCTCAAAAATACCTTTTGTCACCAGATCTTTAATTACCATTTTAACAATTAACCTGTTTAAAATATTTTTTTCGTTCTATGTTCCAATTCACGTCATTGTATTTTTTCATCAATTCATTCTTAAGTGTTTCTTCCGCTGATGTTAAAGTTTCTTGAACCAGATCTATACCCAACTCTTCGATAAAACCTTTTATTAATCTAGAACAAATTTCCAGCGCATCAACAGGAGTTGTAAGCTCTTCATTTACTGCCGTCACTGATTCCCTTAATTTTTCTAACTGCTCCGTCGTGCGAACCGGCAACAGAAAACCAGCCGTCTTATCCGGATCAAAAGCCAAACTCAATAAACCGTGTTGTAAAAATCCTCCCCGTCTCCTCACCTGAGCACTGCCGCAAATTTTTCGTCCCCTGACCAAAAGCTCATTTTTAGAAGGAACGGCAAAGCAACAGGAATTTATTTCATCTTTTATTTGGGCGCGGCCGCCTTCAGCCAAATCAGTTATTATTCCCAAATCATTCAGACCGCGGGCAATGCATTTACTGATTATCTTATATGTTCCTGAAATATCGGCAGGAAATATTTTTTCCTGCTGTGCCGCCACGACGCAATAAGTTATTTCATTAAAATGGAAAACCGCCCTCCCGCCTGTTATTCTTCTTGCAATAGCAATTCCTTCCCTGCGGCATTTTTCAATATTTAATTCTTTCTTCGCGTCCTGAAAATAACCGATGGAAACTGCCGCCGGATTGGTGCTGTAAAATCTGACTGTGGGATTTTTTCTTTTTTTTATGGTTTCGTGAAAAATCGCCTCATCTACGGCCATGTTTTCAAAAATATTGCGATATTGAAAATCCAATAATCTCCAGGCCATAAAAAGGCTCAGTCGCTTTCTTCCTGTGTCACAAAATCATGGTAATTTGATGCGGCAAGAAGGTCTTCCAATTGCTCCAGATTATCCATTTCGATGACAACCAGCCAGCCGGTATCATAAGGATCCCGGTTTATTATACTGACATCTTCAATGATATCTTCATTAATAACAACAACCGTGCCACTAACGGGAGAAATCAAATCCACCACTTCTTTAACGGATTCGAGGGAACCGAATGTTTCGTCACGTTCTACATAAGTATCCGTTTCAATAAACTCAACAGAAAGAATATCTCCTAATCTTTCCTGAGCATAATCAGTAATACCTATTGTGGCCATATATCCGTCAACCCGCAACCATATATGCTCGCAACTATAAATTATGTCTTCCGGAAATACTTTCATAATAGGACAACCTCTTCTTTTATTCTATAATGGTAAGTTCTTTATCCATTTTTGTCAACTTTTCGCAACTATTTTCTTTCACCAATACAGTATCTTCTATTCTTATGCCCCACAGCCCCGGAAAGTATAATCCCGGCTCTACGGTAACCACCATCCATGGTTTCAAAATATCATTGGAATTTGAGGACAAACGAGGATCCTCATGAATTTCCAAACCAACGCCATGTCCTGTGCCATGCGAAAAATAGCGGCCATATTTTTTACCAAAAACACTTCGCGCGCGCCGATCAATATCGGCGGCGGAAACATCCGCTTTAATACCGGCTATGGCCAGGTCATGAGCATCTTTAACCATCTGATAAGCATTTTTTTGCCTGTCTGTCAATTTCCCAAAAGCAATGGTACAAGTTTCGTCTGAACAATAACCTTTATACTTAACGCCAAAATCAATAACGATTAAATCTCCCTTTTTTATTTCTCTATCGGTCGGTCGGGCATGGGGAAGAGAGGAATTTTTTCCTGCAGCGACAATCGTTTCAAAAGCAATTCCATCGGCTCCGTAATTTCTTGCGTTAATCTCCAGCTGCAATGCCAATTCTTTCTCCGTATAACCGGATTTTATCTGGTCGACAAGAGAATGAACGGCAGATGAAGAAATTTCCGCTGCCTTCTTCAGGAGATCAATTTCAGTTTTATCCTTGCAAGCCCTGATTAATCTCAGATCATCCGTTAAATCTATAAATATCTCTTTGGGGATACTACCTGTCAACTGATTATACATCTCCAGCGTGATCGAATCCGTTTCGAAACCGATACGCTTTAATTTAAATTTTTTTATTGCCTGAACGATTCCCTCAACCTTATTCTTATATTCTATTATTTGAATATCGGTTGCTTCCAGGCCGGCCTGAGTTGTATAGCGGCCGTCAACAAGCAAACCTGTCCGATCCGGACTGATTAAAAGAACACCGTCACTGCCGGTAAAACCGGAAAAATAGCGGATATTATTCATGTTAAAGAAAATCAAACTATCAATTTTCCAGGCAGAAAATTTTTTCTGAAGACGGGATATTCTAACGGTCATATTTTTATTTTTCCGCAGCATTTATTTTCAACCTTTCGATATTTTCCAGCCAGGAAGAAAGCGTTTTGATCAGATTGTCGGGTTCAGAAAAGTTCCCGTTCACTGACGAGCGTGAAACTAATGACGTTTTGAGTTTATCGAGCATGGCCAAAGCTTGCGCATTTTGAGGTTCTTTTTTTATTAACTCTTCGAGAATTATTTCTGCGTCCAGCAAATGCCCCTGTTTAATATACAACTGGGCCAATGTAATTGTAAAAAATTCCGGTTCGGGAATGTTCTCATTATGTATAACATCAACTTCTGGGACAGGATTGTCCTCCTGTTCCAGAAGAAATATTTTTCCGATAACTTCTCTTGCCTTTTGGGCGCCTGGATGCAGGGAAATAACTTTTTCGTAACAAGCAGCCGCATCCTGATGAAAACCTTTTTCCCGATAAGTATCTCCCACCCGTTCATAAATAAGAATTAGCCCGGAAACAATTTCCCCCAAATTCCGCAACACTTCACGTACATCATTCAGCCTTCCCATACCAATAAGGACGTTACACATTACTATATGGGCATCGGCATCCACAGGAAAAAAATTCAATCGCTCCGTGGCAAGATTCAATGCTTTGAGCAGATTGTTCTGCCGCAAAAGCTCTTCCGATTCGTCAAGAAAATCGGCACGTTCTCCCTCAAAAGTGTTGTTTTTCATATTTTAAGGCTAACCCATTAAATAAAAAGATGTTGATTTTGCGGTAACTAACATAAGCCTATATAGCGTGTCAAGGATGGAAAGAATTAAATATTGCGGGCAGATTATTTCAGGGACTTCAGATAATTTTCGGCCATTCTGCCAAAAGAAGATTCAGGCGATAACTTAATAACAGTTTGGAATTCTTTTTTAGCATTTTTATTATCTTTAACTTTTAAATAATTTTGACCTAATAAAAAATGAGCGTCAAAAAGTGAAGGATCTAATTCAGTTGATTTCTTAAAATGCCGTATAGCTTCCGTAATGTTGTCCTGATCAGAATAAATTATTCCCACGTTTTTCTCGATTTGCGGCCGTAATCTGGTCAGGGGATCTATATTAAGCGCATCCTGATATTTCACTAAAGCCGTTTTATAATCCTTTTTGGAGTAATAAGCCCATGCCGAATTATAAAGCGCGATTGAAGGCGTATCATATATTGGATTACTGAGAGCCTTGTCAAATTCCTCAATCGCCTGATCCCAGAGATTTCTATCTGAGTATAATGTGCCTAAATAATTATGCGCTTCGGAATAATCTTTATCCAGAGAGATTGCCTCTTTGAATTCTTCGATGGCCTTGTCTTTCATGCCTTTGCCATGATAAGACATGCCTAAATAATAATGAACTTTAGGATTGCCGTAATAGTATTTTTCAGCTTCCAGAAGCTCTTTTAAGGCACCATTATAATTTCCCGCTTCTATATAAGAAATGCCTTTATTCAAAAACAGTTCCGATTGCTGCCTGTGCCAGGGCGTATAGGTGCAGGAGGAACAAAGGAATATTGCCAGAAAAAAAAAGTTGAACAAAACTTTGCTTACAATCAGTTTCACTGAATTAATACCATCCTTCAATGTGAAAATCATGGCGCTGATAAAAATATAAGCGCGCTGATAACAGAATTATTCGCTTGTTGCTTTTCCCAAGGGCTCTTTATAACCACTGCTTTTTAGTATCTTAGGTGTCACAAAAATCAATAATTGTTTTTTGGTGTTGCTTATGTCCTCTGTTTTAAATAACCATCCCAGAACGGGGATATGCTGAAGAAATGGCCAGCCGCTTACGTTTTTCTCTTCGTCTGACTGCATAACTCCACCAATAACGACAGTGTCTCCATCACTAACAACAACCTTTGATTCAACTGCGCTTGTTTTGATGGGAGGATTGCCTTGCACTGCATCTGCATAATCGGGGCTATCATTGTTTGCTTTGATTTCCATGGAAATTTTTCCTTCATCGGTTATTTTCGGGGTCACTTCCAGGCTCAACATGGCGTCCTTAAAAGAAACGGTTGCCGGTGAAGTACCTGACGCCGGAGTTGTATAAGGGATTTCAGCGCCCTGCTTAATAATAGCCTTGATGCCTTCCATAGTCACGACCTTGGGTGAAGAAATTAATTTCCCGTTGCCGTTAACCTCCAAAGCGGCCAGTTGGGTTTCAAGAAAGCCCGTTGCACCGCCAAATACCAGACCAATGGCCGGCGATGCCACTTGTGACGGAAAATTTACAGCAGCCATTGCTAAGCTTGCTCCCGAACTGGTTGTCACACCAATTTGAGAAGGATAAACTTGTGAATATTGATTTGCATTAGATGTATTGCTGCCGCCGGTGAGGCCTAAACCATAAGTGCCGCCGCTGATGTTTTGCTGATTTCCAAAACCCCAGTTAACTCCAATATTTCTGATAAAGGTTTCGTCTGCCTCGACAATTTTTGCTTCAATTAATATTTGCTTTAATAAACCTTTTTCAGACATATGTTTCAGTTCCCTTGCTTTTCGCGCTTCTTCAGCTTCTATTTGAGACTTTTCAGCCTGACTTCTGTCACTTTCATCTTGTTTTTTTCTGGTTAATGATAACACACTAATAACATTACCCATTTGTTTTTGGGCTAAACCATTTGTGTCCAATATTGTATCGAGGGCTTGTCCCCATGGGACATTTTTCATGGTTAGAGTTACCGTCCCTTTTACATCATCACCGCTGACTATGCTGATATCGCCGTATTCAGCCATCAAACGCAAAACGCTTTTTATGTCCGCGTCCTGAAAATCAAGAGAGATTATTCGATCTTTACCTTTTTTTACGGTTTCTTTATAAGCAGACGCATTTTCTGTTTCATTTTTTTTAACATCATCATTATTGCCCGCTGTTTCGGCGCTTACTTTCGCGACTATTTTTCTCGGTCCGGTTGTTTTCGGAGAATTATTGGCTTTCTTTGCCTCCAAACCGGAAACATTAAAATCAATTAAAACATTGGATCCTTCCTGCCTTATTGAATAAGGAACAATTTTATTCACAGCAATATTTAAATAAACCCAATGCTTGCCATTTATTAATTGTTGTGATGGAACTACACTTACAATATTGTTTAACTCTCCCTCTCCCAGGGACCGGCATAAACTTTCCGGCACCTGCATATCTTCCAACTTAATCAAATAACCTCCGTTAACTTTACTTTTTACATCAACGGATGACTGTTTAGAAACAACAAGATGAATCCTTTCTTTACCGGGCAATTTTACAAATAAAACATTTTCCAGATTCCCGTCATTAACAGAAACCTCTGTCTTGTTTTCAGACGCTTTATTGTTATCCTCTGCTGAAACAGCAAGAGATTTTCCCGTAATATATGTAAAAATCCAAGCAATAATTACAAAAACAATAAATATTCTGGATAAATATTTTTTCATGATTTTACCTCATTTTAATTTTTGCGCAGTTTTAAAATTACCTTTTTTGCTTTTTTATTTTCATATTCCTCTACGATAACACGATCACCCAAAATCTCAATCACTTTACCGTCATGTAATCCGATTCGTGTTCCCTTTAATAAAGGATAAAACTTTTTTGTGGCATCTTCAACAATGGCAACCCTGTAATCTTTATCACCGGCAATTCCCACCACTCTGTACTTATCCGTTTCGGCTCTCTGCAATGGAAAGATGGAGAAAACAGCTTCTTTTTCTTTTTTTTCGATTTTCGTTTTTTCAAGCATTTCTACCATAATAAAAGGCAGGAAAGGATCGGACTTGCCCATTGGATTATAGCTATAATTGTCCGGCGGGGAAGGGGGTGGTGTCGGGACAGGAACCGGGGCAGGCGGTGCCGGGTTTTGAATGGAAGTTTGTTTCACGGCAGGTGTTGCTTTTACGGAAGCAGGAGCAATCGGGGGTATAGCATTTTTTACTTCACCTGCAAAAGCAAAAAATGCTGTAATGAAAATAATTATAATAATGTTAAAAAAGATGAAGTTTATTTTTTTCATTTTGTCTTGTTATCACTCTTGTTGTCACTTGTTTTTTCTTTTTTATCAATAAACATATATGTTTTAATCGTACATAATAAAGTAATAACTTCCCCCCTTCCTTTAACATCTTTTCTGTCTCCCATGGAAATATCAGAAATGTTGATTATCCGTGGTAATTTAGCCACCTTGTCAAAGAAGTAAAGAATGTTCGGGAAAGTGCCCATTACCGACACCGCTACCGGAATTTCTTCATAAAGAGGCTCTTCCGCTGCGGGCGCTTTCTTGCCATCATCAGCTTTAGAGGCATCTGTCGGCTTTTGGTCTTTTTGATCAGAAGGTTTTGCAACTGTGTTGGATTCCGCCGGAGACTGTTTGTCCAGCGTTTTCGGCACGGAAGCTTTGGGTTCAAATAATAAAAACTCAATGCCGGCATCTTTACCTGCCAAAGCCACAGAATGAAAAAGATTGGGAATTTCCCGCTGGTCAGGAAGTTTTTGTAAAGCTGTTTTATAATTTTCTTGCAAGGTCGCGACATCAGTTTTGTATTGTTTAATCTGGTCTGCAATTTTTGTTTTTTCTTTAATTTTCCCCTGCATCTCAGTAATTTCTTCACTAAGACGATTTTTATTCTCTATCGCCGCAGACAAAAAGTAAAACCAATCTAAATAACCAATTAATATAATTAATAGAAATACGGCCAATACCTTAGCTTGAGTAGGCATTTTTTTTATATCATTTAAAGTTATAGCCATATTAAAATCCTTTTTTCAAAACACAGGAAAAATTAAACTGCTGCAAAGTAAAGCCGGAAATATCTGTCTTTTTGGAAGATATTAGATCTACTGATTTTATCGGATCAAATTTTTCGATACTTTTCATAAAATCGGCCACAGCTATATTGTCTCTGCCCATTCCTTCAATACTAAGATTGTTTCCCTTTTGGGTTATCTTGACAAGCCAGATATCTTTTGCCGGAACAAGCATGGCCAGATTGTCCAATGTCTTCACTGGGGCCAAACGGTTTTCTTCTAAAGTTGCAATTACCCCTAATTTCTGTTCCAGATCTTTTTTTTCATTTTTATATTTTTCCAGACTACCAATTTTTTTATTTAAATCGTCCAGCGTGGATTGTGCTTCTTTTTTCTGATCTTCTAAATTACTAATTGAAGAACTTGCCCAAACCTGCAGCCATACAAGAATAAGAATAAAGAAAATGAATGAACCCGCAACAATAAATATTTGTTGAACAAAATTTTCTTTTTTTTCCTTCTCGCGATAGGGTAAAAGATTAACTTTAATCATTTGTCGCCTATTTTCCTTAAGCCCAAACCTATAGCAGTCGCGGCAACTGGTTTAATGCTTTCTATATTTTTTACATCAATGCTTCTTTTGTTGTAGCCGATTTTCAAAAAGGGATTAATTAATTCAGTTTTCACGTTCAGCGTTTCCGATAAATGTTTTGCTAAGTTGTAGACTTTAGCAGAACCACCGGCAAGCAATATTTGCTTAATATCTTCGCCGCCAAAAGTTGAACGAAAGTAATCAATGGATCTTTCAATTTCCAGGCAAATCGGTTGGGCAAATTCCAGAATACTGTTTTTTAAATCCAGGCTATCTCCTTCACCGCCTTCAGGGATTCCTTCTATTTTGATTTTTTCTGCTTCTTCAAAAGTTGTCTTATATTTCTCTTGCAGACTTTCAGTGATTGAATTACCGCCCAAAGCAAAATCTCTTGTAAAAATTGACATGCCGCCTTTAATGACATTGATGCCGGTAGTGCTCGCTCCGATGTTAATGATTACAACAATTTCATCATTATCAAACTCATAATTAGCTTCGTACAGAGTTTCCAGAACAAAAGGGGCCACATCCATAATTTCAACATTCTGACCAGCAGCTGTAACCGCCTCAAGATAGCTATTGACCACTTCTTTTTTGGCCGCAACAATAATAATATCCATTTGATTAGGATTATAGTTGTTTTCACCTAAAATCTGAAAATCATAATTAACATCATCCATACTATCAAATGGCAAATACTTACCTGCTTCATCATGGATTAAATCGCGAAATTCCGTTTCATTCATTTGTTGCAATGTTACTTTTTTTATAATAACCGAATTGCCTGCAATAGAAGTTACTATTCCTTTTTTACCCCAACCGGAATGTTTGAAAATTTCTTTGATTTTTAGAGATAAGGCACTGGCATCCGCTAAAACACCGTCAACAATTATGCCTTTAGGCAGTGGAATCTCAAAGAAACGATTAAGATAATGGCCTTTAGAGTTACTTATTATTTCGGCTAACTTTAAAGAACTTGAACCGATATCTAGACCAACCAGTCTTTTTTGTCCTGAAAATATGTCTTTAAAACTTAGCATTAAAGCACCATCATATTATTCTTGACTAAATATATTTTTTTTATCATTTTGCCCACCGATAAACAATATCTCCTTTTTTGACCATACCTAATTCATTACGGGCTATCATTTCTATGTAGTCAATGTCGTTGCGCAATAAAATTATTTTCTTTTTCAATTCGTTGTTTTCTGCTGTTATCTCTGTTGTCTGCGATTTTAACTGAGCCAGTCGTTTGCTCATTAAATAATTATCAACAAATCCTCTGTTGCCGAAAGTTATTAACAGAGCCATTAACAACAAAAAGAAAATCAAATATCTGCCTATCTTCATTTTGCGCTAATTCCCTGCCTTTTAAAAATGAGTGGATCTTTTAAAAATAATTCCGTTGCCTTTTCAAGGAAATACTTCTTCATATGGCTTCTGCAGTGCTTTAGCTACTTTCAATTCTGAATTCTTTCTGGTAGACAAGCCCTTCTCCATTTTGGAAAGTGTTTGCGGAGTTAAGCCCGCCTTCCTCGCCAATTCAGATATACTTAAAGGTATTGTTTCACGAAATTTTTTTACTTGATTTTTCTTTATATTATCTACCATAAATTAAAGCGATACCTCATTTGGTAATTATAAGAAACTAATTTAAAAGAAAAGTCAAGAATATTAATTAATATTGCTTAATATTAATTAATATTAAGCAATATTACAAATAATTATTAATTATTTCAACACAAAATGAGATTTGCTTTAACGTCAGGAGAAACGATAATATCGAGCAGCATAATAAGTAATTTTAGACAATCACAGGTAATAAACTGCTAATAAATGAATGTAATGAAAAACTAATAATTAATTTACACGGAAGGTAGGGTTTGTTGCGGTTCGCCCAGTATGAACTGGCCACGTTCAATCCATTCTTTTAATATATTGGCAATCTGTCTGGCCTTGTAATAACTGGATAGAGGCGCGGTGATAATTTTTTTCCCGTCAATGATGATAGTTCCGCTCCGCAAATCCTTATAACTGACTTCTCCCAGAGGCTTGGCCACTCCTTTAGGATAATCCATACTGTAATCGTAAATCTGGGTATAAATATTCTCGTCTTTTACCGCTGTAAAAAGTGCCATTTCTTCGTCCAGAATAGGAATGGGAATGCCTATGCCCACGAACAGGGAAACTCCATAGCCTAAAATGCTTGCTCCCACAAGCCATTCAGGAGTCATTTCTTTTAAATTCCCAATGACGGCAATTGTACCGGCACCCTGTTTGGGAACCCCGTTTGCTCCACGAATTACATTAGGATTATGCTGTGTGCCCGGCCAGGCGACAAAACCTTGCGCTCCACCCAAAAATATCCGGGTCCCGATCCCTATTGTCCGGTAATAAGGATCATTAAACAAAGGGCTCAATTGTCCCGATGTCGCATACGCCGCATTGGCCATTTGAGGACGAAGCATCCCCATGTATGTATAAATTGTTCTGTCGGATAGATTAACAGCGCAATTGTAATTTTGATAAGCATTGCGCGGATTAAACAAAATCGCATTCTGTAAATCTTTTATTGTAATGTTTCTTTCGTATTTCCGCGCGGGATAACAATCCGTCCCATAACCCTCGGCGCGCAGTTTAACAACATTTCCAGCAACCAAATCTTCGATAACATGACCGCCGCCGTAATTAAATTCTCCGGGATAAACACTATTGAGCGGATCGTTTTCGACAACTTCCGTTGCTCCAATATAACAATCCACAGCGGCAATTCCGCCGTAAGCCGACACATCATTTAACCATACTTTGGATGCCCGGATGCGAGGTGACGTATGACCAAAATTAAGAAAGGCTCCCGAAGAACACATCGGGGCGAAAGTTCCTGTAGTAACAACATCTATTTTACGGGCGGCTTCCACCTCGCCATGTCTTTCAACAACATCAATCATCTCTTCGGCTGTGACAACCACAGCCCGCCCCTCTCTTATCTTGTCGTTGATTTCTTTTAATGTTTTTTTAACTTTTAACTTTTTCATATTTTACTTTTGGAGCATGGAATAAATTTATGTGCATTTCATACCATTGTTTAACGCCAATTGCAAAAGCTAAGAAGCATTTAATACCTCATTTTTTACCACTTCTAAAGCAAAGATGATATCGAGGCGGCTAGAAGGAGGCAACGATGCGTATTTGTACATA
>Ga0187875_10001579_pt1 | contig 17468 bp, 13 predicted proteins | sample June2016WEW_17_1_2_FD_132978 | JGI IMG/M metagenome (GOLD analysis project Ga0187875, IMG submission 132978) | Peatland microbial communities from SPRUCE experiment site at the Marcell Experimental Forest, Minnesota, USA - June2016WEW_17_10 | ecosystem: Environmental > Terrestrial > Soil >... | reverse complement strand
GAGATAGAACCCGAGCCGAGCAGCCACCTGGACCGCTTCCTGGTCGGCTTGTTCGTCACGATCCCGCTCCTCGCCGTGCTCGCCGCGATCCCGCTGGCCTGGAACCTGGGCTGGCTCGGCTGGCACGACGTGGTGATCGCGCTGGTCTTCTACGTGATCTCCGGCATGGGGATCAGCATGGGCTTCCACCGCTACTTCACCCACTCGTCGTTCAAGGCGAACCGGGGACTGAAGATCGCGCTGGCCATCGCGGGCAGCCTGGCCATCGAAGGGCCGGTGCTGGTCTGGGTGGCTGACCACCGCAGGCACCACAAGTACAGCGACAAGGAAGGCGACCCGCACTCGCCGTGGCGGTTCGGCACAGACTGGAAGGCCCTCACCAAGGGCTTCGGGTACGCGCACGTCGGCTGGCTGTTCAACCCGAACCGGACCTCGCAGGCCAGGTTCTGCCCGGACCTGCTGGCCGACAAGGATGTCAGCCGCGTTTCGCGGTGGTTCCCCGGCCTGGTCGCCGTCTCGCTGCTCGCTCCCGCCCTGATCGGCGGCCTCTGGTCGATGTCCATCGCCGGCGCGCTCACCGCGTTCTTCTGGGCCAGCCTGGTCCGGATCTGCCTGCTGCACCACGTGACCTGGTCGATCAACTCGGTCTGCCACACGTTCGGCAACGAGGACTTCGAAGTGCGCGACAAGTCCCGCAACGTCGCCTGGCTGGCCATCCCCTCGTTCGGTGAGTCCTGGCACAACCTGCACCACTCCGACCCGACCTGCGCCCGGCACGGCGCGCTCAAGGGCCAGATCGATCTCAGCGCCCGGGTCATCGCCTGGGCCGAGGACCTCGGCTGGGCCTACGACGTCCGCTGGCCGGACGGCGAGCGGCTGTCCGCCCGGCTGACCGGGGTGCGGGGCAAGGCGCTCGGCTCCATGACCGACCGACCGGCCGCCCATCCTGCTGACCGCCAGGCCCCGAAGCCGGGTGACCGGAAGGCTGCGTGATGGCGTCATGATGGACTGGTGACCAATTCGGATCCTGGCTCCGGTCAGCGCAAGCGGATGACCGGGAAGCAACGCCGCGAGCAGCTGCTGGACGTCGGGCGGCGGCTGTTCGCGGAACGCGGATTCGAGGGAACCTCCATCGAGGAGATCGCCGCCCAGGCCGTCGTGTCCAAGCCGGTGGTCTACGAGCACTTCGGTGGCAAGGAAGGCCTGTACGCGGTGGTCGTGGACCGCGAGGTCGAGCGGTTGCTGGGCATGGCCACCCGGATCCTGGGCGGCGAGCACACCAGGGAGAAGTTCGAGGCGGCGGCGATCGTCCTGCTCAAGTACATCGAGGACGACGCCGACGGCTTCCGCATCCTGGTCCGCGACTCGCACCCGGCCTCGGGCTCCGGTACCTTCGGGAGCCTGATCAGCGACATCGCCAGCCAGGTGGAGTACATCCTGAGCGACTTTTTCGCGGACCGCGGTTATGACCCGAATCTCGTGCCGATGTACGCGCAGATGCTGGTGGGCATGGTGGCCATGACCGGCCAGTGGTGGCTGGACGCGCGCAAGCCGAAGATGGAAGAGGTGGCCGCCCACCTCATCAACCTGGCCTGGAACGGATTGTCACAGCTGGAGACCAGGCCGCGGATCTCCAGCGAGGTGGTCAAGCGCGCCCGGTCCTGATCCGAGCGGCAGACCTCCCGCGGGTCAGGCCCCGGCCCGGGCGACCACGAACACGCGCCGGAACGGCAGCACCGTGCCGTACGGCGCCGCTGGGTAGGCCGCCCGGATCCGGTCCCGGTACTCGGCCAGGAAGTCCTCCGCCAGCGCCGGCGTCAGGGCGGCCAGCACCGGGCGCAGCCCGCTGCCCCGGTACCAGTCCACCACCGCGTCCTCGCCGTGCAGCACGTGCAGGTAGGTGGTCTCCCACGCGTCCACCTCGCAGCCCGCCCCGGCCAGCAAGGCCAGGTAGCCCCCGGGCTCGCCGGCCTGCCGGTTCAGCGTGGCGCCGCCGAGCAGCGGCTTCCACCGCGGCGCGCTGGCCAGGTCTCGGAGGATGGTGTGGCTCGGCTGGTCGAAGTTGCCTGGGAGCTGGAAGGCGAGCCAGCCACCGGGCGTCAGCCAGCGGACCCAGGAGGTCAGCAGTTCCTGGTGGCCAGGGATCCACTGCAGCACGGCGTTACAGGTGATCACGTCCACCGGCTGCTCCGGCTGCCAGGTCCGGATGTTGGCCAGCCGGAACTCCAGCCGCCCAGCCGGAACCGCCCCCGCGCCTGGCGCCGCCGCTTGTGCTGCCCCAGCCTCCGCAGCCACAGCGTCCGCCGCCCCAGCCTCCGCGCGGGCGGCCTCGATCATCTCCGGTGAGCTGTCCACGCCGAGCACACGGGCGCCCGGCCACCGTTTAGCCAGTACGGCGGTGAGGTTGCCGGGTCCGCAGCCGAGGTCGACCACGAAGCCCGGCTCATCCTCCTGAACCCGGCTGAGCAAGTCGAAGAAGGGGCGCCCTCGCTCGTCGCCGAACCGGAGGTAGGTGCCTGGGTCCCACATTCCGCCTGCCTATTTCTCTCGACATCGAGATACCTGACCGGCACATGTCTACCCGGGCCACACTCTTGATGTCAAGAGATATGCTGCCCGCATGGACGAACACCCCGGAGGGCCAGTCCAGCCCGCTGCGCTGGCCCGCGACGAGGTGGACGATCTCGTCGCCGCCTGGCACTCCGAGCGGCCGGACCTCGACGTGGAGCCGCTCCAGGTACTCAGCCGGGTGTCCCGGCTCGCCCGGCACCTGGACCGGGCCCGGCGGGCCGCCTTCACCGAGCACGGACTGGAGACCTGGGAGTTCGACGTGCTGTCCGCCCTGCGCAGGCAGGGAGCGCCTTATCAGCTCACCCCCGGGGCGCTCCTCCGGGCCACGCTGGTCACCTCCGGCACGATGACTAACCGGGTAGACCGGCTAGCCGCGGCCGGGCTGGTCCGCCGGGAGCCCGACCCTCAGGACCGTCGCGGCGTGCTGGTCACGCTGACCCCGGCCGGGGTAGACCGGGTCGACGCGGCCCTGGCCGATCTCCTGCTCGGCGAGCATGCGCTGCTCCACGGGCTCAGCGAGGCTGACCGCCGCACCCTGGCCGACCTGCTGCGCGTCCTGCTCGCGCCGCTGGACGCCTAGCTCCGTCGGCCGCCTAGCCCTAGCTCCGCTGGACGCCTGGCTCCGCTGGACGCTTAGCTTCGTCGGCCGCCTGGCCCAGCCGCCTCGCAACGGGCCGCCTCGCCTCGGCCGATCACTTGGCCGGGCAGCCTCCGGCCCGGCACCCGCAGCCCCCTCGGCGCGCCGCTGACTCATCATCGTGGTGCGTTGTGCGCCGCCGGCGGGGCAAAATGCACCACGATGATGCTGGGCCGCCACCCCGGTCAGGCTTCTTCGGCGGCTTCCAGCCACTGCTCTTCGAGCCGGCTCTTCTCGTCCTGGACGGCGCGGAGCTCAGCGCCGAGCTCGGTGAGCCGGACGTAGTCGGTGGCGTGCTCGGCCAGGGCGGCGGTCAGCTCGCCTTCCTGGCTGGTGAGCCGGTCGATCTGGCGCTCCAGCCGCTGCATCTCCTTGCGCGCGGCCCGTTGCGCCCCTGCCCCTCCAGGCGGCGCCCCTCCAGGCGGCGCCCCTCCAGGCGGAGCCGCGGCACCGGCCTCGCCCGGCCGGGGACCGCCACCAGCGGGTGCCGAGCGGCGGCGCAGGTACTCGTCCACCCCGCCCGGCAGGAACGACAGGTTGCCGTCCCCCAGCAGGGCGACCACGTGGTCGGTGACCCTCTCCAAGAAGTAGCGGTCGTGACTGACCAGCACCAGGGACCCGGGCCATCCGTCCAGCAAGTCCTCGAGCTCGGTGAGCGTGTCCACATCCAGGTCGTTGGTGGGCTCGTCGAGGAACAGCACGTTCGGCTCGTCGACCAGGATCCGGAGCAGCTGCAGCCGCCGCCGTTCCCCGCCGGACAGCTCCGCGGCGGGCGTCCACTGGGTATCGCCGCGCAGGCCGAGCCGGTCGAGCAGCTGGCTGGCGGCCGCCGCGCCCTGGGCGGAGTCGAGCGTGCCGCGCACCTCGGTGACCGCCTCGCGCGGGGTGAGCACAGGATCCAGCCCGGAGTCGCCCTGATGGAGGTAGCCGAGCCGGACCGTCTTCCCCCGGATGATCTCGCCGGCCACCACGAGTCCCGCCGCATCCGGACCGGCCCCGTTAAGGCCGGACCCGTCCAGCCGGGCCGCGTCAGGCCCGGCCAGCAGGTCCAGCAGCGTGGTCTTGCCACTGCCGTTCGGCCCGATCAGGCCGACCCGTTCACCCGGGCCGAGCTGCCAGGTCACGTCGCGCAGCAGGGTCCGCACCCCGGCCGCCCCTGATGCACCGTGCGCACTGCCCGGGCCCGGGGCGACCGTCGCCGTGACGTTCTCCGCATCGATCACGGTCCTGCCCAGCCGTGCGGTCGCCAGCCGGACGAGTTCCACCCCGTCCCGTGCGGGCGGCTCACCCTCGATGAGCGCGTTGGCCGCGTCCACCCGGAACCGGGGCTTGCTGGTCCGGGCGGGCGGCCCGCGGCGCAGCCAGGCCAGTTCCTTACGCAGCAGATTGCGCCGCCGCCGGTCGGTGGCCTCGGCGACCCGGGCCCGCTCCGCCCGGGCCAGCACGTACGCGGAATACCCGCCGTCGTAGGCATGTACCTGCCCGTCGGCCAGTTCCCAGGTCCGGTTGCTCACCGCGTCCAGGAACCAGCGGTCGTGGGTCACCGCGACCAGCGCCTCCGGCCGCGCGGCCAGGTGCTGGGCCAGCCAGTCGATAGCCTCGACGTCCAGGTGGTTGGTGGGTTCGTCCAGGAGCAGCAGGTCGTGCTCGCCGATCAGCACCGAGGCCAGCGCAACCCGGCGTGACTCGCCGCCGGACAGCCGGTGGGCCGGCCCGGCCAGGTCGATCCCGGGCAGCAGCGCGGCCAGCGCCGACCGGGTCCGCGGGTTCGCCGCCCACGCATGTTCAGGGAGGTCACCGACGACGTTCGAGGCCACGGTGCCGGTCAGCTCGGTGCGCTGGGCGAGCACGCCGGTCCGCAATCCCCGGGTGCGGGTGACCCGGCCGCTGTCCGGCGTCCCGGTCCCGGCCAGGACCGACAGCAGGGTGCTCTTGCCCGCGCCGTTGCGGCCGACGACGCCGATCCGGTCGCCGGCCGCGACGCCGGCGGACACCCCGTCCAGCAGCGGCCGCTGCCCGTACGCCTTGACCGCCCGCTCGAGGCTGACCAGGTTGACCGCGGGACTGCTCATGCGCGTGCGGGCCGCATCACGGTCGGCCTACCGGCCGCCCGCCGACTTCGGGCCCGCCCAGGCGGCTTCCGGGCCCCCCGGCCGCGGGCACGCTGATCACGGTCGCTCCCGGGGCGGGTCCGGTCACCCTGGCCACCGTCCGGCACACCCCGGCCCCGGCCAGCGCGACGGCCAGGTCGCGTGCGTGCACGCCGTCCCGGGCCAGGAACGCGCAGGTGGGCCCCGAGCCGGACACGATGGCGCCGAGCGCGCCGTGCTCCCGGCCCGCGGCCAGCGCCTGGCGCAGCCGGGGCAGCAGTGACACCGCGGCGGGCTGCAGATCGTTGCTCAGCAACGGGCCCAGTTCCGCCGGGTCGCCCGAGCGGAGCGCGGCCATCAGGGCCTTGTCCAGCCGCGGCGGCCCCGGGGGATCGGCCTGCCCGGCGCGGCCCGCCCGGAGCCGGTCACACGCCGCGTAGACCGCGGGGGTGGACAGCTGCCCGTCCGCGAACGCGAGTACCCAGTGGTACGTCCCGGCGGCCAGCGCCGGCGTGACCCGCTCGCCCCGGCCCAGGCCCACGGCCGTCCCGCCGAACAGCGCAAAACCGACGTCGCTGCCCACCTTCGCGGCCACGTCACCCAGTTCCTGGTGGCTCAGCCCGGTACCCCACAGCTCGTTGCAGGCGATCAGCGCCCCGGCCGCGTCGGCGCTGCCGCCGGCCAGCCCGGCCGCGACCGGGATCCGCTTCCTGATCTCGATGGCCAGGCCGGGCGTGTCCCTGACCCCGGGCCCTACGGCGGCGACCAGCGCGGCGACGGCCCGGGCGGCGAGGTTGCCGGGGCCCAGCGGCACGCTGCGGGCGCCCTCCCCGGTGACCACCACGCTGTCGGTGTCCGCGGAGGCCACAGTGACCTCGTCGAACAGCGCCAGGGCATGGAACACCGTCACCAGGTCGTGGTAGCCATCCGCACCGGGCGGGCCCACAGAGAGCTGGAGATTCACCTTCGCGGGCACCCGCGCGGTCACAGCGGTCACGATCTCCCGATCGTAGCTGCCCGGGCGATCCGGGCGAACTCGGCGACTCCGAGCGACTCGCCCCTCGCGCCCGGGTCCACCCCGGCCGCGCGCAGGATCCGTTCCGCGTCCGCCGCCGACCCGGCCCAGGAGGCCAGGGCCGCACGGAGCGTCTTGCGCCGCTGCGAGAACGCGGCGTCCACGACCGCGAACACCTCGGCCCGCGGCACGTCAGCCGCAGGGGGGTCCCGCCGGGTGAACGCGACCAGCCCGGAATCCACGTTGGGCACCGGCCAGAACACCGTGCGCGGCACCGGCCCGGCACGGCGGGAATCCGCGTACCAGGCGAGCTTGACCGACGGCACGCCGTAGACCCGGCTGCCGGGCGGCGCGGTCATCCGGTCCGCCACCTCGGCCTGCACCATGACCAGGCCCCGTTGCAGGGTGGGCAGCTCGGCCAGCAGGTGCAGCACGACCGGCACCGCCACGTTGTACGGCAGGTTGGCGACCAGCGCCGTGGGCGGGTCGCCCGGCAGTTCCCGGGCCCCGATCCGCGCGGCGTCGGCGGTGAGCACGGTCAGTCGTTGCGGAAAAGAAGGGGCATGGGCGGCGACGGTCACCGGAAGCGCGGCGGCCAGCGACGGGTCCACCTCGATCGCGGTGACGTGGCGGGCGGCCGGGAGCAGGCCCAGGGTCAGCGACCCGAACCCGGGCCCGACCTCGAGCACCACGTCCCCCGGCTGCAGCGCGGCCAGGGACACGATGCGCCGCACGGTGCCCGCGTCCGTGACGAAGTTCTGGCCGAGCCGCTTGGACGGACGGACGTCCAGCCGCCGGGCGAGTTCCCGGATCTCACCCGGGCCCAGCAGGCCACCTACCACGGGCCGAAGACCCGCTCGCCGGTCGCCTCGATGATCGCGCACAGCTCCGCCACGTCCAGCTGCTTGATCGCCGCGAGCGCGCGCAGCGTGTGCACCACCTGCACCGGGGAGTTGGACCTGCCCCGGTTGGGCATCGGCGTGAGGAACGGGGCGTCGGTCTCGACCAGCACGGCGTCCGCCGGGACCGCCGCCGCGGCGTCCCGCAGCGGCTGGGCGTTCTTGAACGTCAGGGTGCCCGCGAAGCTCAGCACATAGCCCGCGACGGCGCAGCGCTTGGCCATCGCGGCGTCCCCGGAGAAGCAGTGGAACACGACCCGGTCCGGCGGGCCCTCCTCGTCCAGGATGCGCAGCACGTCCTCGTGCGCGTCCCGGTCGTGGATCATCAGCGCCTTGCCGGCCTGCTTGGCGATCACGATGTGCGCCCGGAACCATTCCTGCTGCAGGTCATGGGGCGCATCGTCCCAGTAGTAGTCCAGCCCGGTCTCGCCCACCGCCCGCACCCGCGGCTCGCGGGCGAGCGCGGCGATCTCCTCCGCTACCGCTTCCTTCTCCGCAACGGAACCGCTCACGGCGCCGGTGTCGTTCGGATGGATCGCGACCGCGGCGTACACCGCGGCGTGGTCAGCGGCGCAGGACACGGCCCAGTACGAGGACGGCAGGTCAGTGCCCACCGTGATCACCCGGCGGATGCCGGCCGAGGCGGCGCGGGCCAGCACGTCCGGGACCGGGCCGGGCAGCAGGTTCAGGTGGCAGTGGCTGTCGAACGCGGTGGCCGGCAGGGGCTCCGGGTCAGGGGCGGGCGGGCGGCCGTACTGATCGGCGTCTGGGGTGCTCACTCCGGCGACCCGGTCACCCCTGCTCCAGCCGGGCGAGCTCCTCGTCGACGATCGACGGGTCCAGCTTGGTGAACAGCGGCTGCGGCGCAGCAAGCGGGGTGCCCGGCGTGATCGGGCGGGACTCCCAGCGGGAGACGGCGTCATAGTCCCCGGTGATCACCGGGTAGGACGGTTCGCCGTCCTCGTCCACCTCCTCGATCCGGGGCATCCCGGTCCAGGTGCCCTGGCCGCCGAGCATGCGGTACACCGTGGACGAGGACTCGGGCAGGAACGGCGTGAGCATGGTCTTCGCGTCGTCGACCAGCTGCAGCACCACGTGCATGATCGTGCGCATCCGCTCCGGGTCGGACTCGCGCAGCTTCCACGGGGCCTGGTCGGACATGTATTTGTTGGCGTCGCCGACGGAGCGCATGGCATCGTTGACCCCGGCCTTGAACCGGGACCGGCCCAGCGCGCCGCCGACCCGGTCGAAGGCCTGCCGGGACCGCTCGAGGATCTCCCGGTCGGCGTCGGTCAGCGCGCCGGGCTCCGGGATCGAGCCGATATTCCGGGCCGCGAACGAGACGGACCGGTTGACCAGGTTGCCCCAGGTGGCGACCAGCTCGTCGTTGTTGCGGCGCAGCAGCTCGCTCCAGGTGAAGTCGGTGTCCTGGTTCTCCGGGCCGGCCACCGCGACGTAGTAGCGCAGCGCGTCCACGTCGTAGCGGTCCAGGAAGTCACGCACGTAGATCACGACCGACCGGGACGAGGAGAACTTCCGTCCCTCCATCGTGAGGTACTCACTGGACACGATCTCGGTCGGCAGGTCCAGGGCGCCGAGGGACCCCGGGGTGCCGGCCTTGGCCCCCTGGCCGTTGTAGCCGAACAGCATCGCGGGCCAGATCTCGGAGTGGAAGACGATGTTGTCCTTGCCCATGAAGTAGTAGGACTCGGCGTCGGGCGCCTGCCACCACGCCCGCCAGGCGTCCGGGTTGCCGGACCGGCGGGCCCACTCGATGGACGCGGACAGGTAGCCGATGACCGCGTCGAACCAGACGTAGATCCTCTTGTCGGTGCGCTCCCGCCAGCCGTCCAGCGGAACCGGGACGCCCCAGTCCAGGTCCCGGGTGATGGCCCGGGGGCGCAGCTCGTCGAGCAGGTTCAGGGAGAAGTTGAGCACGTTCGGCCGCCACTGGCCGCTCTTGCTCTCCAGCCACTTGCGGAGCACCTCGGAGAACGCGGGCAGGTCCAGGAAGTACTGCTCGGTCTCGACGAACTTCGGCGTCTCCCCGTTGATCTTCGAACGGGGGTTGATCAGGTCGATCGGGTCGAGCTGGTTGCCGCAGTTGTCGCACTGGTCACCGCGGGCGTGCGGATAGCCGCAGATCGGGCAGGTGCCCTCGATGTAGCGGTCTGGCAGGGTACGGCCGGTGGACGGGGAGATCGCGCCCAGCGTGGTCTGCGGGAAGATGTAGCCGTTCTTGAGCAGGCCCAGGAAGATCTCCTGCACCACCGCGTAGTGGTTGCGGGTCGTCGTCCGGGTGAACAGGTCGTAGGAGATGCCCAGCGCGCGCAGGTCCTCCGCGATGATCCGGTTGTAGCGGTCGGCGAGCTCGCGGGCGGTCAGCCCTTCGGCGTCCGCGGCCACCTGGATCGGCGTCCCGTGCTCGTCGGTGCCGCTGACCATCAGGACCTGGTTGCCCGCCATCCGCTGGTACCGGCTGAACATGTCGGACGGCAGGGCGAAGCCGGAAACATGGCCGATGTGGCGTGGCCCGTTGGCGTACGGCCAGGCGGGCGCGGTCAGGATGTGGCGGGGCGTCGCGGACATGGGTCCAGCCTAGGGGCAACCCCGGACAGCTCCCGAACGGATGAGGCCGAGGGGCCGAAGGGGCCGAAGGGGCCGAAGGGGCCGAAGGCATGGTTTGGGGCTGCGGCGTGGTGCAGGCCAGCGGCCCGGTTCAGGCCGGAGGCACACGGACCTGGGCGGATGGCCCTGCGGGGCCCGCCCGGCGGGCCGCCACCACGGCGTCGTAGACGTCGCGCCGGCGCAGGCCGGACTCGCGGGCCACGGCGGCGATCGCCTCGTTGCGCGGCCGGCCGTCCGCGACCCGGCGGGCCACCTCGGCCGCCGCGTCTGCTGGGGTGAGCCGGGGCTCTCCATGGTCACCCTCGACGACCAGGGTGATCTCGCCCAGTGTCCCGCCCGCGGCCCAGTCGGCCAGCTCGCCCAGCGTGCCCCGGCGGACCTCCTCGTGAGTCTTGGTCAGCTCGCGGCAGACCACCGCCCGGCGCTCCGGCCCGAACGCCGCGGCGAGCTCGCCCAGGGTGACCTGGATCCGCTTTGCGGCCTCGAAGAAGACCAGGGTCCGGCTCTCGGCGGCCAGCTCGGCGAAGCGGCGGGCCCGCTGGCCGGGCTTGCGGGGCGGGAACCCCTCGAAGCAGAACCGGTCGCTGGGCAGGCCGGACACGGCCAGCGCGGCGGTCACCGCGGAGGGCCCGGGCAGCACCCTGATCCGGGCGCCCGCCTCGGCCGCGGCCGCTACCAGCCGGTACCCAGGATCGCTGATGGCGGGCATGCCCGCATCGGAGACCAGCAGCACGTCCTGCCCATGGCGCAGCGAGTCGACCAGCTGCTCACCGCGGAGCCGCTCGACCGCGTCCCAGTACGAGACGACCCGCCCGGTCACCTCGACGCCGAGGGTGGCGGCCAGCCGCCGCAGCCGCCGGGTGTCCTCGGCCGCCACCAGCGGCGCCTGGGCGAGGGCCTGCGCGAGCAGCGGGGACGCGTCGCCGGGCCGCCCGATCGGCACGGCGGCCACCGTGAGCGTGCCGCAGCCGTCCGCGGCCGGGGCGGGGCCGGCCTCTCCGGTGACGGCTGCTGCCGCGCCGGGCCCGGAGCCGGTGACGGCTGCGGCGCCGGGCCCGAAGCCGGTGGCGGCTGCGGCGCCGGGCCCAGAGCCGGTGGCTGCTGCGGCGGCGCTGGCCCCGCCGCTGGTGGCGCGGGACGAGGAGCCGCCGGGCGCTGAGTCGCTGATGTTCATGCCGGGCACCACGCTACGTCCCGGCCACCGCCGCTTTGGGCCAGGCACACCACGACGTCGCAATCTGGGGCCCTAATGCTTGCCCGCCCCAATACCATGTGTCCGATGATGGCCTCCCGGGCGACCGCGCAGCCGGCCGCCGCGCCCACCGACCAGCCATCCGGCCTGCTGGCCCGGATGGTCCCGCCCATGCCCGGCAGCGCGCTGTGGGGCTGGCTCGGCCCGCTGCTGGTGACCGCGTTCGGCGCGTTCCTGCGGTTCAACCAGCTGGGTAAGCCGGACAAGGTCATCTTCGACGAGACGTACTACGTTCCGGACGCGCTGGGGATCCTGCGGTACGGCGTCGAGCACAACTACGTGAGCGCCCGGAACTCGATGCTCGTGCGCGGTAACACGCACATCTTCAGCAGCGGCGGCGAGTTCGTCGTGCACCCCCCGGTCGGGAAGCTGTTCATCGCGTTCGGCGAGTGGACGTTCGGCGTCAACTCGTTCGGCTGGCGTTTCGCCACCGCGCTGATCGGGTCGCTGGCCATCCTGCTGCTGGCCCGGATCACCCGCCGGATGACCCGGTCCGCCCTGCTCGGCTGCATCGCCGGCCTGCTGATGGCGCTGGACGGGCTCGAGTTCGTGATGAGCCGCACGGCCCTGCTGGACATCTTCCTGATGTTCTGGGTACTGGCCGCGTTCGGCTGCCTGGTCGTGGACCGGGACGTCACCCGGGCCCGGCTGGCGGTGGCGGTATCCGCGAGGCCCGGCGGCGGAGACCTGGCCAGCGGAGACCTGGCCAGGCTGGAACCGGGCCGCGCGAGGCGGCCCTGGTGGCGGACGATCCCCTGGTGGCGGGTGGGTGCCGGGGTCTGCATCGGCCTGGCCCTGGCGTCGAAGTGGGATGCGATCTGGTACGTGCTCGGCCTGACCGGGCTGGTCATCGCCTGGGACGTCGGCGCGCGCCGGGCCGCCGGGCTGCCCAACGATTTCCTCGGCACCGTGCGGCGGCACCGCTGGCTGCCGGCCTGGTTCGGCGTACTGCCCCTCGTCGTGTACATGATCACCTGGTCCGGCTGGTTCTTCACCAGCACCGGATACGACCGGCAGTGGGCCGCGCAGGACGGCAACCACATCCCGGTGATCTCCGCCCTGGCCTCGTTCGTGCACTACCAGCAGCAGATACTCCAGTTCCACCTCGGCCTGACCACGCACCACCCGTACCAGTCGCAGCCGTGGACCTGGCTGGTGATGAGCAGGCCGGTCGCGTTCTTCTGGCAGTGCCCCGCGGGCGGCTCGCACGGGGCCTGCGCCAGCGCCAAGGCCCAGGAAGTGCTGGCCATCGGCACGCCGCTGATCTGGTGGGCGTCCATCGCCACGCTGCTGGTCTGCGTGGCCTGGTGGCTGACCCGCCGGGACTGGCGGCCCGGGGCGCTGCTGCTGGCCGTGGCCGTGGGGTGGCTGCCCTGGTTCTGGTTCGCGCTGCACGACCACCGGACCGAGTTCTTCTTCTACGCGCTGGAGTTCGAGCCGTTCCTGATCCTGTCGATCACCCTGTGCCTCGGGCTGATCCTCGGCTCGGCGCGGGCCTCGGCGATGCGCCGTGCGGTGGGCTCGGCCGTGGTCGGTGCCTACCTGCTCGGGGTGCTGCTGAACTTCGCCTACCTGTACCCCATCCTCACAGCCAAGGTCATCCCGTACACGTCGTGGCTGTCGCATATGTGGTACCACGGCTGGATCTAATGCCTGGTCAGTCCACCTGGTTCGCCTGAGCCTGCCCTGCGTCCCCGCCGGCAGGCCACCCCGGCCCGCGGTCGCGGGCCACGGCCGGGCCTTTCCCGTGGGGACGTTGGACCCTGGCCGACGGTAGCCTCCGCAGCGACCATGGATGCCAGCGAGGCTGGCATCCAGCCCGCCCTCCGGCGCTGCGCGACACTGGAGGCAGACCCAGCCCCACGCGGGACGAGGACGTTCTTTGCGCCCGCCGGCCAGTCCGGGAGACGGCACAGCGCCGAAGTACTGGTGGAGCGCGACGGGGGCCCACAGTGAGCCTTCAGGAATCTCTCAGATTCAGGGGGTAGTAAAGACAGCACGAACAGCGGGGGAAAAGTGGCCCGATTCACCGAGCCGGATGGGTGTTCCCGTACGTCTCTAGGGTGAAGGGGAAACAATCGAGTGGAGTAACCGATGGGGAATAGCGAAGAGGCACCGGACCGGGACCGGCGGTTCGAACAGGACGTCGTGCCGTTCCTCGGTCAGCTGTACCCCGCTGCGCTCCGCATGACCCGCAACCCGACCGACGCCGAGGACCTTGTCCAGGAGACCTCAGCCAAGGCGTACGCCGCGTTCCACCAGTTCCGCCCAGGCACCAACCTCAAGGCCTGGCTGCACCGCATCCTGGCCAACACGTTCATCAACACCTACCGCAAGCGGCGCCGTGAGCCGCGGCAGGCGTCAGGTGGCGACTTCCAGGAATGGCAGCTGCCCGCAGACCCGCTGGCCGCCCAGGCCCGGTCGGCCGAGGCTGAGGCGCTCGACCGGCTGGCCGACTCCGAGATCCTGCGCGCGCTGCGGGACCTGCCCGAGGAGTTCCGGGTCGCCGTGTACTTGGCCGACATCGAGGGGTACGCCTACAAGGAGATCGCCGAGATCATGGGCACCCCGATCGGCACGGTGATGTCGCGGCTGCACCGCGGCCGCGGCCGGCTCCGCGACAAGCTGGCCGCCTACGGCCCCGGCCCCGGTCCGGGCCTGGCCCCGATGACGGGCTGACCCTAGCCCTGCTCCGGAGGTTACGAGACCCGGGATTACCCGGTCCGCGATCACCAGGCGCCCGCGATTACCAGGCAGTGCCGGGGCGCGGCGCGTGCTCCCAGCCGAGGGCAGCCGGGTCGTACACCCGCTCCACGTAGATCTGGTGCCACAGCGAGAACACGATCAGCACCCAGATGTGCCGCCAGCTGACGTCGGCCTCGCCCGCCCTGAACCGTTCCAGCATGCTGAGCGCAACGTCCCGGTCGATCCACTCGTCGGTCTTCGCCTCGCGCAGCAGGCGATCCGCGAACCCGTACATGTCGCCTTTGAGCCAATGCCCGATCGGCACCGGGAAGCCCAGCTTGGCCCGTTCCGCTGCGGCCTGGGGCAGCACCGAGGCCATCGCCTGGCGCAGCGCCAGCTTGGTCGTGCCCGCGCCGATCTTCTCCTCTCGTGCCAGCCGGGCCGCCACCGACATCACCTCGCGGTCCAGGAACGGCACCCGAAGCTCCAGGCTGTGCGCCATCGTCATCCGGTCCGCCTTGACCAGGATGTCACCGTGCAGCCAGGTGTTGATGTCCACCAGCTGCATGGTTGACGTGTCGTCCAGGCCCGCCTCGGCGGCCTGGTCGTAGACCGGGGCGGTGACGGCGTACGCACTGGCCGCTGGTGACCCGGGCCCCCGTGCGACCAGGTCGACCTGGCCGTCAACGAACACGTGCGCGTTCCCGATGTAACGCTGCCGCAGCGGGGTCGACGTCCGTTCCAGGAAGCCCTTGCCCTTGACCCCGGCTGGGATCATCGAGGCGGCCCGCTTCAGCGGGGCCCGGGCCAGCTCTGGCAGCCGCTCCCCGGCCCGGACCATGCCCGGCTGGTGATAGATGGCGTAGCCGCCGAACAGCTCGTCCGACCCTTCGCCGGACAGTACGACCTTCACGTGCTTGCTGGCCTCGCGGGCCACGAACCACAGCGGGACCGCAGCGGCGTCCGCCATCGGGTCGTCCAGGTGCCAGATGATCCGAGGCAGATGCGTGAAGAACTCTTCCGCGCTGATCACGTACGGGATCGACTTCACGCCGAGTGCGGCCGCGGTCTCCTGCGCGCGGTCGATCTCGCTGTACCCCTCGCGCTCGAACCCGACGGTGAAGGTGAGCAGGTCGGGGCGGTGTTCCGCGGCCAGCGCGCAGATCGCCGCGGAGTCGATGCCGCCGGACAGGAACGCGCCCAGGGGCGCGTCGCTGCGCAGGTGCACGGCGATCGAGTCGCGCATCACGGCCAGGATCGAGCTGGCGGTGCTCTCGCTCGGGGCCGGTGCGGGCCGCAGGTCAGCGCGCCAGTAGCGGAATACGTCCACGCTGCCGCCGGGCCGTGCGATCAGCGCGTGCCCGGGCGGGAGGACCCGGATCGGCGGGGTCAGCGCCTCCGGCGGAGGCACGTACTGGAAGGCCAGGTAGTGCCGGAGCGCGTCCCGGTCCAGTGTGCTCAGCTCACCCGGGCTGGCCAGGCACTTGCGTTCCGAGGCGAATCGCAGTACCCGGCCCGGCCCGGCCGCCCCAGGTACGCCTGTGCCGGGCAGGCCGGCCGGGACCTGCTGGTCCGCTGCCGGCTGGCCGGGGCCCGCTGCGTGACGGCCGTGCCGCCCCGATGACGGCGCGGGAGCGGCGGGCGGCGGGGCGGGCCGGCCGGCCGCGTGACGCCCGGCCGGGCGGGTGTCCCACGCGGAGCCGCCGGGGGCCTCCCCCCCGAACGCCGCGGACGGCGCGGCCGGGCCGTCCGGCCAGTCGTGCTCGCGGGCCTCATCCACGGTGTAGTAGAAGGGCTTGATCCCGAACTGGTCCCGGGCGCAGAACAGTTCCCGGGTCCACGTGTCCCAGATCGCGAACGCGAACATCCCCCGCAGCCGGTGCACCACGTCCTTGCCCAGCAACGCGTACATCTCCAGCAGGACCTCGGAGTCCGAGGAGGTCCGCAGCATCACTCCCTGCTGGCGGAGTTCCTGGCCGAGTTCGAGGTAGTTGTAGATCTCGCCGTTGTAGACCATCCAGTAACGGCCATCGGTGGACCGCATCGGCTGGTGCCCGCCCGGGGAAAGGTCGATGATCGCCAGCCGCCGGAAGCCCAGCGCGACGTCGGGGTCACTGTAGAACCCCTCATCATCTGGTCCCCGGTGGGTGATCCGCTCGGTGGCGGTATGCACCCAGTCCTGATCCGGGTCTGCCTCCAGGGCCAGAGCCAGGCAGCCGACGATTCCGCACATCGTGTCCCCAACGAGAGAGTCTGGTGGTGAGCCGCTGGTGTGGGCCGGTCCTCTGCGCCCCGATCCTAAGGGTCGGACGCGCGCGGTGTGGCCCAGGCCAGGCAGGACACCCGTTCCGCGGGCCGCGTGATGGCTCCCGTATCTCAGCAGGCTCACCGGCCACGCCAGACTGGGGGCCGCTTCTCGGCGAACGCGGCAGCGCCCTCGATGGCGTCGGCTGAGCCGAACACCGGGGCGGTGAGCTCGTTCTGCCGGGCGAACCGCTCGTCCGCCGGCCAGTCGGCGGATTCCACGATGACCTGTTTGGTGGCGGCCAGGGCGAGCGGCGCATTCTGGCTGAGCCTGCGGGCCAGGTCGATGGCCACGACCAGAGCCTGCCCGGCCGGGACCAGCCGGTTGATCAGGCCGGCCCGGTGCAGTTGCGGCGCCGGGATGCGGTCGCCGGTCAGCGCGACCTCCATGGCCAGGTGATAGGGGATGCGGTGAGGCAGCCGGAGCAGGCCGCCGGCCGCCGCGACCAGGCCGCGGGTCACCTCCGGGAGGCCAAACGCCGCTTCCTCGCTGGCCACGATGAGATCGCAGCTGAGCGCGACCTCGAACCCGCCTGCGAGTGCGTAGCCCTCGACCGCGGCGATCACCGGCTTGGCCGGCGGGCGCTGCACGATCCCGGCGAAGCCGCGGCCGCCCGCCTGCGGGTCCTTCCCGGCCAGGAAGCCTTTCAGGTCCATGCCCGCGCAGAACGTGCCCCCCGCCCCGGTCAGCACGATGACCCGGATGTCCTGGCGTGCCTCCAGGTCGTCGAGAGCCGCGGCCATCCCGGCGGCCACCGCCCCGTTCACCGCATTCCGCGCGGCGGGCCGGTTGATGGTGACGGTCGCCACCGGGCCGTCCACCTCACACAGCACCGGGCCCGAATTTCCCTGACCGGCCGGACTACCCTGTCCCGGACCTTCCGCTACCGCGCTTTCCGCATTATCCGACACTGCGTCGCCTCCCAGGTTGTTCGTATCTTTCGAATTGGACAGCGGCGTTCGTGCAGCTAGGGGCCCTTCACCGCGGCCCTGGATGCTGTCCGGGCCTTGTCCGGCAGTGGCCAAGATATGAATGATTAGCGGGCTCCAGAGGCAACGTGCCCGCCGTGGAGGGGTCCGCGATCTTCTCACGGCCTGACTTCTGGCCCCTCCCGGGACGACTTCTTCCGGAGCGATTCGACGAGCGCGGCCACGTGCCGCCGGTCCTCAGGGGCGAGCTCGTCGATGCTGGCGATGAGGAGTTCCCGTTCGCGGTCACCAGGATGCTGCGGTTCGGCGGGGACCTCGTCGTAGTAATGTCGTAGTAATAGAGTCCGGTGGACTCGGCGGCGCGGACCGCAGAGACCGGCACATCGAGGCCTTTGGCGAGCCCATCGAGCGTGGCCGGGCGCGGCGGCCGGGCCAGGTTCCTGGTCATCGCCAGGGT